>Ga0160461_1001155_pt1 | contig 11585 bp, 9 predicted proteins | sample HID1975I_E6MG_FD_108266 | JGI IMG/M metagenome (GOLD analysis project Ga0160461, IMG submission 108266) | Enriched soil microbial communities from UW Madison campus, WI, USA - HID1975I_E6 MG | ecosystem: Environmental > Terrestrial > Soil > Unclassified | place: USA: Madison, Wisconsin...
ACTCGGCGGTGAAATCGGGAGAATCATGACCCGCGGTGGACGTCGCGGGGTTCGAGGCGGCAGACTTGGCGTCGGCGGACTGCATGGATGAACCGCTCCTCTGTGGCGTTCGGGCGTCTGCTGCGCCCTCGTTCGGATGCGGGCCGATATGCGCCTCGTGCGGTCGCGCAACAACCCCGTGCGGCGGAAATGCGTGATCCTGCTGCCCTGTCCGCAAATTGCGCAGGGCGTGTGACAGGCGCATAAAGGCCAGATGAAGCGTGACGAAGCGATCAGCCGGTTGAAGCCGTTCGAGCATCGCCTGCGCGAGCGTGGAATCAACGCGCTCTATCTGTTCGGCTCGACCGCTCGGGACGAGGCGGGTGCGGCTTCCGACCTCGATCTGCTCTATGATTATGATCTTTCGGGAAGTTTCAGCCTGTTCGATCAGGCGGGCGCGATGCTGGAACTATCCGATGGGCTCGGAGCCAGCGTCGACCTCGTGTCGAGGATCGGCCTGCGGCCTCGTTTGCGGGCGCGCATCGAAAGCGAGATGGTCCGCGTCTTCTGATGGCTGCGCTATCGGACATTCTGGACGATCTCGCGGTGCTGATCGCCCGTGCGGAGAAGTCCGTGGAAGGTCGGACCTTCGATGACCTGGTCGCGAATGACGAGGCCTATGACGCATTGACCTATCGGCTCGCCATGATCGGGGAAACGAGCAAGAAGCTGCCCGATGAAATCAGGGCGCGCCACCCGAATTTGCCTTGGCGCGAAATGGCGACCTTCCGCAACTTCGCAAGCCACGACTATTTCGGGGTCGACGCCCGTCTGGTCTGGCGCGCGGCCATGAGCCTGGCGGAAATCAAGGCCATGGTGATCGAGGAAGCGGATCGCCTCCTCGACTAAACTCCAGGATTACCGCGCCACGCGGCGGACGGCGCGTTCGATCAGGGCCTGGTCCTCGGGTACGGGGGCGAGGATCGCGAGGGTGCCGTCGGGCGCCTGGCGCGCGACGAGCAGGACGAATTCCTCGCCGCCATTGGCGATCGCGACATGGGCGCGGGGCTCGATCCGGCGCAGCGCATCGAGCGCCCGTTCGGCGAGGTCGCGGCGGGGTACCGGCGCGCGGGCCTGGCGCTCGGCCTTGACGATCGCCTTCAGGCCGCCCGGCTGGCTTTCCAGATGGTCGCGCAGCTGGCCGGCGCGCAGCGCGAGGCGGCGGCCGTGGCTGAGCGCGGCGGCGAATTCGGTCAGCCGCGTCTTGTCGTAATCAGCGCCGAAGACAAGCTTGACGATCGGCGTCATCGGCGCGCGCTTCTGCGCCTTCAGCCCGGCGTCCTCCAGCAGCTCGCCGTAATCCTCGGGCCGCGCCTCGGCGACGAGGGCGAAGTCATAGGCAAGGCCGAGCGCGCGATAGAGCGAGCTGCGGCTGCGCGCCTGGCTGGAGCGGGCGGCTTCCGCGATCTCCCGCGCGCGGGCGAGGTGATCGGCCAGCGCCGCATCGTCGTCCAGCGGCTCCTCGAAATCCTGGAGCATGGCATAGGCCTGCTCCTCGTCGTCGAAGTCGAGCGATCCCGCGCCGGCGTTGGGGCCATCCGCCCAGAGCGGGCCGGCCAGCGTCGTCGACGGGGGTTCGCGCAGCGCGGCGTCCACTTCCGCGACGAGCGCGGCGGTGGTTTCGATATCGGCGAGTTCCTTCCAGTTGATCACGCCGTAGATGAAGTCGATCGTCGTTCCATCCGACGAGAACGGCATCAGGATGCCGCGATAGAGCGTGTTGTAGCCGCGCTGGCTCACGAACTCGGCCTCGAAGCCGATCGGCGCGCGGTTGGCGATGATCTGGAGGTAGTGGTCGGTCAGCCGCGACAGCAGCGATCGGCTCGGCACGTCGGAGATATGGGTGATCTCCTGGTCGAGCACGCATTCGTGGCGAAGCTTGTCGCCGAGCCAGGTGATCTCGGGATCGGCCGAGTCGTTCGAGAAGTCGAGCAGGACGCTGTGCGGGCCGAAGTCGGAGTTGGCGACGGGGTTGAGTTCGGCGATCGACGGATAGGCGCGCCCGCCCAGCAGCGAGACCCAGTGGTTATAGGCGCGCACATGCATGCGGCGCTCGTCGGTGCCGATCGCGGGGGGCGCCTCGATGGCGGATTCCGGCGACCTGGATCCGCCATCCCGGACGTCATCGTCGCTGTCGTAGGTTTTCACCTGATCCATCTGTCGCAATGTCCCCTGGCCAGATCGCGGCCCATGGCCGAGACATTGCACGGGGCATGGTTGATAAACGGTTACGGGAGGCGGAGATTAAGGCCGAATTTCGCGCCACGTGCCCATCTCGATCCAGCCCTCGAACCGGAGCGAGACGGTACCGGTCAGTCCGCCGGCCGCCCCACCGCCATCAGCAAGAGGCCATCGATCGCAAAACCCTCCCGCGAGGGTGTCATCGACAGGCGGACCGGCACCTCGCGTCCGTCGCGGGCGTGGAGGACGCTGTCGATCGAACGGGTCTCCGCCTGGCTGAACACCGCCTCGATCGCCTCGTTCACGGCGGGGCGGAAGCGCGGCGGCAGAATGTCGGTCAGCCGCACCCCGATCAACTGCTCGGTCGAAAAGCCGGCCAGGGTCGCGAAGCCGGGTTCCACCCGCTCGAACGTTGCGCGCAGTCCCAGCCGAGCGAAACCCGCCTCGCCATGCGCGTCCAGCAGCCGGTTCATCGCCACGAGATCGGTGGAGAGGCGGCGTGCTATCACCTCGTCGTCGATCGGGCGGACGAAATAGCTGACGCCGTCGCCATGCGCGAACACGTCGTAGCGCAGCGTCGTCCCACCTTTCAGCAGCGAAGGCGCCTCGAAGGAGGTGCTTTCGCCGGTGCGCATCACGCGGCGCATCGCCTGCGCCGGAACCGAACCCTCGAAGGCGGGAAAGAGATCGAACAGCCGCCGGCCGACGAGTTCGGTGCGTGGCCGCCCCGTGAAGGAGGAGGCGGCGAGATTGACCGAGCGGACCTGGAACGCCTGGTCGATCGAGAAGAAGATGATCGGCAGACGATCGAGCAGATCCTGATCATAGCTGCCGGGCGCGACCTCGGTCTGTTCGATCCGCGCCTGGCCGACCAGCCGATCGTAATCCTCGATCGACAGCAGCATCAGCCGCGTACGACCGTGGTTCGTGATCGCGACAGGACCGGAGACAGCCCGGTCCTGCCACAGACCGAAGTTGCGTGTTATCTGCGCGGCCGTAGCCACGGCGGAAGGATGCCCAGTGCCCATGGGAGTTCCCTCGATCCTGTTGAACGTCTTCTATTTGTAGATTGCAATATTACACAGCCGAAACTCGTATCAAACCGGAATCGATCCTACACCAACCACGTTATTTCGCGTACGTAATAAAAATTACCCACGCAAATTACGTAGTTTATGATTTTTCCGATGGCTATCCCGTTAGGATGGCGTTGGAATGGCCCGAAACGGGGCAGTCGCAAAAAACCTGCCCGCAAAGTTCTTTCGCAGACCAGCGAAAATCATCACGGACGGCGATGCCAGATTCGGACCCAAAACATCTCGCAACTGCAAAATGAATTGCGCGTCGCTACCAATTCGTTTCAGTGAACTTTGCTTTCTCGTTACTTTGCAAGATCACGTAGCAGGATCTTCCACATCGTTACGGCGGGCGCGATCGTTGCGACAGGGACGCGCTCGTTCAGGCCGTGCGAAAAATCGTCGCTGGATTTCAGGAAATTGCCGCCCACGCCGTAGCTTGGAATGCCGACGGCGCGGAAATGCATGCCGTCCGTAGCGCCGGCCGACATCTGCGGGACGATCGGCAACCCCTTGGAATAGCTGTCGACCGCCTTGCGCACCGCAGCCATCACGTCCGCTCGCAGCGGCGATGCGTCGCTTTCGACCGCGCCGGCCTCGATCTTGCGAATCGTCAGCTTCGGGTCGGCGGCGACCTCGGCGAGTTTCGCCTGGACGCTGGCGACGCTGGTGCCCGGAAAGATGCGGCAGTTGATCGTCGCCGTCGCGCGCTGGGCAAGCGCGTTGGGCGCGTGCCCGCCCGACAGCATGGTCGCGACGCAGGTCGTGCCGATCTGTCCGACATATTCCGGGTCGGCGCGCAGCGTGGCGACGACGGCCTGGTCCTGCGGGTTGGCGGCGAAGCGGCGCATCGCATCGCCGATCGGGCCGCCGGTCTGCGCGGCGGCGGCGGTGAAATAAGCCTTGGTCAGCTCGTTCTGCAGGACGGGGAAGGTGTAGCCAGAAATCCTGTCCAGCGAGCGGGACAGCGAATAGATCGGGTTGGTGGCGCCGGGGCGGCTGGAATGCCCGCCGGGATCGGTGAAGGTCAGCTCGAAATCGGCATAGGTCTTCTCGCCCGCCTGGAGGCCGTAGACGAGCTGCTTGCCGGTGGTCTCGTCGAGAAGCGCGCCGCCGGCGTCGCTGTTGAGCACCATTTCGGCACCCTTCAGTTCCTGCGCCAGCGCCTGGGTGGTGACCATGAAGGTCTCCTCGTCGCCCGACAGCGCGAGGATGATGTCGCGGCCGGGCTTGAAGCCGGCCTTCTTCAGGTCGATGATCGCCGCCACCATCGTCGACAGACCGAGCTTGTTGTCGAGCGCGCCGCGGCCGAAGACATAGCCGTTCTCCTCGACCGCGACGAAGGGATCGCGCTCCCAGTCCTCACGCTTGGCCTCGACCACGTCCATGTGGCCGGACAGGATGATCGGTTTGAGGGTGGAGGAGGTGCCGCGCCAGCGGGCGACCAGCGTCGCGGTCTCCTCACGCTTCTTCACCTCGATGTCGGATGCCGGGATGCCGGCGGCGGTCAGCAGACCGGCGAGGTATTCGCCATAGGCCACCGCCTGGCTGTCCGGCCCCGGCACGGTGCGGAAGTTGATCGATTTCATCAGGATCGCCTTGGCGTCGGCGTCCTGCGCCAGCGCGGGGGATGCGATCCCGCCCGCGATACCCGCCGCCAGCGCCGTCGCCGCAACCCATCCGCGCAGACCGATCATGTCCCGTATCCCTTTTGCCGAAAGCCGCTTGCGGCGATCCCGATCTCAAGCGCAGAGTAGCGACCATACACAAGTGTCAACAAGGGGGTATCGCGATGGCGGGGGGCATGAGGATCTGGGCGGCGGCGATGCTGATGGCGTCGGCGAGCCCGCTGGCGGCCGAAACCGTCTATGTCCACGCCGGCAGCATCGTCGATGTCGATGCGGGGCGCGTCCTGAAGGACCAGCGCATCCGGATCGACGACGGCCGGATCGTCGAGGTCGCCGCATGGGCCGCTCCCCCCGCCGGCGCGACGGTCGTCGACTGGTCGACCCGGCAGGTGCTGCCCGGCCTGATCGACATGCACACCCATATCGCCGACTTCGGCCAGACCTCCAACGTTGCCGAGCCGTTGATGCGATCCCCGCAGGAGATCACGCTGGTCGGCGTCGACAATGCGCGCAAGACGCTCCACGCCGGCTTCACCAGCGTCCACGACGTCGGCTGCTTTCGGGGGCTGACCGATGTCGCGCTGCGCAATGCGATCAACGCCGGCGTGATCGAAGGGCCGCGCATGAACGTCGTCGGCGCCTATATCACGGTGCCGGGCGGTGGCGGCGAGGTGACCGGCTTCGCGCCGGACGTGCAGATACCGGCCGACATGCGGATCGGCGTCGTCACCGGGCCGGAGGATGCCAAGCTCAAGGTCCGCTACCTGTTCCAGCACGGGGTCGACTCGATCAAGCTGATCGCGACGGGCGCGGTGCTGGCGCTGGGGACCGAGCCGGGGCGGCTGGAACTGACGCCCGAAGAGATCAAGGCGGCCGTCGACGAGGCGGCGCAGAATGGCGGCTATGTCACCGCCCATGCCCATGGCGCGGACGGGATCCGGGCGGCGATCAATGCGGGCGTGCGATCGATCGAGCATGCGTCGCTGATCGACGACGCGGGGATCGCGCTGGCGAAGCAGAAGGGCGTCTGGCTGGTGATGGACGTCTATAACGGCGACTATATCGAGGAGATGGGCCGGAAGGAGGGCTGGCCAGCGGATTACCTGCGCAAGAACCGCGAGACCACCGACGTCCAGCGCGCGCAGTTCGCCAAGGCGGTCAAGGCCGGGGTGAAGATCGCCTATGGCACCGATTCGGGCGTCTATCCGCACGGGTTCAACGGCCGGCAGTTCGCCTATATGGTCCGCAACGGGATGACGCCGATGCAGGCGATCCAGGCGGCGACGACCAGTGCCGCGCATCTGCTGCGCTGGGAAAAGGATGTCGGGTCGATCGCGGTCGGCCGCTATGGCGATCTCGTCGCGGTGGACGGGGATGCGACGCAGGACGTCCGGCTGCTGGAAAACGTCGCCGGTGTGATCAAGGGCGGCGTGGTCGTGAAGTAGGCCGCTGCCGCCGATATCTCAGGCGGCCAGCCCCTCGAACTGCATCCGCGCCAGCCGGGCGTAGAGCCCGCCCGTCGCCATCAGCGCGTCGTGATTGCCGATCTCGACGATGCGTCCGTGGTCCATCACGACGATCCGGTCGGCCGCGCGCACGGTGGCGAGGCGATGGGCGATCACGACGGTGGTGCGATCCGCCATCAGCCGGTCGAGCGCGGTCTGCACCAGCCGCTCGCTTTCGGCGTCGAGCGCGGATGTCGCCTCGTCGAGCAGCAGCAGCGGGGCATCGCGCAGCAGCGCGCGCGCGATCGCCAGGCGCTGGCGCTGGCCGCCGGAAAGGCGCGCGCCGCCTTCGCCCATGAAGGTCTCCAGCCCCTGCGGCAGACGGCGGAGGAATTCGGCGGCGTTGGCGGCCTCGGCCGCCGCCCAGATCGCGTCGTCGGTCGCGTCCCAGCGGCCGTAGCGCAGATTGTCACGCGCGGAGGCGGCGAAGATCACCGTCTCCTGCGGCACCATCGCGATCCGCGCGCGGATGTCGGCCGGGTCGGCATCGACCAGCGCCACCCCGTCGAGCGTGACGCGCCCGGCTTCGGGATCGTAGAAGCGCTGGGCGAGCTGGATCAGCGTCGACTTGCCCGCACCGGACGGGCCGACCACCGCGACGGTCTCGCCCGGTTCGACGGTCAGGTCGAAATCATCGAGCGCGACCTGTTCGGGCCGGGTGGGGTAGCGAAAGCGGACATGTTCGAAGGCGAGCCTGCCCCGTGCCGGCGACGGCAGCGGCGAAGGCCTGGCCGGAGCCTCGATCTCGGGCCGTTCGGACAGCAACTCCGCCAGACGGCCAGCGGCACCCGCGCCGCGCAGCAGATCGCCATACACCTCGGTCAGCGCGCCGAACGCGCCCGCGACGAGGCCGCCGGTGACGACGAAGGCCGCGATCGAGCCGCCGGTCATCTTGCCGGACGCGACATCGATCGCGCCCTGCCACATCACCAGCGTGATCGCGGTGAAGACCAGCGCGATCACGATCGCGGTCATGCAGGCGCGCAGCGTGATCCGCCGGCGCGCGGTGCCGAAGGCTGCCTCGACCGCGCCGCCGAAGCGTTCGCCCTCGCGCTTTTCCTGACCGAAGGCCTGGACGATCTTCATCGCGCCGAGCGTCTCGGACGTCATCGCGCCGACATCGGCGATCCGGTCCTGGCTGGCGCGCGAGACGAGGCGCAGACGGCGGCCGACCAGCACGATCGGCAGGATGATCAGCGGAATGCCAAGCAGCAGCATGCCGGTCAGCTTTGGCGCGAGCGAGAAGAGATAGGCGATGCCGCCGATGCCCAGCACGATGTTGCGCAGCGCGACCGATACGGTCGTGCCCACGATCTGCTCGATCACCGACGTATCGGCCGTCAGACGCGACGCGATCTCCGACGGTCGATTCTCCTCGAAGAAACGGGGTGCGAGCCGGAGCAGGTTGGCGTGCACGGCGGCGCGGACATCGGCGACGACGCGTTCGCCCAGCCAGGACACGAAGTAGAAACGTGCCGCCGTCGCCAGCGCGAGGACGACCACGATCATCAACAGGTAGCGGAAATAGCGCGAGATATCGCCGTCGCCGCCAGAAAAGCCGCGATCGATCACCAGCCGGAAGCCGCTGGGGATGGCGAGCGTCGCCCCCGCCGCGACCAACAGCGCCAGCGCCGCCAGCGCGATATGACCCGGATATCGCGCCGCAAAGCGCCAGATCAGCGCCAGATTGCCGATCTTGCGGTCAGCGCCGCCTTCTTTTGCCTGTTCCGCCATGGCCGCCGCGCGTAGCAGGCGCAGGCGACGGGCTCAATGCGCGACTGAGGCATGTCCGGTTGCTTTGGCGGTGACATCGGCGCTGACATCGGTGGCGACATCGGCGACCGCATCGCATGATGCCTGTCCCGGCTTTCCACCGATGTCGCATTGCAACGTGCAACGCTTTGGCCCTACCGTGCATTTTAACGAGCAAGCGGATATAAAGCCGCAACATGATGAACGGTCGGCACCTCGGCCGGTGGGGAACCTCCTCAATGCTTTACAATGCCTATGAAATTCAGAAATCGCTGCTCGCTGGCGCCAGCGCGGTGGCCAATTTCGGCGCGGAGTGGCTGCAGAATCCCGCGAATCCATTTTCATACACGGGCATGGGGCCGATCGTGGCATCCGGCCTCGATGTCTTCGCGCATGCGGCGGCCCCGCGCGGCAAGCCGGATTTCGGGCTGAACGAGACGATCATTGACGGCAAGGCCGTGCCGGTGATCGAGGAAACCGCGCTGGCGCTGCCCTTCGGCGCGCTCAAGCATTTCACGCGGCCGGGAGCGCCGGAAGGACAGCCCAGGCTGCTGATCGCCGCGCCGATGTCCGGCCATTATGCCACGCTGCTGCGCGGGACGGTGGAACGGCTGCTGCCGGGGCACGACGTCTACATCACCGACTGGGCCGATGCGAAGCTGGTGCCGACCTCGGCCGGCCGCTTCGATCTCGACGACTATATCGACTACATCGTCGCCTTCCTCGACCATATCGGTCCGGGCACGCATGTGCTGGCGGTGTGCCAGCCTTCGGTGCCCTGCTATGCGGCGGCGGCGGTGATGGCGGCGGACGGCCATCCGGCGGTGCCGGCGACGCTGACAATGATGGGCGGGCCGATCGACACGCGCGAGGCACCCACGGCGGTCAACGTGCTCGCCACCCAGCGGCCCCATGCCTGGTTCGAACAGAACGTCATCGCGACCGTGCCGATGGGCTATCCCGGCGCGGGCCGCGAAGTCTATCCGGGCTTCCTGCAGCTGGCCGGCTTCATGTCGATGAACCTTGGCAACCACCTGATGAGCCATTTCGAGATGTTCAAGCATCTCGTGGTGGGCGACGGCGAGAGCGCGGATTCGACCAAGCGGTTCTACGACGAATATCGTTCGGTCTGCGACATGACCGCCGAATTCTACCTGCAGACCATCGACCTGGTGTTCCAGACCCACGCGCTGCCGAAGGGCGAGCTGTTCCATCGCGGCCGCCTGGTCGATCCGGCGGCGATCACGAAGACCGGCATCCTCGCGATCGAGGGCGAGCGCGATGACATCTCGGGTCTGGGCCAGACCAAGGCCGCGCTGACGCTGGCGACCAAGCTGCCCGAAAAGCACAAGAAATACCTGATGGCGGAGAATGTCGGCCATTACGGCATCTTCAACGGGAGCCGCTGGCGCAACAAGATCGCGCCCGTCATGGAGGCGTGGATCCTGGAGCATAACGGTTGAGCGGTCACGACGTCCGGCGCAACCGACCGTGGCGGTTCGCCGCCGCCCTGATCCTGACGACGGCTGTCGCCGGCCCCGGCGGGGTCGCCTGGGCCGTTCCGACGCTGCCCGGTGCTACCACCGGCGAACCCGGCGATGCGGAGATGCAGCGCGCCGTGAACGTGGCGATGGAGCGCGGACGCGCCAATGATTGCGTCGGCGTGCTGGCGGCGGTCGATCCGCTGCTGCCGCGCCTTCAGATGGGTGAGAAGCGGACCTCGATCCAGCTGCTACGCCTGCCCTGCCTGGGCATCGCCGGGCGGATGAGCGAGCTGCCGGCGGTCTATCAGGAACTCGAGAGCGGCGCGCCGCGCAACCCGATGGTCCGCAGCTTCGGCATCGCCATCGCCGCCGACATGGGCGATTTCAAGCTGGCCGGCGAAAGGCTCGCCACCGTCGCCGAGGAGCAGCCGGCGATGCTGCCGCTGGTTTCGGGCGAAGTGTGGCGGAGCATCGCCCAGCGCCTGACCGAGCGGAAGGATCTGGCGCTGCGCGACCGGCTCTACGTCGCGCTCGCCCGCGCCGGCTGGCAGCCCAATGACAAGCCCGAGCTGGCCGAGGGGCTGGCGCGCGGCGCGATCGAGGCGCTGCTGGCGAAGAAGGAGACCGACGAGGCGCGTTCGATGCTGCCGCGGATCTCGATGCCCGAGGTGCTGACCGGCATGGCGATCGAGCGGGTCTATGCGCCGCTCTGGCCGGATATCGAGGAACGGCTGGGGCCGCAGAGCGCGACCGCGATCGACGAGTTCGCGGTCAACCGGCTGGAGACCTTCGCCCGCGCGCCCGACGATCCCAAGGTGCGGCGCGATGCGGCACGCGCCTTCCTGCTGCTCGGCCGCGACAGCGACGTCGTCGAGATCACCGACGAGGTGAAGGTCGCCGACGGGATGAGCGAAGACGATGTGATGATCACCAGCTACCAGGCGCGCGCGCTGGAGGGGCTGGGCCGCACCGACGACGCGCTGAACCTGATGCGCGGCTATGACAAGATCGATCTCGCCACCAGCGGCGAGGCGGTTTCGGGGCTGGTCGGCCTGGCCGAGCAGCTCGACGAAGCCGGCCGCTCGCAAGAGGCGCTGACCGTGGCGCAGGGTGCTATGGCGCGCGGCAGCCGCTATCTCAGCGGCTGGGGCATGGCCTGGCTGCGGCGGACCGAGGCCTGCGCGCTCGCCGGGCTCGGCCGGACGGCCGAGGCGAAGACGGTGGGCGATGCGCTGGCGGCCGACCCGGACAGCAACCCGGCGGCGACGATCGAGGGGCTGCTCTGCCTGAAGCGTCTCGACGAGGCCGCGAAGATCGCGGTCTCGACGCTCGCGACCACCGAGGGCGCAGGCCAGATCGCCGACCAGTTCCAGCCTGACGGTGCGTTCGGCCTGCCCGGCAAGTCCAAGCTGCGGGCGATGTGGCAGCCTTTCCTGCAGCGGCCCGACGTCAAGGCCGCCTTCGAAAAGGCCGCGCGCATCCTGCCCAAGACGCTCTGGCCGAGCGAAACCCCCCGCGAGATTCCCCGCGCGCCCGATGCGATGAGCTACGACGGGCCGACGACGTAGGACGCACCGTCATCCCAGCGAAGGCGGGACCATTGCATAGTCCCCAACCGTTCGTGTCGAGCGAAGTCGAGACACTGCGCGGGCCGGTTGCCAGGTGTCTCGACTTCGCTCGACACGAACGGTGGAGGTGGGCCGAGCGGTGGGAACGTCCTCCTGAAGGAGAGCGCCTGCCTCGCGCCTAATAATATCGCCACAGCAGCGCGTATCCCGCCGCGATCGCCAGTACCGCGAGCCATATCCCGATCACGATGAACACGCCCGCCCGGCTCACCGGGCGCTGGCTGGCGGCCTCGGCGATGGCGACATGTTCGGCCCAGACCGCGTCGGGGACCATCTTCACGAACAGCCACAC
>Ga0160461_1001158_pt1 | contig 11547 bp, 11 predicted proteins | sample HID1975I_E6MG_FD_108266 | JGI IMG/M metagenome (GOLD analysis project Ga0160461, IMG submission 108266) | Enriched soil microbial communities from UW Madison campus, WI, USA - HID1975I_E6 MG | ecosystem: Environmental > Terrestrial > Soil > Unclassified | place: USA: Madison, Wisconsin...
CGCGGATCCTGCTGGAACCAGCCGAGGGTCAGCTGCAGGAAGGCGCGGGTCGGGACGTGATCGCAATCGAAGATCGCGATCAGCTCGCTGTCGGTCTTCTTCATCGCGGCGTTGAGGTTGCCCGCCTTGGCGTGGAGATTGTCCGAGCGGGTGAGATAGCCGCAGCCCGCCTGACGCGCGAAGGCGGCGAATTCGGGCCGCCGTCCGTCATCGAGGATGAACACGCGAAAGCGATCCGCGGGATAATCCATGTCCATCGCCGCGTAGACCGTGTTCGACACGATCTCGAGGCTCTCGTTATAGGTCGGGATGTAGACGTCGACCGTGGGCCAGCTCTCGGGATCGCCGGCGATCTCGATCACCGGGCGCTCGAGCGGCCAGCTGGTCTGGAGGAAGCCGAGGACGAGGATGATCCAGGCGTAAAGCTCGGCCATGTAGAGGCCGATGCCTAGGATGGCCGAGAGCAGCCCGTCAAATTCGAGCGTGTTGGTGGTGCGCCACAGGATGTAGCGGGTCGACACCAAGAGCGAGAGCGCGGCGATGACCAGAGTGGTCTTGCGGTTCTTGCGCCGGCTGACGACGATCGCGCCGATCATCGAGATCGCCGCGAACAGCCATTGCGATTCGAGATCGAGCGGCACCGTGACGACGACGATCGCGAGCCCGGCGACGGCCAGACCCGCGGCATAGAGCGCCAGCGTGCGCAGCCACGACGGCGTGGCCCCTTCGATCGCAGCGATCATGATCGAACGACTTCGGGCTGGTCGGCGGTCTCGACGAGGCCCAGGCGCTCCTCGATCGCGGCGGCAATGCGGGTCATGTCGGGGATCACGACGCTCGACGGGGCGAACTTGGTCAGCGGCTCGAACATCGCGAGCGCCTCGTTCACCGCCTCGTCGCGGCGCACGCTGCCCATCAGCCGATCGCGGGTGAGTTCGCGGATGAAGCTGTGGGTGTGGCGCGACAGGCGATGGCGATCGTCGAGCTGGTTGAGCAGGAACATCGTCTTGGTCAGTTCGGTGACCGGCGTGCCCGGTTCGACCTGCGGCAGCGTCGCCAGCGAGGCCGGGCGCGGCAGCAGCGTGCACAGGTGCAGATCGGCATGCGCGAGGAGCTGGCCCTTGAGGATGCGGTCGTCGGCGGAGACGTCCGCGATCGTGATCCGGGCCGGATCGAACAGCGGCGCGTCCGCCAGGCGGATCGCCTCGGCGAATTCGGGGGTGCGCGACAGCGCGTGGCCGGTCATCAGGTCGACGCCCGACACCATCATCGTCTCGCCACCGCCAAAGGACATCTCGACCAGCGCCTGGTTGGGCAGCATCCCGAAGTGGAGCTTGAGCGAATCCTGATAGGTGAAGTCGATCGCGGTCACCTGATGGCCGCGCGCGGACAGGTGCATCGCGATCTGCGCGGTCAGGAAGGTGGAGCCGACGCCGCCCTTGGGCGAATGGATGAGGATCAGCGGCATCAGTTCTTGTCCGACAGGCGATCGAGGAAGCTGCGCATGTTGACGACATCGCCCCCACGCGGCGGCTGCGCGGCGGCGCGCTGGTTGTAGCGTTCGAACAAGGGCGCCCTGGGCCTGGCCGCTTCGACGGGCTTTTCCTGCCGATCGTCACGGGGCCGGATCTGCACCTCCGCGCCGCGCAGTTCGCGCGTATCGGTGCCGGTCACCCGCTCGTCGGTCAGCAGGGCCTGGAAGATCGGCCACAGTTCCATATCCGCATAGGGATCGGCGAACTGCTGGTACTTGAAGTCCTTGCGGCTGAGCCGTTCAAGGAGGTTCCGAGCGTCCTGACGCATGACTGACCCCATTACAGGCGATTAGACTATGCGCCGTGATACCGGGGTAATGGTTAACAAGCCGTTGTAGGTGTTTGAGGTTATTGAAGTTCGTGACGAATTCGCCGCAATTTCATGCGCCATCCGAAACGATCGGCGGAACTCTTCATGAAAAGACCTGCGGCGGATGTCCTCAGCCGGCCATCGCCCCGTGCTTGCTCTCGCGCCGCCGCCCCATCATCATGCCGCGTTCGAGGCGGACGCAGAGCGCGGCGTAGTAATCCGCCAGGAAACCCTCGTCGTCGCCGTCGTCGGCGATGCCGGCCTTGGCGCGGATCATGGCGGCGACGGTGGCCATCGCCTCGGGCCGCCTGGCGCGCAGCACCTCCTCCAGCGTCTGCAACTCGTAGATGCCGTAGAGCCCCAGCGCGGCCTCGCTGAAGGTCCGGCGCTGTCGTTCGGCATGGGTGGCGACCAGATCGTGGCCCAGCTTCGCGCGGACATTGTGGACCACCCAGGTGCCGGCGATCAGATCGCCCACGCGCAGCCGATCGCGGTTCATCAGCGGGAAGAACAGGAAGATGCCGCTCCACGCCAGGCCGAACAGGACGAGGAACGCCTCGGCCGTGCCGGCTTCGGCCTGCTGCACCAGGAAGGACAAAGGCAGGAATATCTCGATCTCGCGCATGGCGTTGCGCGCCACGACCGCGCCGCCGGTCAGCCGGGCGCCATCGCGCGCGACCACGCGCAGGCCCATGATCCGCTTGCCCGGCGTGGCACCGCGCCCGCCCATCTCGAACAGCGCGAACCAGCCGTTGCGCAGCAGGAATGCGCCGAGCAGCCAGAGGATCAACACCGCCTCCCCGCCGCCGCCGGCCCAGCTGCGCAGCCAGATCAGCAGGAAGGTGACCGCGACCAGAATCAGCACGAGGATCAGGACATCGAGGATGAAAGCGCCCGCACGCGCGCCGGCGCTGCCAAGCTCGAGCTGCAGATCCACGCCCTCCGGCGTGACGAAGGCGCGGCGCAGCGACGCGGGTGCGCGGTTCCTAGCGCGAAACGGCCAGCGCATCGCGTTTCCGGGGCAGATAGAAATAGAGGAGCCAGCCTACCAGCATCGCCCCGCCGATCGAGAAGCGCATCGCATCGCTGGTGATCGTCTGCCGGCCGATCCCTTCGAGCAGCCCGGCGAGGATCAGCATGATCACGGCACCGCCCATCACGCCGGCGGCCTCCCGCCCGGCGGTGACGGCGGCGTCGATCCGCCCCTGCCGCCGGGGAAAGGCGATCGCCGTGCCGATCCGGAAGCCGGCGGCCCCGGCGAGGATGATCGCGAACAGCTCGGTCGTGCCATGGATCGCCAGCCAGCCGGCGAAGCCGAGGCCCAGCCCCTTGGGCACGAACACCGCCATCATCGCGCCGAGCATCAGCCCGTTGTAGATCATCAGCAGCATGGTCGGCACGGCGAAGGCGAAGCCCAGCGCGAAGGCGAAGATCGCGACCTGAGAGTTGTGGGTGAACAGCGACACCGCGAAGGTGGCCAGCATGTCCTCCTGCTTGTCATAGATCGTCGAGCGGAGGAATTCGGCGCTGGCGGAAGGGTCGCGACCACCGGCTAGGCCGTTGGGGATCATCCCGAAATACCAGCTGGGGTCCGAGCGGACGAGAAGATACGCCACCACCGCACCGGCAACGGTAAGGAACAGCGCGACCAGCGTCTCGCGCCAAAGCGCCTGCACCGCGACCGGCCAGCCGCGCAGGAGAAAGTCGCGCACCTGCCGCGCGGGCGAGTTCGGCACGCCGTAGATCTGGAAATAGGCGCGGGTGCACAGCTTTTCGAGATAGGCGACCAGCGCGCGATCGAGCGAGCAGGCGCGCGCCACCGACAGCGAGGACAGGGCACCCCGATAGAGGATCGGCAGTGCCAGCAGGTCATCGTCGTCGAGCGAGCGGATCGACCCCTTCTCCATCCGGGCGAGCAGATGATCGAGCCGTTCCCATTCCGCCTGATGCGCGGCGCGGAAGCGGCTGGCGTTGACGAGGACCGGACGCGCCTCGACAGCCCCGGCTGCCATGGGCGCGTTCACAGCAGGTTCCTCCGCTTGAGATCGACATAGCCCTGGACCAGACGCTCGCCGACGCGATCATGCTCGCTCTCGATGACATGCGCGCCCATGTGGCGCAGCTCGGTCAGCAGGGTGAGCCGATCGCGCAGCAGGCCGGCGGCGGTGACCGCGCGGGTGACGTCGTCGGCAGTCGCGGGCGGGCGATCGACGATCTCCTCCAGTTCGGCATCGCGCAGGACGACGACCAGCAGCAGATGGGTCTCGATCAGGCGGCGCACCGCGCGCATCATCAGCCCGGCCGAGCTGCGGTCGCTGAATTCGGTGAACAGGACGATCATCGATCGGCGAGCGAGCCGCGCGGACAGCGTGTTGAGCGCGAAGCCGTAATTGCTTTCCTCCCCGCTGTAATCGATCTTCGCCGCCAGTCGCTGGAGCTCGCCGAAGGCGGCAACGCCCGACACGAGCCCGCTGGCGACGCGCGGGCGGGAATCGAAGGCGTGGAGCGCCACCCGATCGCCCAGCTTCAGCGCGATCCAGGCGGTGAGCAACATCGCCGACACCACGCGATCGAGGCGCGAGAGCCCCGCCACCGGTTCCGACATCTGCCGTCCCGCATCGATGGCGAAGACGATCTGGTTGTTGCGCTCGCTTCGATATTCACGCGCGTGGAGCTTGAGATGGCGGGCGGACTGCTTCCAGTCGATCGACCGGCGATCCATGCCCGAGCGGAATTCCACCAGCGAGTCGAAGTCGGCCCCGTCGCCGCGATCGATCTGCGCCATCAGGCCTTGCAGCGCGTGGCGCTGGAACAGCCGCGCCCCGTGTTCGTGGACCGCACGGATATCGGGCAGGATCGCGAGCGACGCCTTGGCGTCAATGCGGCGCTGTTTCCACGCCAGACCCATCGGCCCCCGCCAGCGCAGCCACAGGCGATCAATCACCGCCGTGCCGCGCCTCTTGGCCAGCATCGGCAGCGCGATCATGCCCCTGCCCTCCTCCAGCGCGACCCAGCACCGCCCGTGATCGGCGGCATCGAGGCGCGGATCGGCGGCGACCGCCAGCTCGGCCCAGCCCGGCGGATGGGGACCGGGGATGTCGACGCGCATCACCGCATCGACATCGGCCCCGACGCCGATCGTCTTCGGCAGCGACAGGCTCGCCTTCGCCGCGCCCGGCCGCGCGCCGCGCAGTCCGTCGGCGATCGTCAGCAGCAGGACCGCGACCGGCCAGGCCAGGCCCGCATACCAGCGATCGGGCAGGAACACGCCGATCAGCAGCGCAACCGGCGCGCCGGCCGCCGCCGTCAGGATCGCGGCGCGGGTGGGATAGATCAACGCGGAGCCTCGATCGTCTCGATGATGCCGGTCACGACATCCTCGACCGCGCGGCCATCGATCTCCGCGGCGGGGGACAGGATCAGGCGATGGCGGAGCAGCGCGGGGGCAAGCGCCTTGACGTCGTCGGGAATGACGAAGTCGCGCCCGTCGATCGCGGCGCGCGCGCGGGCCGCGCCCGCCAGCATCGCGCCGGCGCGCGGCGACGCGCCGCTCTGCAGATCGGCGACATCGCGCGTGCCGCGGATCAGCGCGGTGATATAGTCGATCACCTCGTCCACCAGCCGGACGGTTCCCACCGCCGCGATCGCCGCGCCGATCCGGATGGCGTCGGTGCGCGGCTCGATGCCCCAGCCTTCGGGGGCCATCGCCCGGACCCGCGCGCCATGGCTGGCGACGATGCGCCGCTCCTCTTCCGCGCTGGGATAGTCCACGGTCTGCTTGAACAGGAAACGATCGAGCTGCGCCTCGGGCAGCGGATAGACGCCCTGCTGCTCGATCGGGTTCTGCGTCGCCACCACCATGAACCGCTCGCCGAGCGGCAGGCTCTGGCCGTCGATCGTCACCGTCCGCTCCTGCATCGCCTCCAGCAACGCGGCCTGCGTCTTGGGCGGGGTACGGTTGATCTCGTCGGCGAGCAGCAGATCGGTGAAGATCGGCCCGCGCGTCAGCGTGAAGGTGGACGTCTGGAAGTTGAACAGGTTCGCACCGATGATATCGCCTGGCAGAAGATCCGGCGTGAACTGGATGCGCCCGAAATCCAGACCCACCACCCGCGCGAAACTGTGCGCGAGCAGCGTCTTGGCGGTGCCCGGCGGCCCTTCGAGCAGGACATGCCCGCCCGCGAAGAGCGCGACCAGCATCAGGTCGACCGTCGCCTCCTGCCCGACCACCGCCTTGGCGATCTCCTGCCGGATCTCGGCGGCCAGCGCCCGGACTTCATCCACCGTCACCCGATCTTCTCCTTCTGCCAGTCATGCAGCGCGCGCGCGGCGGCCACGAGAGTATGCCTGTCGTCGGCGACCTCGGCCGCCTGCGCGAGTTCGCTGAAGCGCCGCCGGCCACCCAGCCTGTCGAGATAGGCGTCGAGTGCTGCATCGCGCAGCCGCGCCGGCACGCCGAAGGCGATCACCGCGCGTTCGCGGATCGCAGCCACGTAACGCCCGCCCATCCGCGCCTCGCGCCCCGCCTTGCGGATAAGCGCGGCGCTGTTGTCGACCAGCGCGGCCTTGCCGAAAGCCAGCGCGCGCTCGCGCCGTTCGGCCGGGCCGAAGCGGCCGAAGGCATGCGCGCCGGCCAGCAGCACCGCCACCCCGATCGCGATCGTCATCGCCAGAAAGGGCGGCTGGAACGCCAGCTTGAGCGGATTGGGCGCGCGCGCGAAGCCATGGGTGGTCACGTCGAAGCCAATGCCTTCGGCCTCGTTCGAATTGAGCCAGTCGAGCAACGCCAGCGCCCCGGCCGCCTGGCCGAGGCTCTTCATCCCCCGGTTGGAAAGCAGATCGGGATCGGAGAGCACATAGGTCTGCGCGTCGCCGACCTGCGCCAGGACGATACCGCCCCGGTCGTCGGTGATCAGCGGCACGATCTTCGAGTCCGGGCCGAGGACAGAATTTTCCAATTCCTCAGCCGCTTCCTTATCATTCTTGTCACGCGCCCTGACCCCGGTGATCACTTGCAGGGGGCGGGGCGATGCGAAGCGGATCGCGGGCGGCAGATAGGCCGCGCCGACCAGCGCCCTGCCCTCGCTGCGCCGCCGCTCGATCAGGAAGGGTATCCCAGGCGCGAGCGTCATCTCGACATTGGAAGCGGGCTTGAGCCCGGTATACCGCGTCCAGCCGCGATGATCGGGATCCTCCGTCATTTCCCATTTGGGCATGACGATCAGCGTCGGCTTGGCCTGCCGCGTGACGAGGATATCGCCCAGCGGCGTGTAACCGCTGTCGAGCGTGACGATGAGGAGATCCTCCGAGCCGAGCGCCGCCTCGTCACGGATGACGACGGGGTTGCGCCCGGTTTCTTCCGCCAGCTGAACAATGCCGCTGAACCCGTTGACCGACTTGGACAAAGCATGAGCCTGGCTGCCATTGCCGCCGCCACCCAGATCGGGCGCATAGGCACCGATCAGCATCATCCCGAGAAACCCCAGGATACCGACCGCGAGCATGATCGCGATGGTCAGCGGCCGGAACACACCGTCGGCCGGTGCCGGTCCCCGGATCGCGACATCGCTCATCGTGCGGCGCTCCCCGCACCGGTCCGGATCACACCCTGAGCCCAATTCCTGGACTGGGCGAAATCGGCATAGGCCTGCCGGCAATCGCCCCAGTCCGCCTCGCCCACCGGCCGCCCGCCGAACAGGCTGCGCTCGACCACGGCGGCGATCCCCGCGAAGAGCCCCCGCGCGCCGGCCGGGATCGCGTCGGCCCGCGCCAGATCGCGGCTGGTGAGCGCGGGACGGACCACGCCGGGGCGGCGGCGGCCGATATCCTCGACGCTGCGGATCAGCAGGTGATGGACCGCGTCGGCGTAACGCCCTTCCGCCGCGAGCGCGTCCGCTTCCTTCAGCCAAGCGCGGGCGGGTGCGGCTTCGGGTGCCCAATCCTCCTCGGGCAAGGCATCGCTCGCCATCGCGGCGCGCCTGCGCGGCAGACGCCAGCGGCCATGGCGCAGCCGTTCCCAGCAGAGCCACAGCGCCCCCGCCAGCACCAGCGCGATGACGGTCCACAGCAGGATGCGGGCATAGGGCGCATCGGGCATCCAGCCGCCGATCCAGGCGAAGAAGCGCCCGATCATTTCACCGAGCGGGCGCAGCACCCCGGCCAGCCAGTCGACGAAGTCGAGCCACCATTGCGGCGGCTTCGGCGGCGGGGCGCTCGGCTGGAGATCGAACTGCACGGCCGGATCGGCCCGCAACGCGCGATGCGCGGCTTCCAACCGGGCATCCACCGTCACGCCACCAGCCTCGGCCGCCAAATCCGATCCCCCAAAGCGGCGCGATCGCCCCCGTATCCGCCCCCAAGGTTAGCCGATCGCGGCGGCGACGCAACCGCGCTTTGCGCCGTTCCGACACTGGACAAGCGCGGTTTCGGCCCGCATTTTCGCTGACAACGGCCAGCCTTCGGGGCGGAGGTTCGGTCGGGCCGTTGTCGGGGGACGAAGAAGCATGGCGAGCATCGCGCAGGGGCTGGACGGGCGCAGCATGTCGATCGGGCGGGTGTTCGGCCGCGCCTTCGGGGTGATGGGGGACAATCCCGTCGCGATCTTCGGGATCGGGATGATCGCGACCCTGCCGCAGGTCGCGCTGGCTTACGCCGCCCTCAACCTCGCAGGCCCGGGCAATGTGGACGAGACAGGGGCGATCATCGTCAGTTCGATCGGGGTGGGCCTGGGCTCCATCGTCTGCCTGCTGCTCGGGCAAGGCGCCCTCGTCCGCGCGACCGTCGCCTATTCGGAGGGCGGCCGGGCCAGTTTCGGCGAGAGCGTGAAGGCCGGCCTGCTACGCATGCTGCCGCTGCTCGGCGTGCTCATCCTCACGACGATCGGCATGATGATGGGTTTCCTGCTGCTGCTGGTTCCGGGCGTGATCCTGTTCCTGATGTGGTCGGTAGCGATCCCGGCTGTCGTCGAGGAGAAGCAGGGCGTGTTCGCCGCGATCGGGCGGAGCCGCTCGCTCACGCGCGGCGCCCGGTGGAAGATCTTCGCCTTGGCGCTGGTCGCGGTGGTCCTGCTGACCCTGCTCAGCGCGCTGGGCACCGGGTTGCTGGCGGCGCTTTACGGGCTGGAAGGGATGGATAGACCGACGATCGCATGGGCGATCGTCAACGTCGTCACCTCGCTGGCAAGCACGGTGATCTGGTGCACGGTCATCAGCGCGCTGTTCGTCGAGCTGCGCGAGTGGAAGGAAGGCGCCAGCGCCGATACCCTGCAGCAGATTTTCGCCTGATTGGCCGCGCCTGCCCCCGGTAATATCTCCTTAACCAACCCGGCCTAAGCCCTTCGACCATGGGCCAAGTCGCAAAACCGGCGGATTTCCGCGATTTCATGACGAACGAAGCCTGCCCTGCGCTCCCCCTGGGCCATAGCTGGATGCCGCCGGCGGAGCTTCCCGATCCGGTTGCCCGCGCCATGGATGACGCCGACCGACGCACGGCCGTCATCCGTATCGCGCAGCCGGCGGAGCTGTTCACGCTCTCCACCGTAAGCGCCTGGCGATGCGACCTGCGCGACAACCGGCTGACATGGTCCGACGGGGTGTTCGACCTGTTCGGCCTGCCGCGGGACATCGATCTCGTGCGGGAGAATACGCTGGGGTGCTACGAGGAGGAATCGCGCGAGGCGATGGAGGCGCTGCGTGGCTATGCGATCCGCCATCGACGCGGCTTCACGCTCGACGCCCGTCTGGTTCAGCGGGGCGATCATGAAAAATGGATGCGGTTGACGACCAGCGTGGCGCTCGAACAGGGTCGGCCGCGTTGGCTCTACGGCACGAAGCAGGACATCACGGCCGAACGCCGGCGTCATGGACATGGCCTGCCCGCGCTGAACACGCGCGGCGGCCTCGCCGAACGCCTTTCGCAGGACGCGAACGCGCCCGACATGCAGATCCTCCTCGCCGACGCCCCCCGCCTGGCCGCGATCGGCCGGCGCCTGGGCAGCGCCGCGATGGATGCCTGCCGCGACGCCCTGCTCGCGCGCCTGCTGCGCCACGTCGCCAATCCGGCCGACATCGCCCAGGCCGAGGACCACCAGTTCACCGCCCTCCTGCGCGACCGATCCGACAACGACCACGCCACCCTGCGCCGCACGCTGGCCGAACCGATCTACTGGCGCGGCTACCTGCTGCGCCCCATGCCGACGGTGCGGATAGCGCCATCCTTCGCCGAGAGCGCGGAGGCATGTGGGTTGCGGTGATTGGGGGGGGGCGTTGGGTTACGATCGCTGAAGTGCTAGGCTTGTCGGTCTTCGCGGATGGTGTGAGGCCCAGTTGCCGTTGGCCCACGATCTCTGAAGTGCTAGGCCGGAAGCCGTCATCGAGGACGATCCCGAAGAGTTGCCGTTGGCCCACGATCTCTGAAGTGCTAGGCCCAAGTTCGCGTGCCACAACGTCGCCGATCAGTTGCCGTTGGCCCACGATCTCTGAAGTGCTAGGCCCGAGGCCGCCGCGCGGCTGAAGCTGATCCCGTTGCCGTTGGCCCACGATCTCTGAAGTGCTAGGCCCGAAGGGGCGCTCGACGTCATGTCGATGGAGTTGCCGTTGGCCCACGATCTCTGAAGTGCTAGGCCTTTCGCAGGACGCGGTGGCGCGGGATCATGGTTGCCGTTGGCCCACGATCTCTGAAGTGCTAGGCCCTGCAAGGTCCGGTGGATCGCGTTCTCGAAGTTGCCGTTGGCCCACGATCTCTGAAGTGCTAGGCCCCTCCTTGGGCTGCACCAGCAGCATGGGGGGTTGCCGTTGGCCCACGATCTCTGAAGTGCTAGGCCGATCGGCCAGGCGAATAGCGCGACGGCGGCGTTGCCGTTGGCCCACGATCTCTGAAGTGCTAGGCCGTCTCCGATCTGCATCCCATCGGTGAGGCCGTTGCCGTTGGCCCACGATCTCTGAAGTGCTAGGCCGTCCGCGCGCGGGTTCCTGCCCAGCGTGGGGTTGCCGTTGGCCCACGATCTCTGAAGTGCTAGGCCAGTTCGATCGTTTGCGCCTAGCGTGTTTTGGTTGCCGTTGGCCCACGATCTCTGAAGTGCTAGGCCGGATGTGATGGTAATTCGTTGTGTAACAACGAGAAATCTTCACATCCGGCTGGCATTTTTTGGGCGTGCGAATCAGAACATGGCGAGTTGATCGGGGTTTTTGCGGGGGCGCTGGCGGCGTTGGCTCGAGAATCGGACGATGTTTTCATATTGCCGGTCCGTGAAGGTCAGGATGTGGACTTCGCCTTTGTCGGGCAGGTTTCGTTCGATCCGGGCAAGATGCGAATCGAAGCTGTCCTTGCCGTTGCAGAAACGAACATACACCGAGAACTGACTCATTTCGAATCCCTCATCGAGGAGGAATTCGCGGAATTTGGTCGCAGCGCGCATCTCGGCCTTCGTGCCCACCGGCAGGTCGAACATGACGAAGATCCACATCAGGCGATACCCGCTGAGAAACGGCGACGGTTCATCCTTCAACGGGCGGGTCTTCCGGGCCGACCCTTGCCAGCGCGGCCCATTCCATCGGCGTCGGCGGATCGAACAGGACAAGCGACGGACGTCCGGTTTCAAAGGCGCGCACGAGGGACTGGGCGAGACGCGCCGCCGCCATCGCCACTGGCGAGAGTTCGCCGTCGACCCGCAGGTCGAAGGCGATCAGTCGCGCAAAGCGCCGC
>Ga0160461_1001159_pt1 | contig 11542 bp, 9 predicted proteins | sample HID1975I_E6MG_FD_108266 | JGI IMG/M metagenome (GOLD analysis project Ga0160461, IMG submission 108266) | Enriched soil microbial communities from UW Madison campus, WI, USA - HID1975I_E6 MG | ecosystem: Environmental > Terrestrial > Soil > Unclassified | place: USA: Madison, Wisconsin...
TACGCCGGCTCGTGGAGCGAATGGGGCAACCACCCGGACACGCCTGTAGAAGTCTAAGGAACCTGCATGAAATCCCGTTTGTTCATCATCAGCCAGTACCTGCTGCCGCACCACCTGCTGTCGCGGCTGGCCGGCTGCATTGCCGAGTGCCGTGCACGCTGGTTCAAAAACGCCTTCACCGCCTGGTTTGCCAAGCGCTACCAGGTGAACATGTCCGAGGCCCTGGTCGAAGACCTGAGCGCTTACGAACACTTCAACGCCTTCTTCACCCGTGCCCTGAAGCCCGGCGCCCGTCCGCTGGACGAAACGCCCGGTGCCATCCTGTGCCCGGCCGACGGCGCGGTCAGCCAGCTTGGCCCGATCGAACACGGCCGTATCTTCCAGGCCAAGGGCCACGGCTTCAGCGCGCAAGAGCTGCTGGGCGGCGATCCAGCCATGGCTGCGCCGTTCATGGGCGGTGAGTTTGCCACCATCTACCTGTCGCCGAAGGACTACCACCGCGTGCACATGCCGCTGGCCGGTACCCTGCGCGAGATGGTGTATGTGCCGGGCCGCCTGTTCTCGGTGAACCAGACCACTGCAGAAAACGTCCCCGAGCTGTTTGCCCGTAACGAGCGTGTGGTGTGCCTGTTCGACACCGAGCGTGGGCCGATGGCCGTGGTGCTGGTGGGTGCGATGATCGTCGCCTCGATCGAGACGGTCTGGGCCGGCTTGGTAACCCCACCCAAGCGTGAGCTGAAGACCTTCCGTTACGACGAAGGCAGCCGCGCGCCGATCCACTTGGAAAAAGGCGCCGAACTGGGCCGCTTCAAACTGGGTTCGACCGCCATCGTGCTGTTCGGGCCAGAGCAGGTGAAGTGGGCAGAAAGCCTGGGTGCCGGTTCGGCGGTGCGCATGGGGCAGTTACTGGCAGCGCCTGCCGAAGCCTGAGGCCAGCAAGTACACATGCCCCTGTAGGCGCAGCCTTGTGCTGCGAAGAGGCCAGCGAAGACAGCTAAATCTTCGCCGCTTCACCGGCCTCTTCGCAGCGCAAGGCTGCTCCTACAGAGATCAGGGCTGCAAAGCAGCCCCAAAATCTCGAATCAGCCGCGCGCGTCGCGGTCTCGCAGCCCCAGCAAGTACAGCACACCGTCCAGCCCCAGGGTCGAAATCGCCTGCTTGGCCGATTGACGTACCAGCGGCTTGGCGCGGAACGCCACGCCCAGGCCCGCCAGCGACAGCATCGGCAGGTCATTGGCGCCATCACCCACGGCGATGGTCTGGTCCAGTTGCAAGCCCTCTTCGCGGGCCAACTGCTGCAGCAGCTCAGCCTTGCGCTGCGCATCGACGATAGGCTCAACGGCCACGCCAGTCACCTTGCCGTCGACCACTTCCAGCTCGTTGGCGAACACGTAATCGATGCCCAGGCGCGCCTGCACCTGGCGGGCGAAATACGTAAAGCCACCGGACAGGATCGCAGTCTTGTAGCCCAGGCGCTTGAGCTCGGCGAACAGGTTCTCGGCACCTTCGGTCAGGCGCAGCGAGGCACCGATCTCATCCAGCACGCCCACGTCCAGGCCCTTGAGCAACGCCATGCGCTCTTTGAAGCTGGCGCGGAAGTCCAGCTCGCCGCGCATGGCCCGCTCGGTGATTGCAGCCACTTGCTCGCCGACGCCGGCAGCCTTGGCCAGTTCGTCGATGACCTCGGCCTCGATCAGCGTCGAGTCCATGTCGAACACCGCCAGGCGGCGGTTGCGACGGAACAGGTCGTCCTTCTGGAAGGCGATGTCGATGCTCAGTGCTTCGGCCAGGGCGAAGAAGTCTGCACGCAAGGCCTGGGCATCGCTCGGCTCTCCGCGCACGGAAATCTCGACGGCCGCCTTGCCCTTCTCGGTGTCGGCATCCAGGCCCACACGGGCAGACAGGCGCTCGATGCGCTCGATGGTCAGGCCGTACTGGCTGATGACCGCGCTGACCCGTTGCAACTGCTCTGGGGTGATCTTGCGGCTGAGTAGGGTGACGATATGACGCGCCTCACCGTGGCCATCGGCCCAATGCTGGTAATCGGCCTCGGAAATCGGCGTGTAACGTGCCTGCAGATTCAGCTCATGGGCCTTGGCCTGCACGCTTTGCAGCAGGTTGGTGGCCACTTCGTTGTCCGGGATATCGACCAGAATGCCGAACGACAAGGTGCCGTGCATGACCGCCAGGCCGATGTCGAGGATGTTCACACCACCCTGCAGCAGGACGCCGGTGATGGCCGCGGTGAGACCGGGACGGTCTTCACCTGTGATGTTGATCAGGACGATTTCGCGCAAGACCGGACTCCGACTTCGATGAAAAATGCGCATTCTACCGATTTTCCGTGACCATCGGGCACGAACGATACTTTGCCGAAAAAACCGGGGTCGCTATACTGCCCCTCACTTTTATGCCATTAAGAGCCGAGCTCTGTGAACCGGCCCACCCCCGTCAAGCCAGACAACTTCTTCCTGATGATCTATCGTGCCCTGAGTCAACGTCGCGTCCCTCTGGCGCTGCGCATCGCCTTCACCAACATTTTCTTGGTGGCGCTGGCGCTGGTCATCTATGCCTGCGTGATGGGCCTGCAGTTCAAGCAGGCCATGCACGAGCAGGCGGATGCGCTCGGCCAGAGCCTGACCACGCAGACGGCCACGTCGGCCACGGAGCTGTTGGTGTCCAACGACATCCTCAGCCTCAACGTGCTGCTGGGTAACCTGGTGAAAAACCCATTGGTGGCCCATGCGGCGATCTACAGCGTGGACAACCGCATCCTCGCCGAAGCCGGCCAGCGTCCGCGCAACAGCCTGCTGGGCGAGGCCGAAGGCCTGTACCAGACCAAGATCACCTTCCAGGACGTCACCGCCGGGCAGCTGCGCATCAGCCTGGACATGGGCCAGTTCCAGCAGCCGATGCTGATCAGCCTGCAAAGCATGGGCATCCTCGCCGCCATCCTGCTGGCCCTGGCACTGAGCCTGAGCCTGCGCCAGGCCCGCCATATCACCCTGCCGCTGCTGCAGCTGCGTGTCTGGCTGCGCGACCCGCACCCCTACACCCCGGCCACCGACCGTCAGGACGAGATCGGTGACATCGCCCGCCAGCTGCACACTCGCCTGGCCCCGCCGCCACCGCCTGAACCCGAGCCAGAGCCGGAAGACGAGGACGACGAAGACACCTTCGAGCACCTGCACGAAGCCCCACCGGCCCCCAAGGCTGCCCCGCGCGCCAAGGTTGTCGCACAGGCAGACGACGAGGACGATGAAGCCTTCGCCGGGTTGCTCGACAACGAGGACAGCGCGCCGAAGGCGGTGCCGTTCGAGTCTGACGAGCCGCAAAACAGTGCTGTGCTGGCCGTGCAGCTCGGCTCGCAAGAGCAACTGCGCCGCCTGCCGCGCACGCGCCTGACCGAGTTGCTGGAGCGCTACCGCGACTGCCTGGAGCATGCCGCCTCGCTGTATGAGGGCGAAACCCACACGCTCAACGACGGCAGTACTCTGGTGCTGTTCCACAGCCGCGACTGTGGCGAGGACTACCTGACCAATGCGATCTGCTGTGGCGAGCTGCTGCGCGCACTGGGCCATGCCTTGCAGATCGAAGTCGCGGACAGTGGCATCACCCTGCAACTGCAGCTGGGCCTGGCCCTGGGTAATGACCTGCATGGGCTGGAGCTGGTCGACCTGCTGATGGCTGAAAAAGCCCAGGATGCCCTGGCGCTGTCGCAGCACAGCCGCAACCTGTTGCTGGTGGAGCGTCAGATCAGCGACGACGCGCTGATTCGTCAGCGCGCGCGGATCCGCCCGATTGCCAGCCCAGAAGGCGCGTGCTGCGTGGAGCGGCTGATGGAGCCTTACCCGTCGATGCTGGAACGGCAACTGGCGCGGATGCACGAGCGCCGAGCCTGATTGTAGGAGCAGCCTTGTGCTGCGAAGGGGCCGGGGCTGGCAATGCATCTCTGTTGCCAGGACTGGCCGCTTCGCAGCGCAAGGCTGCTCCTACAGATGTCATGTAGCAGATACGAAAAAGCCCGCACATGTGCGGGCTTTTTCGTATCTGGCGGAACCATCAGAACCGATAGACTTCCATATCGGTACGGATCGGCGAAGCCATCGGGATCTTGGATTTCTCCGGCGCCTTCTTCACCTGTACCGGTGCAGCTGGTTTTTTCGGCGTTTCTTCGGCAATGGCAGGCTGATTGGCCAACGGTTTGACCGCTGTGCTCAATTGTTCAGCCAGCTTTTGCAGCAATTGCCCTTGCGCCTGCACCTGCGACGCCTCGCTACCCTCGTGCTGCTGCTCGAGGTGAACGATGCGGTTGTCGCGCACATGGCCACGACGGTCGAGCAGACGCCATTGGGCGTCGAGAATCGCCGGCTGGTCCTTGCCAGAATCCAGGCGGGTAATCGACAGCAACACTTGCACGTCCGGGCTGAAGCCAGCGGTTGCCGGTGCCAGGACCACGCGCTGGCTGTCCAGGCGCCAGGCCAGCTGGCGAACCAGCAACTGGTCAATGTCCGACGAGAGGCTGCCCGCCCAACGACCGTCGGTCGCCGAACTCAGGCTGCCATCGGCCTGACGCTGCAGGAACGTCTCGCGTTGCAGGTAATCGGCAACCGACACCGGGCCGAGCACCACGGCCATGCCCGCGCTTTGCGACGGCTGGCCAGGATCACCGCTGTCGAGCTGGTACAAGGCAACCGGCTGATGCATGCTGCATCCGCCCAGCCCCAAAAGGCCCGTCATCAACAGCGCAAATGGAAGGCGCAGAAGTTTCATCATCCCATCCAGGCGGTCGCCACAGGCAGACCGCAGTGATACTCATGTAGATTCAATCGGGCACACGGCTACGCCGGCACCGCAGGGGCCATATCATCCGCGAAATAGCTGTCCGACTCCAGCATTTCTGCCTGGAACGGCGCTGAAATTGCCGTTCCAGACATTTCACCGGGTTACGCCGGACCTTCCACCTGCAACCCATCGACACGCTGGAAGCCGCGTGGCAGCTTGCTGCCGCGCCGGCCCCGTTCGCCCTTGTAGTGCTCCAGGTCGTCCGCTTTCAGAGATAGCGTACGCTTGCCGGCTTGCAATACAAGGGTCGCCCCTTCGGCCATCACCGCCAGGTCGGTGACAAATTCTTCACGGCTGGCCACCCGATCACCGGGCACGCCGATGATCTTGTTGCCCTTGCCTTTACCCAGTTGCGGCAAGTCGCTGACCTTGAACACCAGCAGCCGGCCCTCGGTGGTCACCGCCGCCAGCCAATCCTGCTCGCGGTTGGCGACCGGGCGTGGCGTCATCACTTTTGCCCCGTTGGGCAGGCTGAGCAGGCCCTTGCCGGCCTTGTTCTTGGCCTGCAGGTCTTCACCCTTGACCACGAACCCGTAGCCGGCGTCCGACGCCACCACATACAGGGCGTCATCGTCAGGCAACAGCACACACTCGAAGGTTGCCCCAGGTGGCGGTGTCAGGCGGCCGGTCAGCGGCTCGCCCTGCCCCCGCGCCGACGGCAGGGTATGCGCGGCCACCGAATAGCTGCGGCCCGTGGAGTCGATCAGCACGGCAAACTGGTTGGAGCGCCCGGCAGCGGCGGCCTTGAAGCCATCGCCCGCCTTGTACGAGAGGCCGGTGGCATCGATGTCGTGGCCCTTGGCGCAACGCACCCAGCCCTTTTCCGACAGTACGACGGTGACCGGTTCGGTCGGCATCAGCTCGTTTTCCGACAGCGCCTTGGCCTCGGCACGCTCGACGATTGGCGAACGGCGGTCATCGCCATAGGTTTCGGCGTCCTTGATCAGCTCGGTGCGCACCAGCTTGCGCAGCTTGGCGTCGCTGCCGAGCAAGGCCAGCAGCTTGGCCTGCTCTTTGAGCAGTTCGTCCTGCTCGCCGCGAATCTTCATTTCTTCAAGGCGCGCCAGCTGCCGCAGGCGGGTCTCGAGGATGTAGTCGGCCTGGATCTCGGTCAGTTGGAAGCGGTCGATCAACGCCTGCTTGGGATGCTCCTCGGTGCGGATGATGTGAATCACTTCATCCAGGTTGAGGAAGGCCGTCAACAAGCCCTCAAGCAAGTGCAGGCGACGCTCAACCTTGTCCAGTCGGTGTTGCAGCCGGCGACGGACGGTAGTGGTACGGAACTCCAGCCACTCCAGCAACAGGGCGCGCAGGTTCTTCAGCTGCGGCCGGCCGTCGAGGCCGATGATGTTGACGTTGACCCGGTAGCTGCTTTCCAGGTCGGTGGTGGCGAACAAATGCTGCATCAGTTCGTCGGCATCCACCCGGTTGGAGCGCGGGATGATGACGATGCGGCACGGGTTCTCGTGGTCCGACTCGTCACGCAGGTCGGCCACCATCGGCAGCTTCTTGGCCTGCATCTGGGCGGCGATCTGCTCCAGTACCTTGGCCCCGGAGACCTGGTGCGGCAGTGCGGTGACCACCACATCGCCATCTTCGACACGATAAACGGCGCGCATGCGGATCGAGCCGCGGCCGGTTTCGTAGATCTTCAGGATCTCGGCGCGCGGGGTGATGATCTCTGCTTCGGTCGGGTAGTCCGGGCCCTGAATGTGCTCGCACAGCTGCTCGATCGTGGCCTTGGGCTCGTCGAGCAAACGGACGCAGGCACTGGCCACTTCACGCAGGTTGTGCGGCGGCACGTCGGTGGCCATGCCCACGGCGATACCGGTGGTGCCGTTGAGCAGGATGTTGGGCAGGCGCGCTGGCAATACCGCAGGCTCCTGCAGGGTACCGTCGAAGTTCGGCACCCAGTCCACGGTGCCTTGGCCCACTTCGTTGAGCAGCACTTCGGCGTAGCGCGACAGCCTTGCTTCGGTGTAACGCATGGCGGCGAACGACTTCGGGTCGTCCGGCGCACCCCAGTTGCCCTGGCCATCGACCAGGGTGTAGCGGTAGCTGAACGGCTGCGCCATCAACACCATGGCTTCGTAGCAGGCCGAGTCGCCGTGAGGGTGGAACTTGCCGAGCACGTCGCCGACGGTACGCGCCGACTTCTTGTGCTTGGCATCGGCATCGAGCCCCAACTCGCTCATGGCGTAGACGATGCGTCGCTGCACCGGCTTCAGGCCGTCGCCGATGTGCGGCAGGGCCCGGTCCATGATCACGTACATGGAGTAGTTGAGGTAGGCCTGTTCGGTGAAGTCCGCCAGCGAGCGGCGTTCGACGCCGTCGAGGCTGAGTTCCAGTGAGTCGCTCATGCGGGCCTCGTCATTTCAGGTTCTGGCGCAGCAGCATGGTGCCGCCGCGCTGGGTAAATTCAAGTTGTTTCAGGGCGCTCATGCCGAGCAGCACGGTCTGCCCGTCCAGGCCGGGCACCACGGTGGCTCGCACGTCCTGCAGGCGGATATCACCCAGCTGCAGGGTATTCAGCCGCGTGCGGTAGCCTTCGGTGCGGCCGTTTGCGGTACTGAGCAGCACCGGGCTGCCGCGCGCAAGCGCCAGCGTGTGGGCCAAGGCCTCAGGTATCGCCACGTCGGTCGCCCCGGTGTCGAGCATGAAATGCACGGCCTGGCCATTGATCGCGCCATCCACCACGAAGTGCCCCTGGCCATTGCTCAGCAGGCGCACCTCGATAAAGCCTTCGCCACGTGAAGACTGCACCTGGGCATTAGGGTTGCGCTGGCTGTCTTCCCATTGGCCGAAGAAACGCGTGGCAAGGAACAACGCCGCCGCCCAGGCGACGATCATCAGTAGCTTGCCGGCACGCTTGCCCGGAGCCTGGCTCATGGCTTGGCGCTCCAGCCGCCGGCAGGTGCGTCAAAGCGCCAGACGATCGGGCGTGCCTCGCCATCGGCGCGCACGCCATTGTTGTTGTCCAGGCCAATCCAGGCGCCTTTGGCATCGATTACCAGGGCTTCTGCCAGGCCGTACGGTTGATCGTACCGGCGCGATTCCACCAACGCATCGGCGGCGAACGACCAGCAACGCTCGACCACGCCGCTGTCTGCGTCGCGGCGACAAATGCGGTAGGCGTTACGCTCAAGGGTGTACAGCTTGCCCTCGAACCAGGCCAGGTCAGCAAAATCACGCGACAGCGCCCGTGGGTTGGGCATCTGCGCCGGCTGCATCTCGACGCCAGCCTCGCTCAGCAGCACGCAACTGCGCCCGCAGGTCCACACCGACTGCTGACGCTCGATCGCCACCAAGCCCCGGCGCTCGCGCTCGGCGGCCAGCCAGATGCGGTCACCCGCCGGGTTGATCGCCAGGCCTTCGAACAAGGCATTGAAGTTAAGCAGCATGCCACTGGCCCGCGCCTGCCGAACCATGGCCGGGTCGATCTTCAGCCAGTCCGGCTCACCCTTGAGCGGGATGCGCAACACACCAGCATGCGCCTCGCTGACCAGGTAGAGGCTACCGGCCTGGTCACAGGTGATGCCTTCGAAATCCAGCTCGCCACCGCGCACATAGGACGCCGCCCAGTTGCGCGACTTCAGCCCCCACGGCAAGCCGCTCTCGGGTACGGGCGGCGGGGTGAAGGTCAGCGGTTGTGCACGCCACACCGCGTTTTGCTGATCGAAGCGGTAGACCCGGTCATCGTCACGGTCGGATACACCCCACAACGCCCCCCGGCACTGCACCAACCCAGACAAGTTGCCGCCGCGCATACCCTCGACGGGGTATTCGGCAGTCATCTTCAACTGCGGCCAGTCGCCCGCCACACTCGGCAAGGTAACCAGGGCAAGGCAAGCGGCGAGAAACAGCCGAATCAAACCATGACCTCGGCAAGGTTACCTTTGGTTTCCAGCCAGCTCTTGCGGTCGCCAGCGCGCTTCTTGGCCAGCAGTTTGTCCATCAACTCGCAGGTGGCCTGCACATCGTCCAGCGTCAGCTGCACCAGGCGCCGGGTGTTCGGGTCCATGGTGGTTTCGCGCAGCTGTGGCGGGTTCATTTCACCCAGCCCCTTGAATCGCGTGACTTGCGGCTTGCCGCGCTTCTTCTCGGCCACCAGGCGATCGAGGATGCCGTCGCGCTCGGCTTCGTCCAGGGCGTAGTAAATTTCCTTGCCGAGGTCGATGCGGTACAGCGGCGGCATGGCCACGTAGACATGGCCGGCCTCCACCAGTGGGCGGAAATGCTGCACGAACAGTGCGCACAGCAGCGTGGCAATGTGCAAGCCGTCAGAGTCGGCGTCGGCGAGAATGCAGATTTTGCCGTAGCGCAGCTGTGAGAGGTCGGCAGCCCCCGGGTCGACGCCGATGGCCACGGCAATGTTGTGCACTTCCTGGCTGGCCAGGACTTCGCCACCGTCCACTTCCCAGGTGTTGAGGATTTTCCCGCGTAGCGGCAGGATCGCCTGGAACTCTTTGTCCCGCGCCTGCTTGGCCGAACCACCGGCAGAGTCGCCCTCGACCAGGAACAGCTCGGCGCGCATTGGGTCCTGGCCTGCGCAATCCGCCAGCTTGCCCGGCAGCGCCGGGCCTTGGGTGATGCGCTTGCGTTCGACCTTCTTGCTGGCCTTGAGACGACGGCCGGCGTTGCTGATGGCCAGTTCAGCCAGTTGCATGCCCAGCTCGGGGTGGGCATTGAGCCACAGGCTGAATGCGTCCTTGACCACGCCGGAAACGAAGGCGGCCGCCTCACGGGACGACAGGCGCTCTTTGGTCTGCCCGGAGAACTGTGGCTCCTGCATCTTCATCGACAGCACGAAGGTGATGCGCTCCCAGACGTCTTCAGGCGCCAGCTTGACCCCGCGGGGCAGCAAATTGCGGAACTCGCAGAACTCGCGCATGGCATCCAGCAGGCCTTGGCGCAGGCCGTTGACATGGGTGCCGCCCTGGGCGGTGGGGATCAGGTTGACGTAGCTTTCCTGAACGCTGTCGCCGCCTTCAGGCAGCCACAGCAAGGCCCAGTCCACGGCCTCCTTGTTACCGGCCAGGCTGCCGCAGAACGGCTCGTCGGGCAGGCGCAGGTACTCGCTGACCGAGTCGACCAGGTAGGAACGCAGGCCATCCTCGTAGTGCCACTCGACCTTCTCGCCGCTGCCTTTGTCCTCGAAGCTGACCAGCAGGCCCGGGCACAGCACGGCCTTGGCCTTGAGCACGTGCTTGAGGCGGCTGATGGAGAATTTCGGCGAATCGAAGTACTTCGGGTCGGGGCTGAAGTACACGCTGGTGCCGGTGTTGCGCTTGCCGACCGAGCCCACCACTTCCAGCTCGCTGGCCTTGAAGCCATCGGCGAAGGTCATCTGGTACTCGTTGCCGTCACGCTTGACGCGCACGCGCACCTGGGTCGACAGGGCGTTGACCACCGAAATACCCACGCCGTGCAGGCCACCGGAGAACTGGTAGTTCTTGTTGGAGAACTTGCCGCCGGCGTGCAGCTTGGTCAGGATCAGCTCGACACCGGACACGCCTTCTTCGGGGTGGATGTCCACCGGCATGCCGCGGCCATCGTCGCTGACTTCCAGCGAGTGGTCGGCGTGAAGGATGACCTGCACCGAACGGGCGTGACCGGCCAGGGCTTCGTCGACGCTGTTGTCGATGACTTCCTGGGCCAAGTGGTTCGGTCGGCTGGTGTCGGTGTACATGCCCGGTCGCTTGCGGACCGGATCAAGGCCCGAGAGGACTTCGATGGCGTCTGCGTTATAGGCGCTAGCGCTGGGATTGGCCATGGGGTCTCGTCGTCAGTCAGGTGAATGCAAAAGTGCTGGGTACAAAGCTCAGAGCACGGAAAAGTCGAGCGCCGCATACGCGCCCGGGGCAATCCCGGCAAAGGCCAGCAGTGCCGGAAGGCGCTCGACAAAGCCCTGGAAGCTGTGGTCGCCACCGGCCTGGATGCGCAATGCACACGCTCGGTAATAGCGCTCGGCGTGGCGATAATCCAAGGCTTCGTCAGCGGTCTGCAACCACACTTGGTAGCGGTTGGCATCCTCGGGGGCTGGCACTTCCAGCTCGGCCAGGGCCTGCACGTGATCGTGGGTCAGCTCCCAGGCCTCATCGGTGTAGAGGTTGCGCTGGGTGCCCAGGTAGCCATCGAACAACCGGTGGGGTGCCACCGCTGGGTTGATCAGCAAGGCCTTGAGGCCGTGGCGCTCTGCCAGATAGGTGGCATAGTAGCCGCCGAGCGAACTGCCGACCAGCAAGGGCGCACCCAGTTCGGCGATGGCGCCCTGCAATTGGGCGATGGCCTGGCGTGGGTGATGGTGCAACGCCGGCACACGCAATTGGTCGGACAAGCCCAACTGCTGCATGACTGCCTCGAGCTGGCGCGCCTTCTTGGACAGCGGCGAGCTGTTGAAGCCATGGATATAGAGGATGGAACCCGACATGCTGCCCCCGGAATCTGCGGCTTCGCGCCCTTGTTGCGGGCGCAGGGACGCGCAGTGTAGCGCGTTCGCCGGGTTTTGACGCAGTGAGGGGGATTTCGCAACACTTTCTTCAGGCACTTCCGGGCATTCAAGGGGCGCTTTCCGTGTAGATACCGTCTTGACCCTCACCTCGCAAGAGCAATTTGGGGGTCAAACGGTTTGCCCGACTTCACTACCCCGTAAACCAGATGCAGCAGCTTGCGCATTGCCGCGCATACGATCTGCCTA
>Ga0160461_1001163_pt1 | contig 11499 bp, 6 predicted proteins | sample HID1975I_E6MG_FD_108266 | JGI IMG/M metagenome (GOLD analysis project Ga0160461, IMG submission 108266) | Enriched soil microbial communities from UW Madison campus, WI, USA - HID1975I_E6 MG | ecosystem: Environmental > Terrestrial > Soil > Unclassified | place: USA: Madison, Wisconsin...
CGACAGGTTCAGGTTTTCCACTTCAAAACCCGCCGGCACGCGGTCCTCGATCAGCGCATCGGGAATGTTCTGGTTGGCGCTGGCTTGCACCCACACCACCAGCATGTCGCCGCTTTGCAGCGTGCCGCCATCCCAAGGTTTGCCGTCCGGACGATACCAGCCGCGCTTGAGTTGGATCACGTCGTTGCGCGGCTTGGGCGCCACCATCGGGCTGCCCTGGATGTCATATTCCAGGAACAGGGATTGCGCGCCGGTGTTGAGGATCTGCGTGTTGGCCAGGTCAGCCGCCGACAAGCCCACCGTCTGGTCGGACTTGCCGCCGTCCAGCGGCTTGCGCACGCCATTGACGGTCAGCGCGGCTTCCCACGGCGTGCCCTTGTCGCCACCGATGGCGCGTGCCGCCATCAACAGCGCCATGCGTTCCTGCGTGGACAGGTACGAACGGTTGCCCAGGCGCGAAGTCAGCTGCGTCAGCAGGTTTTCCAGGCGCTCGTGCTTCAGGCCGTATTGGTTGGCCAGCGCGTACGACAAGGCATAGTCGCGCACGCTGCTGCCGTAGTCACCGAGCCATTCGTCGTAGTAGCCGTTGTAATTGCGGCGCGGGAAACCGTATTCGCGCGTCATCGCGGCGTCCAGCGCGGACGTCATGCGCCCTTCGTCGCCCATCAGCTTGAACGCGGCCGCCAACTGGATCAGGGGCAGCGGCGAACGCGCGCGCTCTTGATAGTTGTCGAACAGTTGGCGCACCGTCGACAGCGGCGCCTTCTTGTCGCGCGCCAAGGCCAGCACGGCGGTCGACAAGCCGGCGAAACGGCGATGGTCTTCGCGCAGGATGTTGGCGTCGCTGTTATCGATACGGCCGGCTTCGACGTTGCGGCGCAGGTTCACCGACCACGTGCCGAAGGTGTTGGACGTCTGCTGCACTTGCTCCAGCAGCCATTGGCGCGAACGGTCGAGCGTGGCTTCGGGCACTTCAAAGCCCTGGTCGCGAGCGTCTTGCAGGAAGCCGACGGCATAGGCCGTCAGCCACACATCGCGCGAGCTGGAACCGCTCCACAGATTGTAGGAACCGACTGCATTGCGCATGCCGGACAGGCGACCGATGGCGCCGGACACCTGCGCGGCGCGTTCCACCTGCGAGTGCGGCTTCAGGCCGAACTGCTTGGCGACGGCGTCATCGATCAATACCCACGGCAGGGCGCGGCTGATGGTCTGCTCGGCGCATCCGTAGGGATACGCAAGCAGGCCTTCGACCAGCTTGTTCACGTTGAAGGGCGGACGGTTCGACACGGTCAGGCTGACCAGCGCCGAATCCGGATAGTAGGACGACACCCACGCCGCTTGCGCCACGTTGGTCTCACCCGGATTCAGGCGCAGACGGCGCACCTGGCGCTCACCCGCATAGGCCGGCTGCACCTGCAACACCGACTCACGCACGATGTGCACCGGCTTGGCGCCGCCCTGCCCGTCGATGGTCAGGCGCATCAGGCCCAAGCCATACGAACCGGTGGTGGTCGCGTTAAAGCGCAAGGTGGTGCGCTGCTTGTCTTTCAGCGTCACCGTGCGCACGCCATCGGTAATGGCCAGCGGGTCCAGCGCTTCCAGCTTGATGCTGATCTTTTGCTCGGCGCCGCTCAGGTTGGTCAGGTCCAGCGCAATGGCGGCCTGGTCACCCGGCGTGATGAAGCGCGGCGTATTCAGTTCGGCGACGATCGGTGCGGCCACCACCATTTCGGTGTCGGTGCTGCCGTAGTTGTCGGCCGTGAAAGCCACCGCCATCAGGCGCAGCGTGCCGTTGAAGTCAGGCAGGTCCAGCGGAATATCCGCTTCGCCCTGCGCGTTCAAGGTGACCGGACCCGAGAACAGGTCGACCAGCTTGACCTTCTTGGGCAGGCTCTTGCTATCGCCGCGCATGGCGGCGTCACCGCCCCACTTCAGCTTGCCCTTGGTGCCGTCCATTTTCTCGATCAGCTTGCCGTACATGTCCAGCAGTTCGGGCGCGTAGCGGTGCTTGCCGAAGAAATAATCCAGCGGATCGGGCGTGGCGTATTGGTTGATGTTCAGAATGCCCACGTCCACCGCGGACAGCGTCACCGTGGCTTGCTTGCCCTGCGCGCCGTCGACCTTGACGCGCACGGTGGTCTTGGTTTCGGGCTCGGTCTTGGCGGCCGCGCTCAGCTTCACATCCAGCTTGCGGTCGGCGCTGGCAATCGGCAGGAACGCCAGGCCCAGCGCACGAGCCGGCGTCACGCGGTCGCCTTCGCTACCCGGGCGGAACACGGCGGCAGCCACATACAGGTCGTGGCGCTTCCAGTCCTTGCTGATCGGAATTTCAACTTCGGTGCCCGTCGCCTTCACGGCAACCCAGGTGGACCACAGCATGCGGTCGCCTTCCACCGTGACCAGCGCCTGGCCGTCGTGCGGCGGCGTCAGCGTGACCTTGACGGTGTCGCCCGGCTTGGCCGGCACGCCTTCCAGCTTCATCTGCACGCGGTCGGGGCGGTTGCCCATCGCGTCGGCGTCCTGTGCGTTCCAGCCCGCATAGAAGCGGTAGCGCATCGTTTCGCCCGTTTCCGGGTCGGTGATTTCAAGGCGGTAACGGCCCCACTTGACCGGCACGGTCAGTTGCGCGCGGTCGTTCAAGGCGATTTCGCGCGAGTCCACCAGTTCTTCGGTTTCGGTATAGCCGCTGTTCCAGCCGCGCTGGTCGTCAAAGCGCCAATAGTATTGGCGTTCTTCGCGGAACAAGCGCATCTGGGCCTGGGCCAGCGGAACGATCTCGCCTTGCGCGTTGGCACGGATGACTTCAAACGCGGCGGGTGCGCGTTCGCGCGCCACATCGCTGTCAAACTGCGGACGCACGGCAATCAGTTTGTCGGCGGGCCAGACGCTGCGCTCAATGGAACGCACCACCGGGCGGCCGCCCGATTCCAGCAGGCTGGCCGACACGCGCACCTTCATGGGCGAGTGCGTGCCTGCCACACTGGGATTCACGCTGATCCGGGCTGCGCCCTTGTCGTCCAGCGCCTCCTCGGGCAGTTCACCGAACGTGCGACGCGTGTCATCCGCCACGTCGCCGAAGATGAAGCCCGGCCATTTCTGCGCCAAGGCGAAACGGTCGCGCTTGACCTGGAAGCTGGACAGCAGGCGGTTGCCGGCAGCGGGCGCGCCGTACAGGTAATCGCCCTGCACATCGACGATCAGTTCCTCGTCCGGCGACAGCACCTCTTGTTCAGAGGTCAGCGCCATCTTCATGCGTTCAGGCAGGAATTCCTCGACCTGGAACTTCCACGACGCGTCCGGCGTACGCGAAGCGGGATCCACGCGCAGTTCAAGCAGCCAGGAACCCGTCTGGGCGTCCAGCGGCAGGTCGATCGCGCGCTCGACGTAGCCGACCAAGTCTTTCTTCGGCTGCCACAGGGTGGTCTGCACCACGCGGCCATCGGGGCGCTTGATCGTCGCCGTCAGCGGCGCGGGCGTCAGCATGCGGCCGTCGAGGTCGCGCGGCAGCACCGACACGTTGAAGGTCTCGCCCGGGCGATACAAATTGCGGCCGGCGTAGACGAACAGATTGTTGGGGCGCGACACATGGCCGCCCGTATCGAACTCAGACAGGTCCAGCGCCGGCTCGCCCAAGGCCAGCACGGTCATTTCCTTGTCGCGCGAGGCGCGGATGACGCGAGCATTGGTGAAGCTGCCGTCAAAACGCACATGGCCCTGCGCATCGGCAGCGGCCTTGGCCAGCGTCTTGCCCGCGCCGTCCACCAGTTCGAACACGGCGCCCGGAATGGCCTGGCCCGACTTCAGCGACACGGAATAGGCTTCCACGCGGTCGCTGTAACGGCGCGCGTGCAGGCCGATGTCGCTGACGTAGAAATACGTAACCTGGTATTCGTAGCGGAACCGGCCCGGTTGGCTCATGACCGCGATATAGATACCGGGCTCTTGCAGTTCCTTCACGCCTTCAACCGGCAGGAAGGTGACGTGGCGGCGGTTCGGCTTGTCGTCGGTGATGAAACGGCCTTGATAGACGCTGGTCGTCAGCGAATTCAGGCGGTCCAGATCCCAGTTGCTGACCGAGCCTTTCAGGCTGCGGTTGTCGGAATAGCGCCAGTTGTCCTCTTCGTCGTAGCCGGCGTCTTCTTCGTCGGAGGCGGGTGCGGTGTTGCGGCCGATGCCCAGCACCGTTTCGAACAATTCCGGCACACGGTCCGGGGCCACGCGCAGGAACTGCACGTCGACTTCGGGCACGTTCACGGTGGCCACCGGCAAACCGCCGTTCTGGCCGGCCGGCAGCACCACGCCGCGGCTGGCGAAATAGAACGACGGCGGCATGGCCTGCGTATTCACTTCGCAATTCGAGGTTTCAGCCAGCACGACCTTGTCACCCACGCCGGGCAAACCCGAACGCACCGTGATGGCGTATTTGCGCTGCGGCTGGATGTAGGGGAAATACACCATGCGCGGGTTCTCGCCCACGATCCAACTGCCTTTCAGGATCTTGCCTTGGGGCGCGGAATCGCCCGGCTTGACCGAGGCCGGCTGGTCGCCCGCATTGGCGGCGGTTTCGTTGTCTTCATCGGCTTTGCCCGACGAAGCGCCCAGATCGGTGACCTGGAGGAAATCATCCAGCTTGGCCTTGGCGTCCACCGGCTGGGTGAACGTGACCGAGAGCGACAGCGCATCGTTGAACTGGCGCGGCTGGCAGGTCAGCGCCGCAAAGGGGTCGGGTGCGCCCACCGTCGCGCTGGCGCCTAATGTGGGCTTGCCGTCACCCGCCGCGGCGGCCGGGGCCGCACCAGGGGTTTGAGTCGCGGTGGAAGCCGCCGGCGCCTGGACAGGGGCCGCGCCCTGCTTGTCCTTACCGCCCATCCACCAGCCCACGCCGATGGCGCCCGCCAACACCACAACGCCGGCAACCGCCAGCCAGGTCTTACTAACCTTTCCACTCACGGCAAACCCCTCCGCCTACTCGAATACAACGCTCCTTTGCGGCGGAGCTGCCGACCTGCGGCTCCGCGCGCTTCCCCACACGCGGATACTGCCGTGTCTTGCACAGCACAACGCCGCCTTCGAGGGCGGCGTCTTTATTCTTGGTATTAAACGGGTTCCATCACACATTGCAGCGGGTGCTGGCGCGCCCGCGCATACTGTCCTACCTGGGCAATGCGGGTAGCCGCGAGGTCTCGGGGATACACCCCGCATACTCCGCGACCTTCGTGATGCACTTGCAACATGATCCGCGTTGCCTCTTCATGGTTTTTATTGAAGAATTTTTGCAGGACTTTCACGACGAATTCCATCGGCGTGTAGTCGTCATTCAGCAGCAGAACCTGATACATCGGAGGCGGCGCGGCGCGTGCCGGTGCCTTCTCGACGGCCAAATCATGCTGGGTATCCAAGGTAGAACTCATAGGGCGGCTATTCTATTTAAACTGGGGACGCCTAACGCGCAACTTACGCAAAATTACACGCAGAAATACGTAGTTTCCATACTTGACGACACGAAGAAAAGCGGCGCATTATCAGCGCATTCTGGGGTTTTCAATTCATCGAAAATCTGCCAGGAAGCCGGAGGGGGGGAACAGAGGTCTAGACCGCGATGCCCTTCTGTCAACATACGATTCAATGAGGCAGTCCGCATGTCTGATACGACCGCAACCGCCGTCCAAGGGGACAATCCCAAATCGACGGGTACCGTCAAGTGGTTCAACGATGCAAAGGGGTTCGGCTTCATTACGCCCGACGACGGCGGTGAAGATCTGTTCGCCCACTTTTCGTCCATACAGATGAATGGTTTTAAAACCCTGAAGGAAGGCCAGAAAGTGGCTTTCGAAATCATTCAGGGGCCTAAAGGCAAACAGGCGCTTAATATCACGGCTGCCTGAGTATCCCTTAAAGTGCAGCGGTAAGGCTGCACCATTATCCAGGCGGGGCTTTCGGGCCCCGCCTTGTTATTTTCTTTTTACTGCGCCAGTCATGCTGAAGAATGTGAAGTTAGTGCCTGTCAACCGTACGTTGTTCAAGACAGCGTTCTTTAAACCAGCATTTCTGAAAGTACTGTCGGCGGCGCTGGCCGCCACGGCGCTTGCGCTGACCGCGGGCGCCCAAGCGCAAACCGGTCCGCAACCGCCCTTGCCCACCACGCAGCTTTCCGCGGGCATCCATATTATCCGCGCTGAAGTTGCCGATACCGACGCCACCCGCCAAAGCGGCCTGATGTTCCGCAAGGAACTCCAGGGCAACGACGGCATGCTGTTCGTGTTCGAGCGGCCGGACGTGCAGTGCTTCTGGATGCGCAACACGCTCTTGCCGCTCTCGATAGCCTTTATCGCCGACGACGGCACGATCGTCAATATCGACGACATGGCGCCCCAGACCGAAGACCCGCACTGCGCAAGAAAGCCGGTGCGCTATGCCCTGGAAATGGCCCAAGGCTGGTTCGACCAGCACGGCATCAAGGCCGGCCGGAAAGTCGACGGGCTGCCCTGATCGGCGGCCCCAGGGCGCCAGCGCCCCCCTCAGATACAGCAAGGGAGCCCCTCGGGGCTCCCTTTTCATTTCCGCCCCTGACAGAGCAGCGGAAAAAACAACACTTCAGGCTTAGACGCGCTCGATGATCAGCGCGATGCCCTGGCCCACGCCGATGCACATCGTGCACAGCGCGTAACGGCCGCCCGTGCGGTGCAGTTGGTTGATGGCCGTGGTGGCCAGACGCGCACCCGACGCACCCAAGGGGTGGCCCAGGGCAATCGCGCCGCCGTTGGGGTTCACGCGCGGGTCGTTGTCGGCAATACCCAATTGACGCAGCACAGCCAAGCCTTGGGCGGCGAACGCTTCATTCAGTTCGATCACGTCCATCTGGTCCAGCGTCAGGCCGGTTTGCGCCAGCACTTTCAGCGTGGCGGGCGCCGGGCCGATACCCATGATGCGCGGCGCAACGCCGGCGGTGGCCATGCCGACCACGCGAGCGCGCGGCGTCAGGCCGTGGCGGGCTGCTGCCTTTTCATCGGCCAGCAACAGCGCGGCGGCGCCGTCGTTCACGCCCGACGCATTGCCGGCCGTGACGGTGCCGCCTTCGCGGACCACGCCCTTCAGCTTGGCCAGCGATTCCAGGCTGGTTTCACGCGGGTGTTCGTCTTTGGAGACGACGATGGGGTCGCCCTTTTTCTGGGCAATCGACACCGGCACGATTTCGGCGTCGAACACGCCTTCTTGCTGAGCGCGAGCCGTCTTTTGCTGGCTGGCCAGCGCGAACAGATCTTGGTCTTCGCGGCTGATCTTGAAATCATCAGCGACGTTTTCAGCCGTTTCCGGCATGGAGTCCACGCCGTACTGGGCCTTCATCAGCTTGTTGACGAAGCGCCAGCCGATGGTCGTATCGAAGATGGCGGCGCTGCGCGAGAACGCGCTGTCGGCCTTGCCCATGACGAAGGGCGCGCGGCTCATGCTTTCCACGCCGCCGGCCAGCATCAAACCGGCTTCACCGGCGCGGATGGCGCGCGCGGCGGTGCCGATGGCGTCCAGGCCCGAACCGCACAGGCGGTTGACCGTGGCGCCGGGCACTTCGATGGGCAGGCCCGCCAGCAGCGTGGCCATGCGGGCCACGTTGCGGTTGTCTTCACCGGCCTGGTTCGCGCAGCCCATGATGGCGTCGTCCAGCTCTTCCCAGCGCACGCCGGGGTTGCGCGCAATCAGCGCCTTGATGGCAACGGCAGCCAGGTCGTCAGGGCGCACGCTGGCCAACGCACCGCCGTAGCGGCCGAAGGGGGTGCGGATCGCATCACAAATAAAGGCATTCACGGTCATGGGAAGCTCGAAGTGAAGTGAAAAATTCGGGATCGGACGATCTTAGCGCACCGCATTTCGCGCCAAGTTGGTGCACAGCCGAGGTGTCCGCCACACGGACGGTGTCCGGTAGGTGTTCACCCTGATTGTGTGGCGCGGGCCGATTGGCCCAACGCCGTCAGGCTGACGTCGCCTTGGACGGCGCGACGCCCGACTCGGCTTGCGCCGCACGGCCCGCTTCTACCAAGGCTTGCCGACGGAAACGCCCCGCCGCCAAATGGTAGAACGGTTGCGGGCAGAACTGGCGCGACACGCCAGAGGCCAGCAAAGACCCCACCAGCAGCCAGAACAGCATCGGCTGACTGCCCGTCATTTCCATCACCACCACGCTGGCGGTCAGCGGCGCCTGCGTGGCCGCCGCCAGGAAAGCCGCCATCGACACGAGCACCAGCACGCGCTGGTCCACGCCCTCGCCCGCGAGCTCCCAGATATGCTGGCCTATGCCGGCGCCAGTCGTCAGCGCGGGCGTGAAGATGCCGCCAGGAATGCCCGCCCAATACGACGCGACGGTAGCCGCCAGCTTGGCCAGGCCGAAGCCCGCCGGCGCGGTGTCGTGGCCCGACAGCAGGTCGGCCGCCACGCCGTATCCCGTGCCGTAAACACTGCCGGCCGTGCACAGGCCGATCACCGCCAGCACCAAGCCCATGATGAAGGCCGTCCAGATGGGATGCGCGCGGATCCAGGCGCGCCAGGCGGCCGGCGCGGCCCCCGATGCGCCTTTGCCGAGCAGCCGCGCGAAGATGCCGCCCAGCGCGCCATTGATGGCGCCGCAAATGACGATCCACATCACCATGCCATGGGCCAGCGGCGCCCCGCCAAACACGCCGAAGTACGGGTTGTTGCCCTGCACCGCCACCACCAGGAAGCCCGCGGCCAGCACGCCGATCAGCACCAGGCGCTGCCAGCGCAGCACGGTGCCGCGGCCCAGCTCTTCGATGGCAAAGATGACGCCGGCAAGCGGCGCGTTGAAGGCGGCGGCCAGCCCGCCCGCCGCGCCGGCGGCGATCAGTTCATTGGAATGGAAGCCGCGCAACTGCACGCCACGACGCTTCCAGAAGTCGCCCCAGGCCAGCATGAGGGCGGCGCCCACCTGCACCGACGGGCCTTCGCGCCCGATCGACGCACCCGCCAGCATGCCGAAGAACGACAGCGGAATCTTCCATAGCGTTTGCGCCAGCGACACCAAACTGCTTTGGCTGGGGCCGGGGGGCAAGGACAGCGCACCGATGACTTGAGGAATGCCGCTGCCCGCCGCGTTCGGCGCAAAGCGCAACGTCAGCCAACGCAGCGCGGCCAGACTGAATGGCAGCACCAGCAAGGCAAGCCAGCCGTTGTGGCCCACCCATTCGCGGTTCCAGTCCAGCGCCTTGTCGGCCAGATACGCAAACCCCAGCGACATCATCGCGACCAAGCCGGCGCCGCCCAGCAGCAGCGCCATTTGCAGGCTCTTGCGCGACAAGCGGTTGATCTGGCGCACCTTGCGCCGCATCAGGCGGCGGGCGGCGGTGGAGGTCCGGCGAAAGGGTTCGGTCAGGCTCATGGGCTGCTGGCGTGCGGCGCAAAGTGAGTAACCTTACCACTCTCACCTGACCCGCAGCCCACAAGTGTCAGCAGAAAATCACACCGCCGGAAGCAGTCGAGCTTGCGCCGTGCGCGCCGAGCCCGCGCTCGAACCCGCGCTTGCTTCGACCTTGAAGCGGCGCACTTCCTGCGCCAGGCGGCCGGCCTGCTCCTGCATGCTGGCGGCCGCTGCCGCCGCCTCTTCGACCAGCGCGGCGTTCTGTTGCGTCACGGAGTCCATCTGCGACACGGCCTGGTTGACCTGGCCAATGCCCGCCGATTGCTCTTCCGACGCGCTGGCGATGTCGCGCACCAACACGGCCACCTGACGCACGCTGTCGACCACTTCGCGCATGGTGCGGCCGGCTTCGTCGACCTGGCGCGTACCGCCTTCGACGCGCGCGGCCGACTCATCGATCAAGGCCTTGATTTCCTTGGCGGCCACCGCCGAACGCTGCGCCAAGGTGCGCACTTCGCCCGCCACCACGGCAAAACCGCGGCCTTGCTCGCCCGCGCGCGCCGCTTCCACGGCGGCGTTGAGCGCCAGGATGTTGGTCTGGAACGCAATACCGTCGATCACACCCGTGATATCGGCGATGCGGCGCGAACTATCCGAGATCGCGCTCATGGTCTGGACCACGCCATCCACCACTTCACCGCCACGCACCGCCACGGTGGACGCCTGCGTCACCAGGCGGTCGGCCTCGCTGGCATTGTTGGCGTTTTGCTGCACGGTGCTGGTCAGCTCTTCCATCGACGCCGCGGTTTCTTCCAGCGACGAGGCCTGTTCCTCGGTGCGTTGCGACAGGTCGGAGTTGCCTTGCGCAATTTGCGACGACGCCGACGCGATGCTTTCACAGCCGTCGCGCACGTCCGCCACAATGCGAGCCAGGCTTTCGTTCATGGCCTTCAGCGCGGCCATCAGCTCGCCCGTTTCGTCGCGCGTGGCAACCTGGATGTTGGTGGTCAGGTCGCCCGCGGCCACCTGGCGCGCGGCCTTCACGGCTTGTTCCAGCGGGCGCACGATGCCGCGCGTCACCAGCCAGCCCAGCAGCATGCCCACCACCACGCCGGCCACGGCCAGGATGATCATTACCGCGCGCACGGTGTTGTACAGGTTCGTGGCCACATCGACGGATTGCGCGGTGGATTTTTCCTTGCCCACGGCCAGGTTGGTCATCAGGTCGTCAAGCTTTTGCGACGAGGTGATGACGCGCTTCTCGATCTCGGCCACTTGCGGATCCGTTTGCGTCAGCGACTGCGATTTCGCGGCCGCGAAGAACGCTTCCGATTCCCGCTTCCAGACCTGCTCGGTCTCGGCGAACTGCGCCAACAGGCGCTTGCCTTCTTCTTCGTGGAAATTCTTGGCGGCCTTGTCGCGCAGCACGTCCATGTTCTTGACGGCCTCGTCGAACTGCTTCTTCAACGCCTGACGGTCCTGCTCGGTGCTGGCGGCCAAATAGCCGCTGCGAGCACGGCCCGCGTAGATCAGGTGCAGATTGGATTCTTTCAGATCCGAGATGCCACGCAGCTCGGTGTCGTACAGCCGGTCATTCAATTCATTGATGCGAGACAGCCCCCAAACGCCAAAAGCCCCGATCGCACCCCCAATTACCGCCACGAGCAAAAACGCGCCGGACAGGCGCGCCCCGATGCGCAAGCCTGAAAATAAGCGAAACATGCTTCCCTTCCCTGTAGTTACCCCGGTTGTGAGCGGCATGCCGCAATCCGTTGGCCCCGTGGTTCAGCCCCCCGACCGTTGGCAACAATAGAGGCAGGAAACCCTAGGGATAACCCTAAAGAAAAGCGTGTTTCATCGTCATTTCCCTGGAATGAAATCGACAATCGACAGGGTTTTGTAAGCTGAATTTTTCCTGAATGAAAATAAAAAACCCCTTGGCGATGCGCAAGGGGTTTTTGGTGCAAGCCAGCGGCGTGGAAGCCGCGGTTTGTCTCTTTACCGATCAGGCAAAGTTCTTGGCGGCGAACTCCCAGTTCACCAGGGCCCAGAAGTTTTCCAGATACTTGGGACGCGCGTTGCGGTAGTCGATGTAGTACGCGTGTTCCCAGACATCACAGGTGAGCAGCGGC
>Ga0160461_1001164_pt1 | contig 11477 bp, 9 predicted proteins | sample HID1975I_E6MG_FD_108266 | JGI IMG/M metagenome (GOLD analysis project Ga0160461, IMG submission 108266) | Enriched soil microbial communities from UW Madison campus, WI, USA - HID1975I_E6 MG | ecosystem: Environmental > Terrestrial > Soil > Unclassified | place: USA: Madison, Wisconsin...
CATGGTCATGCTCCCCTGGCGGCGTCCGCGCGCAGCGTCTCGGTCGCGGGCAGGTCGATGCTGTGGTCCGCGCCGATCACGACGCCATAGGCCGCGCGCGCATGGGCGATGGTGACGCGCCCGTCGATCACATCCTCCAGCACGCGTTCCGGCGCGCGGGTGAAGGGATCGCCATAGCCGCCGCCGCCCGCCATGCGATGGTGATAGACGTCGCCCGCCGCCAGCATGATCGGGCGCGTCGGCATCGGCGGCAGCGACCGCGATCCTTCCGCCGAATCGAGCCGGTTGGTCGCCGGCGCGCCGGCCTCCCCGCCGAACAGCCCGTGCGGCGGGTTGACCACCTTGTCCGATCGCACGCCGAAATAGACGTCGTCGGCCAGCAGCCGGTATTCGCGGATCAGGCTCAGCCCGCCGCGGTTGCGTCCCGGCCCGCCGGTATCGGGCAGCAGGCCGTATCGCTCGATGCGGATCGGGTAATCCGCCTCGATCATCTCGATCGGCACGTTCGCCTGGTTGGATGCCATGTGCGGCACGCCTTCCTGCCCGTCATGCTCCGATGTCGCGCCCCACACGCCCATGATGCATTCGGAAAAGACGAAGGTGCGCCCGTCGGTCCGCCCGCTGAAGCTGGGCAGGGTCGATCCGCCCGCGCCGTCGGCCGCCACGCCATGCGGCGCGGCCTCGGCCAGCGCGCCGAACATGCAGTCGACGATGCGATATCCCGTGATCCCGCGCGCGCCGCAGGGGGCGGGGTAGGCGCAGTTGAGCACCGAAGCCTCCGGCGCGACGACATGGATCGGCCGGGTATAGCCATGGCAATTGGGCACGTCCGCGCCCATCAGCGAACGGAGCGCGGCATAGACGTTGGACTTGCAGAAGGAGATCGGGGCGTTGATCCCGGCGCGCACCTGCGGCGACGTGCCTTCCCAGTCGACCGTGATCTCCTCGCCCGTGACATGCACCGCGACGCGGAACAGCACCGGCGCGGGATCGTCGCCCACCCCGTCGATCACATCCTCGAAACGATAGACGCCGTCGGGCAGCTCGCGGATCGCCGCGCGCGAAAGCCGCTCGGCATAGTCGTGCAGCGCCGCCCCGTAATCGGATACCGTCGCCGCGCCATGGCGCGCGATCATCGCCTGCATTCCGCGCGCGCCGGTATGCGCGGCGGCCAGCTGCGCCTGGATGTCGCCCAGCACCTGATCGGGCGTGCGGACATTGGCGGCGATCAGCTTGCGCAGCGTCTCGTCCGCCACGCCCGCGCGCTCCAGCTTCAGGAAGGGCATGCGCAGCCCTTCCTGGTGGATCTCCACCGCGCCCAGCGAATTGCTGCCCGGCACCAGCCCGCCGACGTCGACATGATGCGCGATCGTCGCCGCCCAGGCCTGCACCCGACCCTCGGCGAAGATCGGCTTCACCACATAGATGTCGGGCAGGTGCTGGCCGGATGCGAGATAGGGGTCGTTGCCGATGAAGACGTCGCCGTCCTCGATCGCGTCGCCATATTCGCCGATCAGGTGGCGCATCGCGTCATAGAAGCTGCCCAGGTGCATCGGCGTCGTCAGCCCCTGCGCCAGATTCTGTCCTTGCGCGTCGCAGAGCGCGGTCGAGAAATCCATCGCGTCGCGCACGATCGGCGAATGCGCGGTGCGCATCAGGATCAGCGCCATCTCGTCGGCGATCGCCTCGAAGCCGTTCTTGAACACCTCGAGCAGGATGGGGTCGATGTTGCTCGTCATCCTCAGGCCTCCGGTCGCAGGTCGATGATGATGTTGCCGGCGGCGTCGCGATGCGCGGTGGTGCCGGGCGGCACGATGGTGGTGCCCTCATATTCCTCGATGATCAGCGGGCCGGGGCGCGGGGCAGACCCCAGCGCCTCGCGATCCAGCACCGGCGTCTCGATCGACCCGTGTTCCGCCCCGAAATAGGCGGGGCGCGAAGCCGCGCCCGTCGGCGCGCTGGCCGGCCGGTCGACGCCCGACAGCGCGGACGGGCCTTGCGGCGCGACGGTGCCGATCACCCGCAGCGTGACGAAATCGATCCGGTGGTCTGGCAGGACATGGCCATAGCTGCGGCGATGCTCCTCCTCGAACGCGATCCGCGCGGCTGCCAGCGTGTCTTCGCCCAGCGCCTCATCGCCGATCTCGCCATGGGGCAGGTCGACGGTCAGCTCGAAACCCTGTCCCTGGTAGCGCAGGTCCGCGCGCCAGGCGATGCGCAGCCCCTCGACCGCGCCCATCTCCTCGCGCACCGATCGCTCCATCGCGTCCAGCCGCTCGCGCATCTCGCGCCTGCCCTCGCCGGGCAGGTCGATCGGTCGGGCGAAGGCGGCGGCGCGCGCCACCTCGTGATCGGTGAACAGCAGGCCGACCGCGCTGAACACGCCCGCCCCCGGCGGCACGATCACCTTGGCCATGCCGAGCTCGGCGGCCAGCGCGGCGGCGTGGATGCCGCCGTTGCCGCCGAAGGCGAACAGCGCGAAGTCGCGCGGATCGCGCCCGCGATAGGTCGAAACCGCCTTCACCGCGCGCATCATCGCCGAATTGGCCAGCCGGTGGATGCCGTGCGCGGCCTCCAGCAGGCCGCGCTCCAGCGGCCGGCAAACCTTGCGCTCGATCGCCTCGCGCGACAGCGCGGCGTCGATCGGCACGGTGCCGCCGGCCAGCGCATGGGGGTTCAGATATCCCAGCACCACATTGGCGTCGGTCACCGTCGGGTCTTCGCCGCCCGCGCCGTAGCAGGCCGGGCCGGGCATCGCGCCGGCGCTGTCCGGGCCGACCTTCAGCGCGCCGCCCGCGTCGATCCGCACGATGCTGCCGCCGCCGGCCCCCACTTCGGACACGTCGATCACCGGCAGCTTCAGCGCATATCCGCCGCCCTTGGCCAGCGCGCTCGACATCGAGATGCCGCCGCCGACCTCGTATTCGTCGGTCGCCACCAGCCGACCGCCCTCGATCAGCGATGCCTTGGCCGTGGTGCCGCCCATGTCGAAGGTGATGACGTTGTCGTGGCCCGCGCCCGCGCCCAGCCGCGCCGCGCCGACGACGCCCGCCGCCGGCCCGCTCTCCACCACCGTCGCCGGCTTGGCGATGATCCGCTCGACGTCGAGCAGCCCGCCGCTCGACTGCATCATCAACAGCCGGCCGCCGATCCCCGCCGCGTCGAGCCGTGTCTGCAAAGCGCGCAGATACGCGCTGACCACCGGGCCGATATAGGCGTTGACCACCGTCGTGCTGGTCCGCTCGTACTCGCGGATCTCGGGCAGCACCTCGTGGCTGATCGAAATGAACCGGCCGGGCAGCGTCTCGCGCAGGATGCGCGCCGCCGCCTGCTCATGCGCAGGGTTGGCATAGCTGTGGAGGAAGCACACCGCGACCGCCGCGACGTCGGTCTCCGCCAGCTTCTCGGCCAGCCCGCGCAGCGCCGCCTCGTCGAGCGGGCGGATCACCTCGCCACGCGGCCCCATCCGCTCCGCCACTTCCAGCCGCAGGCGGCGCGGGGCGAGGGGGGCGGGCTTCTGGTAGAGCGGCTCGTAAAGACGCGGCACGCGGATGCGCCGCATTTCCAGCACGTCGCGGAAGCCCTCGGTCGTGATCAGCGCGGTCTGCGCGCCTTTGCCCTCCAGGATCGCGTTGGTCGCGATCGTCGATGCGTGCAGCACCTCGGTGAAGCGATCGGGCGACAGGCCGATCCGCCGGGCGATCTCCTCGACCCCCGCGATGATCGCGCGGGGATAGTCGTCCGGGGTCGACGGCGTCTTGCAGGTCGTCAGCCGGCCGTCGGGTGAGAGACAGGCGATATCGGTGAAGGTGCCGCCGATATCCGCCGCGATCCGATATCCGCCCGCCATCTCAGGCGCACCGGAACCGGGCCAGCCGGTCCTCGTCGATCGTGATGCCCAGCCCCGGCGCGTCGAGCGGCAGGATCGCGCCGTCGCGCACCGCCATCGGCTCGGCCAGGATGTCGTCCTCGTAATAGCGGCCGGCCACCTTGTAGGGATGGGTGCCCGCCGGCGCGCTGATCGGGATCACCGCGCCCAGCTCGACCGCCGGATGCGCCAGCGCGAAATGGACGTTGGCCGCCGTGCCGATTGCCGATTCGATCGATCCGTTGACGTCGCAGCGCATCTTCTGCGCCGCCGCGACATGCGCCACCTTCGCCGCGCCGACAAAGCCGCCCGCCTTGGCCAGGTAGATCGAGATGCAGTCGCTCGCCCGCGCGGCCACGACGTCCAGCGCGTCGTTGATGTCCCAGCAGCTTTCATCGGCGATGATCGGCACGCTCGACGCCGCCGTCACCTCCGCCATGAAGCGCAGGCCCTGCGTCGGCTGCTCGACCAGGTCGACGCCCGCCTCGACCAGCCGGGCGACGGCGCGGGTCGCGTCCTTGGCATGGCCATAGCCCTGGTTGGCGTCCAGCCGCAGCGTCACGCCGTCGCCCAGCTCGCGGCGCAGCTCGCCGGTCAGCCGCAGGTCGCGCTCCAGGTCGACGCCGCCCTTGATCTGCAGGGACTTCACCCCGTCGGCCGCCGCCGCCAGCCCCTCGGCCAGCGCCTCGCGCTCCGCCATCAGGCCGATCATGTGCGCCACCGCCACCGATTCGCGCACCTTGCCGCCGAGCAGCTTGTAGACCGGCAGGCCGACGATCTTGCCCCACGCATCGTGCAGCGCGATGTCCAGCGCGCATTTGGCGTAGACGTTGCCCACCGCCACCCGGTCCATCGCGGCGCGGGCGGCGGTCACGGCGGTGACGTCCAGGCCGATCAGCGCCGGGCCGAGCACCGTCTTCACCATCGCGACCACGGTATGCAGCGTCTCGCCCGCGCGCCGGCCGAAATCGCCGCCCCAATCGGGTAGCGGCGTCGCCTCGCCATAGCCGATCGTGCCATCCTCCGCCTCGACGCGGACCAGCACGAAGCCGCCCAGGTCGACCTGCAGCCCGGCCCATTTGAAGTCGCGGCGCGGCGGCAGCCGGAAAGGATAGGCTTCGACGCCGACGATCTTCATTCACGGTCCCCAATGCTGGCACGACGCTGGTATTGCGGCCAGCCTAGCGAGGGCGTTTCGCAACATCCAGAAAAATTTTCCTGTAGGAAAATCAGGAGACGAGGTCGGCGGAATCGAGCGCCCGCGTGTTGGGATTCATGAACCGGGCGATCGATTTCTGCTCGGCCATCCCCGAATCATGCGACACCGAAAGCACCCGCGCATCCGCCTCGCTCACGCTGATGTAGAGGTGGCGCATGCTGCTGTCGAAATAGGCGCTTTCCCCCATATCGAGGCGGAAGGGCGCATAATGCTCGGTGTGCACCTCGATGCTGCCCGCCAGCACATAGACGAATTCCTCGCCGCGATGCTGGCTCCAGTGATCGAACTCCTCGGGCGATCGCGCGCGGACCAGCATCTCCAGCGGCACCATGCCCTTGCGCGATATCTCGCTGGCGTGGACGCGATAATCGTACTGGTCGCTGCGGAACTGCTCGCCCTGGCCGTGGCGCGTCGTGGTCTTGCGCCCCGACAGCGTCGTCGTGCCGCCTGCCGAAACCAGATCTTCCAGCCCGATGTCGAGCCCGTCGCAGATCCGCTTCAACACGTCGTAGGAGGCGGAAATCTGCCCGTTCTCGATCTTCGACAGCGCCGAGATCGAGACGCCGGTGCGCAGGCTGACATCGGCCAGCGTGGCCGACATGCCATGCCGGATCGCGCGTAGCCGACGACCTATCGCCTCCGATCCGCTTTTCTGCTTCGATGTCATTCCCGGCCTCCCGCCCGTTCTCCCATTTGCACGAGAATAAAAAATTTTCTCGTGCTCTGGCAATGCGGCTGCGTAAGTTAGGGGCTGTCCGTCCCTTCTAAGGCCCGCTTTCATGTCCACTGCCGGCCCTGGCCCGACCGCGATCCGACGGCTGTTCGTGCTGCTCTGCGGGTTCGAGATACTACCCAAGTCGGTCTCGACGCGCGGGCGGGGGGATCGCTTCATCCTCAGCGAACCGGTCTGCGCCTATCTGCTCGATACCGAACAGGGATGGGTGCTGCTCGATGCCGGCCTCAACCCGGATTACGTCGATGACGATGCGCTCCGCTTCGCCAAGTTCACCGCCCAGCGGATGACCCCGCCGGTGATCCGCGCCGCGCATCGGATGGAAACCCAGCTCGCCGCGCTCGGCCTCGACCTCGCCGATATTCGCTGGGTCATCCTCTCGCATCTCCATTACGATCACAGCGGCTATCTCGGCCGGCTCCGCCATGCCCGGATATCGGTGCAGCGGCGCGAATGGGCGGCGGCCAGGCTGCGCCCCGATCTCGGCTACATCCCCGATGATTATGGCGCGCGCGACCTCGACTGGGATCTGCGCGACGGCGATTGGGAAGCGATGCCCGGCCTGCGCCTCATCGAGACTCCCGGCCACACCCCCGGCCATCAGTCCGCGATCGTCACCCTGCCCAACAGCGGCGAAATCCTGCTTCCCTTCGATGCCGGCGACCTGGCGGAGAATTTCGACGAGGAGATACTGCCCGGCTCCTGCAGCGACGAGACCGCCGCGCTCGCCTCGATCCGCCGGCTCAAGCGCATCCAGCGGGAGAGCGGCGCGACCATGCTCCTTTTCCACGATCCCGTCGCGATCCAGCAGATCCGCCTCGCGCCGGATTGCTACGATTGAGGCCGTCCTGATTTTCCACTTTTTCCTATAGGCAAACTATGTCACGCTCGCTCCTTCGAAGGCGGGGAGCAGGCCGGATATGATCGCGACGCGCATGGGTATGGGCAGGGGCAGGGGCAGGGGCATGGGACGATAGTGGCGGACGCGGCGGCAGCACCCTCGGGGCCGGCGTTCCGCGCGGCCGATCTGCGCGTCACCGCGATCCTCTACATCCTCACCACGCTCAGCATGGCGACCGTCGGCGTGATCGTGCCCTTCATGGGCGTGATCAGCACGCGGATCGGCGCCTCGCCCGCGCAGCTCGGGCTCGCGATCTCGCTCTTCTCGCTGCCGTCGGCGCTGCTGGCGATGATGGGCGGCGCGCTGATCGATCGCATCGGCGTGCGGCGCAGCCTCGCGCTGGCGGGCGTCGTGGCCGTGCTGGGCGATCTGGTGCTGGTCAACGCCCCCGCGCTGTGGGGCATCCACATGGGCCTGCTGCTCGCCGGGGTCGCCTTCGCCGGCATCTCGGTGGCCGCGCCCGCCGCTATGGTGGAGATGATGGAGGGGCCGGCGCGGGTGCGCGCGATGTCGTTCTGGTCCACCTATGCCCCCACCGGCTATGCGCTCGGCCTGCTGATGGCGGTGCCCTTCGGCGCGGACGTGGCGTGGCAGGGCGCGGTGCTGGTCCACCTGGCGATCATCGGCGCGGCGACGCTGCTCGTGCCGCTGCTTCCCGCACGGACAGCCGCCAGCGGGACGGTGGCGCGGCGCGGATCGCCCTTCGCGCTGCTCGCCGATCCCGCGATCGTCCGCCTCGCCATCGCCGTCGCGCTGCCCAACGCCATCTCCTATGGCGTAAGCCTGGTTGCGCCCTCCTATCTGGCGCGCGTCCACGATGTCGGGCTGGCCTTGTCTTCCGGCACGGTGGCGGCGGCCAAGATCGCGGCGATGATGCTGGGCGGCGTGCTGATCGGCCATCTGCTCGCGCGCAACCTGTCGTTCCGCCGGCTCTATGTGGGCCTCGCGCTCGGCGGCATCGCGGCGCAGCTGCTGCTGTTCCACCCCGCCACGCCGTTCGCGGTGGCGGCGCTGGCGCTGCTGGCGTGGCTCTTCGCCTTCGGCGGGATGGCGGGGGCGGCGATGGCGCAGCTGCCCGTCCTCATCCGCGATCCCGCGAATACGGGCCTCGCTTCGGGGCTGGTCGGCCAGTTCATCTCGCTCGCCTCCTTCGCCGCCCCGCCGGTCTATTTCGGCCTGGTCGACTGGCACGCCTATTGGGCGATCGCGCTGGTCGGCCTGCTCGTCGCGATCGTGGTGCTGCCCCGCGCCCCGGTGCGGGACTGACGGGCGGAGGCGCATGGCGGACCCGCTTGGCGATTCCGTCACTTGCGACTAGATCGGGGGATATGCAGGGGAAGCATCATTGAGCCGCGCTGACGCGGCTGGCGCTGTGGGGCGCCGTCCAGCCGCCGGTCGTGCCGCCCGCAAGATGCTGGGTCGCGATGACTGGATCGCCGCGGCCCGGCTGATGCTGATCGAATCGGGCGTCGATGGCGTGAAGGTCGATCTCATCTCGCGCGCGCTGAAGGTGACGCGTGGCAGCTTCTACTGGCACTTCCGCGACCGCGCCGATCTGCTCGATGCGCTGCTCGCCGATTGGGAGGAGACCAACGACGGCCCGATGGTCGCCGCCTTCCGCGCCGCCGGGGCGAATGGCGACCGCGCCGATTTCGATCGGATGATCAGCCCGCTCTGGATCGAGGAAAAGGGATACAGCCCCGCCTATGACTCGGCGATGCGCGATTGGGGCCGCACCGATCCCAAGGTCGCCGAAGCGGTCAAGCGCAGCGACGCCGCCCGCATCACCGCGCTCGCCGAGACCTTCGGCGCCTATGGCTTCGCCGAACCCGAGGCGACGGTGCGCGCGCGCGTGACCTATTACCACCAGGTCGGCTATTACCTGCTGGGCGTCTACGAGACGCGCGAGGAACGCGAGCGCCTCGGCCCGGTGTTCGATCACGTCCTGCTGTATTGAGTTGCCATGATTCCTCCCCTGCAAGGGGAGGTGTCGCACATTAAAAAGAGAGCCATGGATCATATTGCGTCGCCCCGGGCTTGACCCGGGGTCTCGCTGCCTTTCTGTCGTGATCCATCGAACGCAGCCAGGAAGAAGCGGGATCCCGGCTCAAGGCCGGGATGACGTATTTCCATGTCCGCTACCCCCTACCCTAAAAGGGAGGAACGGAGCATTCCATACAGTATTGTTTGGAAACCTCACCGGTGATACGCCTTCATCCATGTGGGGCGATCGCGGCAGCATCGGGGGCAGGGGGTGAAGCGCTATTCGGCGCTCGCGCTCGCCCGTCAGGCGATCGCCGGCCATGACGGCTGGCCGCAGGCGTGGCGTTCGCCCGAACCGAAGCCGCGTTACGGCGTGGTCATCATCGGCGGCGGCGGCCATGGTCTCGCCACTGCCTATTACCTGGCGAAGAAGCACGGCATCCGCGATGTCGCGGTGATCGAGAAGGGGTGGATCGGCGGCGGCAACAGCGGGCGCAACACCACCATCGTCCGATCGGACTATTTCTACGCCGCCAGCGCCGCCTTCTTCGAACATTCGCTCAAGCTCTACGAAGGGCTCAGCCGCGAACTCAACTTCAACATCATGCTCAGCCAGCGCGGCAGCCTCACCCTGAGCCACAGCCGGCACGAGGCCGATTTCCAGCGCCGCGTGGTGAACGCGATGCGGCTGAACGGGATCGACGGCGAGATGATGACGCGCGATCAGGTTCGCGAATTCTGCCCGATCCTGAACTTCGCGCCCGATGCGCGCTTTCCGATCCACGGCGGCATGATCCAGCGGCGGGCCGGCACGGTTCGGCATGACGCGGTGGTCTGGGGCTATGCCCGCGCCGCCGATGCGCTGGGCGTCGACATCATCCAGAACTGCGAGGTCACGGGCTTCCGCCGCGATCCCGCCACCGGCGCGGTCACCGGCGTCGAGACCACGCGCGGCGAGATCGCCTGCGATCGCGTCGGCCTCGCCACCGCCGGGCACAGCACCGTCGTCGCCGAGCGCGCGGGCTTTCGCCTGCCGCTGACCAGCTACGCGCTCCAGGCCTTCGTGTCGGAGCCGCTGAAGCCCGTGCTCGACACGGTGATCGGATCCTCGGTGATCAACAGCTATGCCAGCCAGTCGGACAAGGGCGGCATCGTCGCGGGCGGCGGCATCGATGCCTTCCCCTCCTATGCGCAGCGCGGCAGCCCCGCGACGGCGGAAAAGGTGATCGCCGGGCTGGTCGAGCTGATCCCGTCGTTCAGCCGCATCCGCCTGCTGCGCCAATGGGCCGGCATCGTCGACTATGCGCGGGACAGTTCACCGATCATCGGGCCGAGCCCCGTGCCCGGCATCTTCCTCAACTGCGGCTGGGGCGGCGGCGGGTTCAAGGCGATCCCCGGCGGCGGCGACGTCTTCGCGCATCTGATCGCCACCGGCACGCCCCATCCGCTGACCCGCGCCTTCGGCCTCCACCGCTTCCGGGAAGCGGCGCTGGTCGACGAGGCGGCGGCCGCCGGCATCGAGCATTGAGCGCCCTATGTTGCTGATCCCATGCCCGCATTGCGGCCCGCGCGACGAGAACGAGTTCCTCCACGGCGGCGAGGCGCATAGCCCGCGCCCGGGCCCCGCCGCCGCGTTGGGCGAGGAGGAATGGGCCGACTGGCTGTTCGGCACCGCCAATCCCAAGGGGATGCTGCGCGAGAAATGGCTGCACGAATATGGTTGCCGCCAGTGGTTCCACCTCGATCGCGATACCGCCACCCACGCCATCGCCGGCTCGTCGCCCATCCACGGCGGGGGGACGGGGGCATGACCGGTCATCGGCTCGCTGGCGGCGGCGCGATCGACCGCGACCACCCGGTTACATTCACCTTCAACGGTCGCCGATTGCAGGGCTATGCCGGCGATACGCTGGCCTCCGCGCTGATCGCCAACGGCGTGTCGCTGGTCGCGCGCAGCTTCAAGTACCACCGTCCGCGCGGCATCGTCGGGCTGGGGATGCAGGAACCCAACGCGCTGGTCCAGCTGGGGGAAGGCGCGCGGACCGTGCCCAACGTCCCCGCCACGCTGGTGCCGCTGGCCGAACGGCTGGTGGCGAGCAGCGTCAATGCCTGGCCTTCGGTCGATTTCGACATGGGCGCGGTCAACGACAGGCTCCGCCGCTTCCTCGTCGCGGGCTTCTACTACAAGACCTTCATCTGGCCCGACTGGCACCTGTTCGAACCGCTGATCCGCCGCGCCGCCGGCCTCGGCCGCGCGCCCGACGCTCCCGATCCCGATCTTTATGCCGCCCAGTCGGCGGTGTGCGACGTGCTGGTGGTCGGCGCGGGCGGGGCGGGGCTGATGGCGGCGAAGGCCGCGGCGATCGCCGGCGCGCGCGTGATCCTGGCCGAAGCGGACGACCGGGCCGGCGGCAGTCTGGGCTGGACCGACGAGAGGATCGACGGCCGGGAAGGGCGCGAATGGGCGGCGGCGGCGCTGGACGAGCTGGCCGCGCTCGGCGTGCGCATCATGCCCCGCACCGCGATCGTCGCCTATCATGACGGCAACCTCCTGCTCGGTATCGAGGCGCAGTCGGGCGGCGCGCGCGAACGGCTGTGGAAGCTGCGCGCGCGGCGCGTGGTGCTGGCGACGGGGGCGGCGGAACGCCCGCTGGTCTTCGCCGACAATGATCGCCCCGGCATCATGCTGGCCGATGCGATCCTCGGCTATCTGCGCCGCTATGCCGTCGCCCCCGGCCGCCGCGCGCTGTTCTTCACCAACAACGACAGCGCC
>Ga0160461_1001165_pt1 | contig 11473 bp, 14 predicted proteins | sample HID1975I_E6MG_FD_108266 | JGI IMG/M metagenome (GOLD analysis project Ga0160461, IMG submission 108266) | Enriched soil microbial communities from UW Madison campus, WI, USA - HID1975I_E6 MG | ecosystem: Environmental > Terrestrial > Soil > Unclassified | place: USA: Madison, Wisconsin...
CCGGTGTCCAGGCCGGAATGGCGCAGCCGGCGAGCGAGGAAGCCAGCGCACTCGCCGCCGCCAAGCGTGAAGCCGCCGCCGCCGAGGCGCGCGGACGGCAGCTCGACACGGCGGCGCAGGCGGCGGAGACCGCCGCCGATCGCGCCCGGGCGGAAGCGGTCGCGATCGGTGCGCGCATCCAGTCGGCGGAAGCCGGGATCGATGTCGCCGAGGCGAGGGTGCGGCTGATCGCGAGCCTGCGGCAGCGGCATCGCACGAAGCTGGCGGCGCAGCAGGGGCCGCTGGTCCGGCTGACCGCCGCCCTGCAGACGCTGGCGCGACGCCCGCCGGCGCTGGCGCTGGCGCAGCCGGGTTCGCTCGACGATATCGTCCATGTCCGGTCGCTGCTGGCGGCGACCCTACCGGTCGTGCGCGAGCGGACGGCGGCGCTGCGCGCCGATCTGGCCGAGGCCGAGAGGCTGCGCACCCAGGCCGATCAGGCGCTGGCGGCACTGCGCGAAAGCCAGGAGCGGCTGGAGACCCAGCGAGTCGCGCTGTCGCGGATCGAGGCGACCGAGCGGATGCGGTCGGGCACGCTCGCGAGTTCGGCGAGCATCGAGCAGGATCGGGCGCTCGCGATGGGGGAAGACGCGCGCGACATCGTCACCCTGATGCGCGCGCTGGAGGAGAATGCCGCCGTGCGCGAGCGGCTGGCGGAGCTTCCCGGCCCCGCGCTGCGCCCCGACATGCCGGGGATCGCGCCGCCGCCGCCGATGGTGGCGCGGGAACGAGGCGCCCGGCCGCCCGCCTATCGCCTGCCGGTGATGGGCGACATCGTGACAGGTCTGGGCGAGGTCGCCGAATCGGGGGTGCGGGCCAGGGGGCTGACCGTGGCACCACGCGCCAAGGCGCTGGCCGTCGCCCCGGCGGGCGGGACGATCGGCTATGCGGGGCCGTTCCAGGGCTATGGCCGGATCGTGATCATCGAGCATGGCCATGGCTGGACCAGCCTGGTCGCCGGGCTCGATTCGGTGTCGGTGAAGGTGGGCGAGAAGGTCGATGGCGGCAGCCCGATCGGCCGCGCCGGGCAGGGCAAGCCCCGCATAACCGTGGAACTGCGCCGCGATGGCCGCCCGTTCGACATCCCCGCGCTGATCGCCGCGCGGGCCGCCTGATCGTGGGGCCTGATCGCGGGGCCTGATCCCGGGGCCACACATGGCCACGAAAAAGGGCGGGCGACCCGTCGGCCGCCCGCCCCGATTCGTTCGGGATATCCCGGCGCTTACTTGGAAGCGAGCTTCAGCGAGCCGGCGGCTTCGGGGGCCGCGAAGGACACGAACTCGTTGCCATAGCGACCCTGGACCTTGCCCTGGTCGTTGAGGCGGAGGCGGAACGCCTTGCCCGACTCGATTTCCGAGCCGACGATGACCGTCGCGCCATTCTCCTCGACGAGGTCATAGGCGTAGCGGATGCCGTTACGCTCGAAGCTGTACGCAGGCGCAGCGACGGCGGGGGCGGCGACAGCGGCAAAAGCGAGAGCCGCGGCGGTGAAAGCAAACTTGTTCATGGCAGTTCTCCAGTATTGAAGGCTGCCATTCAGGATCCCGTTCTCTATGTTCTGCGGTGCAGCATGTTATGTTGCGTTGCGGCAAGCAACGAGTTTTGCTTGTTCGGCGGCTGCGAAATTTGCGTATCAGGATGCAACTCATGCAATCGCGCCGTTCAGCGATCCGCCATCTTCGGCCGGCTAGTGTTTATGATCCCCCTCTGTCCGTCTCCGTTTTGTCCCTGAAGGAAAACGCGATAGGATCGCGCAAACTGTAGGATGCTGGTGCCAGATGGCTAATACCCTGTTGCGTTCGATCGGCCTCGTCAGCGCGGTTGCGCTCATTCCCGCCGCCACCGCCGCGCTCGCGGCCGTCGATGTCGATACCTATCGTGAGCTCGACCAGTTCATGAACGTGTTCGAACGGGTGCGTTCGGAATATGTCGACAAGGTCGACGACAAGACGCTGATCAAGGGCGCGATCGATGGCATGCTCAACAGCCTCGATCCGCATTCGAGCTATCTCGACGCGAAGGACTTCACCAACCTGCGCACCCAGACCGAAGGGTCTTATGGCGGGCTGGGCCTTACCGTCAGCCTGGAGGACGGCGCGGTCAAGGTCATCACGCCGACCGAGGACACCCCCGCCTACAAGGCCGGGATCAAGTCGGGCGACTACATCACCCATCTCGACGGCGCGCTGATCTATGGCGGCACGCTCGACGAGGCGGTGGAGAAGATGCGCGGCCGTCCCGGCACGCAGATCAAGCTGACGCTGGTCCGCCCGGGCCGCGACAAGCCTTTCGACGTGACGCTGACCCGCGAGGTCATCGAGCTCAAGCCGGTGAAGTGGGAGATCAAGGACCGCGTCGGCGTGATCAACATCAACACCTTCAACAAGAACACCGGCGAGGCGGTGCGCGCGGCGCTGCTCGCGATCGACAAGGCGGGCGGCGCGCAGCCGCTGGGCTATGTCGTCGATCTGCGGTCCAACCCCGGCGGCCTGCTCGACCAGGCGATCGAGGTTTCGGATGCCTTCCTGGAACGGGGCGAGATCGTATCGCAGCGCGGCCGCGAGAAGGGCGACATCGAGCGTTATTACGCGCGCGCCGGCGACATGTCGCATGGCCTGCCGATCGTGGTGCTCGTCGATGCCGGTTCGGCCTCTGCGGCCGAGATCGTGGCGGGCGCGCTGCAGGACCAGCGTCGCGGCCTCGTGATGGGCGAGAAGACCTTCGGCAAGGGATCGGTGCAGACGCTGTTGCCGCTGAGCGAGGAGACCGCGCTGCGGCTGACCACCGCGCGCTATTACACGCCGTCGGGCCGGTCGGTGCAGGAAGGCGGCATCGACCCGGACATCCATGTGCCGCAGCTTTCGGACCCCGATTACAAGACCCGCCCGGCGCTGCGCGAATCCGATCTGCGCCGGCATCTGATCAACGAGGCGAAGGTCGACGACAAGCTGCTGGAGGACGACGCGAAGGAGGATCCGCGCTTCGCGCTGACCGCCGACCAGCTCGAGAAGCAGGGCGTGAAGGACTATCAGCTCGACTACGCGGTCAAGACGATCTCGCGGCTCGGCCCGCCCAAGCCCGTGGTCGCGGCGGCCGGGGCCAAGGCGGGGTCGCGCTGAACGGTGCGGCGCGGGAGGTGACGGATATCCGTAATCTCCCGCTTCCCAAGGTTTCTCGTCCGGCCTAGCGAGGCAGCATGACCAAGCCCCTGTCCCCCGCCCGGCCGCCGGTCCTTGCCCGGATCATTTCGCTGGCGGTACCGGTCGCGCTGCTCGGCGGTGCGGTCGGGTCGCAGTATCTCGGCGGGCTCCACCCCTGCGAGATGTGCATATGGCAGCGCTGGCCGCATGGCGTAGCGATCCTGCTCGCGCTCGTCGGTATCGTCGCCCGAGCCCGCTGGGCGACGGCGCTGGCGGCGCTCGCGATCCTGGTCAGCGGCGGCATCGGCGTGTTCCACGCCGGGGTCGAGCTGGGCTGGTGGCAGGGCCTCACCCAGTGCAGCGGGGCGTTCGCCAGCGGTTCGTCGGCCGACATCCTCGCCGATATCATGGCGACGCCGCTGGTGCGTTGCGATCAGGTGCAATGGTCGTTCCTGGGCCTGTCGATGGCGGCGTGGAACGCGGTGATCTCGATCCTCGCGGGGCTCGCCATTCTCGTTCTGCTGGGCAAGGGAGACCGCCGATGATGCGTGCGCGACCAGCGCCCGACGCCGCCGAGCGCGCGTCGATGCTGCGCGTCGACCAGGCCGGCGAGTTCGGCGCGACGCGGATCTATGCCGGGCAGCTGGCGGTGCTGGGCGATCGCGGTCCGACCGCGCGGTCGATCGCGCGGATGGCGGCGCAGGAGGAGCGGCATCGCGCGCGTTTCGACGCGATGCTGGCCGAGCGCCGGGTCCGCCCGACGCTGCTGACGCCGATCTGGAACGTCGCGGGCTTCGCGCTGGGCGCGGCGACCGCGCTGATCGGCCCGAAGGCGGCGATGGCGTGCACCGCGGCGATCGAGACCGAGATCGACAAGCATTACGGCGAGCAGCTCGACGCGGTAGGCGATACCGATCCCGAATTCACCGAGGTGGTGGCCGAGTTTCGCGCCGAGGAGGTCGAGCATCGCGACACCGCCATCGCCGAAGGGGCGGAACAGGCACCGGCCTATCCGCTGCTGTTCGGCGCGATCCGGCTGGGGTGCCGCGCGGCGATCGCGCTGTCGCGCCGGATATGAAGGGCGGGTGACAGACGCCGTCGTCATCCCCATAACGAAATGATGGGATAGGATCGCGGCGTCGGGACGTTGTCCCGGCAGGATCGCAAGCTGACAGGGGTGTTTAGACGATGAAGTCCGCATGGTTCGCACTCGGCATCGCCACCGTCGGCGCGTTCGCCGCCCTGACGCCGCAGCCGGCTTCGGCGCAGGCCTTCCAACGCTATGTCGAGGTCTACGGCAACGATCCGTGCCCGATCAGCAGCGACAAGGAGATCGTGGTCTGTGCCCGCAAGCCGGAAAGCGACCGCTATCGCATCCCCGAGCAGCTTCGCGACACCAACATCACCGCCAATGAACGCTGGGCCGACCGGGCAACCGCGCTGGAATATGTCGGCCGCAGCGGTGGGCAGAGCTGCTCGACTTCGGGCAATGACGGCTGGACGGGGTGCTGGTCGAAGCTGATGCGCGACGCCCGCGCCGAGCGGAAGCAGGCGTCGAAGAACGAGCCCGACCTCGACAATCAGTAAGTTAGCGAAGCGCCCTTAGCGGCGCTGCGCGAAGAAACGGCGAAGCTGGTCCGCCGCCTCGCTCTCACCGATGCCGGGATAGACCTCCGGCCGGTGGTGGCAGGTCGGCTGGGCGAACACCCGCGCGCCATGGTCGACCGCGCCGCCCTTGGGATCGGCGGCCGCATAATAGAGCCGCGCCACCCGCGCCAGCGCGATCGCGCCTGCGCACATCGCGCAGGGCTCCAGCGTGACCCAGAGATCGCATCCGTCGAGCCGGGGTTCGCCCAGCGCCTCCGCCGCGCGTCGGATCGCGACGATCTCGGCATGGGCGGTGGGGTCGATCCCGTGGCGCATGGCGTTGGCGGCGGTGGCGACCACCCGGTCCCCCAGCGTCACCACCGCGCCGACCGGCACCTCCCCCGCCTCGGCGGCGGCGGCGGCAAGATCGAGCGCGCGGCGCATCGGGGCGGGCAGCGCAAAGGCCATGGCCCGCTGTAGGTCGCGGCGACGCGCGCGTCACGCCCGGCGACGGGCCGGCATCGGGCCACAGGACGTCGCCCTAGCGCCTCAATACCTCGTAGAGCGCATAGGCCGCGCCGGGCAGCCAGGCGAGGATCGTGAGGATCAGCGCGATCCAGAAGGGCGTTCCCAAGCCGCGGACCAGATAGACGCCCAAAGGTGGCAGCAGGACAGCTGCAACGATCGCGGCCGTCCTGCGGGAGGGCGCGCCGGCCGAATCAGCCGCTAGGGGCGAATCGCTCACTCGTCGTTGGCCTTCTTCACCTGGACGGTCGGAAGCTCGACCTTTTCTTCGACGGTGCCGACAGCGACTCGGGGGACTTCAACCGTTGTGGAAGTGGTGCCGATCTGCACCTCGGGCGTCTTGACCTCGACGCCGGGCAGCTGGCCGCCGGTCAACCGGGGCAGTTCGGCCTCGCGGGTCTGGTCGATGCTGACGAAACCCATGCCGATCGCCACGATCAGGACGAGCAGAGCGAGGGCCACCAGAACCAATCCGCCTCGAAGCACTCCGGACATTTCGATTCTCCTGCGAAATGGGATATGAGGCTGTGAACGCCGCGTAGCGGCTTTTGGTTTCCCGCCGGCGGACGGCGGGTTGACGAATCTCCGGACGGCCGTTATCCGGCCGGACTTTCCGGGCAACCCGAACTCAGGATTTGAGACGATGTCGCGTATCTGCGAACTGACCGGCAAGGGCCGTCAGGTGGGACACAATGTTTCCCACGCCAACAACAAGACCAAGCGTACCTTTCTGCCGAACCTGCAGAATGTGACGCTGATCTCCGATTCGCTTTCCAAGGGCGTCAAGCTGCGCGTTTCCACGCACGGCCTGCGTTCGGTGGAGCATGTCGGCGGCCTCGACAACTGGCTGCTCAAGACCGAGGACGCCAAGCTCAGCCTGCGCGCCCGTCGCCTGAAGCGCGAGATCTCGAAGAAGGCCGCCGCCTGACAGGCGGTGCCGGATGCGGGGCCGCGCGTCCCGCCATCCTGCTTTCCCGATCGACCGGCGGCCTGGGGCCGTCAGCAGAAAGCCGGGCCTAGCCCGGCTTTCCGTGTTGGTGCGCCTCGCGATGGTTGGTCGCGTCAGTCGCTGCCGACTTCGATGATCCCGTAGTCATTGGGGCTGAGCTTCAGGTCGTGGCGCTTGCCGTCGCGGCGGCGGGCATCGTCGACCTCCCAGAAGGGGCCGTCCTTGTCGAGCTGGATCTCGTCCCATTTCTCGTAGCCGGCGGCGGCGAGGACGGCGACGATCTTGGTCAGCTCGTCGGGGCTCGGCTTGCGATCGGCCAGGGCGGGCGTGGAGAGGCTGGCGAGCACGAGCGCACCTGCGGCGGCGAAAAGCGGTTTGCGGGTCATTGTCGGTCTCCCTGGAACGGGGCTGCTACGAGCGACCTAACCCGCCAGTATGACCGCTGTTCCCGTGCCGGACGCCGATCGTCTCGTGGCCGGAACTATCCGGCGCGGATTCAAAGCGGCGTGGCCCGCGCTCTGGCGTTCAGAGTGCGCCTTCCTGATGCGGCTGGAACAGTCGTCCCTTCTCCGTCACGAAGATCATGACCAGCGTCGCCAGCCCGAGGACGACGAAGCCGGCGACCACGGGGACGATCGTCCCGTCATAGGCCTGCCCCACCGCCGCGCCGATCAGCGCGCCGCCCACCGACGAGATGAAGCCCTGGATCGAGCTGGCGGTGCCCGCGACCTCGCCCAGCGGCTCCATGCTCATCGATCCGAAGTTCGATGCGGCGAGACCGAAGCATCCCATCATCATCGACTGGCACAGGGTGAAGGTGACCAGCGATTCATGCCCCGCCATCGCCAGCGCGAGGTGCAGGCCCGCGAACAGGATGAAGCCGATCGTCGCGACATGCGACACCAGCCGGGTGCCGAGCCGTTCGACGATGCGCGAATTGAGGAAGGATGCGACCGCCATCATCATCGCCACCAGCGCGAAGATCAGCGGAAAGATCTCGGGCGCGTGGAACACGTCCTCGAAGATCTGCTGCACCGAGTTGATGAAGCCGAACAGGCTGCCCAGCAGAAGGGTGGTGGCAAGCGTATAGCCGAGCGAATAGCGGTTGGTAAGCACCACGCGCGCGGCCGTGGTCAGGTTCGCGGCGCTGATCTTCTGCCGGTATTCCGGATGGAGCGTCTCGGGCAGGCGGATGCCCGCCCAGAGGATCACCAGCGCGGAAAAGACCGCGAGGAACACGAAGATGCCTTCCCATGGCGCGACCTGCAGGATCGCGAGGCCGATCGTCGGCGCCAGGATCGGCACCGCGAGGAAGACGATGAAGGAGAGCGACATCACCCGGGCCATCTGCCGCCCGGAATAGCAATCGCGTACGATCGATACGACCAGCACGCGCGACGCCGCAGCCCCGATCCCCTGCAGCGCGCGCGCGGCGACCATCGTCTCGAAATTGGTGGCGAGGGCGGCGATCAGGCTGGTCACCACGAAGGTGCCGAGGCCGATGAACAGCACGGGCTTGCGCCCATAGCGATCGGCGAGCGGGCCATAGACCAGCTGCGCGACGCCGAAGCCGATCAGATAGGCAGAGATGATCCACTGGCGCTGATTCGCCTCGACGATACCGATCGCGTCGCCAATCGCCGGCAGGGCGGGAAGCATCGAATCGATGCCGAGCGCGTTGACCGACATGATCGCAGCCACCAGCGCCACGAATTCGCGGAAACCGACGGCAAGTTGCGGGCGAGCGGAAGTGTCTGGAGAGGGGCTGTTCACAGGCCCGCCTTTGCCGCAGCCGCCCGTCAATTGGAAGAGATACTGACCTATCGGTGATGAAAGAATGCTATCCATTGTGCGGGCCATTATCGCGCGCCTTCGCCTCGACGGTCGGGATCGGCCCCGCGACGGGCGCGATCATGGCCTTTCCGACCGGTTCGCGGGTGCTTGACTTGGGGAAAGGCCGGGCCTACCTCGGTTTCCGAGCGTACCCGCCGTCCGTGCAGGTGCCGCATCCCCAGAAACATCGCATACGTCGCACGTATCGCCGTCTTCCAGCCTGACAGGGCTCTCCTTTTCCGTCCAGGAATCTTCATGCATCTCAAGGATCTCAAGAAAAAAGCCCCCGCCGAACTGGTCAGCATGGCCGAAGAATTGGGGGTGGAAGGCGCATCGACCCTGCGCAAGCAGGACTTGATGTTCGCGATCCTGAAGGTCCAGGCCGAGAATGGCGACCAGATCATGGGGATCGGCACGATCGAGGTGCTGCCCGACGGCTTCGGCTTCCTGCGCAGCCCCGAGGCGAATTATCTCGCCGGGCCCGACGACATCTATGTTTCGCCCAACCAGGTCCGCAAATTTGGGCTGCGCACCGGCGACACCGTGGAAGGCGAGATTCGCGGGCCGAAGGACGGCGAACGCTATTTCGCGCTGACGCGGCTGATCTCGATCAATTTCGACGATCCCGACGTCGTTCGCCATCGGGTGAATTTCGATAACCTCACGCCGCTCTATCCGGAAGCGAAGCTGACGCTCGATCCGCATGATCCGACGGTCAAGGACAAGTCGGCCCGCGTGATCGACATCGTCGCCCCCCAGGGCAAGGGGCAGCGGGCGCTGATCGTGGCCCCGCCGCGCGTCGGCAAGACGGTGCTGCTGCAGAACATCGCCAAGGCGATCACCGACAACCATCCCGAAGTGTTCCTGATCGTGCTGCTGATCGACGAGCGGCCCGAGGAAGTGACCGACATGCAGCGCAGCGTGAAGGGCGAGGTGATCTCTTCGACCTTCGACGAGCCCGCGCAGCGTCACGTCCAGGTCGCCGAGATGGTGATCGAGAAGGCCAAGCGTCTCGTCGAGCACAAGAAGGACGTCGTGATCCTGCTCGATTCGATCACGCGCCTGGGCCGTGCCTACAACACCGTCGTCCCCTCGTCGGGCAAGGTGCTGACCGGCGGTGTCGATGCCAACGCGCTGCAGCGGCCGAAGCGCTTCTTCGGCGCGGCGCGCAACATCGAGGAGGGCGGTTCGCTCTCGATCATCGCGACCGCGCTGATCGATACCGGCAGCCGCATGGACGAGGTGATCTTCGAAGAGTTCAAGGGCACCGGTAACTCGGAAATCGTGCTCGACCGCAAGGTGGCGGACAAGCGCATCTTCCCGGCGATGGACGTCGGCAAGTCCGGCACCCGCAAGGAAGAGCTGCTGGTCGACAAGGCCAAGCTCAGCAAGATGTGGGTGCTGCGCCGGATCCTCATGCAGATGGGCACCATCGACGCGATGGAATTCCTGCTCGACAAGATGAAGGATTCGAAGACCAACGAGGACTTCTTCGACTCGATGAATTCCTGATCCGGCGGGCGGGGGCCGCTCCCCCGCCGTTCATGCCATGGACGCAATTGTTATTTCCGGTTTCCGGGGGCTTCGGGTGATTCACACCGGCCCCGCAACGCGTTAACCTTCGCGTCATGACCCCCTCCCTCCTCGATCGCGGCGACGGTGTTCGCCTGGCCTATCGGTTTCGCGAAGGGGAGGGGCCGGCGATCGTCTTCCTGCCCGGCTACGCATCCGACATGGATGGCACCAAGGCGCTCGCGGTCGATGCCTGGGCGGCGCGCGCCGGCCGGCCGATGCTGCGGCTCGACTATTCGGGTTGCGGCGCGAGCGAGGGGGCGTTCGAGGACGGCACGCTGAGCCGCTGGCGCGATGACGTGCTTGCGCTGCTCGACCTCAGCCATGGGCCGCTGGTGCTGGTCGGATCGTCGATGGGCGGATGGCTGATGCTGCTCGTGGCGCTCGCCCGGCCGGAGCGGGTGGCGGGCATGGTCGGCATCGCCGCCGCGCCCGATTTCACCGACTGGGGCTTCACGCAGGAGGAGAAGCTGACGCTGCTGCGCGAAGGCGCGCTGCGCCGCCCGTCCGATTACGGCGATCCGATGCTGACGACGCGGGGCTTCTGGGAGAGCGGGGAGGGGTGCCGGTTGCTCCACGTGCCGATCGCGCTCGATTGCCCGGTGCGTCTGCTCCACGGCCAGCGCGACGATGTCGTGCCGTGGAACATCTCGCTGGCGCTGGCGGAGAAGCTGCGTTCAGCCGACGTCCAGCTGACCCTGATCAAGGAAGGCGACCACCGGCTGTCGCGGGACGCGGATATCGCGCTGATCACCGCGACGCTGGCCGGGTTGCTGGAGACATCGTGATACTCAGCCTGTTGTTGCTGCTTGCCGCCGCCGATCCGGCCGCGCAGCCCTTTGCCGGCAAGGATGCCGAGCGCTTCGATGCCTGCACCAAGCTGATCGAGCAGGACGCCGTCAAGGCCGAGGCGGAGGCCGATCGCTGGCGAATGGCGGGCGGCGGCGCGCCTGCGCGCACCTGCCTGGGCCTGGCCTTCGCCGCGCAGGAGAAATGGGCAGCCGCCGCCGCCGCCTTCGAACAGGGCGCGCGCGAAGCCGAGCTGCAGCGCGACGGCCGGTCGGCGATGCTGTGGGTGCAGGCGGGCAATGCCGCGCTGGCCGGCGGCGATCCGGGCCGCGCGCGCGGCTTCTTCGATCGCGCGCTCGCCAGCCCGGTGATCCAGGGGCCGATGCGCGGCGAGATATTCATCGATCGCGCCCGCGCGCAGGAGGCGACCGGCAACCTGGTCCCTGCCCGCGCCGATCTGGTCGAGGCGAGCAAGCTGGTGCCCGAGGATCCGATGGTCTGGCTGCTCTCCGCCAACCTGGCGCGCCGGCAGAAGGACATCGACGCGGCCGAGATCGCGATCACGGAAGCGCTGCGCCTCGCGCCGGACGACGCCGCGATCGCCTTCGAGGCGGGGAATGTCGCGGCGGCGCAGGACAATCCGGAGGCCGCTCGTGTCGCCTGGCAGCGCGCGGCGGAGGCCGATCCGGATGGCCCCAGCGGAGGAGCAGCACGTATCGCGCTTCAGGGGCTGGATGCGCCGGCTTCACCCGCTCCGGCCGACGATCCGGCGTCCCGCTGAACCGCGCGAGGCATTCCCATAGCCGCCGTGCTGCCCTATCTAGGCGCCATGAAATACCTCCACACCATGATCCGCGTCTCCGATCCGGAGGAGACGATCCGCTTTCTCGAGCTTGTCGGCCTGCGCGAGGTGCGGCGGATGGAGAATGAGAAGGGGAAGTTCACGCTGATCTTCCTGGCCGCGCCCGGCGACGAGGATGCGCAGGTGGAGCTGACCCATAACTGGGGCGAGGGCGGTTACGACGGGGGGCGCAATTTC
>Ga0160461_1001166_pt1 | contig 11471 bp, 9 predicted proteins | sample HID1975I_E6MG_FD_108266 | JGI IMG/M metagenome (GOLD analysis project Ga0160461, IMG submission 108266) | Enriched soil microbial communities from UW Madison campus, WI, USA - HID1975I_E6 MG | ecosystem: Environmental > Terrestrial > Soil > Unclassified | place: USA: Madison, Wisconsin...
CGGCTTCCTGCGCCTGCAGAGCCATGCTCCGGATCGCCTCGGCCCGGGCGGCATTCGCCAGCGCATTGTCCTTGCCCGCCTGCTGCGCTGGGGTGAGCGATCCGGCAGGGCGGGTCGGGACGGCGGGCTTGATCACGGGGACGACACCGCCGGTGACACCAGCCGCCGCCGCGCGCAGGCCCGCGAGCTGCGCGGAGGCAGGGGCGGCGAGACCGAGCCCCAGGCCGAGCGCGCTCACCCCGAACATCAGGCTGGCGCGGACCGACCGGGCGGCGCGAGCGGTGCGGATGGCATTCGGGCGATGGGTCATGACGAACGGGGCCCCGGACTACAGTGACGAACACACCGGGACGGCCCCTGGGCCGCCCCGGTCAAACAAATCTAAGCGCGATTGGTGACGGCTTGCGGACGGCCGATGGCCGTCAGAAGTTCACCACCAGATCGAGCTGCAGCACGTCGACCGCGAGCGGCGGGCCGATGATCTCGTCGGCGCTCAGCCAGCGGATGCGGAAGCGCGTGCCATCGAACGCCATGTAGTTGGCACCGAGGACATAGCCCTTCGAATTGGTGCCGCCGAGACGGAAGTCCGAGTCGTTGAGCAGGTCGAGCACCGCGTCGCTGCCGATATGCTTGTACTGCGCGAAGGCGTTCCATTCGCCCTGCTTGGCGAGCTTGCCCTTGCCGATGGTGAGACCGGCCAGCCAGGCGGTGCCGCTGCCGGCGAAGTTGCTGGTGTCCGAACCGGCGCCGCAGGCCAGCCCGTTGCCGGCACCGTTGCCGCCGAGCGAGTTGATCGGGCCGATCGTGCCGGTGTTGTTGCAGATGTCGTCGCGGTCGAAGGCAAGGTTGCGGATGTAGTTGCCCGACAGCATGACCGAGAGATCGTCGGACACGTTGTACTTAACTTGCGCGTTCAGATCGAGGATGTTGTAGTCGAACAGCAGGCCGACGAACTGCGGCTGCGAGATGTCGGTCGGCGAGGCGGGGACGATGTCGCGCAGCAGGAAGAGTGTGTTGCCCTTGACCATGCGGTTCGGCCGGGTGAGGTCGGTCGAGCACTGCGGATCGCCTTCGAACAGACGGCACGGCTCCGAACGGAGGCCGCGAACATTCGTGTAGTCGTAATAGGACGCAGCCAACCGCGTCTCGAACGAGCCGGTGGTGATGTCCGCGCCAAGCTGGGCCGCGAGGATGTACTTGTCACGCGGCTCGGCCTTGCTGCGCGAGAAGGTCGGGAAATTCTCGAGCGTCTGTTCGAACGGGAAATAGCCGGCGGTGCCGAAGAGCGCGAAACTCTCTCCGAACCGGTCGCCGGATTCCATCTGCACCGCCAGACCGTCGAAGTTGAGATCCTCGTCCCAGATCATGTCGGTGTAGAAGAAGGGGATCGCCATGCGGCCGGCGGTGACCGTCGCGAAGTCCCAGGGCTTCATCGTGATGTACGCGCGGTCGAGCCAGATAGCCTTCTTGTCGAAGCCGCCGCCGAGCAACTGCGTCGTCGAGATCGGGCCGCCATTGTTGCCGCTGGCCAGGCGGAAGCCCGCCGTGATGCCCTCGGTCACCTGCCCCTCGATCCCTATACGGGCGCGGATGCTGACGATGTTGGTGCGGTCGACGCGGCTGTTGAGCAGCGGGATGCCGACCGGCGGGGTCTGCAGAACGCCGACGAAGTCGGTCGGGCCGAGGCCGTTGAAAGCATCCCAATCGACGATCTCGTTCGAATTGGTGTTCGAGAAGAGGTTGGATTCGTTGCGGAAACGGATGTCGCCCGTGATCTTCACGCGATCCACCCAGTCGGGCATCGTGTTGGGGGCGACCCAGCCCTGCGTCTGCGCCGACGCCATGACCTCGGCCTTGATCTCGTCGCGGATCTGATCGCGCACCACCTGCGGCACATAGGGCACGCGCTGGGTGCCGTCGGCCGGCGGCGGCGGGGCGGCGGCCACGCGGGCGCGGGCTTCGGCGGCCTCGCCCTCGGCCTGGGTCAGCAGCGCTTGGCCGGCCTCGGCCGAGATCACCTTCTGTTCGACGAGCAGACGGATCAGGTTGACCGTCGCGTTGGTCGACGGCCCTTCGGCCGCCGGCGCCGCCGCCGGTGATACTCCCGCTTCCTGGGCGAGGGCGGGGCTGGCCGCGAACAGGCTCAGGATCACGGGCCCGAGCAACGCGGCGCCCAGCTTGCGCGGCGTCTTGCCGCTGCCGGCGTTGATGGCGTTCATCGAATGCGTCCTCATTTGCGTAACTCGGTTGATCAGATGCCGCGCGTGCCGCGCACGACGACACGCTGCGGGAAACGGGTGGCGTTGGGCTGTTCGAGGTTTCCGACCTCGCGCAGCGCCAGCAGGAGCTTGCTGTCCATCTTCTCGTCGCCGGTGCCCTTGACCATCTCGACCCGCTCGACGCGGCCAGAGGGGCTGACCCAGAGCATCACGGTGACCGCGAAGCGGCTGCGATTGACGTCGCGGTTGTCCATCAGCGCCGCCTGCAGCGCGCTGGACAGATAGCGGCGGTAGAAGGCGTCGCCGACGCCGCCACCGGCGGGGCCGCGCCCGGTGCCGGTCGAGCTGGGCGATCCCATGCCGCCGCCGCTGCCCGACCGGATGCCGAAGCTGTCGGCACCGGCCTGCGCGGGGCCGTCGATCTGGACCGGGGCGGGAGCCTCGGGGGCAGGCTCGGGCGCTTCCTGCGGGGTTTCGGTCTCGGTCGGCTCCGGCGGCTCCTCGGGCGGCGTCTCCTCCGGGGGAGGCGGCGGCGGGGGAGGGGGGGGAGGTGGCGGAACGAGGTCGATCGTCGTCTGCGAGGCGGCGACGCGGGTCTTCGATCCCGTATCGGTCAGCACGCCATAGAGGAACCAGCCCAGCCCCGCGACCACCACCGCGACGATCGCGATCGGCAGCCATTTGCGGGCAGGCTTGTCCTCGAATTCATCGGCGCTGGCCATGTCGTTCCCCCCGTTTCCCGACCTAGCCCTGCTGGGCCTTGCCGGTGACGAGACCGACCTTGTTCAGATCGAGACGGCGGCACAGATCGAGCACGGCCATGACCTTCTGGTACTGGACCGTCGCGTCGCCCTTGATGACGATCGGCACGTCGGGGTTGGACGCCTTTTCCGTGCGGAGGCGCGTCTCCAGATCGGGCATCGTCACCGGAAAGGCGTCGAGGAAGATCTGGCCCTCGTTGTTGATCGTGATCGCCTTGGTCTTCGGCTGCGCCAGGCTCACGGCGGAGCTGGCCTTGGGCAGATCGACCTTGACGCCCTGCACCGAGGCCGTGGTCATCAGGATGAAGATGACGAGCAGCACATACGCCAGATCGAGCATCGGCGTGATGTTGATGTCGTCATAAGCCTTGCGGCCGCCACCTACCTGCATCGGAAGCGCTCCTTACTCGGCGGCCATCAGGCGCGGGCTGGGGGGAGGGACGGCGCGATCGGCCTGCATTTCGGCGAGGCGGGTGACCAGGCGGTCGACGAAGACGCGCATCTCGTCCGACATGGTCGTGATCCGGCTGTTGAGATAGTTGTAGCCGAACAGCGACGGGATGGCGGCGGCGAGACCGGCGATCGTGGCGAGCAGCGCGGCGGCGATGCCAGGCGCGATCGCGTTGACGTTGACGTCGCCGGCCATGGCCACGCCGCCGAAGGTCTTCATCACGCCCAGCACGGTGCCGAGCAGGCCGATGAAGGGGCCGCCCGAGATCGCGATCGTCAGGATCACCATCCACTTGTCGAGCTTCTGGTTCTCCGCGACGACCTGCGCGTCGACGGCGGAGCGCAGCGCCTCGACAGCCTCGCCCGAGAGCGGGCGGTCGCCCAGCTTCTTCTGGCGGATCTGGAGTTCGTCGATGCCGGTCTCGTAGATGTCGTAGAGCGTGCCCTTCTTCATCTTCGCGAGCTCGGCCTTGCCGACGTCGGGGATCGATTCCACCTGCACGAGATCCTCGTGCATCTGGCGGAAGCGCTTCATGAAGATCGCGTTGCCCTTGGCCGCGTTCGAGATGTAGCTGCCCTTGGTCCACATCACCACGCTGGCGACCGCCAGCAGGACCATGCAGATCGCGATGACGATCCAGTCGAGGAACGGCGTCGCGCCCAGGATGTACATCATGACGCCGCCGCCGGCGCCCTGCTCCTCATCGGCACCGAAGACGACCAGCTTGTCGGCCGATCCCTGGTTGCTCGCCTCGGCCAGCAGCATCGCGGCGGGGCGCGCGACCCGCGACAGGCGGACCTCGTCCATCTCGCCGGTGAAGGGACGGCCCTCGCCGCCGCCGATCGAGATCGGGCCGGCGAGCGCGGGCAGCGCGGAGCTGGCGGCGCCAGCCTCGACGCCGTTGACGTAGATGCGGATGACGGTGCCGTCGGCGGTGACCGCGACATGCGCCCAGTTGCCGGTCGGGACCGGCTGGCTGCCCGCGATGCGCGCGCCGCCGGCGGTGACGAAGGGCACGCCGTTGGCGAGGCCGATCACGAATGGCCCGCGCGCGAACAGCGCCTGTTCCGCCGCCGGCTGGTCCATCTTGACCCAGGCGGAGAAGGTGAAGGGCTGGGCGGCGGGCATCGCGAGCGAGGCCGCGTCGGCGATCGTCAGCGCGCCGGTGCCCGGGAAGCGGGCGCCGCGCGCGATGATAGACCCGTCGTTGACGCCGGCGGGCGGGTTCTGCGTGTTGTTGCCGTTGGCGGTACGATCGCTGACCGGCGCGCCGGGGGCATCGTTGAAGTGGTAGACGGCGGCGTAGTCGGGATCGAAGGTGCCGGCGACATCCTCGCCGACGGGGGCGTTCTTGTTGCCGTAGTACAGCCAGATCTGCTGCTTCTCGCCGCCGGTCAGGTTGGGCACGGAGACCCAGACCGTGGCGATCCCGGTCTGCGAGTCATAATTCTCGATGTGGAAGGGCAGCGGCGTCTTGTCGTCGGAGCCGACGAAGCGGATGTCCGCACCGTTCTCGAGCGCCTCGGTGAAGGTGAAGTTGCCGCCATGGAGGCGGACCAGCACCGTCGTGCGCCCGATCGCGCCCGAGACGTTGAGCCCGGAGGGCGAGGTATCGACCGTGATCGCCTTGCGATAGGCCCAGTCCTGTTCCCACCAGGCGTTCGCCGCCGCCGGCACCAACGCCAGCAGCATCGCCGCCATCATCGACCAGATGCGCATTGTCCAAGTCCTTCCGTGCCCTTTAGGCCGTGCCGAAGCCGGCCGGGATTGGCCGTTGATGTTTTCGCTGCGCCGCAGCATCAATATTCCGCCTTCACGCTGAACGAGACGAGCGGCTTGCGCCCGCGCGCGGTGTCGCCGGTGTAGGGGACGCCGACGACGACCTCGCCGGTCAGCATGTCGAGCATCCGGATCCGGGTGCCGAGACCCATGCTCCACAGCTGGAACTCGTTCTTCTGATCGGGAAGCGCCTCGCGCAGGCGGGCGTAGCCATAGTCGGTGAAGGCGAAGAAGCGCCATTCGTCGACCATCTCCCCGATGGTCAGCGAAGGCGTCCGCACCTCGAGCGAGGCGGCCACGCCGTCGTCGCCGACGGCTTCCGACTGGAGATAGCCGCGCACCGACGACATGCCGCCGGCGGCGAACTGCTCGTTCGAGACCAGCGCGCTATCGGCATACTGGCCGGACAGCTTCAGCGCCGCGACCCAGTCCCTGCCAATCTCTCTGCTGTAGTCGATATCTAGGTTGAGGTGGATGAAGTTCTCGCGCGCGGCGGCGCGCTTGATTACGAACTGATCCTCGAGCTGACAGGTTCCGGCGGAACCCGGGCGGCAATCGATGTCGTTGAACACGCGCATGCCGAAGGTGCCGCTGAGCGTCACGCCGAGCGAGGATTTCTCACCGAACAGATAGGCGCTGTAGGCGGTGGTGAACGGGACATAGTGGATCGGCGCGGCATCCGCCGCGATCCCGCCGAAGAAGATGTCCTCGTTGAAATCCTTGTAGTCGAAACCGAAGTTCACCGAGTGCGAGAAGGCGCTGTTCTTGCTCGGCAGCTTCAGGATCGCGCGCAGGCCGATCGCGTAACCGTCGCCCAGGACGTTGGTGCCGCCCAGCGCCGCGACATTGCTGTTCGACTTGTAGCCATAGGCGAGCAGCGACCACGGCGTGCCCCAGAGCGGTGCCATGTAGCTGCCGGAGAACACCTCCAGATCGCTGCGCCGTTCGGGCGCGACGAGATAGGTGCCCGACACCGTATGGCCGGCACCCCAGAGGTTGTTGAGCCCGACCGTGGCGTTGAGGCGCAGCGGCTTGGTGTTGTTGTTGTGATCGTTCGACAGCGTGAGCGAGGCTGTGACGGGCAGCTTGTCCTGCACCTTGAGCTCGACGTCGACGGTGCCCGGTTCCTTGCCGGGCTTGAGCAGCGGCGTGATCTGGCGGCTGCGGATCATCTCGTTGGAGAGCATGATCTCGCGCTCGGTCGCGGTCAGATCGGGCACGCCGCCGGAGCGGAGTGAGGGAACGCGGGCGAGAACGTCCTCGGCCGAAGCATGCTTCGCGCCGGTCACGGTCACGCTGCCGATCTTCGATTCGGTCACGTAGAGCGCGAGGATGCCCTGCGCCACCGGCTCCTGCGCGAGATCGACGAAGACCGAGGTATAGCCCTTGGCGTGATACGCCTTCTCCAGCGCGGCGCGCGCCGCCTCGACGTCATCGGGGCTGCGCGCGGGGCCGAGATGCGGATAGACCGCGCGCTCGACCTCGGCCGAGCTCAGGATGCTGTTGCCGGTGACGTCGAAGGCATCGATGTTGAAGCGCTCGGTACTGGCCGCTCCGGGTGCGTCGGCCGGCGCGTCCGCAGTCTGGGCGAACGCGGGCGACGTCTGCGCGAACGCCGGCGAAGCCAGCGCGAGCGCGAGCGCCGAACAGGCGCGGAGCCGCACCGTCCCGGGTATTCCCCTGCCGCTCAATCCCCCACTCATCGCCCACCACTTGAAATGATCGCCTCTGGTCCCATGAGGCGGTAGGGCGCTTATCTGTCGCGGGGGTTCGATAACAACGACAGTTCCGTGACAATCCACAGGATATTTTGCACTGCAATGTCATCATACTGAAACATTGCTGCTGGCTTCGTCGAACAGGCCAGAAGGGACTCGGAAAAGACCGTCACGAGGTCGTCACATCTTGGCGGCATCGGGGATGGATGCGCTCCGGGGGTCTGCTGGTATCTATGCTGTTCGGGGCGCTATGCTGCCCGGTTCACGCACAACCGGCGGTTTCTTCACCATCCGTCGACGACGATTCGACCCGCTGCATGACCGAAGCGATCTATTATGAAGCCGCGCGCGAGCCGGTGGAAGGGCAGGAGGCCGTCGCGCAGGTCGTGCTCAACCGGCTGGCGCACCGCGCCTTTCCCAAGAGCGTCTGCGGCGTGGTGTATCAGGGATCGCAGCGGCGCACGGGGTGCCAGTTCACCTTCACCTGCGATGGATCGCTGGCCCGCGTGCCCGATCCCGCGCTCTGGGCGTCCGCCGGGGAAGTCGCGCGGCGCGCGCTCGACGGCCGGATATCCAGCCGGATCGGCGGCGCGCTCAATTATCATGCGGACTACGTCGCCCCGGTCTGGGCGGGATCACTGACGCGGGTGGCGCAGATCGGCGCGCATATCTTCTACGGACGGGGCGGGGCAGCGAGCGGAGGCTCGGCTGTCGCGGTCACGACCCGCACACCGGCCCCGGTGCCCGCCGGATTCAGTGCCTGGGGAATCGCCATCGCCACGTTGGGGCGCGATGGCCGGGTGACCAGCGCGCTGCCGCCGGAGGCGCGCGCGAGCCGGCCCGCCCCCGTGACGGAGGCTGCCGCCACCCGCCCGCCCGGCGGCTGATCCGATCACGGCCCCGGCCAACCACGCATAGACCTGCTCCGGGCTGGCGATGGCGCGGCGGCGGCGCTATCACCGCCGCTGAAGGCTCCGGTCATCGGTGCCGGTGTGAAGAGGTTTGGCGGGTTCATGAAGCGTATCGCGATCGGTCGGGGTCTGGGGCTAACTCTGTTGACGGCAGCGGGGTTGGCGGCACCGGGCCGCGCGGCCGCCCCGCCCTATGACACGCCGGCCCCGGTCGCTTTCATGAAGGATCTGAGCTCGGGCGCGGTGCTCTATGCCAAGGATGCCGACCGGCGGATGCCGCCGGCCTCGATGGCGAAGATGATGACCGTCTATGTCGCGTTCGACCTGATCGCGAAGGGCGAACTCAAGCTCGACCAGATGGTCACGGTGCGGCCGGAGACCTGGCAGCGCTGGCACGGGCCCGCCGCCGGATCGACGATGTTCCTGTCGCCCGGTGAGCAGGTGAGCGTCGCCAATCTGCTCTACGGCATCGTCACCCTGTCGGGTAACGACGCCTGCGTCGTCCTGGCGGAAGGGATCGCGGGCACCGAACCGGCGTTCACCGCGCTGATGAACGATGCCGCCAAGCGGATCGGCCTCGCCAACTCGCATTTCGGCAATTCGAACGGCTGGCCCGACGAGGGCGTGACCTATGTCACCGCGCGCGACCTCGCGACCCTCGCCGAGGCGACGGTGCGCGACCATGCCAAGCTCTACAAGGAGTTCTATTCGAAGCCCGACTTCACCTGGGGCAAGACGATGGGCGGTGCCGCGATCACGCAGGGCAACCGCGATCCGCTGCTCGGCCGTGTGCAGGGGGCGGACGGCCTCAAGACCGGGCATACCGAAGAGGCGGGATACGGCTTCACTGGCTCTGCCAAACAGAACGGTCGCCGCCTCGTCATGGTCCTGGCCGGGCTCACCTCGTCCAACCAGCGCATATCCGAATCGGTCGCCTTCATGGACTGGGGCTTCCGTGCCTGGAAGGCGCAGGCCGTGGTGCCCAAGGGCCGCAAGGTGCAGGTGGCCGAGGTCCAACTGGGCGACGAGGCCGAGGTCGGGCTGGTCGCCCCGCGCGACCTGACCGTGACGGTCCCTTCGGGCATGGCTTCGCAGATGACGACCAAGGTGGTCTACAACGGACCGATCAAGGCGCCGATCAAGGCTGGCCAGCATATCGCCGACCTGGTCGTCGCGACGCCCGGCCTGCCGACCCAGACCCTGCCGCTGGTCGCCGAGAGCGACGTGGAAGAGGCCGGCTTCTTCGGCCGGCTGTGGGCCGGGCTGATGTCCTTCTTCGCGTGATCCCGCGGTTCGAGCCGCATGGCCTGGCCGGGCGGTTCATCACGCTCGAGGGCGGGGAGGGGGTGGGCAAGTCGACCCAGGCCAACCGCCTGGCCGAGGCGCTGCGCGAGCGCGGCCACCATGTCGTCGTCACGCGCGAGCCCGGCGGAAGCGAGGGGGCGGAGGCGATCCGCTCGATGGTGCTGGAGGGCGAGGCGAACCGCTGGTCGCCGGGTTGCGAGGCGATGCTGTTCGCCGCCGCGCGCGGCGATCATGTCGACAAGCTGATCCGGCCGGCGCTCTCGCGTGGCAGCTGGGTGGTGTGCGACCGGTTCATCGATTCGACGCTCGCCTATCAGGGCGGGGCCGATCACATCTCGATCGACACGTTGATGATGATGCACGGCATCGCCACCGCCGGGATGATGCCCGATCGCACCTTCGTGCTGACGCTGCCGCTCGACCAGGCGATCCAGCGCGCGGAATATCGCGATCTGGGCAAGCATGACCGGTTCGGCGCGCGATCGCCGGCTTATCACGCCGCCGTGGCGGACGCCTTCCTTGGCATCGCCCGCCGCTTTCCCGATCGTATCCGGGTGATCGACGCATCGGGCTTCGCGGACGGGGTGACCCACCGGATGCTCAACGGGCTGGAGGAGTTCCTGTGACGGGAATTCTTAGGACGGGCGTTCCTGTGACTGGATGGCCATGACCGCGCTGCTGGGACAGACGGAGCAGACCGCCGCCTTTCGCGGGGCGATGGAGGGCGGGCATCTGCACCACGCCTGGCTGCTGACCGGTCCCGAGGGCGTGGGCAAGGCGAGCTTCGCGATGGACGCGGCGCGCTGGCTGCTCGCCAACGGCGCGGGTCCGGCCACGGCCGGGCCGGGATTCGCGGTGCCGGAGGCGCACCCCATCGCGCATTACCTGGCGGCCGGCTCGCACCCGGATTTCCGCAGGCTCGAAAGGCTGCGCAAGGATCCCGAGAAGGAGACCAGCGAACTCGCCCGGAACATATCGGTCGGGCAGGTGCGGCAGTTGCAGCCGCTGTTCGGCAGCACCGGATCGCTCTCGCGCTGGCGGGTCGTGATCATCGACGCGATCGACCATCTGGAGCCGAGCGCCGCGAACGCGCTGCTGAAGAACCTCGAGGAGCCGCCGCCGGACAGCCTGTTCCTGCTGGTCAGCCATGCGCCCGGCCGCTTGCTGCCGACGATCCGGTCGCGTTGCCGCCAGCTTCGCTTCGTACCGCTGGCCGATGACGTCATGACGCTGGCGCTGCGTCGCGCGCTGCCCGACGCGGAGCCCGACGAGATCGCCGCACTGGTGGCGATGGGGCAGGGCGCGCCCGGCCGTGCGCTCACCTATGCCGGGCTCGACCTGGCGAGCATCGACGCCACCGCCGCCGCGCTGGTGACGCATGGCGATCCGGGCAATGGTCGGCGGGTGGCGCTGGCCAAGCAACTATCGGGCAAGGCCGCGCAGCTGCGCTACGAGGCGTTCCTCGATCGCGCGCCATCGCATCTGGCCGCCGCCGCGCGCGAGCGGCGCGGGCAGGCGCTTGCCGATACGCTTGCCCTGTGGGAGAAGGCCCGCGCCCTGGCCGAGAGCGCGGTGCGCCTCTCGCTCGACCCGCAAACGACCGTCTTCGAGCTTGCCGGGCTGCTCGCGGGCGCCGCGCGTGAGCCCCTCAACTCAAGTTACTGAGATCATGGCCGAACCTTATTACATCACCACCGCCATCGCCTATCCCAATGGCCGGCCGCATATCGGCCATGCCTATGAGGTGATCGCGACCGACGCGATCGCGCGCTTCCAGCGGCTTTCGGGCCGCGATGTCTTCTTCATGACCGGCACCGATGAGCATGGATTGAAGATGGCGCAGGAGGCCCGCAAGCGCGAGATCGAACCGCGCGCTCTGGCGGATGAAATGTCAGGCCATTTCAGGGAGATGGATGACGCCCTGGATATCTCGTACGATCGGTTCATCCGGACCACCGAGCCCGCGCATCATGCGGCGAGCCAGGCGATCTGGCGCGCGATGCGCGATGCCGGCCATATCTACGAAGGCCGCTACGAGGGCTGGTATTCGGTCCGCGACGAGGCCTTCTATGACGAGAAGGAACTGGTCGAGGGGGAAGGGGGCACCAAGCTCTCGCCGCAGGGGACGCCCGTCGAGTGGACGGTGGAGGAAAGCTGGTTCTTCCGGCTCTCGGCCTTCCAGGACAGGCTGCTCGCGCTCTACGACGAGCAACCGGGTTTCCTGCGGCCGGAAAGCCGCCTCAACGAGGTGGCCAGCTTCGTGCGCGGCGGGCTTTCGGACCTTTCGATCTCGCGCACCAGCTTCGACTGGGGCGTCAAGGTGCCCG
>Ga0160461_1001167_pt1 | contig 11461 bp, 11 predicted proteins | sample HID1975I_E6MG_FD_108266 | JGI IMG/M metagenome (GOLD analysis project Ga0160461, IMG submission 108266) | Enriched soil microbial communities from UW Madison campus, WI, USA - HID1975I_E6 MG | ecosystem: Environmental > Terrestrial > Soil > Unclassified | place: USA: Madison, Wisconsin...
TCGCCAGGAAGAATGCCTGGCCGGCGCGGTCTATTTCGAATCGAAGAGCGAATCGCTGGAGGGCCAGCTCGCGGTGGCGCAGGTCATCGTGAACCGCGCCGAATCGGGTCGCTTCCCCACCTCCTACTGCTCGGTTGTGTTCCAGCCGAGCCAGTTCTCCTTCGTGCGGCGCGGCGATTTCCCCGCGTTCAGCAAGAGCAGCGACGCCTGGAAGCGCGCCGTGGCGGTGGCGAAGATCGCCAGCGACGGTCTGTGGAAGGACATCGCGGAAAACGCGCTCTTCTTCCATGCGCGCCATGTCTCGCCGGGCTGGAAGCTCAAGCGGATCGCCTCGGTCGGCAATCACGTCTTCTACCGCTGATCGCGGTACCGCCGACCCACCGACTTCCCTTCGTTCCCTTCCTGTTCTAGGGTCGCGCGATGGTCGCGACCCTAGCTCAAGCCAAATCCCAGGCCGGATCCTGCCTCGACGACATGCCGCTGGTCGCGCGGGATGTCGCGCGCGGGGTGGCGCGGCTGTTCTTCCGGCAGGATCTGGTCTCGCTGTGCGAAGTGCCGCTCGGCAACGGCCGGCGCGCGGACATCCTGGCGCTCGACGCGCGCGGCAACCTCACCCTCGTCGAGATCAAGGTTTCGCGCGCGGACCTGATGGGTGACCGCAAATGGCCCGAATATCTGGACTATTGCGACCGTTTCTTCTGGGCGGTGCCGGGCGGCTTCGATCTGTCGCCCTTCGATACCGAGGCATTCCAGCCGGAGCGCGCGGGGCTGATCGTCGCCGACCGCTATGACGCGGCGGTGCTGCGCGAGGCTGCGGTGCATCCGCTTGCCGCGCCGCGCCGCCGGGTCGAGACGCTGCGCTTCGCGCGCGGTGCTGCGCGGCGGCTGCTTGGCGGGCTTGATCCGGGGCTGGCCGGGCTCGATTGATCCTGCACGAAATCCGCCCGGATGTTCGGGGGCAAGCAAGGCCCGCATTTACGGATCGCGCCTCCGTGAACTAAGACGAATCCCCCTGACGCACCCCTTAGTGGCCCGACCGGACGCTTCATGAAGCAGATCGCCTCTCTCCTCGCGCTTCTCATCCTCGCCTCCTGCGTCGCGCCGAAGGCACCGCCGCCGGCCCCTGCGCCCGCGCCTGCGCCACCCCCTCCGCCGCCGCCTGCAGCGCCTGCGCCGGTGCTCGGCTGGCAGGATGCGCCGATCACGCCGGGCAGCTGGGTATATCGCGCCGACCAGCGCGGTTCGGTCGCGATGTTCGGCCGTGCGGGGATCGACGCGGACCTGCTGGTGCGCTGCGACCGGGCGGCGCGGTCGATCACCCTGTCGCGCGGCTGGCCGGCGACGACCGCCGCGCCGGGCGCGATGACCATCGCGGCCTCGGCGGGCAGCGCGGCCTTCCCGGTGCAGCCGGTGGCGGGCGCGAATTACGTCTCGGCAGCGGTAGGGGCCAGCGATTCACGGCTCGACCGGATGGCCTATAGCCGGGGGCGCTTCGCGATCGAGTTGGGCGGCCAGCGCATCATCGTGCCGGCCTGGGCCGAATTCGTGCGCGTGATCGAGGATTGCCGGGGCTGATCGCAGCTAAGGTCTCTCGAAACGGGGCTGCGGCGCGGCGAAGCGCGAATCATTGCCCGGAAAAATAATCCTTTCAAGTCTTGTAAGCGGATTCGGGATGAATCACATTCGCGCTTGTCTTCCACATGGCGAAAGGAGGTGATCCGATGTCTCATGGTTCAGCAGAGGGGTCGGTGAAGAGCGTTCGGGAGATGCGGGGCTGACGGCCCACGCCATGGTCTCCCGGGCCGGCACTTCCGGCCGCTGACCATGTTGAGGGATCGCCGGGGGAAACCCCGGCGGTCCTTTTTCGTTTTCGGGAGCCGTCACAGTGATTTCCCGCGCTTCGAAATCACTCTAGGTTGACGTCAAGACAGCAGAAGGAAGATGCGATGCGGCGGACAGGACTGGCGATCGGGGCGATGATGGCGCTCGCGGGCTGCGGCGGATCGACCCCCGCAGGCGACGGCATCGCGCAGAATCCCGATGCCAGCATGGCGCTGGAGGAAGAGCGGCAGACCCCGCCCGTGCCCGCCGTAACCACCAACACGGTCACGGCCGATGCGGCGGACGGCACCGGCGGTGGCGCGGCGGCCAACCTGCCCGGCCTGCGCTGGCAGACCCTGTCCAGCCCGGACGGCACCGCGCTGCGGCTGAGCGGGGCGGACGAGCGGATCATGCTCGGCATCGCCTGCACCAACAATCCCGACCGGCTGGTGGTGATGGCCCCCGCGCTCGCCCGGCCCGACCGGCCGGCGACGCTGAGCATCGACCTGGGCGGCGACGCGATCGCGCTGGATGTCGACCCGCAGGCGCAGGCGGCCCCGGGCGTCACGGCCGAGGGGCCGATCCCGTCCGATTTCGCCGCGCGGCTGCGGGCATCCTCGGGGGTGACGATCGAATATGGCAGCCAGCGTATCGGGCCGTATGTCGCGCCGGGCGTGCAGGCCGAACAGCTGATCGTGGGCTGCGCGGCGGCGGCGTGATCAACGCCCGGGGCCGTCTGACCTTCGATGAAATTGCGCGATTGCAGTGGATGTCATGCCGTCATCCTGACGCAGGTCAGGATCCATTCGGCGCTACAATGACTGGTGTAGCGCGGCTGGACGCTGATTTTCATCAGCGTGGCGGGGGCTTGAAATAGCGCGCCTCACTGGCGTTCCAGCAGCTCGTCGCGAATCTGGATCGCGCGCACCGCGATCCGGACCTCGACGAGGAACAGCACCAGCCCCGCGATCAGCAGCAGCATCGCGACGATGAAGGTCACCGCCATCGTCCGCGCGAAGCCGAGCCCGGCGAGTGAGGTGACGAACAGCCCCGCGACGACCAGGCACACCGCGACCGCGCTGGCCGTGCACAGGAAGATCGCGGTGTTGACCACCTTCATCCGCCGGTCGAGGATCCGCAGCTCACGCACCTGATCGCGATGGCGCGGGTGATCGGGCGGGGTGAAGGACAGCTCGATCGACCGGGCGCGATCGACCACGCGCGACAGCCGGCCGGTGAGCATGTTGAGGAAACCGGCGATGCCGGTCAGCAGGAACACCGGCGCGACGGCCGTCTGTATGGTGTGCGCCAGGTTGCTGACATCGACGGATAGGGACATGACCGACATGGCGGCGAGATGACGAGCGCGACGCGGCGTCGTCAAGCCCGGAACGCTTAACCGGGATGCAACCTCGAGCGGTCTATCGGCGGAACGATGGAACTACGTCCGCTCTTTGCCGATCGTTGCTCGGTCGCCGATGCGTTGCTCGACATCCGCGTCGCGCGGGGGATCGATCCGGCGATCGATGCCGTCGCCGTCAACGCGGTCGAACGCGGGCGCTTCCTGCGCGCCAGCTGGTTCGAGGGTGCCTTGCCCGAGGGGGCCTCCGCGCAGACGATGATCGCCAGCCGCGCCGGCCAGCCTGTGATCGCGCTGCCGATCGGGCCGGGTTCGGCGGGCATCCGCGCCGTGCCCGGCGGCTACTGGCCGTTCCGCAGCTTTCCGGTCGCGGCCGACGCCACCGATGCCGAATGGCTGGCGCTGCTGCGCGCATGGAAGGTGCGCTCGGCGCTCGGCCCGATCTGGCGCGTGGGGCCGATCTATGCCGACGATCCCGCGCTTTCCGCGCTCGAACGGCTCGGGCCGAAGGCGGGGTGGTTCGTCATCCGCCGCCGGATCGCGACCAGCTTCCTGCTCGACATCGCAAGCCAGCAGGCGGACGGCGGCTGGCCGCGCGGATCGACCTTGCGCAAGAACCGCTTCCACGAAAAGCATCTCGCCGGCCATGGCGCGCTCGACTGGCGTTTCGTGAACGGCGCGGGATGGACCGAGCAGGTGTTCGACGACCTCGCCGAGATCGAGGGCAGGAGCTGGCACGCCGGCAGCACCGACACCAAGTTCCTGAGCGCGCGCCACCGCCGGCAATGGGAGGCGATGGCGCGCGATCCCGAACAGGCCGCCGGCATGTGGGCGGCGATGCTCTATATCGACGGCCAGCCGGCCGCCTTCTCCTTCGATATAGACAGCGGATCGGTCAAATACGCGATCGCGAACAGCTATGACCCGGCCTTTGCCAAGCACAGCCCGGGCAAGTGCCTGTATTACCGCAACCTCGTCGAGGCGATGGCGCGGGGCGTCTCCACCGTCGACTGGGGCGCGGGGGACAGCGGCTACAAGAGCACGATCGGCGCGGAGGCCGGGCCGCAGATCGTCGACTGCCTCGTCGTGCGGGGGCGCTGGCTGGGGGGCCTCGGCGCCCGTGTCCTCGCCCCGTTATGGGCGCGCACCGGCCAGGCCTGACCCTCGACCGTGCAGTTTGTCGCATCGCTGGCACAGTTGCGGTGAATCGAGGAACGGCGGGACGCGGCATCCGTTCCCCCACCGCCCGCACACAAGACGGGCGTGTATAGGAGGTTAGGATGTCTCAGCAGAACGACCAGGGCGATCGCAACCGCCAGCAGCAACAGCAGGGCGGCCAGGATCGCCAGCAGGGCGGCAACGACCAGGATCGCAACCGCCAGGACCAGCAGCGCCAGGACCAGAAGGATCCCCAGCGCCAGCAGGTCGACAAGGATCGGGACCGCGACCAGGGCGGCCAGCAGCGCTGAGCCGAACCCGGCCGAATGAAAAAAGGGAGCCGCTCCGGCCGGGGCGGCTCCCTTTTCTGCATCATCCTATCGTGTGCCTTCGGTATCTCAAACCTCGTCATGCTGATGAAAATCAGCATCCATTCAGCGCTCCATGGGCGAGGTAGCTCCGACTGGATCCTGATTTTCATCAGGATGACAGAATGATTTGTTATCTGACCTTTCGAACCTTCTGAATGTCGATCAGTCTTGGAGCGGCGGTCAGGCGAGCGCGCCGGATGCCGCGTTGACGCCCATCGACTGGAGATAGCGGCGGACGTTGCGCGCGGCCTGGCGGATGCGCTGTTCGTTCTCGACCATCGCGATGCGGACGAAGCCTTCGCCTTCCTCGCCATAGCCGACCCCCGGCGCCACCGCGACGCCGGCATGGGTGAGCAGCTGCTTCGAGAATTCGAGGCTGCCCAGATGCGCCAGCGCCGGGGGCAGCGGTGCCCAGCAGAACATGCTGGCGCGCGGCACCGGAATGTCCCAGCCGGCGCGCGCGAAGCTTTCCACCATCACGTCGCGGCGGCGCTTGTAGAGCTGCCGATTGGCCTCGACGATGTCCTGCGGACCGTTGATCGCCGCGACGGCCGCCGCCTGGATCGGCGTGAACGCGCCATAATCGAGATAGCTCTTCACGCGGGTCAGCGCCGAGATCAGCGTGCGGTTGCCCACCGCGAAGCCCATGCGCCAGCCGGCCATCGAATAGGTCTTCGACATGCTGGTGAATTCGACCGCGACATCCTTCGCCCCCGGCACCTGCAGGATCGAAGGCGTCGGCTGGCCGTCATAATAGAGCTCGGAATAGGCAAGGTCACTGAGCACCCAGATCTTGTGCTCCTTCGCCCAGGCCACCAGCCGCTCGTAGAAGGCGAGATCGACGACCTCCGCCGTGGGGTTCGACGGATAGCCGACCACCAGCACCGAGGGCTTGGGCACGGTGAACTTCACCGCGCGGTCGAGCGATTCGAAATAGCGCTCGTCGGGCGTGGTCGGCACCGACCGGATCGTCGCCCCGGCGATGATGAAGCCGAAGGTGTGGATCGGATAGCTCGGGTTCGGCGCGAGCACGACGTCGCCCGGCGCGGTGATCGCCTGCGCCAGGTTGGCGAGCCCCTCCTTCGAGCCGAGCGTCACCACCACTTCGTGATCGGCATCGAGTTCGACGCCGAAGCGGCGCTGGTAATAACCCGCCTGCGCGCGACGCAGGCCGACGATGCCCTTCGACGCCGAATAGCCGTGCGCATCGGGCTTGCGCGCCACCTCGCACAGCTTGTCGATGACGTGCTGCGGCGGCGGCAGATCGGGGTTGCCCATGCCGAGATCGATGATGTCCTCTCCTGCCGCACGCGCTGCTGCCCGCATCGCGTTCACTTCGGCGATGACATAGGGGGGCAGACGCTTGATGCGGTAAAATTCCTCGGACATGATTTCCTCTGGCATTGGAGCCTCTTGGCGTCAGGACGGGGATCGCCCATCTTCGCCAATGTCCCCTATAGGCGGTGCGGGCTTCGCTTGTCAGCGAAAACCGCCCCGATCAGCCGGAGAGCAGATGTTGAACGAGCGCGATACCACCATCACGGAGCGCCTCGGCACCGTCCCCAGCCTGGAGGAGATGCAGCACTGGACGCGAATCCTGGGCCGCGCGCAGCAGATGATCACCGAATTCGCGGTCGACCAGATGCTCAAGCTGGAACCGGGCGCGGACGGGACGATGCCGCAGCTACCGGCGGCGTGGAGCGGGCCGATCCCGATAAGCGATCCGGCGCGGATCGCGGGCGCGCAGGCCGATTTCTGGCTGGACAGCATGAAGCTGTGGCAGCGATTCCTGTTCGGGGGCGGTGCCGCCGACGTGGACAGCGCGCCCGATCCGGCCGCGCAGGCCGCCGATCGCGACCGGCGCTTCTCCGCGCCGCAATGGCGTGACAATCCGGTGTTCGACCTGATCCGCCAGAGCTATCTGCTGGTGGTCGATCACATGCTGCGCGGAGTCGACGCCGTCGAGGGGATCGACGACCGGCAGCGCGAGCAGATTCGTTTCGCGACGCGCGCCTTCGCCGATGCGATGAGCCCGTCGAACTTTCCGCTGACCAACCCGCTGGTGCTGGAAAAGACCTTCGAGATGCGCGGCGAGAACCTGCTGCGCGGGCTGGACAACATGCTGGCCGACCTTGGCAAGGGACAGCTGACCCATGCCGATTCGAGCAAGTTCGAGCTGGGGCGAAACATCGCCGCGACGCCCGGCAAGGTGGTGCGCGAGACCCCGCTGTACCAGCTGCTGCACTATGCGCCGACGACGCCGAGCGTGTACGCGGTGCCGCTGCTGATCTTCCCGCCGTGGATCAACCGCTTCTACATCCTCGATCTCAGCCCGGAGAAGAGCTTCATCAAATGGGCGGTCGACCAGGGATTGAGCGTGTTCGTGGTGTCGTGGAAGTCGGCCGACAGCTCGATGGCCGACGTCACCTGGGACGATTACGTGATGCGCGGCCAGATCGACGCGATCGATGCGGTGCGAAACCTGCTCAAAGTCGATAGCGTCCACACCGTCGGCTATTGCGTCGCCGGCACGACGCTGGCCGCGACGCTGGCGCTGCTCGCGACGCGGGGCGAGGCGGCCAAGGTGGCGAGCGCGACCTTCTTCACCGCGCAGGTCGACTTCTCCGAGGCGGGCGACCTCAACCTGTTCATCACCGACGAGCAGATGAAGCTGATATCGGCGCTGTCCGACAACAGCGGCTATCTCGACGGGCGCTACATGGCGGCGACGTTCAACCTGCTGCGCGCGCGCGACCTGGTGTGGAACTACGTCGTCAACAACTACATGCTGGGGCAGGATTATCCGCCCTTCGACCTGCTCCACTGGAACGGCGACACGACCAACCTGCCGGCGCGCTGGCACCGGTCCTATCTGGAGGATCTGTATCGCGACAACCGGCTGGTCAGCCCGGGCGCCATCTACATCGACGGGACGCCGATCGACCTGACGACGGTCAAGACGCCATCCTATGTGCAGGCGGGCCGCGAGGATCACATCGCGCCGCCCGAAAGCGTGTGGAAGATCACCGGGCATTTCCAGGGACCGCTGCGTTTCGTGCTGGCGGGATCGGGCCATATCGCTGGCGTCGTCAACCCGCCGTCGAGCGGGAAATACCAGTACTGGACCAACGAGAAGGACGCCGCCGACCTGCCGTCCTTCATCGCCGGCGCGACCGAAACCAAGGGCAGCTGGTGGCCGGACTGGCTGCGCTGGATCACCGGGATCGCGCCCGATCAGGTCAAGGCGGCGGGGCCGCGCAAGCCCGCGCGCAAGCTGGAGGACGCACCGGGCAGCTATGTCCGGATGCGGTGATCCGTTGGGTTTGGGGGACCGTCATAGGACTATTTTGCTGCACCGCACAATTTGGGGTTGAAACTGTCACGAAGCGCGCGTATTTTTGCGGTGCAACATGAGTCGAGAACCCCTTGTGAGCGATGTACCTCCCAAGTCGCCGACGAAGCGTCGTTCCGCGCCGGCTTCCACCCCTCCCGTCGCGGCCAAGGTCGCTGCGCCGAAGGTTGATGCGACGCCGGCCGTGAAGCCGGTGGCGGCCAAGGTCGAGACGCTTCCCGAAGCGGTGAAAGCGCCCGAGGTGGTGAAGACCGTGGCCGAGAAGGTCGTGGCCAAGGCGGCGACCATGCCGCCGGTGCCCGCTGCCGTGGCGGCTCCGAAGGCGGCTGCTCCGGTGGCTGCCGCGCCAGTTGACAAGATCACGCCGGCGGTCGTCGTCGCCGCGGTGCCGTCGCCGGTGAAGAGCGAGCCCGCGCCGGTGGTAAAGGCTCCCGCACCGGTCGAAGCGAAGGCTCCCGTGGCCAAGGTCGCGAAGCCGAAGGCCGTGGCCACGCCGATCACCAGGGCGCCGGCGATCAAGGCACCGATCGCCCAGGCTCCGATCGCCCAGGCTCCGGTTGCCAAGCCACCGGTTGCCAAGCCACCGATTGCAAAGCCAGCCGTGAGCGCGCCCGTCGCGACGCCGGTGGCCAAAGCCGAGAATTCCGCGACTGCCTTCGAGGTGGCGGTCGTATCCGAATCCAAGGGCACCTCGAACGAAACCACCCCGGACGCGAAAACCGGGGAAGCGCAGCAAGGAAGGACGATAATGGCCACGACCGTCGAAAGCTTCATCAAGAACCCCACGGACCGCGCGCAGGCGATGTTCGGCGACATCAACGAGCGCAGCAAGGCCGCGATGGAAAAGAGCGCCAAGCTGATCGAGGAAATGTCCGAGCTGACCAAGGGCAATGTCGAGGCGCTGGTCGCTTCGGGCAAGGCGGCCGCCAAGGGTGCCGAGACGCTGGGTGCCGACGCCGTCGAGTACAGCAAGCGCAATTTCGAGAAGGCTTCGGGCGCGATGAAGAGCTTCGCCTCGGTGAAGTCGCCGACCGAGCTGTTCCAGCTGCAGAGCGAATACGCCAAGTCGTCCTTCGACAGCGCCGTCGCGGAAGCCTCGAAGTTCTCGGAAGCCTATCTGAAGCTGATGGGCGATGTCTTCGCCCCGATCTCGAACCGGATCGCGATCGCTTCGGACAAGATCAAGTCGGCGACCACGCTCTAATCAGCGGTCGACGCAAGTGAACCGGCGGTCCCCGGAAACGGGGGCCGCCGATCGCGTTTTCGGGGCACCGGATCGTCCGGTCGGGGGACGCATCCGGCAGGCGGCGGGCCGGGATTCGGCCAGCCGAGAAGCCGGCCCCCTTGCCCTTGGCCCTCGGGATGCCATATCCTGCCCTTTCCCGAGTAAATGAGCGAGATTCATGCACGCTGCCAAGCAGCCCGCGACGGCCATGGCGAGCCGCAAGGATGGTGAGGACGACGGCACCGGCCTGGGCGTCGCCACCCGCACGCGCACCCGCACCAAGAAGCCTTCACCCTATAAGGTGCTGATGCTGAACGACGACTACACACCGATGGAGTTCGTCGTCCTGGTGCTCCAGCGCTTTTTCCGGATGAGCATCGAGGATGCGACGCGGGTGATGCTGCACGTCCACCAGAAGGGCGTCGGCGTCTGCGGCGTGTTCAGCTACGAGGTCGCCGAGACCAAGGTCAGCCAGGTGATCGACTTCGCCAGGCAGAACCAGCACCCGTTGCAGTGCACGCTGGAGAAGGCGTGATCGGGGGCTGAAGGCTCGAATCCCGGGTTTTCCTCTCCCCTGGGGGAGAGGTAGCGAAGCTTACCAGCTCGCTGGTTAGCGCAGCTAGGAGAGGGGGGTGCGAGGCGAAGCCTCGCGCGGCTGCCTTGCAGCCGCCCACCCCTCTCCCAGCTACGACTAAGCATTTGCTACGCAAACGCTAAGTCTGCGCACCCAGTTCGGGGTAAACGATACCCCGTATCGTTTAGGCCATGCCGGGGGCATGGCCGACCCCGAACTCCCCTCCTTCAGAGGGGCGAGGACTCCACGTAGCCCCCACTCAATTCGCCGGCGGCAGCCAGGCGGTGTCGATCTCGGCATAGCGGTTGATGTAGTTGCCGATGCGGACCAGCCATTCCTCGTTGAGGATGCGGATGTTGCCGTTCTCGCGCGCGATCAGCCCTTCCTCGACCAGCGCGCGCATCATCCGGTTGACGTGGACGGCGGTGAGCCCGGTCGCGTCGCCGATCTCTTCCTGCGTCAGCGGCAGCAGGAAACTGTCGCCCAGATCGACCTTCATGATCCGCAACCGGGTGAGGATGTCGATCAGGAAGGCCGCCACCCGCGCCTTCGCCGAGGTGCGGCCGAGCGAGGCGAGACGATCGGTCAGCGCGACGCGCTCGGCCTGGGTCAGCGCGAAGAGCAGCGCGGCCAAGCGCGGATGATCGGTGAACAGCGCCCGCAGCGCCGATTTCTCGAACGGGCAGATCACGACATCAGTGACCGCGACAAGAGAGTCGGCCGCCTCGCCGAAGGCCGCGCTCGACGCACCGACGAGATCGCCGGGGAAATGCAGGCGCAGGATCTGTCGACTGCCGTCGTCGAGCAGGACATAGCTCATCAGCCAGCCCTTGCGGATCACATAGAGTTCGGACGCGGGATCGCGCTCACGCCGCACCACCGCCCCACGGCGCACCGTGCGCTGGGTCTCCTCGAGATGCTCGAGTGCGCGATGCTCGCGGTCCGTCAGCGGTAGAATATGCTCAAAACGCTCGGCGAAACAGCTGCCGCTCACCCTATCCGGTCCTGTCGTTGTTTCCCCACAACAACGTTCTGTGCGTGCTTTGGTCCAAGCGCCTTAACAAGAATCAAGCCGAGCCCGTAAATTCCCACATTTTTTTAACGGGTTGCGACGGAAAAATTGCGTACGCTCCCATGATGATCTCGTTACGGCCGCGATTTTCGGCGCGCGCGCCAATTCCCTGCGCGGTCGAAAGCCTCTAGGAACCCCCGATGGACAAGATCATCATCCGCGGCGGCCGCCCGCTTTCCGGCCGTCTCCCGATTTCCGGCGCCAAGAATTCCGCACTCACGCTGATGCCCTGCGCGCTGCTGACCGACGAGCCGCTGACTCTGCGCAACCTGCCGCGCCTCGCCGATGTCGACGGGTTCGGCCATCTGCTCAACCAGCTGGGCGTGTCGACGATGGTGGAGGGCGCTCGGCCGCAGGAATTCGGCCGGGTGATGACGCTGCGCGCCGGTCGGCTGACCTCGACCACCGCGCCCTATGAGCTCGTCCGCAAGATGCGCGCGTCGATCCTGGTGCTCGGCCCGCTGGTCGCGCGCGCGGGCGAGGCGACGGTGTCGCTGCCGGGCGGCTGCGCGATCGGCAACCGCCCGA
>Ga0160461_1001168_pt1 | contig 11453 bp, 10 predicted proteins | sample HID1975I_E6MG_FD_108266 | JGI IMG/M metagenome (GOLD analysis project Ga0160461, IMG submission 108266) | Enriched soil microbial communities from UW Madison campus, WI, USA - HID1975I_E6 MG | ecosystem: Environmental > Terrestrial > Soil > Unclassified | place: USA: Madison, Wisconsin...
CGGCCCGGCCGGCACCGGCAAGACCTTCCTGGCCGTGGCCAGCGCGGTGGAGGCGCTGAACGAGTCGCGCGTGCAGCGCCTGATCCTGGTGCGCCCGGCCGTGGAGGCCGGCGAAAAGCTGGGCTTCCTGCCCGGCGACCTGAGCCAGAAGGTGGACCCGTACCTGCGCCCGCTGTACGACGCCCTGTATGAAATGCTGGGCGTGGAGAAGGTGATCAAGCTGCTGGAGAAGAACGTCATCGAGATCGCGCCGCTGGCCTACATGCGCGGGCGCACCCTCAACGATGCCTACGTGATCCTGGACGAGGCGCAGAACACCACCGTGGAGCAGATGAAGATGTTCCTGACCCGGCTGGGCTTCGGCTCGACCGCGGTGGTCACCGGTGACCTGACCCAGACCGACCTGGCCAAGCACGTGAAGTCGGGGCTGCGCGATGCGATCGAGGTACTGCGCGACGTGGACGGGGTGAGCTTCACCTTCTTCGAGGCCCGCGACGTGGTCCGCCACCCGCTGGTGGCACGCATCGTCAGCGCGTATGACCGCCGCGACCTGCAGCAGCTCAAGCCGGGAGCCGAGTAAGCACCATGCCCGCGCAAGCGCTGCTGTTTGGCTATGCACTGGCCGCACTGGCGACCGCCGGTGCGAACGTTGGCACGCCCCCGCCTGCGGAGCCCCAGCGCGTGGACACGCAGCAGACCATCACCCTGCCCTGTCTGTCGGTGCGGGTATCCAACAGCGTATCGGTCGCCGTTTCCGAGCCGCTGCTGCAGCGCTATGTGGCCGCGCGGCCGACCGGACCGGGGCCGCGCGAAGCGTACGAGCAGGACCGCATGGCGCGCATCTGGGGCGACCGGGCAGAGGCGCTGCTCCGACTGGATACCGATGCCACCGACCGCCATGGATGCCGCAGCCTGCCACGCGAACACATCGCTGATGCCCAGTACCTGCTGGGCCACGTGTTGCAGGCCGGCCAGGCGATGGTCACGGTGGACGGGCGTGGGCGCCCGGAAGCGGCGATCATCATTACCGGCGAGAACGGTTGCGAGACGCGCCCCATGGCCATCCAGAGCTATCGATTGGAAAATGGCACCCCGTTCTTCCACCTTGTCACCTGTGTTGTTTGATTACCCGGAATTGCCCGTCATGACCAAAGGTCCCATCCGCCTCGATGTCGCCGTCAGCTACGCCCTGCCCCGTGCCGGGCTGCCTTCGGCGGTGAGTTTCCGCAAGTGGGTTGCCGCCGCGCTCAAGGGCCGCATCCGTGAGGCCGACCTGGCCATCCGCCTGGTCGACGCCAAGGAAGGCCAGTCGCTGAACCGGCATTACCGGGGCAAGGATTACGCCACCAACGTGCTGAGTTTCCCGGCCGAGGTGCCCGAAGGCCTGCCCAAGGGCGTGAAGTTCCCGCTGCTGGGCGACCTGGTGATCTGCGCTCCGGTAGTGGCGCGCGAGGCCGACGAACAGGCCAAGGCGCTCAATGCGCACTACGCGCACCTCACCGTGCACGGCGTGCTGCACCTGCTGGGCTGGGACCACGAGGACGACAAGGAGGCCGAGGCGATGGAGCAGTTGGAGCGCGACATCCTGGCCGAGCTGGGTATCGACGACCCCTACGCCAACGAGCACTGAGCCGCCACGGCGCTGACCCACGGACCTGCGATGACTGCTTCGAAGACCCTCTGCCTGGGCCTGCTGGCCCTGCTCCCGGCCGCCGCCCCGGCCGCTCCGCTGGACCTGGCCGCCTTGATCGAATGCCGCCAGGGCCTGGCCGACTACAGCGCCGTGGCCCCGGTGGTGGCCGACCCGCTCAAGGCGGTGGCCGCCGGCCTGCAGCCGTTGCCGCAGTCCAACCAGTTCATGAGCGAGTTCCGCCTGGCCACGCCCCTGACCGTGTTCGGCCAGCGCACCGAATACGTGGCGGTGGCCGGGGCCAGCATCATGGCCATCCTCGACCTGGCCGACCCGCGCGCGCTGGCCAGATCGCTGGCCCTGGAGGACGGGGTGGACACCCCGGACAAGTTCATGGCCGGGCGCGAGCTGGTCAGCCGCGATGTCACCGACCCGCGCACCGGCGAGCCGATGATCGAATCGGTGATCCTGAGCCTGTCCACGGTCAAGACCCACCCCGGCAAGACCCTGGCCGGCTGCACCTACAGCCTGGACCTGCCGCCGGAGGAGGAACCGGCCCCCGGCGCTGCCCCGGCTCCCGGCGCTGCCCCGGCTCCCGCCCCTGCCCTGCCGGTCCCATCCAAGGCATGAATGCGGGCGTGGGCGGCAGGCGCTGACAGCGCCGCGCATCCTGCTAGACTGAATCCAACGCCCGGCTAGCCGGGTGCCTTTTTTTCCAGAGATGTCTGAAGACGACAGTAGTGGCTCCAACCTGGAGCAAAATGAAAAGAAGCGGAGTTGGCTCGAACGCCTGACCTCTGCCTTCTCCGGCGAACCCCACACCCGCGACGAGCTGGTGGCGGTCCTGCACACCGCGCAGGAGGATGGGCTGATCGCCGCCGATACCCTGCGAATGATGGAAGGGGCCATTGCGGTCGCCGAGCTGACCGTGGGCGATGTCATGATCTCGCGCTCGCAGATGGTCTCGCTGCCGGTGGAGGCGCCGTTCCTTGAGCTGATGAAGCAGGTGGTCGAATCCGGCCATTCACGCTTCCCGGTGCATGGCGACAACAAGGACGACATCCTCGGCGTGCTGCTGGCCAAGGACCTGCTGCGCGGCGTGGTGGCCGACAACGGCCCGGCCAACGTGCGCGAACTGCTGCGCCCGGCGGTGCTGATCCCCGAAGCCAAGAAGCTCAATGTGCTGCTCAAGGAGTTCCGGCTCTCGCGCAACCACATGGCGATCGTGGTGGACGAGTACGGCGGCGTGTCCGGGCTGGTCACCATCGAGGACGTGCTGGAACAGATCGTCGGCGAGATCGACGATGAGCACGACGAGGCCGAGGACCACACCGCGCAGATCGCCATCCAGGCCGACGGCCAGTACGTGGTGGACGCCCTGACCGCGATCGAGGACTTCAACGAGCGCTTCGGCGCCAGCTTCCCGGACGACGACTACGACACCATCGGTGGCCTGGTCACCGAGGCGATCGGCCACCTGCCCGAAACCGGCGACGAGCTCAGCCTGGACCGCTTCGTGTTCCGGGTGGCGCGTGCCGATGCCCGCCGCGTGCAGGCGTTCCATGTGACCGTGCTGCCGGCTGACACGAACAACGAGGATTGATCCACGCCATGCGGCCCCTGCTGAAGCGGTGGCCGTCGTGCCGCCTGTTGTTCCTGTGCTGGATGCTCACCCTGGCCAGCCTGCCGTTCGCGGCGCTGGCCCAGGAGGCGGCGACCCCCGTCGCCGTGCCGGCGGCCGACGCTGCCGCGAACGCGCCGGCGGCACCGCGCATCGGCGTGGTCACCATGCAGCCCGGCGAGATCTTCTTCGAGCGCTTCGGTCACGACGCGCTGGTGGTGGTGGACCCGGTCACGGGCCAGGCCACCTCCTACAACTTCGGCTACTTCGATCCAAGCGAGACGGACTTCATCGGCCGCTTCGTGCGCGGCGAGATGATGTACTACCTGGTAGCGCTGCCGCTGGACGAAGACATGTCCTACTACCGCCAGAGCGGTCGTGGGGCCAGCATCCAGTGGCTGGACCTGGACCCGCAGCAGGCGCGCACCCTGGCCGCTTCGCTGGCCGAGCGCGCCAAGCCGGAGAACGCGCGCTACCACTACGATTACTACACCGCCAACTGCGCCACCATGGTCCGCGATGCGGTGGACCAGGCGCTCGGCGGCGGCCTGCATTCGCAGCTGTCCGGGCGTTCGCGTGGCAACACCTACCGTAGCGAATCGGTGCGGCTGGCCTCGCCCTCGCCGTGGATGTGGCTGGGCTTCGACATCGGGCTGGGCCCGTTCGCCGACCAGCCGCTGTCGCGCTGGCAGGAGGCGTTCGTGCCGATGCGCCTGGCCGATGCGCTGCGCCAGTCGCGCAACAGCGAAGGCCGGCCGCTGGTACAGGCCGAGCAGGAACTGCTGCCGCACCGCATCGCCCCGGAACCCACCGAATCCCCGCGCCGCTGGTGGCCCTGGCTGCTGTGCGGCCTGCTGGTCGCCGCGGGGGTGTGTGCACTGCGCACCCGCCGACGCCTGCTGGGCGGCATCGCGCTGCCGCTGTGGCTGTTCTGCGGTATCGCCGGCGCGTTGCTGACCTACCTGTGGGGCTTCAGCGCGCACCAGGCTGCGTGGGCCAACCGCAACCTGCTGGTGCTGTCGCCACTGTGCCTGCTGTTGCTGCCCGGCGCGATCACGCTGCTGCGTGGGCGCACCCCGCGCGCGTGGTTCCGCTGGGTGCTGTGGGCGGTGGCGCTGCTGGCGTCGCTGGGGCTGGTACTGCACTGGCTGAGCCTGCAGGCGCAGGTCAACCTGCAGTGGATCGTGCTGCTGCTACCGGTGCATCTGGCGCTGGCGTGGGCGCTGGGCCGTCGTGACGTACCTGTCACGGGCCGCTGACGCAGGATGCCGCCCATGGAAAGCACCGCACCCGTGAACCCGCCCTGCGTCATCAACTGCGTGCACTACGATGACCAGGGCAAGCGCCATGACATCAGCCTGGACGCGATCAGCGATGTGATCGAAAGCGGCAACGGCTTTGTCTGGGTCGGCCTGTATGAGCCGGCCGACAGCGTGCTGCTGAAGCTGCAGGAAGAGTTCTGCCTGCATTCGCTGGCCATCGAAGACGCCCGCAACGCGCACCAGCGGCCGAAGGTGGAGGCGTATGGCAACTCCCTGTTCGTGGTGGTCACCACCGCGCAGATGGTCGATGAGCGCATTGCCTATGGCGAAACCCATGCCTTCCTCGGCCCCCGCTTCCTGGTGACGGTCCGCCATGGGGCGTCGCTGTCCTACGCCGCGCCGCGCGCCCGGGTGGAGCGCGAGCCCGATCTGCTGCGCACGATGGGGCCGTCGTACTGCCTGTATGCGGTACTGGACTTCGTGGTGGACAACTACCTGCCCATCACCCAGCGCTACCGCGACACGCTGGAGCTGCTGGAGAAGGACATTTTCTCGGACAGCTACAAGCGCCAGACCGTGGTGCGGCTGTACGAACTGAAGCGCGAGCTCAACAAGATGCGCATGGCCGTGGCGCCGCTGCAGGACATGCTGGCGCAGATCAAGCGCTACCAGGGCGAGCTGGTGCCGGACGAGGTCAAGCTGTACCTGCGCGACGTGCATGACCATGCGGTGCGGATCAGCGATGTGATCGATACCCTGCGCGAGATGCTGGGCACGGCGTTGAACGTGAACCTGTCGCTGGTGACGCTGGCGCAGGGCGAGACAGTGAAGCGACTCGGTGCATGGGCGGCATTGCTGGCCGCGCCGACCCTGATCACCAGCTGGTATGGCATGAACTTCACCCACATGCCCGAGCTGGACCAGCCGTGGGCGTACCCGGCGATGATCATCGGCGTGGGTGCGATCTGCGTGGGGTTGTACCGGCTGTTCAAGCGGGTGCGTTGGCTCTGACGCGGGGTGGATGGCGCCCGTTTGGGGCTACGGCGCGGGATGTACGCACGGCATGTCGGTAGTACGGCAGCCGACCAACGGTCGGCTCTACCCCTTGGACAACGCGAGGCGTCTCGGGCAGCCGACCAACGGTCGGCTCTACCCGTTTGAGCAACGCGATGCCGGGTTGTGCCGGTGAACAACCCGGTAGTGCCGGCCGCTGGCCGGCTCCAGGCGGTGCCGGATACATGCGGGCATCCCGAGATTTGGGGCAGCCGACCAACGGTCGGCTCTACCGCTGTGATATGGGTAGGTAGCGACCGTTGGCCGCTACCCCCTCGGATCAAGCCACGTACACCGTTTTGATGTTCATGAACTCATGGATGCCGTGGTCGGCCAGTTCGCGGCCAAAACCCGAGCGCTTGCTGCCGCCGAACGGCAGGCGGGGGTCGCTTTTGACGATGGCGTTGACGAATGCCGCGCCACATTCGAGCTTCTTGGCGATCGCTTCGCCGCGCACCGCATCCGCGGTCCAGACGCTGCCCCCCAGACCGAAGGTGGTGTCGTTGGCCACGCGCAGCGCGTCGGCATCATCGCGCACGCGCAGGATGGCCGCGGCCGGGCCGAACAGCTCCTCTTCGTACGCCGGCATGCCCGGGCCGACGTTGTCCAGGATGGTGGCCGGGTAGCCGGCATGGCTGCCCGCCACGGGCTCGCCGCCGAGCAGCAACTTGGCGCCTTTGGCCACGCTGTCCTGCACCTGCGTATGCAGTTCATCGCGCAGGTCGGCGCGGGCCATCGGGGCCAGCGTGGTGTGATCGTCCTGCGGGTCACCGTAGACGCGCTGGGCAGCGGCGGCGACGAACTTTTCCACGAAGGCATCGGCGATGGCATCGACCACGATGAAGCGCTTGGCGGCGATGCAGGTCTGGCCACTGTTGTCGAACCGCGACTTCACCGCGGCGGCGACGGTCTTGTCGAGGTCGGCGTCTTCGAGCACGACGAACGCGTCGCTGCCGCCCAGTTCCATGACGCACTTCTTGAGCTGGTCACCGGCATTGGCGGCAATCGAGCGCCCTGCCCGTTCGCTGCCGGTCAGGGTGACGGCCTTGACCCGCTTGTCGCGCAGTACGTCGGCGGCCTGGTCGTTGTCGATGTGCAGGACGTCGAACACGCCGGCGGGCAGGCCACCGTCCCGGCATACGGCCAGGATCAGGTCGGCGCACTGCGGGACGTTGCTGGCATGCTTGAGCAGGGCGACGTTGCCGGCCATGAAGGCCGGTGCAAGGAAGCGGAACACCTGCCAGATCGGGAAGTTCCAGGGCATCACGGCGAACACGCAGCCGATGGGCTCGTAGCGCACGTAGCTGCGCTGGGCCTCGGTGTCGATCAGCTGCGGCTTGAGGTAGTCGGCGGCGTGGTCGGCGTAGAACTCGCAGGCCTGCGCGCACTTTTCCACTTCGGCCAGGGCTTCGGCCTTGAGTTTGCCCATCTCCGTGGTCATGGCCCGCTGGATCTCATCCTTGCGGGTGCGCAGTTGCGCGGCGATGCCACGCAGGATGACGCTGCGCGCCTGCAGGGACTGGCCCGACCAGGCCGGGAACGCGCCTGCCGCAGCGGCCAGGCGCTGTTCGATCTGGGCGGCATCGAGCAGCTCGTGGCGGTAGGTGACCTGGCCGGTGGCGGGGTTGACGATTTCAACGGTCATCGTGGTACTCCGGAAGACAGTTCATCATTCTGCGCCCGGGGGTGTGATCCGGATGTTGCCGGGGTTGGCGGGGAGACGGGGTTGGATTGCGACATGGTGTCGCAGGTCGGGCCGAAGCGTTAGCAGTCGCCTCTTCCGGGCGGGCACGGTGAGGGTGAGTTGCCAGGGCACGCTGCAAGTCCCGCTCCGCGGCCCGGCCCAGCCGCTGGCGGCTGTGCGTTCAGACGCATGCGAGGCAGTGCCTCGCAAACAATGCGCCTTCACCCATGTAAGCTCCGTCGCCGCATCCATGCGGCTCAGGGCCCCGTCAACTCACCCGCCCCATGCCTGGACAGCTGGCCGGTTGCCGCGTTGAAGGGCAAGAGCAGCCTGTCGCGTGGGCGGGGAGAGAAAAGCAGCCGGGCAGAGCCCGGCTCTACGCGGCGCGCATCTGTGCGGTGCGGATCAGATCGGCGCGGATCGGGATGGATCGGATCGGAATGGTAGAGCCGGGCTCTGCCCGGCTGGGACGGTGGAACACCGTCCTGCTTCCCCCTCCCCCAAACGCGGCAACTGCCTTACGCCGTTGCCCTACGCCTTCAACAAAAGGGCAAGCGCTCTGTCGGGCGTCGGCGTGGGTGGGTTGGCGGGACCGTTGGGCGCCATGGATGGCGCCCACGAGCCTCCAAGGATGGATTCACGGCGTGTCCCGCCAACCCACCCACGCCGACGCCACCCCAGACCCTGCCCCGCTGTTGCTGTTGCTGTTGCTGTTGCTGTTGCCGTTGTCTCAACCCTTGTCCTGCAACGCCATCTGCATGTCGCGCTGGCGGCGTTTCTCGCCGCGGGCGGTCACGAACCAGCCCACCACCGCCGCGATCGATACCGCCAGCACCATCAGCGTCGCCAGTGCATTGATCTCCGGCTTGATCCCCATCCGCACCGACGCGAACACCTTCATCGGCAGCGTCGTCGAACTCGGGCCCGCCACGAAACTGGCGATCACCACATCGTCCAGCGACAGCGTAAAGGCCAACAGCCAGCCGGCCACCAGCGCCGGGGCGATGATCGGCAGCGTGATCTGCAGGAATACCTTCAACCGGCCCGCCCCCAGGTCCATCGCCGCTTCCTCCAGCGACCGGTCCAACTCCTGCAGCCGCGACGACACCACCACCGTCACGAACGACAGCGTGAACGTCACATGCGCGATCCAGATGCTGGTTACCCCGCGTGCCGGGAAACCGGGAATCCCGCCCATCGCCACCAGCAGCGTCATCAGCGAAAAACCCAGGATCACCTCCGGCATCACCAGCGGCGCGGTGATCAGCGCACCGAACATCGTCTTGCCCGGGAAACGCTTGAAACGCGTCATCACCATCGCCGCCATCGTGCCCAGCACCGTCGACGCACAGGCCGTCCAGAACGCCACCTTCAGGCTGATCCACAGCGCATCCAGAATCTGCCGGTTGTTGAACAGCTCCCCATACCAGCGCGTGGAAAAGCCCGACCACACCGTGGCCAGCTTGGATTCGTTGAACGAGTAGATCATCAACAGCAGGATCGGCAGGTACAGGAAGCCAAAGCCCAGCCCCAGCACCGACCAGCCCACCCAGCGGCTGCCGCGCACCATGCTCATGCCAGCTTCCCTTCCAGCTCACGCTGCTGGACCCGGTTGAACAGCAGGATCGGCACCAGCAGCAACAACAGCATCACGATCGCCACCGCCGAGGCCGTCGGCCAGTCGCGGTTGTTGAAGAATTCGCCCCACAGCACCCGCCCGATCATCAGCGTGTCCGGACCGCCCAGCATCTCGGGAATCACGAACTCGCCCACCGCCGGAATCATCACCAGCATGCAACCGGCGATGATGCCGGTGCGCGACAACGGCAGGGTGATCCGCAGGAACGCCTGCCATGGCTTGGCGCCCAGGTCGTAGGCCGCCTCCAGCAGGCGGTTGTCCAGCTTGACCAGGTTGGCGTACAGCGGCAGCACCATGAACGGCAGGTAGCAGTAGACGATGCCGATGTAGGCGGCGGTCGGCGTGTACAGGATCTGCAGCGGCGCATCGATCACGCCGAGCTTGAGCAGCAGCTGGTTGAGCAGCCCGTTGCGGTCCAGGATGCCGATCCACGCATACACCCGGATCAGGAACGAGGTCCACGACGGCAGCACCACCAGCATCATCGCCACGTTGCGCGCGGCCGGCGACATCCGCGAAATCACGTAGGCCATCGGGTAGCCGATCAGCAGCGTGAACAGCGTGGCGATCACCGCGATCTTGATCGAACTCAGGTAGGCCAGCACGTACTGGCTGTCCTTCACCAGCGCCGCGTAGTTGCCCAGGTTGAGCTTCAGCGAAAACGCGCCGTCCACGTACTCCAGCAGCCACGTGTAGGGCGGCGAGCCCACCTGCGTGCGCGCGAACGAGATCATCAGGATGATCACGAACGGCACCGCGAAGAACAGCAGCAGCCACAGGTAGGGCGCGGCGATCACACCACCGCGGGTGCCGGGGAGCCAGCGCTTCCAGACGGCGGCGTTCATGCGGTGAGCACCACGCCGTCGTTGTCGCGCCAGCACACCCACACGCTATCGCCCCAGGTCAGCCCGTCGCTGGCCCAGCGCTGCGAATTGGCGAAGTTGGACAGCACCTTGGCCCCGCTCGGCAGCCGCACGTGGTACACCGAATGGCTGCCGAAGTAGGCGATCTCCTCGATCACCCCCTGGGCCTTGTTGGTGTCCCCGGCCGGCTCGTCCTTGCCGATCATCACCTTCTCCGGGCGCAGCGCGAACGCCACCGGCTGGCCTTCGTAGCCGGTGATGCCGTGGGCCACGTAGATCGGCGCGGGGAACAGCGGCGTGCGCACGGTGACGTACTCCGGCAGGTCCTCGTCGATGACCCCGTCGAACAGGTTCACCGAGCCGATGAACTCGGCCACGAAGCGGTTGGCCGGCTGTTCGTAGATCTCATCGGGCTTGCCCACCTGCTGGATCCAGCCGGCGTCCATCACCGCGATGCGGGTGGCCATGGTCATGGCCTCTTCCTGGTCGTGGGTGACCATCACGCAGGTCACCCCGGACGTTTCGATGATGTTGACCAGCTCCAGCTGCATCTGCGAGCGCAGCTTCTTGTCCAGCGCGCCCATCGGCTCGTCCAGCAGCAGCAGCTTGGGCCCCTTGGCCAGGGACCGCGCCAGCGCCACGCGCTGCTGCTGGCCACCGGACAACTGGTGTGGCTTGCGCTTGGCCAGCTTGCCCAGCTGCACCAGCTCCAGCATCTCGCCCACGCGGGTCCGGATCGCGTCGCGGGCCAGGCCGTCCTGCTTGAGCCCGAAGGCGATGTTCTGTTCCACCGTCATGTGCGGGAACAGCGCATAGGACTGGAACATCATGTTGATCGGCCGCTGGTAGGGCGGCAGGTCGTTGATGCGCTGGCCATCAAGCTCGATGCTGCCCTTGGTGGGCGTTTCGAACCCGCCCAGGCAGCGCAGCAGCGTGGACTTGCCACTGCCCGAGCCGCCGAGCAGGGCGAAGATCTCGCCCTTGCGCACGTCCAGGCTGACATCGTCGAGCGCGACGAAGCCGTCGAATTCCTTGCGCAGCGCGCGGATGGACAGATAGCCCGGCTCGAGGACCGGCACGACCTCGCCTTCCGGCTTGGCATCAAATGGCATGGGGGGCGGCTCCAGGAGCGGCAGCGGACGGGGGGAGGATTCCATTTTACCGGTGGTCGCGGCGTCATGGATGGTGTGCCCGGACCGGCTGCCCGGCCCCCGGCCTGCCGCCGTGCAGACCCCTGAAACGACAACGCCGGCCCTGCGGCCGGCGTCGTGGAAGCGGTCAGCGACCGGTCTTCACCTCGGTCCACAACCGGGTGTAGAGCTTGTCCACCTCCGGGGTGTTGATCGAGTAGGTGAACATCTTGGCGGCCACGTCGGCCGGCGGGTAGATGGTCGGGTCGGTGCGGATTGCCTCGTCCACCAGCGGGGTGGCCTTGGTCACCGGGTTGGCGTAGTGGATGAAGTTGGTGTTGGCGGCGGCCACCTTCGGTTCCAGCAGGTAGTTGATGAAGGCATAGGCGGCCTCCGGGTGCTTGGCGTCCTTGGGGATGGCCAGCATGTCGAACCACTGCGGGGCGCCTTCGCGCGGGATCGAGTAGGCCACGGTCACGCCATTGTTGGCCTCGGCGGCGCGGTCGCGGGCCTGGATGATGTCACCCGACCAGCCCACCACCAGGCAGGTGCCGCCGTTGGCCAGCGAGCC
>Ga0160461_1001174_pt1 | contig 11412 bp, 10 predicted proteins | sample HID1975I_E6MG_FD_108266 | JGI IMG/M metagenome (GOLD analysis project Ga0160461, IMG submission 108266) | Enriched soil microbial communities from UW Madison campus, WI, USA - HID1975I_E6 MG | ecosystem: Environmental > Terrestrial > Soil > Unclassified | place: USA: Madison, Wisconsin...
CCCGCGATATGGCGCAGCACCAGATCCAGCCCGTCGCCCGGCAGCAGCTCGAAGCTCTCGACCGCATCGCCGCTCGCCGCCTCGAGCCGGCGGAGCAGCGCCAGCGCGTCCTGCGGAGAGGCGAGGCCCACCCAGGCGACCGCGCGCTGGCCGATCGCCGGCACCAGCTTGAGCCCCGCCGCCGTCACGATGCCCAGCGTCCCCTCCGCACCGGTCAGCATCTGGCGCAGGTCATAGCCGCGATTGTCCTTGTGGAGCGCGGAAAGCCCCTCGAACAGGCTGCCGTCGGGCAGCACCGCCTCGATCCCCATCACCAGCGATCGCATCGTGCCGAAGCGCAGCACCTGGGTGCCGCCGGCATTGGTGGACACCAGCCCGCCGATCGTCGCCGACCCCTTGGCCGCCAGCGACAGCGGAAAGCGGCGGCCGATCGCAAGCGCAGCGTCATGCACGTCGCTCAGGATCGCCCCCGCCTCGGCGACCAGCAGATTGTCCTCCGCCGAGACCGAGCGGATCGCGCGCATCCGGCGCGTCGAGACGAGCAGCGCATCGCCATCGGCAGACGGGATCGCGCCCGCCACCATCGAGGTATTGCCCCCCTGCGGCACCAGCGGCACCCCGGCGGCCGATGCCATCCGCATGATCGCAACGACCTCCTGCGGGTCGGCCGGGCTGAGCAGCGCCGCCGCCCGGCCGGTGATCCGCCCGCGCCAGTCGGTCAGCCACGGGGCCATCTGCGACGCATCGGCGGTGAATCCACGCGGCCCGAGCCGGGCTTCGAGCGCCGCCAGCAGCGCGGGGTCGGGGCGGTTGACGGACATGGCTTTCCCTATAAGCGAGGCGCCGGGGGGCGGGTCAATTAATCCGTCGTTCAAATCTGTCGCGTCATTCCGGCGCTCGGCCATGGATCGATTCGCATGATGATGCTGGGCGGCGCGCTGCTGCTGCTGGCGGGCCTGCCCGCCCCTGTCGTGGCCGATCGGCCGCGTGCCCAGCCGCGCGCCGTGCAGATGACGATCCGCGAGCGGGTGATCGTCAAGGTGCCGATGCGCACCCCGCCGCGCCAGCCGATCGAGTGGCGCGAGAAGAAGGGGCCGCGCTGCATCCCGATGGGCGGCATCCGCGCCGCCGCGATCGACGAGCAGGAACATGTCGACTTCGTGCTGACCGGCGGCACGCGGATCCGCGCCCGGCTGGAGGATTCCTGCCCGGCGCTAGATTTCTACTCGGGCTTCTACCTGCGGCCGGGCGAGGATGCGCAACTTTGCGCCGATCGCGACACCATCCATTCGCGATCCGGGGGCGAATGCCGCATCACGCGATTCCGGAAGCTGGTCCCCAAGGCCCGGGACTGACGTTTTCCTTGACGTTTGGCCGGTTTTCGACCAAGCGCGGCCCTTCGGAGTAGGCCATCATGCCCTGCCCATTTTTCCGGACCGCCCATGAGCTTTGCCGATCTCGGCCTTTCCGATGAACTACTGCGCGCCGTTGAAGAGGCGGGCTACAGCGAACCGACTCCGATCCAGGCGCAGGCGATCCCGCCCGTCCTGATGATGCGCGACCTGATCGGGATCGCGCAGACCGGGACCGGCAAGACCGCCAGCTTCGTGCTGCCGATGATCGACATCCTGGCCCAAGGGCGCAGCCGCGCGCGCATGCCGCGGTCGCTGATCCTCGAACCGACGCGCGAACTCGCCGCGCAGGTCGCCGAGAATTTCGAGAAATACGGCAAGTATCACAAGCTATCGATGGCGCTGCTGATCGGCGGCGTGAACATGAGCGACCAGGTCGCGGCGCTCGAAAAGGGCGTGGACGTGCTGATCGCGACGCCGGGCCGGCTGATGGACCTCTTCCAGCGCGGCAAGATCCTTCTCACCGGCTGCAGCCTGCTCGTCATCGACGAGGCGGATCGCATGCTCGACATGGGTTTCATCCCCGATATCGAGGAGATCTGCACCAAGCTGCCGGTCGCGCGGCAGACCCTGCTCTTCTCCGCGACGATGCCCGCGCCGATCAAGAAGCTGGCCGACCGCTTCCTCTCGTCGCCAAAGCAGATCGAGGTCTCGCGCCCCGCCACCGCCAACACCTCCATCGACCAGAAGCTGGTCGAAATCGGATCGGTGCGGGAGAAGCGCGGCGTGCTGCGTGACCTCCTCCGCCGAGAGGAGGTGTCGACCGCGATCATCTTCTCGAACCGCAAAACCACCGTGCGCGACCTGTGCGACAGCCTGCGCGGCAACGGCTTCGCCGCCGGCCAGATCCATGGCGACATGGAGCAGCCCGAGCGGCTGCGCGAGCTCGACCGGTTCAAGTCGGGCGAGATCAACATCCTTGTCGCATCCGACGTCGCCGCACGCGGGCTCGACATCAAGGGCGTCAGCCACGTCTTCAACTTCGACGTGCCCTGGCATCCGGACGACTATATCCACCGCATCGGCCGGACCGGGCGCGGTGGCGCCACCGGCGTCGCTTATACCCTCGCCACGTCCGAGGATGCCGAAGCGGTCGGCGCGATTGAGAAGCTGACCGGCATGCGCATCCCGCGCTTCGGCGGGGACAGCGCCCCCGCATCGGGCAAGGCCGACGAAGCGGGCGATTCGGCGAGCAAGCCGCGTGCCCCGCGTCGCCGTGGCGGCGCGCGGGACAAGCAGCCCGCCGCCGAGGTTCCCGTCGCGGAAACGCCGGTGCGCGCGGCCGAGCCGACGGAACGCAAGCCCGCCCGCAACCGGCGCGAGCCCGAGGTCGTGGAGCCCAAGCGCGTCGAGAAGGCCGATGATCGGCCGGCCGCGAGCCCGGCAAAGCCGCAGCCTGTGGCGCAGCCCGCACGGCCGCCGCGCGGCGAGGCCGACTCGCAGGGAGACGACGGCTGGAACGGTCCCGTCCCCGCTTTCCTCGCTTTCGGCTTCAATTCGCCGGCGGAATGAGTCCTTTTCAGCCAAACGACGTACATCATTGGCGGATTCTTTACCGTCAGCTGCAATAACCCGGTTGCCGGCACTCTTTGGGGGCGTGCTGGCGGTTATTGGTGAGGCAGCGCGATCTTGAGCCAGGGTTACGAGATCTTCGAGCGAATCGGCCGGCTCCTCGCCGAAGGCGGGATCGCGCCTACTCCGTCGAACTACGAATTCTGGTTTCGCTACGTCACCGGATCGGATCCCGATCTGGTCGAGGCGGTGAACGCCGTGCGCAGCAACAGCGGCAAGGTGGGATCGCAGGCGATGGCCCGCATCCGCATGGACCTGTTCGGCAACAACCAGCGCCCCGATCGCAGCCTCAACCGGCTGGTCGAATCGACCCAGAAAGAACTGTCGCGCATCTCGGGCGAGGTCGAGGCATCGGGCGTGAGCGCGCGGGACTATCGCGGGCATCTCGACCGGAGCCAGCAGGCGCTGTCCGAGGAATCGGGGCTGGACCAGCAACGCGAACTGCTGCTGGGCATCGTCCACGCGACCAGCGCGATGATCGACCGCACCGCATCGCTGGAGGCGGAGCTAGCCGCGTCGAGCGAGAAGATCACCACGCTGAAGGCCGATCTGGAACTCGCGCAGACCGAATCGCGCACCGATCCGCTGACCGGCCTGGCCAACCGCAAAGCGGGCGCGAACTATCTCGATGCGCAGCTGCTGCGCTGCCGGCAGGAAGAGACGCCGATCAGCCTGATCTATTGCGACATCGATCACTTCAAGCATTTCAACGACTGCTTCGGCCATCGGCTGGGCGACGAGATCCTGCGCCTCGTGGGGCAGAGCCTGGAGCGGAGCTTCCACGGCAAGGGCTTCGTCGCGCGCTGGGGCGGAGAGGAATTCCTGGTCGTGCTCCCCGGCTGCCGGGTGGAGGAAGCGCGCCAGCAGGCCGAGGTGTTCCGCACCTTCGTCGCCTCGCGCACGGTCAAGTCGCGCGAGGCGCAGACCGATGTCGGGCGGATCACGCTGTCGCTGGGCGTCGCGCAGATGCTGCCCGGCGAACAGCCGAGCGAGCTGATCGATCGCGCCGATCGCGCGCTCTATTGCGCCAAGTCCGAAGGGCGGAATCGCGTGGTCGTCGACGAGCCGCCGCCGATGCAGGCCGCCGCGGCGGCGTAGGGCGTCGTGGACGAATTAGCTGCCTTGGCGAAATGGCCGAGATTGGCGCTGAACTGTCATTAAAGGCTGGCTCAGTCTCGCCAAGCGGCTACCCAAAAAGTTGCGACAGCGGTGACTGCAAGAATTATGGCGGCATAGGGAGGAATGAATATAACGTCGGCTGTAAATGCACCGTGGCAGGGATCACGGGGCAGCAACCGATGCAACGCAGTTGCGGCTGTGAGCGCAACGGCTACCGGAACTACACATCCGGTTAGGGGCGCGTATGCGGGTGTAATTTGTCCGGACTTCCGTTTTGAAACCCTAAAGGCAAGCAATCCTGCCGCCGCTCCGACTACCCCAAACACTAAGGCGAGGATGATCCATGTACCGGAGGAGACGGTGCAGAAATCGATCATGCACGGATTTAACGACAGAACCTAAGCGGTGACAACTGAGAAGATAGAAGTCTGGATTATCTTCCGTCTAACGCGCGCCTGCGGGACACCCTCCCAGCCCGCGCTAGACATTTCTATTAATCCCTAATCGTTCGTGCCGAGCAGGTTCGAGCTTGTCGAGAACCGGCGTCGAGGCAGCGTTGACGCTTGGGACCATCCCTCGACACGCCATCTCGACTTCGCTCGATGACTGCTCGGGACGGACGGAGGAATTCATCTAGAGCATCATGCGTTAAATCAGGATCGCCAACAAGTTGTCGTCATCCCAGCGAAGGCTGGGATCTTTTTCCGTATGGCGCGTACATGCGACACGAGATCCCAGCCTTCGCTGGGATGACGAACCAAATTTAAAGCGCGGTGCTCTAAAGGTCCGGATGCGTTGGGATGGCGATCGCCCGACTCTCTAGCCTGCCAGCCAGCGGACGAGCAGGTCGGCGAGCAGGTCGGGCTTTTCCAGCGGCAGCATATGGCCAGCGCCGGAGACGATCCGCAGCGTCGCCTGCGGGATCGCCGCCGCCATTTCGGCATGCTGGCGCGGGCTGGCCCATTCGTCTTCCGATCCCGTCGCCACCAGCACCTTGCAGCCGAGCTTCGGCAGCAGCGGGACCCGTTCGGTCCGTTCGAGCAGCGCCTTCTGCTGGGCGGCGAAGATATCCGGCGTGCAGCGATCGAGCATCGCCTCGATCCCCCGCACCAGCGCGGCATCGCCCCGGAGCGCGGGCGCGAGCATCGGCGGCAGCCAGGCATCGCACACCGCGCGCATGCCCTGCGCGCGGGCGAGGTCGACCAGCTTCATCCGGCCCGGCCGCTCGGCCGCGCTCGGCCCGCCGGCCCCGGTATCGAGGAGGACCAGCCGCCGGACGCGATCGGGCGCCTGCGCGGCCGCCTCCAGCGCGACCCGGCCGCCCATCGAATGGCCGATGACCGCGACCGGGCCGTCGGTCGCCGCCAGCGCGCGCTCAGCCATCGCGGCCAGGCTGTCGCAGCCGTCGTTGTTCGCCACGGTGACCGGGCCAAGCCGGGAAAGCGGGCCGATCTGGCCCTGCCAGACCCAGCCGTCGTTCATCAATCCGGGGATGAGGATGCTATGCATGGTCCTGATCCAGAGCCGATGGCCGCGCAATGATCAAGGGCCGATGGAACCCTGCCGCGCGCGCCGCGTCGGGCCGTTCGGAAACAGGGGCCGCCCGGCACCTGCATTGGGAGGGCAAGACGATGGAACAGGCGACCGGCTGGATCGCACCGATCATGACGGTGCTGGCGGCGATGCTGACCGCGGCCAATCTCGGCCCCCGGATCACCGGCGGCGGCTTCGTGGTGTTCAGCCTGGGTTCGGTCGCGTGGATCGTCTTCGGGGTGGCGAGCGACCAGCCCAACCTGATCTGGCAGAATGTCGTGCTGACCGCGATCAACCTGTTCGGGGTGTGGCGCTGGCTGGGGCGCGAGGCGCGCTGGCAATCGGGCGCGAAGGCGGCGGCGGGACGCAGCCGGGCCGACGACCGCGCCGAGCTGTGCCCCGCCAGCCTGCTGATCGGCCAGCCATTGCGCGGGGCGGATGGCGGGACGATCGGCGAGGGCGTCGACGCGATGATCGATTGCGAGGGCGGAGATATCCGCTGGCTGGTGGTGCGGGAGGGCGGGGCCGGCAGCGGCGGCGCGAAGCTGCACCGGATCGAATCCGAGGATTTCAGGCTGTCCGCAAAGGGGGCATCGACCCGCCTGTCCGCCAACGCGCTGCGCGAACGGCCGGTGCTGACCGACGACGACTGGACGCACAGCCACCCTGCTGGAAAGGACGCAGCATGACCGATGCCGGAGACGCGCCGATCATCGTAACCGCGTTGTTCGGCGCGGCGGATTTCGCGTGGCTCGATGGCCTGCGCCGCGCGCATTTTCCGCCCGAGCGCAATCTGGTGCCGGCGCATCTGACGCTGTTCCACCATCTGCCCCCGGCGATCGCGCCGGAGCTGCAGGATCGGCTGGCGGCACTTGCGCGGATGTCGGTGCCGCCCGCCGTCATCCGGCGGCCGATATCGCTGGGACGCGGGGTTGCACTGCTGGTCGACAGCCCGGCGCTCGCCGCGATGCGCGACGAGCTGGCCGACGCCTTTTCCGGCCTGCTGGATCCCGCAGGACCAGGCGGCATGGCGGCCGCATGTGACGATCCAAAACAAGGTCGATCCCGCCGCCGCCCGCGCGCTCCACGCCGATCTCTCGACGCGGATCGTGGACCGCCCCGTCACGATCGCGGGGCTGGCGAGCTGGCGCTATCTCGGCGGGCCATGGGAACCGCTATCGCGGCACGCTTTCCGGGGCGTCAGCAGAGCTAGTCGATCTGGCCGACGCCCTGGCAGCTGAGATCGAAGGCGGCGAGCCCGGCATCGAGATAGGCCGCGAGCATCGGCATCTCCATCAGCTGGTCGGCGGGCGCTTCGGAATCGGGGTCGCTCGCCTCCGCGAGCGCCTCGTCCCATTCCGACGCGTCATAGGTGCCGCGCCCGACCCAGGCGAGCGCCAGCACCTCGGCCAGCTGGTCGTCGGCGAGGTCGTCCAGCAGCGCCTCGATCTCCTCCTCGACGGCTTCGTTGGCCTCGTCCTCGAGCACCGCGAAGCCATCGTCCGAATCGGTCGGGTCGATCTCGTCGTCATTCTCGATCGCGGGCACCTGCGCCTCGGCCTCTCGGGCGCGGATGATCAGGCGGCAAATCGTTTCGAGCGGGGTCGCAAGGTCCATGTCGCACTCCTCGTCGGCGGGCAGAGTCGTCAGTGCCCCGAACGACAAGCCGCCATCCCGGTTCCGTCGACCGACCTCGCGACCTGCTCGTCAGGCCGCGACGAGCGACTTGAGCGGCGTTTCGGTATCGGCCAGCGCGGCGCGATCGGGGCTGACCCGGGCGGTCACCAGCTGGCGGCCCTGGACATAGTCCTTGGTCATGTTGACGCAATCGAGCGCGATCACCTGGCCGCCCTTCAGGTAGACGAGCGAGAAGCTGCGCGTCGCGGGATCGCCGCGCAGGATCACCTCATCATGCCCGGTCGAAAGCCCGGCGGTCTGCAGGCGGAGGTCGTACTGGTTGGACCAGAACCACGGGATCGCGTCATAGGCGCCGGGCGCCGCGCCGGTGATCGCCTTGGCGGTGAGGGTCGCCTGGTCGTTGGCGTTCTGCACCGATTCCAGCCGGATGCGCGCGCCGCCGGCATAGCCGTTCTCATGCGCGGCGCAGTCCCCGATCGCATAGATGTCCGGCAACGAGGTGCGGCAGAAGCCGTCGACCTCGACCCCGTTGCCGCCGGCGGCCCCCGCCTCGATCAGCGGCTGGACGGCGGGGATGATCCCGATGCCGACGATCACCATCTCGGCGGGCACGATCTCGCCATCGGCCAGCTTCACGCCGGTGGCGCGCCCGTTCTCGCCGACGATGCAGTCGACCGACACGCCGAGGCGCACGTCGACGCCATGGGCGCGGTGCTCCGCCTCGAAGAAGCGCGACAGCGGCTCGCCCGCGACACGCGCCAGGACGCGGTCCAGCGCCTCGAGCACGGTCACATGCTTGCCGAACTTGGACAGCACCGCCGCCGCCTCAAGGCCGATATAGCCGCCACCGATCACGACGACGCGCGTCGTGGTCTCCAGCTCGGCCGACATCCGGTCGACATCGGCGCGGGTGCGCACGCCGTGGACGCCGGTCAGGTCGTTGCCCGCGCAGGTGAGCCGCCGGGGCGCGCCGCCGGTCGCCCAGATCATCTGGCCGTAGCCGATGGTATCGCCGTCGGCGAGGGTCACGCTGTGCGCCGCCGGATCGACCGAGACGACGCGCCTGTTGAGCAGCAGATCGACGTTGCGCTCGCCCCAGAAGGCCTCGGGACGGATCATGATCCGCTCGAAGCTCTTTTCCTTGGAGAAATATTCCTTCGACAGGGGCGGGCGTTCATAGGGCGGCTCGGGCTCGTCGCCCAGCAGCGCGATCGTCCCCTCGAACTTCTGCTGGCGCAAGGCGATCGCCGCCTGTGCCCCGCCATGACCCGCCCCAACGATCAGAACGTCGTACTGCGCCAACTTCCCGCTCCCTGTAATTGTCAGACAATTTATCTATGCCCGGCTGCCGTGATCGGCAAGACCGCCGGAGCCGGGTGGGTCTAACCCGCGAGCGTTAGCTGCGCCAGTTTTGATCGCATCATGCCGTGACCGGCAGCAGGTGGTTGACCGGGATCGAGAGCCTGCCTATAGGCCCGCTCCACGACGCCGCTCACCGCCGCGTCGCGCCCGTTGGGGCGGAGTAGCTCAGCTGGTTAGAGCAGCGGAATCATAATCCGCGTGTCGGGGGTTCAAGTCCCTCCTCCGCTACCATTCCCCGAATTTCGCCGACTCCTGAACGGAAGAGTGCGCGTCCCGGTTTCTTCGGGCTTGGCGAAGCAGGTGGATCAGCGCGATGGCGATGAGGGTGCCTGCGATGACGTCGATCAGGTAATGGGAACCGAACAGCGGCGTCGATGCGATCATGGTCAGGTTTATGGCCAGCGACAGCGCGAAGAGTAGTCGGTTGCTGCGAGCGCAGTAGATCGCGATCACGCCCATGGCGGTATGGAAGGATGGGAAGGTAACCAGTCCGGGCAGGCTGGCGAATTCGATCACCGCAGCCGGATCGCCTCGCAACTTCGCCATGTGTGCAAGATGATAGGATCCGACAGCCGGGTCCACATTGTCGAAAAGTCGGACGTCAGGAGCGTAGTGCGCAAACGCCGCAACTGCCGGGAAGAACATCCCTATGCCCGAACAGATCAGCGCCCCCGCGAAGAAGAGGATCATCAGTTCGACGCAGCGCTCCACAGCGTCGCGGGTAAGCATCAGCACCGCGAACAAGGCGATCGAATAGAGCGTCAGGCCGGTATAGCAACGGTCCATCAGCCACAGCAGCCAGGGATGGCCGTCGAGCCAGGTCGCGTAACCCAACCAGTCGAAGCCGATCAATGCGTCCACCGCCGACAGCCGCGCATCCGCGAGCGGGAAAGCGCTCGACATCGTCAGGTGATTGAAGAGGCGCAGCGCCGGCCAGGCGAGCAGGATGAACGCGATGCCGCACATCAGCATCTGCACCCTGGGATGGCCGGTCAGCCGAAGCATGCCCCATCCGGCGAGCAGCGCCAGCGGCAGCAACGCCGCCATGGCGGAATAGCTCGCGCCGGACAGGCTGATCGGTGCCACGACCAGCCAGATCGCATCCACCACCCACAACAGCGCAAGTGCCGACCACAAGGGCGCCGGAAGGCGTCGAAAGGCCTGTCGGTTTTCCGCGAAACGGGGATCGATGACGGGTGCCAGCGTTGCCATAACACCCGCATAACGTTGCGGCGGTTAAACGGAGGTTAGCCCCCGGCTGCCCCCTCCCCCAGCAGATACCCCCCGATCAGCCCCGGCGCTTCGGTGCAGCCGGGCGGGACGATCAGCGCGTCGACCGCCGCTTCGTCGGCCAGTCGCGCGATGTAGCCGGCGAGGGCGCGGGTGGTGGCGGCGCGGGTGGCGGGGTAGAGGCGTTGCTGCGCCATGACGCCGCCGCCGATCACGATCCGCTGCGGCGCAACCGTCAGCACCAGCGTGGCGCAGAGCTGGCCGAGATAATCGGCCTGCACCTCCCAGGCGGGATGATCGGCGGGCAGGCGATCGAGCGATGCGCCCCAGGAGGCCTCGATGGCGGGGCCGCTCGCCAGCCCCTCCAGGCAATCGCCGTGATACGGGCAGGCGCCGGGGAAGCCGAGGTGACCCGGATGGCGGCGCACCAGCAGATGGCCCGCCTCGGGATGGCCGCCGTCGCGGCGCAGTTTTCCGCCGGTCGCCACGCCGACGCCAATGCCGGTGCCGACGGTGACATAGGCGAGCGTGCCAGCGCCTTGTCCCCCGCCCTGGCCGGCCCCCAGCGTCGCTTCCGCCAGCGCGGCCGCGTTGACGTCGGTATCGATCGCGGCGGGAACGCCGGTGGCGCGCGCCAGCCGGCCGAGCAGGTCGACGTCCTGCCAGTCCTGCTTGGGCGTCGTCGTGATCCAGCCGTGGCGCGGCGAGGCGGGATCGAGATCGACGGGGCCGAAGCTGGCGATGCCGAGCCCCGCGATCGGGCCGATGCGTGCGGTCACCTCGGCGAAGAAGGCGGCGACGGCGGCGATCGTGCTGTCGGGATCGGTCGTCTCGATCCGCCGCGTCTCGATCGATCCGCCGCGCGCATCGCCGATGCCGCAGACGAACTTGGTCCCGCCCGCCTCGACCGATCCGTACAGCATCACACTCTCCCGTCGCGCCACCCGTGCCGGGCCGGCCGGTTCCGCCTTTCCCTCTAACGCCGGAAACCGATCCTTGTCAGCTTGCGTTCATCCCCCGCCCGGCATCGCTTCGATCGGCTGGATCACAGACCACGAGGGACAGCGGCTTCTTGACGGGAAAGACGGTTCGGGCGCTCACACGTCGTAACATGATGGGTACCATGATGGGCGGCGCGGGGCTGGCGCTTGCCTCGCTCGCCCTTCCCCGCCGTGCCTTCGCCGCCGATGAGATCGAGCGGGTCGACGCGCTGATCAAGCGGATGACGCTGGAGGAAAAGGCGGGGCAGATGAGCTGCATCGCCGACAGCTTCCGCCCCTTCAACCCGCCCAATCCGCAGGTCGGCATCCAGGACGAGAAGCGCCTGACCGAGGAGATCCGCAAAGGGCGGGTCGGATGCCTGTTCAACGGGATCGGCGTGGCCGGCGCGCGGCGTGCGCAGGAGATCGCGGTCAACGAGACCCGACTGGGCATCCCGATCCTCCTTGCCGGCGACGTGATCCATGGGCTGCGCACGATCTTCCCGGTGCCGCTGGGCGAGGCATCGAGCTTCGACCCGGAGCTGGCCGAGCGCACCGCCCGCGCC
>Ga0160461_1001179_pt1 | contig 11312 bp, 10 predicted proteins | sample HID1975I_E6MG_FD_108266 | JGI IMG/M metagenome (GOLD analysis project Ga0160461, IMG submission 108266) | Enriched soil microbial communities from UW Madison campus, WI, USA - HID1975I_E6 MG | ecosystem: Environmental > Terrestrial > Soil > Unclassified | place: USA: Madison, Wisconsin...
ATTCAAAGGACACGGATGCCCAGGCCCAGCGGGAATGAGCCGGGCCTGGGAACATCAGTAGTTACTTAAGGTTTTCGCGGAAGAAAGTCGTCAGCTTGCTGAAGGGGATCAACTCAACGCGGTCGTAGAGATCGACATGGCCAGCGCCCGGCACGACCACCAACTCCTTAGGTTCACCTGAAAGACGATAGGCCTCTTCGCTGAATTCACGGGAGTGGGCTTCCTCCCCTGTGATGAACAACATGGGACGTGGCGAAATCGTCTCGATATCATTGAACGGGTAGAAGTTCATGAACCTGACGTTGCTGCTCAGCGTGGGGTGCGTCGTCAGAAGCGGCGATAGCCCCTTGGGGGTGAACCCGCCACGGGGCGTACGGTAGAAGTCATAAAATTCGCGTTCAATGGCATTGGAGTTCTCGCTCAGCTGCTCGACCGTTCCACTGGTGTACTTGATGTCCCCTCCGGCAAATTCGACATCACGCTGGGCTGTTGCTTCGGCGATAAACGCCTTGCGCTGCTCGACCGAGACGCCATGTTTGAGGCCGTTGCGATTGGCCGCGCCCATGTCGTACATGCTGACCGTGGCAATCGCTTTCATGCGTGGATCGATCTTCGCCGCACTGATAGCAAAGCTGCCGCTTCCGCAAATGCCCAGCACGCCGATTCGGTTGCGATCAACGAAGCCTTGGGCACCCAGATAGTCGACCGCCGCACTGAAGTCTTCAGCATAGATGTCCGGCGATACCAGGTTTCGAGGTCGCCCGTCACTTTCACCCCAGAATGACAGATCGATGGCCAGTGTGACGAAGCCCTGCTCTGCCAGTTTCTGGGCGTAGAGGTTCGAGCTTTGTTCTTTCACTGCCCCCATCGGGTGACCGACGATGATGGCGGGATAGCGGGTGTTACGGTTCATGTTCTTGGGAACGAACAGGTTGCCGACCGTATTCATCTGGAACTGGTTCTTGAACGACACCCGTTCGAGTGACACCGCGTCACTCTTGTAGAAATTGTTGGCCCCATGGGACATGTCGGCGGCTCCTGCAGTAAGTGAACTGGCCATCAAGGCAAACGCTACAATCAAAGACCTCATGCACATCTCCCGGTCTGCTCGAAATGGAAGCGATGTGAGGTGCTGTTGCGGCAACGCATCCTGGCCCTCACTTCCCATACATCTTCCGTGAGCAAGCCGGCTTATCAGTAGAGTAAATGCGTAGTTTTCTTGCCTAAATCTCCAGCCCCTGCTGACAGGGCATGGACAGTCGAATCGATGCAGGAGTAGTGTTTTCCAAAGAGTTGATTGGAAACCACCTATGCCCCCCACCCGACAACCACCCTCACTTACGAACCCTATGACCACGCTGTGCAGGATCATTGGCGCCCACGCGCCCGCAGCTGGAGATTTCGCGACAAGCATTGAAGACCTGAGTGTCTACCGGCGTACCGCCCCAGCCCCACCGATCACCTGCATCGTAGAGCCGAGCATCGTGCTAGTCGTGCAGGGCGCCAAGGAAATGGTCATCGGCAGTGACGTCTTCCCCTACGACACGACCCGTTTCCTCGTCACCTCGCTGAACATCCCTGCCAACTCGGCGGTAACGATGGCCAGCGAAGCCAACCCCTGCCTAGGATTGGTGCTCAAGCTCGACCTGCGGACGCTGGCGGAGCTGGTCGCCCAAGATGGTCGTCTTCCAGTAAGCAGTCAGCCAGTCCACACAAGCGCAGGTGTAGGTGAACTGACTCCGAAGTTGCAGGAAAGCTTCACCCGCCTGATGGAGCTGCTGGAGGAGCCCGACGCAATACCTGTGCTATGGCCACTCCTTCAACGAGAAATCCACTACCGGCTACTGCTCAGTGACCAGGCTCCCCTCCTCCGCTACATCGCATCTGTGGGCAGCAAGGGGCATCGAATCGCCAAGGCCATCGACTGGATGAAGTTGAACTACGCCGCACCGCTGCGGGTGGATGATCTGGCCTCCCAGGTGCAGATGGGGCTCTCGACTTTCCACCAGTATTTCCGTCAGCTCACCGCAATGAGCCCGCTGCAGTACCAGAAATGGTTGAGGTTGAACGAGGCGAAACGTTTGATGCTCAACGAGCACTTGGATGCCGCAACCGCTGCCTTCAAGGTCGGCTATGAAAGCCCTTCTCAATTTAGCCGCGAGTACGGGCGGCAGTTCGGCACCCCGCCAAAACGTGACATCGCAGAGCTGCGCTCAGGTGCTGAAAAGCCAGGCCCCATCGCAGCCCGTGCATCCTGAATCGGAGTCAGAATCACCCCGATGGACTGGCTCAGGTGCCCAAGGGCGGCAAGCCCTGAGTGATCGTTGTCTCGCTTTGCCGCCAAGGCCAACCAAAACGGCGCCCGAAGGCACCGTTTTCGTATTGGTAAACTAGCCTACCGATTTCAATTGAGGTCGCCCTTCCAGGCGCTCCAGCATGGTCGCGCAGTACCAGTCATCAAATTGGCAAACGCCGTTCTCAGCGTTCTCAGAGAAAGGCCCTGGCTCGTAGGCCGGCGAAGAAACACCAGCAAAGGTGCCTTCAACCAGGCGACGATCCTGGTCGTTGGTTGCCAACCAAACCTTGGTGAGGCGATCCAGATCGTAGTCGACACCCTCGACGGCAGACTCCGGCACCAGCCATTTGGTAGTCACCAGGGTCTCGCCCGGGCCAATCGGCAGAACGCGGAAGCTCAATGCGTGGTCGCCCAAGAAGTGGTTCCAGGTCGAAGGGTAGTTGAAGTACAGCAGCGCACCGATGTCCGGCTCACCACTTTTGTCCAGCCGGCCCGCCACTGCAGGTTTGCCATCCATCGTGTAGCTTACCGCGCCGGCGGAGAGCGGGATGCGCGTCATACGGAAGCGCCCCAGCGGATCCATGTTCAGCCGACTCGGCATGCCAGCAGCTTCGCAGCGATCCCAGTGAGCGACGAGCTCTGGATCATCATCACCGCCGACACCTGCGACCGACAGGTTCTCAACGAAGGAGTTGAGCAGCTCTGGGTGGGTACCGTCGCAGTGGTAGCACTCGCGGTTGTTTTCGAAGACCAGTTTCCAGTTACCCTTTTCGATCAGGTTCGATTCGAAGGCAACCTTGCAGTTTTCCAAGAAGTGAGGAGCAATGAACGGGGTCACTGCTGCACGGAAGCTGGAGAAGTCAGGCGCCTTTTCGGCGACACAGACATAGATGTAGGTGTGTACCACCTCGACATGAACGGTTTTAAGCCCGTAGTTCGAACGATCAAAGTCGGCGCCCATGTTGCCTGCATAGATCAGGTTGCCGTCCAGTTCGAACGTCCATTTGTGGTACGGACAGACCAGCTTGGCCACTTTGCCGCTCGCATGCTCGCAGACCTTGGCGCCACGATGGCGGCAGGCGTTGTGGAAAGCGCGAACCTCTCCATCCTTGCCTCGTACGACGGCCACGGGGTAATCGCCGATTTGCAGGGTGAAGTACTGGCCGGCCTTTGGGATTTCAAAGGTATGACCAGCGAAGACCCAATCCTTGTGCCAGATATGTTCAAGATCCTGGCGGTATACTTCAGGATCGAAATACAGCTCACGCGGCAGGACGTGCCGAGGCTTGCGCTGTTTGATCAGGCCAATGACGGATTCGTTGCTGTTCATTATTATCCTCCATGCGCCGTGCCGTTACCGACGGGCACAAAATGACTGAAACATTATTTTTGTCGATAGCCATATCCGGAGCTGGGCTAATAAATATAGCGCTCCATTGATTCAGGTATCATCTGGCCGTCAAGCTTGTGCAAAGGGTAGGTCAACGCCCAGCAACCACTCAAGCTACATTTTTAAAGCGAAATCGATAATGACAGGTTATGACTTGCGCGCAGGTACTTTCCAGCAGGAAAACTTTGACATCACCCAATCCTTTACACGCCCACAAGCATCTTCCGCGTGAGTGTTTTCGCGATAGGCCAAATAATGAAGACTATTCCTAAGCGTGACACGTTCTTCAACAGGCTGCACAAGTCGGCCACTTTCAACCATATGCCCGACCAACTGATCCCAACCTAAAGCCACCCCTTGCCCGGAAAGCGCCATGTTGATAATTAGATTGTAATCGTTGGCATGAAAGAGCGGCGGACTACCTGGATGTCGCTCATCAATATCTACGTTTTGAAAAGCAAGCCATACACTCCAATCGACGTGTTCTGCCACACCCGATCTGCCATAGGGGCTCAAATCCAAAAGCTCGGAGCTGCGCAAACCCTCCAGCGTAGCAATACTGGGATTGCGCTCCAGGTATTCAGGGGAACAAACCGGATAAATAACGTCATGGCAAAGCGGGTGTACCGTGTACCCCTCGCCCACGTCCACAAACTTTGAGATGACGATGTCTGGTTCAATCCCAGGCTCGCGCGCGTGGAAATTCTGGGTCGTGATCAGATTGAGTTCTATATCCGGATTTTTAGCACGAAACTCCTTGATATGGTTGGAGAACCAAAGTGCTGAGAATGCGGGCGAACAGGCCACGGTCAGAACGTGCTTTTCGATCGGCGTATTTCTGATTCGCTCTGCAGCTTGGGCGATATTTACGAAAGATATTTGAGCCGCGTCGAAAAACACCGAGCCTGCGGGCGTAAGCTCGACCGTCCGTCCAATCCGAATGAACAGCGGAGCATTGAGGTATTCCTCCAGCTCCCGAATCTGCCGACTGATCGCTGCCTGAGATACACACAGGGCCTCTGCGGCGCGGGTAAAGCTCTCGTATTTGGCCGCAGCGACGAACGCTTTGACCGCCCGCAGCGAGGGCATCTTGAGAAGTAAGGTGTCTGGATCTGTGTGCCTTTGCGACATTCTTCGTACCACTCCTAAACCGCTGAACATACGCCTACGACCACATACTACGCTGAGATTCAAAGGCATACATCAGCACAAAAATTACCCATGATATAACTTAAAGTTATGCCAGATTCCTCGCAAAACTCGCTGGACAACCCCTGACGCCCGACCGTATTTTAAAAGATATCCCACAGGGCTCCTGTACATCTTCGACAAAATGTTTTCGACTCCTTACTTGAGCTTCCCCTACTGCCATGAATGATTCTTTCAATAGCAGCACAGGCCATCCGACCAGCCAGTTAAGTATCGCGCTTGTTATTCTGGAGGGTTTTGATTTTTCCTCATTAAGCGCGACGCTTGAGGCTATCTCGACAGCCAAGCAAAGGCTTGGATCTGATGTTATCTCATGCACAACCTTGGGCATGAACTCGTCATCCATGAGCAGCTTAGGGATTTCGGTAACGCCTAACATCGGACTCGGCGAGTCTCAACTTAGTAAATTTGATGTAACCGTCCTGGTAGGCGGCTCAGGGGCCACTTTAAAAACGCACCTTGAACTAATGCAGCAGTTGATGAGTGCCGCTAAGGCAGGGCGACTTTTAGGCGGCATATGGAACGGCGCCTATCATCTGGCAGCGGCCGGGCTGACCGAGGGATACGAATGCCTTATTACAGGTGACGGCCGCTTCTCTATCGAACCGCTGATCCCAAAACGCAGACGATACGTCTCTTGGCAGTTCGACGAACGCAGAATGACATGTAGCGATGCCTACAGTGCAACGTGCATGATGGCCGCGATGTTTGATCATTTTTTTGAAGTCTCGCACGACAAAAGCCGTTAAAAAAGCCAACACGTGAGGTCGACACCGTTTGCAAAGCCTCCTAAAGCCGCCCCGCATAAGCACTAAACAGTCCCTGGATCAAGGACTTCAAGTAGCAGTTGAGCTCGAACCGATAACGCGACGTTATCCAAAAAAGCTCAGAAATGTCGTTGGACCAGGTCATGGCTCGATCCTATGCTAGGGCCCAATCTGATGATTCACTAGCTTCAAGATAAAGCGCTTTAATTCAATAATTTAGTCAAGCATTGGCCTTGGGCTGCTGGGTGCCCCAATGAAAATAATTACGAGAGAATTTAGTCGTACGTTCGCCGACCGCAACTTGGGGTTTATTACTCAAGAACGAAGCGAGCGTAAAACATCCCGGGTGGGCTTTCTCCTGCTCGAAAATTTCTCGTTGCCCTGTTTCACCCAGGCATTGGATGTATTGGTAACCGCCAACCTCCTCTGCCCCGGTGCAGTACGGGTTCACACGTTCAGCCACAACCATGCTGAAGTCATGAGCGATCTGGGCATTCCAATCCGTCCCGATACGCCGCTGACGGATATCCGCCTATCTGACCTAGATCTCATGGTCGTCTGCGGCGGCCTTCGTGCAGCCCGTACGGTGCCCAGCTGGCTGTCGTCTCTGCTTAAGAAGATCTCGAAGCTTCCGATCGCCATCGGCGGTCTCTGGAATGGCGCGTGGTATTTGGGAGCGGCAGGTCTGCTAGATGGATATCGCTGCGCGATCCACGCTGAACAACGCACAGCGCTTGCAGAGCGCGCCCCCTATGCCAGTGTCTCCCATGATGCCCTGGTATTTGATCGGAACAGGATGACGTCGGCCACTCCAGCCGGAGCCTTCGACATGATGATTCGTTGGCTCGGCTACGGCTCAAGCCTCAAACTTGCCGATGCGGTGTTAGACAAGCTCGACTCCGACCAGAGCAAACACCGGAGTTTTCAGAAACCCCAGCAGCCCAAGGTGTGCAAGCCGTTACGTGATGTCATCGCGCTTATGGAGTCGAACCTCGAAGACCCGCTGCCCTCCGAGCAGCTCGCTCAGCTCGTCGGCTTGTCCATCAGGCAGATTCAGAGACTATTCAAAGATCAGCTGAACACTACGCCTCAGAAGTACTACTTCCAGCTCAGGATCACTGAAGCTCGCCGGCTCATACAGAACTCCAACGCCTCGATCTTCGATGTGTCGATTGCATGCGGCTTCGTTTCATGCACCCATTTCAGCAGGTCATACAGCGCCTTTTTCGGACACCCACCTTCCAGAGAGATCCGGTATGAAATGTAGCGATCAGCTTTCCTGATCGGGAATTCCAGCTGACTGTCGATTGAGGCAGACATGCAAGGCATGTCAGATGAGCGAGCGGGGATACCGGAAACCATTAGTCGGGAAGGCCGCTAACTCAAGGATCTCGTTGAGTTCACGCAATCACCCTTTTCAGCGTTTTGCTCAGGCCCATTTCAGGATCACCATAATGACAAAAATTACTTCATTGCCAGCCGATGACAATACCTGCGGATGGTACCACCTGAGCAAGGGGCGTCGCGTCCAGGCAGCCCATCAGGGTATCACCAGTGTGCGCTGGGCCATCGTTGGCGCGGGCTTTACCGGTGTTGCAGTGGCACGACAACTCGCACTGAACTTCCCAGACGATCAAATAGCGCTGATCGAGGCCCAAGAAGTCGGGTTGGGTTCTTCGGGTCGAAACGCAGGTTTTGCCATCGACCTGCCGCACGATATCGGGGCAGATGATTACATTGGCGACATCGGTATCGCCAAGACCACCATGAAACTCAACCAGTTCGGCCAGGACTCGCTGAAGGAACTGGTCAGCCAGTTCAACATCGACTGTCAGATGAAGCACTGTGGCAAATACCAGGCCGCCGTGGAGTCCCGAGGCATTGCAGTCCTGGACGCATACCGCAGCGGCCTGGATAAACTCGGACAGCCCTACAAGATGATCGAAGCGGAGGAGCTGCCCGAGCACATTGGCACCCGCTTCTACCGCAAAGCGCTGTTCACGCCTGGAACCTCCCTTGTTCAGCCTTCGGCGCTTGTGAAAGGTTTGGCGGACTCACTGCCGTCCAATGTCGTTTTGTATGAAAACACCCCGATCACCGATGTCGAATACGGGGAAAAGGTTGTCCTTCGCCATCAGAACGGTTCCATCACAGCGAACAAACTGATCCTCAGCAACAACGCGTTTGGTATGCACTTCGGCTTCTTGAAAGGCCGCATGCTCCCAGTATTCACGTACGGCAGCCTCACCCGTCCCTTGTCCGATGAAGAGCAGGTTGCGCTGGGGGGCAAACCATTCTGGGGCGTGATCCCCGCCGACCCGTTCGGCACCACGGTCAGACGCACACCTGACAATCGCATCCTGGTTCGCAACAGCTTCAGCTTCAACTCAGATGGCCGGAGCAACAGCAAGTACGCCGCACGATTCGTGAAAAAGCACCGCGAGTCGTTCGCACGTCGGTTCCCAATGCTTCCCAACGTCAACCTCGAATATACCTGGGGCGGCGCACTGGCATTGTCGCGCAACCATGAGGGTTACTTTGGTCAGTTAGCCCCGAACGTGTATGGAGTCTTGTGCTGCAACGGGCTAGGCGTAACACGTGGAACCGCTACTGGAAAACTGATGGCTGACTGGCTTGCTGGTGAAGAGAACGAGCTCATCGAGTTTCTGCTGAAATCGCCGGGCCCATGCGCAAACCCACCGGAGCCTCTGGTATCGATGGGTGTGAACCTGAACCTAATGTGGGGGCAATACAAAGCAGGTGTTGAAGCTTAAGCGGAGATTCCAAGGACAGGCCTAGCTGTAAAACAAAAATAATTAAACCATCGCTCACTGAATTTTTGAGATGGTTCCCGACCCCATTTTCGCGGAGTCGCGCTGCCAAAATTCAAAAGTCTTGTATCAGGAGAGAAAATGACAAGTCCTAATATCTCAGTAGAAGATGTACCGCTTAACAGCTTCCACAAGCTACTCACGTTACGCTCGGGCGGAGGCTCTTTCGTCGACGGTTACGTCCTGAGCATCATCGGTGTGGCACTTGCGCACATCACCCTATCGCTTTCCCTGAACAGCTTTTGGGAAGGTCTCATCGCCGCGTCTGCGTTGATTGGCATTTTTTTCGGTGGGTTTCTCGGCGGCTGGTTGACTGATCACCTGGGCCGCAAACGCCTGTTTTTCGTAGGGCCCACCCTTTTTATTCTCGCCTCCGTCGCTCAGTTCTGGGCTGATTCAGCTGAAGCGATTTTTATTCTGCGACTTGTCATTGGCATTGCAGTAGGTATCGAGTACCCGGTCGCCACATCGCTACTGGTGGAATTCATGCCAAAGAAGTATCGCGGCCCACGCCTCGCGATGCTGACGATCCTATGGTTTGCCGGCGCGGCTGCTGCCTACATCGTGGGTGAGCTGATGTTGCGCACAGGTGGCGAGGAAGCCTGGCGTTGGGTATTGGCCAGCTCAGCAATCATCGGCCTGGCCCTGTTCATAGTCCGCTTAGGCACACCTGAGTCTCCACGGTGGCTGCTGAGCAAGGGGCGCGATCAAGAGGCCGAGCGGGTCGTAAAAAGTGTTTATGGCAACGATTTCTCCCTGAAGAACCTTCCGGAAGAAAGCCCCAACTACAAGATCAACGTGTGGAGCCTGATCTACTCGGGCTATGCCAAGCGCATGCTGTTCATCATTGTCTTCTGGACGTGCTGCATCGTGCCCCTCTTTGCCGTCTACGCCTTTGCTCCCAAAGTGCTGGCAGCGATGAACGTCAAAGGCGACAACGTCTCGATCGGTTCAATCCTGATCACCCTCTTCTTCGTCGTAGGGTGCCTGGTGTCTACCAGGCTCATCAACGTGGTGGGGCGCCGCAATCTGCTGCTTGGTAGCTTCGCAGTATCGGGCCTCGCCTTGCTGGGCCTGGGAGCGTCCGATGAAGATGCCGGGATCTGGATCTTGGCCTTCTTCGCCATCTATGCGCTGTTCATCGGTGGTGCGCAGGTTCTAACCCTTGTGTATCCGAACGAGATCTTCCCCACGGAAATCCGCGCATTTGCGGTGGGCGCAGGCACCTCGATCTCCCGTATTGGCGCAGCCGTCGGCACCTACCTGGTACCCATGTCCCTGGCCTCGCTTGGCATCGCTCAGACGATGTACGTAGCCGCAGGCATTACCTTTTTCGGCCTTCTCCTGTCTTGGATGCTGGCCCCAGAAACACGCTCGCTGAACCTCCAGCAGGCGGCATCGCTTGGCTAATGGAATCAATGCCTGGCGGTGAAGCCAGGCATTGAGTGTTTTGTGGTGATCATAATCGGAGCAACATCATGAAATTCGAAGGCATCTACACACCTGCAGTGACCCCACTCGCTGCAGACGGCTCGATCGATAAGGCGGCGTTCGCTGAAGTACTCGAATACCTGGTCGATTCGAAGGTTCACGGCATCATCATTGGCGGTTCCACTGGTGAGTACTACGCCCACACCACCCAAGAGCGCATCGAACTGGCCGCCCAGGCCAAGGACGTGCTCAACGGCCGCCTGCCGCTGATCGTCGGCACCGGTGGCATCCGCACCGAAGACGCCGTGGCCTTCGCCAAACACGCCAAGGAAATCAAGGCCGACGCCCTGCTGGTTGGCACCCCACCTTACGCACTGCCTACCCAGCAGGAAATCGCCCTGCACGTCAAAGCCGTCGACGCTGCCGCCGGTCTGCCGATCATGCTCTACAACTACCCGGGCCGCATGAGCGTCAGCATGGGCGAGGAGTTCTTCGATGCCGTAGCCGATGTGAAGAACATCGTTGCCATCAAGGAAAGCTCCGGCGACATGGCCCAGCTGCACCGCCTGGCCATCCATCGTCCGAACATCCAGCTGTCGTGCGGCTGGGACGACCAGGCCCTGGAGTTCTTCGCCTGGGGCGCCAAGAGCTGGGTCTGCGCCGGCTCCAACTTCATCCCGCGTGAGCACGTAGCCCTGTACGAGGCCTGTGTGATCGAGAAGGACTTCGACAAAGGCCGCAAGATCATGGCCGCCATGATGCCGCTCATGGACTTCCTCGAAGGCGGCAAGTTCGTCCAGTCGATCAAGTACGGAGTCGCCCTCAACGGTCTGAGCACCGGTGGCGTGCGCAAGCCGCTCTACGACCTGGACGCTGCAGAGAAGCAAGAGCTGCAGCGCGTGGTCACCGAGCTGAAAGCCACCATCGCCCAGATCAAATAAGGAGACCGGAAAATGGCTGAATTGCTGAGCAAGGAACAATACGCGGCCATCGCCGCCGACCTGCAACTGCGCACCCAGGCGTTCATCGACGGTGAATTCCGCGATGCCATCTCTGGCCGCACCTTCGTCACCACCAACCCGGCCACCGGCAAGCAGCTGGCCGAGGTCGCCGCCTGCGACGTCAACGACGTCAACGTCGCCGTGGCCGCTGCGAAGCGTGTGTTCGAAGAAGGCATCTGGTCGAAGATGCAGCCCAACGACCGTAAGCATGTGCTGCAGAAGTTCGCTCAGTTGCTGGAAGACAACGCCCACGAGCTGGCGGTACTCGAAGCGCTGGACAGCGGCAAGCCAGTCAGCGAATGCCAGACCGTCGACGTGCCGGAAACCATCCACACCATCCGCTGGCACGCCGAGCTCATCGACAAGATCTACGACGCCACCGCCCCG
>Ga0160461_1001180_pt1 | contig 11310 bp, 7 predicted proteins | sample HID1975I_E6MG_FD_108266 | JGI IMG/M metagenome (GOLD analysis project Ga0160461, IMG submission 108266) | Enriched soil microbial communities from UW Madison campus, WI, USA - HID1975I_E6 MG | ecosystem: Environmental > Terrestrial > Soil > Unclassified | place: USA: Madison, Wisconsin...
CCCTTCTTTGATCACAGCCGGCACAAACTGGACGTCACCGGCCTTGAAGCCAAACTCGACGTCCTGACCTTCAAAGGCGAAGAGGGGCTGAGTCGCCCGTTCTGCTACACGGTGACGTTCACCTGCGCGGTACAGGACATCGCCGCCGAGCGCCTGCTCGGCAAGGGCGCTACCTTCAGCCTGCACGGCCCCGTCCAGCCATCGCTGCCTGGCTTCAACATTCCTCCGGCCAAACCCCTGCGCACGCTGCATGGCGTGATCACCGGCTTCAGGCGACTGTCAGACTCCCCGGATGAAGCCCGCTATCAGCTCACCCTGCAGCCGCGTTTGGCGCTGCTAGAACGCGGCCAGCAGTACCGCCTCTACCAGCACCAGTCGGTACCGGAAATCGTCGAGCACATCTTGCGCAGCCGCCATGAGTTCGAAGGCCAGCACTTCTTCTTCGACCTGGTGCGCGAGTATCCCCGCCGCGAGCAGGTCATGCAGTACGGCGAAAGCGACCTGGCGTTCATCAGTCGCCTGCTCGCCGAGGTCGGCATCTGGTACCGCTTCACCAGCGATGATCGGCTGGGTATCGAGGTGGTCGAATTCCATGATGATCAGCGCAAGTACCAGTTTGGCGTCGAGCTGCCTTGCCGGCCGCAGTCGGGCCTGAGCAGCACCGACAAGGATGCGGTATGGGCGTTGCAGACCCGACACCAGGTGGTGGAAAAGCACATCAATATCCGTGCTTATCAGCACCGTGATGCAGCGGCCTATCTGGATGCCGATGTCGACCACAGCCGAGGCGCCACCACCACCTACGGTGAAAGCTACCGCTACGCCGAGCCCTACGCGGCGCTGGGTGATGCTATCGATCAGCACGAAGACCTGCTCAGTGAGAGCGGTTACTTCTACGCCCGCTTGCGGCACGAGTTGTACCTCAATGAGCAGACCCGGCTCAGCGGTGCCAGCAGCAGCCCCTCGTTGGCGCCGGGGCAGGTGCTGAAGATTGCCGGTGGTGCACCGCAGGCATTCGAGCCAGGCGCGGTGATTACCGGCCTGGTCATCGAAGCCGCACGTGATCGCAGCCTGACAACCACCTTCGAAGCCATCCCCTATTCGCACACGGTGTGCTTTCGCCCGGCCCTGGCGCCCAAACCGCAGATCGCCGGCACCGTGCCGGCCAGGGTCACCAGTTCGCGGAAAAATGACCCTTACGGCCATATCGATCTGGAGGGCCGTTACCGGGTCAATTTCCTCTTTGACCGCGACCAGTGGAATACCGGCGAAGAGAGCGCCTGGCTTCGCCTGGCCCGGCCCTATGCGGGTGACACCCACGGCCTGCACCTGCCGCTGATCTGCGGCACCGAAGTGGCGGTGGCGTTCGAGCAGGGCGACCCCGACCGGCCCTATATCGCCCATGCGCTGCACGACAGCCAGCACCCGGACCACGTCAACCTGCGCAACTACAAACGCAACGTGCTGCGCACCCCGGCCAACAACAAGCTGCGCATGGACGACACCCGTGGGCAGGAGCACATCAAGCTCAGCACCGAGCATGGCGGCAAGAGTCAGCTCAATTTGGGGCATTTGGTTAATGACCTTAAGCAAAAACGCGGTGAAGGCTTCGAGCTGCGTACAGACGCCTGGGGCTCGATTCGAGGCGGCAAAGGGCTGTTCATCAGCGCTGATGAGCAAGTAAAGGCTCAGGGTGGCCAACTGGATATGGCCGCTGCGATCAATCAGCTCGAAGCCGCACTGTCGCTGGCCCGCTCCCTGGCCCAAGCGGCACGGATTGCTGAGGCGACGCCCAGCGATACGGACAGCCAGGTACGTCTGGGCGAGGCATTGAAGGGCCTGGCGCAGTCAGGCGTGATGCTTCATGCCCCAGCGGGCATCGGTCTGCTCAGCCCTGCCGCCATCTGTGTGTCATCGGGGAGCGAGAGCGTCGGGATCATGGCTGCGCACAATACCGATATCAGTGCAGGAGGCGATATCACGGCAACTGCAGAGGACCGGGTCAGCGTGCTAGCACAGAAGGGTGCCCTGCAATTGAAGTCCGCCCGAGGCCCGGTGCAATTGCACGCCCAGCGCAGCAACCTTCATGCGCTGGCCAAGACCGATATCAAAATAGAAAGTGTTGAAGGGCGTGTGGAAATCAGTGCCCCGCAAGAGTTGGTGCTTAACTGCGGCGGTGCGTATATCCGACTGAAGGACGGTGAAATCGAGCTGGGCGCCCCCGGCAATATCTACCTCAAGTCGGCTCATGTGCAAAAACAGGGGGCAGCCAGTCTCAGTACCCCGGTCACACCGTTGCCGTCTGGCTATGCGGGCAGGTACATCCTGAATGATGAAGCCCAGGCGCCTTTACCCTTCACCCGCTACCAGATCACTACGGCAGAGGGTGAGGTATTCGAGGGGCAAACCGACAAGGATGGTCGGACCATGAGCGTCAATACGCTGGTGCCGGGTGACCTGAAGATCGAATTGCCCGAGTCGATACTCGCCTACGACGAACAGCTGCGTTTGCTTGGCCCGGAGGGAGAGTTGGCCAGCAACCTCAAGTACTCGATTGCGCTGGCAGATGGCCGGGACTTTTCCGGTACCACGGATGCGCAAGGGCGTACCCAGCGTTTCGCGACCCATAAGCCGACCCAGATCAAGGCGTTGACCCTGTTTGCGCCAGCGTTTGCTGAAGGTATTTGTTGTGCGGCACAAAAAATTGATGTTCCGACGGTAGTTGACCTGACCGAAAGCGATATCGCCACTAATGACCTGGAGGTCGGCAACTCCACGCAGGATATTACGTTGCCAAAAGGGAAAAGGCGGCCACTGACACCTGGTGAAATCGCCATGGCCAGAACGCTGTTCAAAGATGCCGTGGATTACGCCAAGGTCTGGGTTTATCACGCTGGCTGGTGGGTGTTCGCGGGTCAGCAGAATACGGCCGTGACGCCCAATGGGAAAATGTATTTTCCGGAAAGCACTAAGTTGTACAGGGATGATTTCTCTACAACGACGAAACTACGGGACAAGGCACTGTTCATTCATGAAATGACGCATGTGTGGCAGTACCAATTAGGGTATGCGGTAAAGCGCCATGGGCTAACCGTATCCAGCCAAGGCGCCAAGGCGTATCAGTATGAGTTGTCTGAGAGTGGCAGTTTGTCTGATTACAACATGGAACAACAAGGAGAGATAATCTCTGACTACTACATGATTTGCGTGCTGGGTGATCCTAATGGTGTGTGGTCTTTGGATAATACTAAAAAAAGTCCGGAGCTACTTGCGGTGACGGTTGAAAAGTTTTTGATGAATCCTGCCGACAAATCAAATCTACCTGGGTGACTGTATGCATATGAAGAACTTATTAGTATTTATCATCTGTTGTGGCATGCTCGGATCGATCGCCAATGCGACCCCTTTGGGGCGTTTGGAATATGCCGATTTAACTTCGATCAATGGCCAGCCAGCCATCTGTTTGCCAGGGCATGCGAAGGCGCCATTCGCGGTGGGATGGGTGATATTGGCTGAAAGCTTCGCGCGAAATACAGGCATTTGGGGGGTGTCACTGAAGGAGGGGGGCACGCCAGTAGTTTTGAATCCGGGTGAGTGTTTTTCCTATGGTGATGTACCAGCAGCCTATGAATTGGTGAGGCTAGGAAGGAATGAGCATCCCGTGGTATTGGAAACGAACAAAACCTATTCATTCTTGTTGCAAAGTGCGTCGCAATCAAAGGACGTTTACAACGTTGTGTTTTGTATTGGTGAGGGTAGGAGCGGGCAGTTCGAGTTTTATAAAAGGTCACCGTCATCGAGTCGCGAGCAAGCAGCCCTGCCTTGTAAGGCCTCTGGAAGCAATAGCGCGTCTGAATAGGGGGCACTTTTATGAGCGGATTATGCATCGGCGGTTGAAAGGCTTCCTGAAATTTGTCGATAAATCGAAGCTTGGAGGATGGCCTAGTGCGTATTCAGAGTTTCTTAGCGTTGATCATTTTCAGTGGCGTTCTCGGGTCTTTGGCAAATGCGACCCCTTTGGGGCGTTTGGAATATGCCGATTTGACTTCAATCAATGGCCAGCCAGCCCTCTGTTTACCGGGGCATGCGAAGGCGCCATTTGCGGTGGGTTGGGTGATATTGGCTGAAAGCTTCGCCGAAAAGGGAGGCGTATGGAGCCTGAAGCTGAAGGAGGGTGCTACGCCATTGGTTTTGAAACCGGGTGAATGTTTTACCTATGGCGTTGCACCGGAAGCCTATGAGTCCATGAAGCTTGGGGCGAACGAACGTCCATTGAGGTTGGAAGTGAATAAAGCGTATTCCTTCAGGTTGCATAGTGCGTTGCAGTCTACTGATGTCTACACCGTTGCGTTTTGTGTTGGCGAGGGGAAGGGCGGGCAGTTCGAGTTTTATAAAAGATCGCCGTCATTGAGTCGCGAGCAAGCAGCCCGGCCTTGTAAGGCCTCTAAAAACAATAACGCATCTGAATAGGGACAAGCTGATGAATGAATTCCTCCATCGCACGGATACGCTCGGTTCGAGCAAAGTGGTTATTTGTGGTAAGCAAAAAACGCACTGGCTGGAGTTTCAATTGCTCGACGAGCGAGGTGAACCACTGGCGAACATGCCCTATCGCGCCGAAAACGACGCCACACGTGCGGCATGCGCACCGGTATACACCGGGTCGAGCGATGCCCAGGGCGTGATTCGCCTGGAGGGCCTGCACCCGATTCGCATCAGCCTGAAGTTGGCAGCCGATCCGTTGGCCGAGCAACTGTCGACGCGCCGCCTGCGTGCTGAGCGGCCCGAGCCAGCACGGCCTGGATTTGGCGACCGCACACCGCTGCATGGCCCGCAGCGCGCAGGGTTTTCGCCGATCGAGCGGCAGGCGCACGCTGCAGGTCATGCTTACCACTACCTGCGCATCGGGCAACTGTGCGATCAACTACCCAGCTTCGACCCACCTCTGACGGATCCAAGTTCGCCGCCGGCGTACCACTTTCCGGATACGAGTTATGGTGGCTTCAGCGTCGATTACGAGGGATTGAACCGTCGTCATGTGCTGGAAGTTTGTCCGTTACGTGCCTGGTCCCTCGTGCTTCACCATCAGCGTGATTACAGTTTGGCCAATGCTTACAACTTAGGGTTGATGAGTATCTTGTCTTATAGCAAGTTACCCGTTTTGGAGCTAGGGTCCGTGACGGAGTTTTTTGAACTGCAATGTGCGGATTTATCACGTACGCCACGGGTATGGGACAACGGTCAGGCGTGGCCGTGCTTGGTCAGAGATGTACCCTTCAGTGAGCGCTATACGGTCTCAGAACTATTGGATACAAACGAAGCTGATCCACCGGAAGGTCATACTCAACTATTTTACGCGATTAGCGCTGCACAGGTATTGGTGGGTTGGCGTGGTACCGAGACGGATGGTATTGACGATTTAATTACCGATCTATCCTTTCGGCCAGTTCAGTCGCCTCCTGCAGCTAGCTGTGAGCCCAGCGTGCCATGCCCTGATTTGACGACACAAGGTCGTGTGCATCTAGGGTTTCGCAATGGTTTTGAGGTGGCCAGGAAAATATATGAAAGAGAGTTAATGGATATAATTCCAGAGGCTGTACAAACTAGGCAGCTATTCATATGTGGGCACAGTTTAGGTGGTGCGCTTGGACTGATTCATGCCGCATCGTTGAAAGAGTTTAAACCACTGCTACATACCTACGGAATGCCCCGCACTTTTACACTCAGAGCTGCTCAGAGTTTAAGCGGTCTGCTTCATTTTCGCCATGTCAATGACTCTGATTTAATCGCACGAGTGCCTCCAGAAGCCGATCTGGACAGTCACTTATATAAATTGTACGGGCCGTTGGGCACAAGCCTGGGGTTTGCCTGGTCGATAATGAAGTGGTCTGCCAGCGCGTTGGTCAACCACGGTGATCCTTTTAGTCACCATGGTGAGATTGCGTTGTTTTATGTGGCTGATCAGCATGTCCAGCGCAGAGGGTCGCAGTATCCGGCCTATCTCAACAAGGAGGGGCTGGGCGCGCCCTACCACACGACCATTTCCCACCGGCTTCAAGAAAAAGCCAAGCTATATCTGGTGCCTAGCCTGGATGAGGCGGACAGTTCCCAGGCTGAGGAAGCCCAGAAACGGTTGATCAACTCGCTGGATAGGGACGGCAAGGATAGATTTTTCAAACCCTATGGCAACCCACGGATGGGGGCGCGGATAAGTATCACCAATCACTTCATGTCAGAGTATCAACCCTATCTCCATAACCAATTGTTGGAGTCGATCAACCCGCATCGGGTACAAATGCGGCAGCTGCAGCGAAAAAAATTCGAAAAGCAAATGGAGGATAACAGCGGGCGAATTCCTGCGGATGAGTTATCCCGTAATCGCAGATTCCTCGATATGCACAATCGTATAGAGCGGGCTTTGCAGGTCACACGCAGTGCTGAGGGTGGGGAAGATGCTCTGCAACGTTTCGATCTTGTCACGAATCCCGAAATTTACTATGAAAAAATGTACTCTTAAAAGATAAGCGTGAATGGGGGGAGGGAATGCTAAATAAACAGAGTTTTATGCTTTTATGCATATCTTTCAGTATATATGCCTGCACTGCCGATCGAAGCCTTGTACCGAATCTGGCTGGGGGTCAGATTTCGGTAATCGTTAAGGTGCCTGAAGAGCTGATCGCAGAAGAAATGCAGGTCATGTACCGCTCTAAACTATGCACGTTTACTGACCATTCGGCGAGTGGCGTGCCTTATCAATGTCATGGGTACAAACGTACTGATATACAACCGGTGCGTCAGGGGCAAACCGACCTGTATGAAGCCAAGTTAGCGGTGGACGGTGGTGGGGATTGTCAATGGCGCTTGAGCAACGTCACCTTTGGCGTCATTTATAAAGACCCTACTAGTTTTGGTGATGGAATATATTATGGCACCGGAGGAGGGGTAGTTGTTATGTTTGATGGAAATAATCCAGGGCGCGCTGGTATGTATAAAAAAGTTGAGGGCGATTTGGTCTTGAGGAGGGATTATTATCCTTGGATTAATGAAAGATTTATCGGGAGTCACAAGCGGAGCGTGAATTTGACGGGGGAGGGTCCTATATATGAAAAGTATCAAGCTCACCAGGCGAGCCGGATATATTTTGAACCTATTCTCCACTCTCGGTTCATGACCCGCTCTGTCGAGCCGAAAGAAAAGCGCGAAGGGGATCAAACCATTTTCTATTACCCAGATGGTACTAGTTCACCGGAGATTCAAGACAAGCCGAACTTTCGAAAGTTGCAGGCTATTCGTCTTGCTGCCGAGGCGCAAGAATGAAATTCACACCTGCAATTGGTTTATTTGTGCTGTTCTTCAGTCTTGCTGGTTGTGCAATCGATAGGAAGCTTGCGCCGGATCTGAGCGGGGATCAGATTACGGTGACCGTTAAGGTACCTGAAGAGCTGATCGCAGAAGAGATGCAAGTCATGTATCGGTCGAAGCTGTGCACATTCACTGATCACACAGCGAGTGGAGTGCCTTACCAGCGTGATGGGTACCAGCGTACTGATATACAACCGGTGCGTCAGGGGCAAACCGATCTGTATGAAGCCAAGTTAGCGGTGGACGGTGGTGGGGATTGTCAATGGCGCTTGAGCAATGTCACCTTTGGTGTCATGTATAAAGACCCTACCAAGTTTGGTAATGAAGTGGTTTACGGCGCGGGAGGAGGTGTAGTTGTTATGTTTGATGGAAATAATCCAGGGCGCGCTGGTATGTATAAGAAAGTTGAAAGTGATTTGGTTTTGAGGAAAGATTATTATCCTTGGATTAGTGAAAGATATATTGGGGGGTATAAGAAGAGAGTGAATTTGACGGGTGAAGGTTCTGTCTATATAAAGTATCAGGCGCTGCAGGCGCGGCAGGTGTATTTTGAACCTGTTCTTCATTCCGGATTTTTGGCGCATTCTATCGGGCCGAAAAAAAAGTATGAAGGTAATCAAACGATTTTCTATTACCCCGACGGCAGCAATTCTCCAGAGATTCAATCCAAGCCAAGCTTTCGAAAGTTACAGGCCATTCGTCTAGCTGCCGAGGCGCAAAAATGAACCTGACGCCTCCTATCGTTTGCGCTGGCCGTCCGTATTAACCAAGTCTTTCAACAGTTGGAGCCGCATGATGTTCCAAGCATTTGTTCTATTGGGTGACCGCACGACACATGACGGAAGTGTGATCTCGGCTTCGTCCACCATGATAGTGAACGGCAAACCAGTCGCTTTGGTGGGCGATGAGGTCAGTTGCCCACTACCTGGCCACGGAAATAATCCAATCGTCGAGGGCAGCGAGCATTGGTCCGAGAACGGTCGTGCGCTAGTGGTCGACGGCTGCCATAGCGAATGCGGTTGCCGGGTGATATCCAGCACCTCTGAATGTGGGGTGGGCTAAGCCATGGGTTGGGACCGACACACACCTGAAATGGCGCCAGCGCCACCGCCGATAGCCCTGGGCCGTTGGTTACTGGCTGCAGGCTTGGCGCTGGTGACCGGCGTACTGCTGTTCTTGCTGTACGCCTCTGGTCGCTTACCGTTGCTGCTGGCATCGAATGTTTGGGTACTGACTGGCTTTCCGTTGCTCGTTTGGCTCTTGGCTTTCGCTGCCCGTGCCTATGTGTATGGCGGTGCCGTGAACCATCACCAGTTTCTCGAAGAGCAAGGGCAGATCGCACAGCATGCCTGGCAGCAGTGGGCACATCGTCATCTCGCGGTGCATGCCTGTTGTGTACTGCTACCTGACCAGGTGTCCGCCAGGGTGCTGGCAGAAGGTCCCGTCGACTTGCCAAGCCGTGCTGGAGAGGCTCGGCGCATCGCAGCTTTGGCGCAACAGCAGGAACCGGCGTTGGCCGGGTTGGAGCTATTGCTGTCGGCGTTGGTGCCGTCCCTTAAGGCATTCCCTGCAGAGCAAGCGCTGAGGGTCACTCTATTGAGTGATGCAAAGTTCGAACTGCACGCAGCACTTCGCGGTGCCTGGCAGCAACACTGGGCGAGCGCGGTAGGCCGGCCGCCGCCTGCGTCGGTCACTGTAGCTGCTGAATTACCGGTTACGTGGATAGACGAAATACAGAAGACCGCGAGTGCTGCCATTGAGTTGGTCCTGGTGCTGCAGACACAGGGCGGGACTGCGTATTCCGACGGCTTGGCTGCTTTGCTGTTTTGCCCAGATCAGTTGGCACGCAAATGGGGTTTGCCAGTGCAGGGGCACTTGTTACGCCCGATGCCGTTGGAGACCGATAGGCTGGAGAGCGAATTGTCACTGTTCTTTCAAACCCAAACGGATGCTTGCCAGGCGACAGGCCTATTGGCTGATAGCGCGGCCTGGCAGCCAGTGGCAGGAGAACTGTTCGCCGCAGGGCGTGTTCATGGCACCTCGTTGAATCCACCGCTGTGGATTCAAGAGCGCTGGTGCGGTTTGTCGGGGCCTTTCAGCCATTGGCTGGTAGCGGCGCTCGCCGTTGAAGTGGTTCGGCATCATCGGCAACCGCTGCTGGTGCTGGCCCAAGAGGGGACGCGAGGCTGGATTGGCACCGTCACCGCAGGGGAGTCAGCATGAGAACACCGAGTCGCTCTTGGCGCCGTGCAGGTTTGGCCGTCTGGATACTTGCCCTGGTCGCTGCATTGGGTTGGGCGCTTTGGAGGTATGGCGATCGCGTCGGGCTACTTGAGAACCACCACAAGCTCTTTGCGCTATTGCTGATAACCGCCACTTGTGCAGTTGCAAGGCTATCGCAGCAGATGTTGATGCAACTTGCACGGCATCATCATCAGAAGCAGGGACTCATCGATAAGGTCTTTCCTCCGGCAGACGAACCTACAGCTTTGCCACGCCGTCCGGTACGCGATGTCCCTGAGCTGATCGAGCAGCTCACATCGGATCACGGTTATTTTTGGCGTCGAAAGGTGCGCCTGCTGTTGGTCGTGGGCGAGCCCGCACAGATTGAGGCAATTGCTCCGGGGTTGGCCGACCAGCGCTGGCTGGAGGGGCACGATACGGTGTTGTTGTGGGGCGGCAGCGTGCACGCTGACCAGGCGTTGCTCGCGCCGTGGCGTGGGTTGAGCCGTTGGCGCGAACTCGACGGCGTGGTCTGGGTGCTGAACAAGGTACAGAGCAGTGACGTCGGCGCGATGAGCAGCGGCGCTCGCCGTTTGCAAAATCTCGCCAAGGACGTGGGTTGGCAATTGCCGCTACATCCATGGCAGGTCTGCGAAAGTGCCTGGCCGCAAACCGCACGCGTGGTACAACCGGTGGGCTGCAGTCTGCCGGCGCGGTTTACGGCGACGCAACTGGATGCGCTGCTGCAGCGGTTGCAGCAACCGTTGCGCGAACAGGGTTTGGCCCAGCTTCAGAACGACCTCGGCCATGATTTCCTGCTGCGCTTATCGCGCGATCTTGGGACCGAGGGCGGTACGCGTTGGCGAACCGCAATGGCTGCGGTACTGGGGGGACGTGGCGTTTCGTTGCGTGGGTTGTGGTTCAGCTTGCCGCTGGCACCAAGGGACAAGTCAAGCGCGGCCCACCACTGGCTACCCGCGCCGGCCTGGCTTGGCGTGTTGGGCGACAGCTCGGCCAATCCGCAGCGCCTGGGCTGGAGTTTTAGCCGATTGGGTTACGTTGCCGCTCTTAGCTTCGCTGCAGTGTGGGGCGCCGGCCTGCTGCTGTCCTTCGCCAGCAACCGCGTCGAGGTCGGCCGGGTAGAGGCGGCATTGGCGACGCTGCAGCAACCGGTTGAAGCCCACGATTCACGAGTTGCCTTGACCGAGCTGGTCCGCGAGTTATCGCGCCTGGACTACCGCACCGAACACGGCGCCCCCTGGTACCAGCGCTTCGGCCTGGATCGCAGTGAGGCTCTACGCGATGCCTTGTGGCCGCACTATGTGGGCGCCAACAACCGACTTGTGCGCGATCCGGCAGCGTCCGTGCTGCAAGCCCAACTCAATGCCCTGGTCAAACTGCCCCCGAACAGTCCTGAGCGCAGCAAGCGCACCCGGCAAGCCTACAACCAGCTCAAGGCCTACCTCATGCTGGCCCGCCCCGAGAAAGCCGATGCGACGTTCCTGGTCCAGACGCTGGGCAATACCGAGCCCACGCTGTGGACGTTCTTCGCCGAGCAGTTGCCCGCCAACCCCGACTGGGCCATCAAGGCCGATGCCAAGGTCATCGCCCAGGCCCGTCAGGTGCTGCTCGGCCAACTCGGCCAGCGCAATGCCGAAAGCAGCCTCTACCAGCGCGCGCTGGAAACGGCAGCCAACCACTACCCCGCGCAGGGTCTGCAACAGC
>Ga0160461_1001185_pt1 | contig 11251 bp, 12 predicted proteins | sample HID1975I_E6MG_FD_108266 | JGI IMG/M metagenome (GOLD analysis project Ga0160461, IMG submission 108266) | Enriched soil microbial communities from UW Madison campus, WI, USA - HID1975I_E6 MG | ecosystem: Environmental > Terrestrial > Soil > Unclassified | place: USA: Madison, Wisconsin...
AACCCAGGCGCGCCATCAATTCTTCATCGCTGACGCCGTCCAGGGTTTGTTTGACGTCGGGGTTGTCGCGCAGCGCCTGGCGAATCTGGCGGAAGGTCCAGCCTTCCAGGAACGTGATCTGGCGCTGGGTCATGTCGCCGCGCGCCATGCGTTCCAGCAACAGCCACGGCGTGTCGCCGTTAATGGCCTGATATCCGCCCGCCTTCAGCAGCTTGTCCTGTTCAGACAGGCGAGCCATCCAGACGAAGCCGGGCTCCCAGATCGGCACGCCCACGGCGTTCAGCGCGCGCGCGACGGTGCGCGGGCTGCTGCCCGGGTCCACCACAAAATCGATTCTGTCAGCCGACAGATGCATAGGCCGATGCATCCAGCTCCAGGCGGCGCCCACCGCTGCCGCGGCGGCGATCACGATAAGCAGGAATGACCACAAGACGTAGAAACTGAGTCGCTTTTTCATAAGTCCCGGAAGTTTAATGGATCGCGAGAATCTGGCGTGGCAAAAACGGGGCCAGTGCCCAGGGCACGGCCCTTTGCCTGTCGGGGGCATGGGCCATGGCCCGCGGGAAGGCGGCTATCATCTGCACTTTGATGACGTGATCACACCGCCGCCATGCACGCTTTCTATTCTTCGATTCCCGCCCGCGCCGAAGGTTGCGCGCCATGCGCGCCGCTGGATGACTTTCTGGTTTTCAGCGCGTCCGGCGCCGATGCGCTGACTTTCCTGCACGGCCAACTGACGCAAGACGTCACCGGTCTGCCCGCTGATGCCGCCCGCCTGGCGGGCTATTGCACGGCCAAGGGCCGGCTGCTGGCCACCCTGGTCATGTGGCGCGCCGCCCTCGGCGCGGAAGATGGCCCCCAGCTCTATGGCCTAGTGCGCCAGGACCTGTCCCAAGCCCTGCTCAAGCGCCTGTCCATGTTTGTGCTGCGCGCAAAGGTCAAGCTTGCCGCCACCGCGCTGAACGTGGCCGGCGTGCAGGCAACTACCGAACAGGCCGCCGCGCTGGAAGCCGTCACCGGCGCCTTGCCGCGCGCGGACTGGCAGCGGGTGGATCTGCCGTCCGGCACCTGGATCGCCGCGCCCTCGGCGGATGCCCAATTGCGCTGGTGGTGGATTGCGTCCGACGAACAGTTGGAACAGTCGCAAGCCTTGGCCGGCGTGCTTGGTCTGGCGCCCGCCTCGCAATGGCAAATGGCGGATCTGGCCGCCGGCATCCCCTGGATTGCCACGGCCACGCAGGACGTATTCATCCCGCAAACGGTCAACCTGGAACTGGTGCAGGGCGTGAGCTTCACCAAGGGCTGTTATCCGGGCCAGGAAGTGGTGGCGCGCAGCCACTACCGGGGCACCGTGAAGCGGCGCATGGCCTACGGCACCATCGCCGACGCCAACGTGCAAGGCGCCGCGCTGGCCGGTGTGGACGTATTCGACGCCACCCAGCCGGGCGAGCCCATCGGCCGCATCGTGGATGGCGCCAGTGACGCGGGCACGGCCGCCGTGCTCTTCGAGACCACGCTTGCCGCGCTGCCCCAGGGCGATCTGCGCTTAGGCGCGGAAGACGGCCCGCGCATCAACACCGCGCCGCTGCCTTATTCCATTACGCCTTAACGCAGCGCCCACTTGGCCGCCCGCTGAACCAGCGCGCGGCCGGTGACCCGCGCTACACCGCCACGCCGAACAACGCGCCTACGGCGGCCGTGGCCGCCATGGCCAACGCGCCCAAAATCGTCACGCGCAGCGCAGCGGGCCCCTTGGGGGCTCCGCCCGCCCCCGCCGCCAAAGCGCCCAGCGCGGCCAGGCACACCACCGACGCGCCGATCACCCAGGCAATCAACTGCGGCAAAGGCGCCGTCACGGCAACGACCAGCGGCAATGCCGCGCCGGCCGCGAACGAGGCGGCGGACGCCACCGCCGCTTGCACCGGCTGCGCACGGTTATGCACCGAAATGCCAAGCTCGTCGCGCGCGTGGGCATCCAGCGCGTCGTGGCGGGTTAGTTGTTGCGCCACCTGCGTCGCCAGATTGCGCGTCAGGCCACGGCCCACATAGATCTCGACCAGTTCGGCCAGCTCTTCTTCTGAATTGCCTTTCAGCGACCGCTGCTCCATCCGCAGATCGGCCGCCTCGGTATCGGCCTGGGACCGCACGGACACATATTCGCCAGCCGCCATCGACAAGGCCCCCGCCACCAGCCCGGCCAGGCCCGACGTCAGGATGGCGCCATGCGAGGCCTGCGCGGCGGCCACGCCGGTAATCAGGCTGGCCGTGGAAACGATGCCGTCGTTGGCCCCCAGCACAGCGGCGCGCAGCCAGTTGCTGCGGAAAATTCGGTGGTGTTCTTTTGCAGGCATTGCCCCGTACCCATGCAGCGCGCGACAAGCGCGCCGCGCGCCCGCCCCGTCAAGGGCGAAACGCGCGGCGCGCCGGATTCATCGCGGCGTCACGCGCACCGCGGTGAGCAAGCCTATCACGCAAAGCGTGGCCTGCTCGCCGTCATAGGCGTGCACTTCAACCTGGCAGATGGACAAACGCTTGCCAGGCTTGACCACGCGGCCGCTGGCCACGTAGCGGTCGCCCTTGGCGGGCGCCAGGAAGTTCATCTTGAACTCCGAGGTCAGCACGTCTTCGCCCGGCCCAAACAGCGTGTAGGCGGCATAACCGCCCGCGCTGTCGGCGATCGTGGTGGAAATGCCCGCGTGCAGAAAGCCGTTTTGCTGGCAGAGATCGGCCCGGTAAGGCAGCACGATGTCCACCCTGCCCGGCTCCACCACGTCCAGCGCGGCACCCAGCAAGCGCATGACGCTTTGCTGGTCGAAGCTGGCCTTGACCCGCGCGGCGGGGTCGGACGGCGCCTGTTGTGCACTCATGGTTGTGCACTCATGTCAGTCTTGCTCGCGCTTGACCAGGTTGACGATGCTGGAGAAGTCCAGCTTGCCCGAGCCGCCCGAGCTGTGCAGCGAATACAGGTTGCGCGCCAGTTCGCCCAGCGGAATCGAGGCGCGCGCCGACAGCGCCGCTTCGGCGGCCAGGCCCAGGTCCTTAAGCATCAGGTCCACGCCGAAGCCGCCGGCATAGCCCTTGGAAGCAGGCGCATGGTCCATCACCCCCGGCCACGGGTTGTAGAGTTCGGTGGCCCAGTTGCGGCCCGAGCTCTTGGCGATGATGTCGGACAGCACCTTCGGATCCAGCCCGTTGGCCACGCCCAGCGCCAGCGCTTCGGACGTGCCGGCCATCAGGATGCCCAAGAGCATGTTGTTGCAGATCTTGGCCACTTGGCCCGCGCCCGCCGGGCCGGCGTGGAAGATGTTCTTGCCCATTTTTTCAAGCACGGGGCGCGCGCGCTCCAGCGCCTCGGCCTGGCCACCGACGATGAAGGTCAACGTGCCCGCTGCCGCGCCGCCGGTGCCGCCCGAGACGGGCGCGTCGATCATGGTGATGCCGCGCACCTCGGCCGCCTGCGCCACCTTGCGCGCCGAATCCGGCGCGATGGTGCTGCATTCGATGACCAGCGCGCTGGACGAGATCTTGCCCAGCAGGTCTTCGCCCAGGTACAGCCCTTCCACGTGCTTGCTGGCCGGCAGCATGGACACGACGACGTCGGCGCCCTTGACGGCTTCCGACGCCGATGCCGCCGCGCGCGCGCCGGCATCAGTCAACAACTTGACGGCCGCCGGGACCAGGTCAAAGACCGTGAGGCTATGGCCGGCCTTGACCAGATTCAATGCCATGGGCGCGCCCATGTTGCCCAAACCGATAAACGCGATACTGCTCATGATGTTTTGTCTCCTGTTGCTATTGCTATAGGTATGGATTCATCGTGACCTGCATGACGGGGAACCGGGCAGTTGCGTCAGCGCCCTTCCTGGCCCAGATCGGCCAACGGATGCGCCTCGCCCTCGGGCCAGGGTTCTTCGAAAAACTTCTGTACCCAGGCGTCGGTGGCCATGTCCATGACGGCGGGATTCCAGCGTGGGTTCTTGTCCTTGTCGATCAGCAAGGCGCGAATCCCTTCGGCGAAATCGCCATGCGCGGTACACGCCAGCGCCGCGATGTACTCGGCACGGAACACGTCGTCCAGCGAGCGCAGGCGCGTGCGTTGCTGCAAGGCGAAAGCCAGTCGCACCGAGCCCGGCGAACCGGCCAGCATGGTGGATGCCGCGCGTGCCAGCCAGGGGTCGGCGTGGTCTTTCAGCAGCGCCAGTTCTTCGTAGATCTCGTCCAGGCGGTTGCCGTTGCACAGGTTGTTGATCAGGAAGGAATGCTGGCGCAGGTGGCCGGCGTCCAGTGGCGTCTGCGGCTCCAGCGCGGTCAACGCGCGGCGCAGCAGGCCGTCATTGATGGAACGCGGCGCCATGGCCTCTTCCGATGCCCCCGCAGCCAGCCCGGCCCAGGGCTGTTCTTCCAGCGACGCCAGCAACTTGGGCCAGTCGGCGTGATTCAGGCGGAAGTCCGCCAGGCCCGCGAAGAAGGCGTCCGCCGTGTTCATCTGGGCGCCGGTCAGCGCCAGGAACAGGCCAATGCGGCCCGGCATGCGGTTCAACAGCCAACTACCGCCCACGTCCGGAAACAGCCCGATCGACACTTCCGGCATCGCCAGCCGCGAACTTTCGCTGACCACGCGGTGGCTGGCGCCCATCATCAGGCCGATGCCGCCGCCCATGACGATGCCATGACCCCAGCACAGCACGGGCTTCGGATAGGTATGGATGCGGTAGTCCAGGCGGTACTCGTGCTCGAAGAAGCGGCGCGCGTAGGCGTTGCTCCAGCCGCTCTTGCCGGGGTTTTCGCCCATGCTGCGATACAGGCCGTGCAGGTCGCCGCCCGCGCAAAACGCCTTTTCGCCCGCGCCTTGCAACACCACCAGCGCCACGCCGGGATCTCGCGCCCATTCGTCCAGGCGCGCCGCCAGCAAGTCCACCATTTCCAGCGACAGGCCATTCAGCGTCTGCGGCGCATTCAGCGTCGCAATGCCGAACCGCACGCCGTTCGCGGCGCTTCTCTCTTCGAACAACACCGGTGCATTCATCTTATGTCGGCTCCTTTTTCCAACAATTGGCGGGCAATGATCACGCGCATGATCTCGTTTGTGCCCTCCAGAATCTGATGAACGCGAGTATCGCGCACCAAGCGCTCCAAGGGATAGTCCTTCAAGTAGCCGTAGCCGCCGTGTATCTGTTGCGCATCCAGGCAGATCTGAAAGCCCATGTCGGTGGCGAAGCGCTTGGCCATGGCGCAATAGGTGGCCGCATCCGGCGCACCGGCATCCAGCTTGCACGCGGCCAGGCGCACCATCTGGCGGGCCGCGACCAGGTGGGTGGCCATGTCCGCCAGCTTGAATTGCAAGGCCTGGAATTCCGCCAGGCGGCGGTTGAACTGGCGGCGCTCGTCCATGTAGCGGCGCGCGGCGTCCAGCGCGCCCTGGGCCGCGCCCACCGAGCAGGTACCGATATTGATGCGGCCGCCGTCCAGCCCTTTCATGGCGATCTTGAAGCCTTCGCCCTCTTGGCCCAGCAGATTGCCGGCCGGCACGCGCACGTTCTCGAACGTAATGGGCCGCGTGGACTGGCTGTTCCAGCCCATTTTTTCTTCCTTGCGGCCGTAGCTGATGCCCGGGCTATCGGCGGGCACCGCGAATGCGCTGATGCCGCTTGCGCCTTCGCCGCCGGTACGCGCCATGACCACCAGCAGATCGGTGTCGCCCCCGCCCGAAATAAAGGCCTTGGCGCCGTTCAGCACGTAATCGTCACCGTCGCGCTGCGCGCGCGTGGACAGGGACGCGGCGTCAGACCCCGCGCCGGGTTCGGTCAGGCAGTACGACGCCAGTTTCTGGCCGCTGGCCAACAGCGGGCCCCAGGCCTCGCGCAAAGCGGGTTGCCCCCATTTGCCGACCATCCAGGTCGCCATGTTGTGAATAGTCAGGAAGGCCGTGGTCGACGGGTCCACCGCCGCCATTTCCTCGAACACCAGGGTGGCGTCCAGGCGCGGCAGGCCCAGGCCGCCGATGTCTTCGCTGGCATAGATGGCGCAAAAGCCCATCTCGCCCGCCCGCGCGAAGGCCTCGCGGGGAAAGATGCCTTCGGCGTCCCAGCGCGCGGCATGGGGGGCCAGTTCACCCTCGGCATAGTCGCGGGCGGCCTGCGCAAACGCGCGCTGCTCGTCGGTCAGTTCCAAGTCCACAGCCTGTCTCCTGATGGTGTCGGTGTTATCTGTTGGCGTTGCGGGTGGTCTCGTGAACGCCCGCCGGTCGATTTTGGCATGACGTTAACGTAAACGTAAATATGAAACCGCGTTTATGTTACGCCCGATGGCCGGGCGGGATTTGTCTTATTGATGACAATGTCAGCCAGGGCGGACCGCCCGCGCGCATGAGCAGCGCCGGGGCGATTACAGCCGCCCGATTACAGCAGCCCGGCGGGCCGCACCCGGCCGTTCTTGGCCGTCTTGGCGCGCCGGTGTTCGGCGCGGCGGCGGCGCGATTCCTTCGGGTCGAAGCTCAGGCCGCGATAGATTTCAACGCGGTCCCCCTCGGCCAACCTGGATTGCGGTTCGGTGGCTTTGCCGAAAATACCCACGCCCCGCTCCCAGGGCTGCACAACGGGAAACGCCTGCGCGAACCCGCTGGCCGCCAGCGCGTCGGACACGGTGGCGCCGTCGGGCACGCGCAGCTCGCGCAACCACACGTGGCCCGGCAAGGCATAGCAGACGCTGACGTTGATCAGCGCGGCCACGGATGGCTCATTCGCCATACTTGGCCTGCGCCCGCTTGGTGAAGGAATCAATGAAGCTGGTGGCGATACGGTTGAAGACGGGCCCCACCACCATTTCCAGCGCACGGTTCGAAAATGCGTACTCCATGGTGAACAGGACCTTGCAGGCGTCTTCCGCCAAGGGTTGGAATTCCCAATGCCCGATCAGGCTGGAAAAAGGCCCATCCACCAGCTCCAGGTCGATCCGGTCGGGATAGACGTGGGTGTTGCGCGTGGTGAAGCGCTGCTTCATGCCCGCGAAACTGATCAGGATGGAGGCCTGCATGCCGTGTTCATCGCGGCTTTGCACCTCGGCCCCGCCGCACCACGGCATGAACTCGGGGTACTTCTCCACGTCGGCAACCAGGTCGAACATCTGGGCGGCGCTGTAGGGCACCAGGACGGATCGTTGTACTTTGTGCATCGACTATCGCAAATGGCTAGAATGGCAAGATTTTACCGGCACCGCGCACCATGAGCCTAATGGGGCGCTTCGCAGCGAGCAAATTGGCGTTATCAGCAAAAAGGCGTTATGAGCATTATCGACAACCGCAAGGCCTCGCACGACTATTTCATTGAAGACCGCTACGAAGCCGGCCTTGTCCTGCAAGGCTGGGAAGTCAAAGCGATCCGTGACGGCCGCGTGCAGCTAAAGGAAAGCTACGTCATCGTACGCGATGGCGAACTGTACCTGCTGGGCATGCACGTCAGCCCGCTGCCTACCGCGTCCACCCACATCCACCCCGACGCCATGCGCACGCGCAAGCTGCTGCTCAAGGCCGAGGAAATCAGCAAGCTCATCGGCAAGGTCGAGCAGCGCGGCTACACGCTGGTGCCGCTGAACCTGCACTACAAGAACGGGCGCATCAAGCTGGACTTCGCGCTGGGCCGTGGCAAGAAACTGTTCGACAAGCGCGACACCGCGCGCGAAAAAGACTGGCAGCGTGAAAAAGAACGCATCATGAAGCACGACACGCGCGCCCCGCGCAAAGACAAAGACGATTGAACCCGTCCGTTTGAACGAGCGCGCTTGAACAAGTCCGCTTCGACAAGGGCGATCGATTCAGGCCGCCGCCGGCAATCGCTCGGCCGGCTCGCCCGGCCCGACGATGCGGTTGCGCCCCGCTTCCTTGGCTCTGTAGAGCTTGCGGTCGGCGCGTTCAAAGAACACCTGAAGATTTTCGCCGGGCACCCATTCGGCCACGCCCGCGCTGAACGTATAGGAAATGGTGCTGCCGCCATGCGCGCAAGGCGTGCGGCGCACGGAATCCAGCAGCCGGGCCGCCACATCCATGACCGCGTCGGCACGCATGTCCGGAAACAACACTCCAAATTCCTCGCCGCCCACGCGGCCGACATGGTCACCCGTGCGCAACGTGGCCGTGGCCAGCAAACCGAAATGGCGCAGCACGGCATCGCCCGCCACGTGGCCATGCGTATCGTTGATGCGCTTGAAATAATCGACATCCAGCAACAGCAAGGTCAAGGGACGGCGCGTGCGCAGCGCCTGCGCGCAATAGCGCTCGGCCTGCATCCACCACGCCTTGCGCGACATCAGCCCCGTCAGGAAATCCGTGTTCGCCTCTTGCTCGCGGTCCGCCAGCATGCGGTCGTGGATGATCATGATGGTGCCTAGCGTCAGGCACGGCATGATCAGCACGCCCAAAGTCAGGAAGGCGATGTTCCACGCGCTGGGTTCCAGCAACGGCAGCGGCAGCGCCAGGTCCAGCAGATAGACGGCGGCCCGCAACGCGCAGAGCGCGGCGGAAATGACCGACACCGCCCACACGAAGCGGTAGCTGTAGCGGGAACGGTGCGTCGGCATGTTGCGCTGAACCGTGACCGCCACCGCCAGCAGAAAACCCATTTGCAGCAGCGACATCACCACGATGCGCGGCCCGACCCGCCAATCCACATAGGTGTAGACCAGCAGCACCACCAGCGCCAGCAGGCAGGCCAGCGTCATCAGGTGCTTGGGCACGCTTAGCCCCAACAGCCGCCGCACGCCCGAGTAATACGAGAACAGCGCAAGCCCGATCGCCGCGTTCGGCACCACCACCGACAACCACCAGGGCGCCGACGTGTTCTGGAGCGCAAACGTAAAAAACGCCAACAGCGTGAGCAAGTTGGCGCGTATGGTTTCGCGGATGCCGGCCATGCCGCTGCGAGCCAGCGACCCCAGCACGCAGAGCGATAGCACCCCCGCCAGTGCTGCTATCAAAAGCAAATTAACGGGAGCGATCATGGGTGGCGCGCCGCGAAGCGCGGGTTCAGGTGTTGCGCGTGGCTTTCACGATGGTCATGGCCGAGGCGATCATGCCGCCCACGTCCGACATGTTGGCCGGCAGGATCAGCGTGTTGCCTTCCTTGGCCACATTGGCGAACGCTTCGACGTAGCGCTCGGCCACCTTCAGGTTGACGGCTTCCATGCCGCCCGGCTGACGCACGGCGTCGGCCACCTGCGTAATGGCCTTGGCGGTGGCTTCGGCAATGGCCAGCACCGCGGCGGCTTCACCTTGTGCCTGGTTGATCTGGGCCTGCTTCTCGCCTTCCGAGCGGGCGATGGCGGCTTCGCGTTCGCCGGTGGCGATGTTGATCTGTTCCTGGCGGCGGCCTTCCGAGGCCGCGATCAAAGCGCGCTTTTCACGTTCGGCCGTAATCTGCGCCTGCATCGAACGCAGGATCTCGTTGGGCGGCGTCAAGTCCTTGATCTCGTAGCGCAGCACCTTCACGCCCCAGTTCAGCGCGGCCTCGTCCAGCGACGACACGATGTTGCTGTTGATGGAATCGCGCTCTTCAAAGGTGCGGTCCAGTTCCATCTTGCCGATGACCGAACGCAAGGTGGTTTGCGCCAACTGCGTGATGGCCGAGATGTAGTTCGACGAACCGTACGACGCGCGCATCGGGTCGGTCACCTGGAAGTACAGCACGCCGTCCACCTGCAATTGCGTGTTGTCGCGCGTGATGCAAACCTGGCTGGGCACGTCCAGCGGAATTTCCTTCAGCGAATGCTTGTAGGACACGCGCTCGATGAAGGGGATGACAAAGCCCGCGCCAGGCGACAGGACGCGGTCGAACTTACCCAGGCGCTCGACCACCCAAGCATGCTGTTGGGGCACGATGGCAATCGACTTGATGACGATCAGGATCGCCAGCGCGACAACAACGAGCAGGACGATAGTGGATGTATCGATCATGATTTGGAACCTCTCCTGGAGTAAATGCGATGGCGCTCCGGCCAGAAGCCTAGAGCGCCTTGCGGACCGCGCGTGGCGCGACCCGGTTCTACCTTGCCGTACCCGGCGCGCCCAGGGGCGTCAGCACCAGGGTCGAGCCGCGCAGTTCGGTAATGATGTATTCGCCGGCGGCGGGCGTTTGCCCCGGCGCCAGTTCGGCCTGCCAATGGGCGCCGCGATACCAGACGCGGGTGGTGCCGTGTTCGGACCAGGACTCCACCGAAACCGTCTGGCCGATATCCAGATTCACGTCGGCGTTGCGGGCGGAATTGACTTCGCGCTTTTTCAGCACGCGCGTCTTGCGCAACACCAGCAAGCCCAGCAGCAACACCACGCCGCACGCCACCAATTGCCATTCCAGGCCACTGCCAAACCAGGCGGCGGCACCGGCTGCCGCCAGGCCCAAGGCCACCAGCAGCAGATAGAAAGTACCCGTCGCCAATTCCCCAATAAGGGCCAGCGCGGCCAGTCCCAGCCAGATCCACATAGTCGTAATGCCGCCCGAAAGGATGAGTCGTGTGCGGATTGTACGTATTTCCGGGACGCAACGGTAAGGCAGCCGCCATCAAGAAAGTTTGCGCTGGATTATGATGTGCCCTGACGCGCCGATCCCACCCGGATTGCCCGTGTCGGCCTATTCCAAGCACACCTATCCATGACCGCTGCAATATCCCCTGCCCTGCCCGTCTTGATCCTGCACACCGGCGATCCGGAAGACATGCTTAAAAGCCAGTTCGGCGGCTATGCCGAACAATTGAAAGAAGCGGCCGGCCTGGCCGCCGACGCCGTCGAAATCGTCTCCGTACACGAGGGCCAGCGGCCCCAGCCCCCCGCACACTACCGCGCCGCGCTGATCACGGGTTCGCCCGCCATGGTCACGGACAAGGAACCCTGGAGCGAAGACACCGCCGCCTGGCTGCGCGACGCCGCTGCCGCTGAACTGCCCATGTTCGGCGTGTGTTACGGCCACCAGTTGCTGGCGTATGCGTTGGGCGGCAAGGTGGGCTACAACCCGGCGGGCCGCGAAGTCGGCACGCAAACCGTCGAACTGCTGCCCACGGCCTCTGGCGACAAGCTGCTGGCCGGACTGCCCCGCACCTTCCCCGCGCAGATGCTGCATGCCCAAACCGTGCTGCAACCGCCGCCCGGCTCGGCCGTGCTGGCGCGCTCGGACCTGGACGAGCACCAGATGATCCGCATCGGCCGCAACGTCTTTTCCACCCAGTTCCATCCCGAATTCGGCCCTGACTTTGTGCGCGCCCACCTGGA
>Ga0160461_1001187_pt1 | contig 11207 bp, 12 predicted proteins | sample HID1975I_E6MG_FD_108266 | JGI IMG/M metagenome (GOLD analysis project Ga0160461, IMG submission 108266) | Enriched soil microbial communities from UW Madison campus, WI, USA - HID1975I_E6 MG | ecosystem: Environmental > Terrestrial > Soil > Unclassified | place: USA: Madison, Wisconsin...
GTTCGCGTCACCCAATCCACCGATGCGCGCGGTGCGCTCGACAACGCGCGCGATCTCGCCGCGCATGCCGAGGATTGGGGGTATCAGCGCTTCTGGGTGGCCGAGCACCACAACATGGCGGGGATCGCGAGTGCGGCGACTTCGGTCGTGCTCACGCACATCGGCGCGGGGACCAGTCGCATCCGGATCGGCGCGGGCGGCATCATGCTGCCCAACCACGCCCCGATCGTGATCGCCGAACAGTTCGGCACGCTGGCGCGGCTGTTTCCGGGACGGATCGACCTGGGCCTCGGCCGCGCGCCTGGCACCGATGGCTACACCGTCCGCGCGCTGCGCCGGACGCTGAGCGGGGCGGATAATTTTCCGCAGGACGTGCTCGAGCTCCAGGCCTATTTCGCGGAGGCCGGGCCGACCCAGCGGGTGCAGGCGGTGCCGGCGGCGGGGACGGAAGTGCCGTTGTGGATCCTGGGATCGAGCACCTATGGCGCGCAGCTCGCGGCGGCGCTCGGGCTGCCCTATGCCTTCGCGTCGCATTTCGCGCCGGCGGAACTGATCAGCGCGCTTGCCCTTTATCGCGAGGGTTTCAAGCCTTCCGAGCAGCTCGACCGGCCCCATGCGATGATCGGCGTCAACATCATCGCCGCGCCGACCGACGAGGAGGCGCGTTTCCTGGCGACGACGCAGCAGATGTCCTTCGCCAACCTGTTCCGGGGCGACCGGCAGCTCAGCCAGCCGCCGATCGACGACATCGACAGCTACTGGTCGCCGGCGGAGCGCGCGCAGGCGATGCAGATGCTGGCGCGGACGATCGTGGGATCGCCGGAGACGGTGCGTGCCGGCGTCGAGGCGCTGGTCGCGGAGACGGGCGCGGACGAGCTGATGATCGTTTCCGACGTCTACGACCATGACCTCCGCCTGCGTTCGTTCCGCATGATCGCGGAGGCGGTCGGCGCGGCTGCGCTGGAACCGGTGGCCTGACATGGCGGCGGAAGGCGAAGACGGCCTTCCGGGGCCGAAGGACCTGACATCCAGCAAGCTCACGACGTCCAAGCGGCGCTGGGCGCAGGAGGGTCGCTTCCTCACCGGTCGGCACGCGCGCCCCGATGCGGATCGCCTGCCGCCGGGGCAGCATCTCGTGCGCGACTGGCCTGTGCTCGATCTGGGCCAGCAGCCTGCGATCGCCCCCGATGACTGGCGGCTGCTGATCGGCGGCGCGGTCGAGCGGCCGATGGTGTGGGATTGGGCGACCTTCCGGCGGCAGCCGCAGAGCCGGCGGACATCGGATATCCACTGCGTCACCAGCTGGTCGCGCTACGACAATGGCTGGGAAGGCGTCGCGACGCGCGACCTGATCGAGATGGTCGGGCCGAGGGACGACGCGGGCTTCGTGCTGCTCCACGGCTATGACGGCTATACCACCAACTTGACGATAGAGGACTTCGCAGCCGGGGATGCGTTGCTGGCGCATAGCTGGGAAGGAGCCGCACTGACGCGGCAGCATGGCGGGCCGGTGCGGCTGGTGGTGCCGCATCTCTATTTCTGGAAGAGCGCCAAATGGCTGAAGCGGATCGATTTCCTGACCCGTGACGATCCCGGTTTCTGGGAGGTCAACGGCTATCACAATCGCGGCGATCCGTGGACCGAGGAGCGATACAGCGCCGATTGAATGCCGGTGCCCCGCCTGGGGGTGCCGATGACACCGAACACACCCGAGACCATTACCCAAGACCATTCAGCGAGGAGGATGATCCATGCGCTACAACAAGCTTGGCCGCACAGGCCTGTTCGTTTCCGAACTCTGCCTCGGCACGATGACCTTCGGCGGTAACGAGGGGTTGTGGGGGCATATCGGGTCGCTGCAGCAGGACGAGGCGGATCAGCTGCTAAAGACCGCCGTCGATGCGGGCATCAATTTCATCGATACCGCCGATGTCTATGCCGGCGGCCGTTCGGAGGAGATCACCGGGCAGGCGCTGCGCAACCTGGGCCTGAAGCGCGACGAGTTCGTGCTGGCGACCAAGGTGCTGGGGCCGATGGGCGAGGGGCCGAACAGCCGGGGTGCGTCGCGCTATCATATCATGGACGCCGTCGACGCCAGCCTGAAGCGGCTGCAGCTCGACCATATCGACCTGTACCAGATCCACGGATTCGACGTGGCGACGCCGATCGAGGAGACGCTGCGCGCCTTCGATGCGCTCGTGACGCAGGGCAAGGTCCGCTATGTCGGCGTGTCGAACTGGGCGGCGTGGCAGATCGCCAAGGCGCTAGGAATCTCCGAGCGCCTGGGGCTGGCGCGGTTCGAATCGCTGCAGGCCTATTACACGGTCGCCGGGCGTGATCTGGAGCGCGAACTGGTGCCGATGATGCGCTCCGAAGAGGTGGGCCTGATGGTGTGGAGCCCGCTGGCCGGCGGGCTGCTGTCTGGCAAATACAGCCGCGACGACGAGAAGAGTGGCGACGGGCGGCGTGCGGCTTTCGATTTCCCGCCCGTCGACCGGACACGGGGCTATGCGGTGATCGATGCGATGCGCCCGATCGCCGAGGGGCATGGCGCATCGGTGGCGCAGATCGCGCTCGCCTGGCTGCTCCACCAGCCGGTGGTGACCAGCGTGATCGTCGGCGCGAAGCGGGCGGAGCAGCTGGTCGACAACATCGGCGCGACGAAGCTGGAGCTGTCGGCGGACGAGCTGGCGACGCTGGATGCGGTCAGCAGGCTGCCCGCCGAATATCCCGGCTGGATGCTGGAACGGCAGGGCGAATATCGCACCGCGCAGCTGCGGGGCTAGGTCGGTCTCGCCATTCGAAGGCGGGGTGTGCGGTTTCGCCGCCCCGCCGATGGCTTAGTCGGCTTCGCTGGGCTCGGCGGTTTCCGGATCAGTTTCAGGCTCGGCCTCGGTCACGTCGTCCGCCAGCACCACTTCGGCCGAATCGAGCTCTTCGTCGAAACCCTGGAACTGATCGTGGATCCGCTCGGCGATGGCGTCGAGCTGGCTGAGCGTGCATTTGATATCGAGCGCGACGCCCACTTCATTCTCGAAACGCAGCAAATAATCTCCCTCGACCTCATCGATCGAGAAGCGACCCAATGTTGTCATCATCTCTTTTTACTCCCAGCCGAAAGCTGGCGGATCATCACGCCGCTCGGCGGTCCAAAGCGATCCTATCGGGCATTTCCGTTACAGTTTTAAGTCGTTAGCCGCGCTTGCCACGCGCGCCGAGGATCATTCGGGATCGTCGGCCGACGGGTCGGCATCGGATATGCGGGCGGGGGCCGCATCAGGCGCGGGCGGGGCGTCCTGAAAGTCCCTGAACGCGGTCAGCCGTGCTCCGATGATGGTCAGGATGTCGTTCGCGGGCCTGCGGAACTCGATGAAGTCGTCGCCACCGCCGAAATACACCCTGCACCAGTCCTCACCGGCGAACAGGGGGTTCTTCGGACTATAAGGCTTCACGAAGCAGATCCGGTCACGGTTGACGTAGATGCCGTCGATCACGACCAGATCCATGCGCGCCTGCCTCCAAGGGTGTCCTCCGGCCGTTATGCGGAACGCCCGGCCGGATGACCAGAGGCTAAGTTCATAAAAATCATGAGGCTTTTGGGGGAGGTGCCGGAACTTGCGTCCCGGCACTCCTGGGGCGGGCTAGCCCGCGTCGTAGGCGGCCTGCAGGGTTGCGATGTCCAGCTTCACCATCTGCAGCATCGCCTTGAACATCGCCTCCACCTTCGGGGGCTCGCCGCTGCGCAGCAGGCGCGACAGCATCTCCGGCACGATTTGCCACGAATAGCCGTAGCGATCGGTGATCCAGCCGCATTCCATCGGCTGGCCGCCGTCGAGCAGCCCATCCCACAGCCGGTCAACTTCGGCCTGGTCGGCGCAGGAAACCGAAAGCGAGACCGCGCCGGTCGGCTTGAAAAAGGGACCGCCGTTGAGCGCCTGGAAATTCTGCCCGGCGAGGGTGAACTCGACGAGAACGGGCTCGCCCTTCCTGGTGCCGGGGTTGTCGACCGGCGAGGGGATGACTGCATCGATCGTGGCGCCGGGCAGCAGCGACACATAGTAGCGCGCGGCTTCCTCGGCCTGGTTGTCGAACCAGAGGCAGGGGATGATCTTGTCCATCACGCGGCCTCCTTCGCATCGACGCGCGAATCGAGGATCGTCTCGAAGCCGCCGAAGATCGAGCGTTGCCCGTCGAACGGCAGGGTGTCGTGATCGGGCTTCATGCGCGGATCGGTCATGCATTTCGCGACGCCCGCGTCGCGCACCGCCTTCGACGGCCAGACGATCCAGGCGAAGACGACGGCCTCGTCCTCCTTCGCCTGCACGGCTCGGTAGAAATCGGTCACCTTGCCCTTGGGCACGTCATCGCTCCAGCATTCGACGATGTGAAGCGCGCCATATTCCTCGAACACCGGCACCGCCTTCGCCGCCATGGCGCGATAGGCTTCCCGGTTCGCGGTGGGCACCGCGAGCAAAAATCCATCGACATAGGTCATCTCTTCTCTCCTTGGTTAGCTGCGGCCCGTTCAGGCGGGTACCGCTTCGCTGCCGCCCATCGCCTCCTGCATGCCGGCCATGTCCATCCACATGATTTCCCAGGTGTGGCCGTCGGGATCCTCGACGCTGCGGTTGAACATGAAGCCATAGTCCTGGGGGGCGGCCGGATCGGCCTTGCCGCCCGCCGCCGCCGCGCGATCGACGGTGGCGTTCACGTCTTCGCGGCTGTCGGCCGAGGTGCAGAGCAGGACGCCGCAGGTGGCGTGGGCATCGGCGATCGGCTTGGCGGTGAAGCTGCTGAACTTGGCGTGGGTGAGCAGCATCACGTGGAGCACGTCCGACAGGACGATGCAGGTGGCGGTGTCGTCGCTGAACTGCGGGTTCCTGGTGCCGCCGAGCGCCTCGTAGAACGCGGTCGATTTCGCCAGATCGGCCACGGGCAGGTTCACGAACATCAGCTTTGCCATCGGTCTTCTCCCTTAGCTTCCGAATCACTCACTTGACGAGCATGACCCCGTTAGTTAGAAAAAACAACCATGGAGTCGCAAAAACAAACTATCATCGATCAGCCGGCCCGCAGGCGCTGGTACGAGGATGCCTGCGGGACCGCGCATGGCCTCGATCTGGTGGGCGAGCGCTGGGCCTTGCTTGTGATGCGCGAGCTCATGTTCGGGCCGAAGCGCTTCGGCGATCTCCGGCGCGACCTGCCGGGAATCAGCGCCAATGTGCTGACCCAGCGGCTGGAGGGGTTGGAGGCGGCCGGCATCGCCATCCGCCGCAAGCTGCCGCCGCCGGCGTCGGTGCAGGTCTACGAACTCACGCCCTGGGGGCTGGAAAGCGAGCCGATCTTTCAGACGCTGGGGCGCTGGGCGGTGCGCTCGCCGGGGCATGACCCGACACTGCCGCTTTCGACCGCGTCGCTGTTCCTGTCCTTCCGCACGATGATCGACCGGGATCGCGCGCGCGGGCTCCATGGCAAGATCGGCTTCCGGATCGGTGACGAGAGCTTCGTCGCGACGCTGGAAGACGGAACGATCACCGTATTGCGCGAGCCGATCGGGACGGTCGACCTGTTGGTCGAGGGCGCGGTGTCGGCGATCGGCGCGGCGGTTTACGGCGGGCAGCCGATCGCGGGGCTGGAGGCTGCGGGGGCGTTGCGCATGACCGGCGACCGCGCGCTCGCCGAACGCTTCGTGACGCTGTTTTCGCTACCGGAAAAGGCTGGATAGCGCGGCTATTTCGGCGCGCGCAGGCGTCGGCGGAACAGGCTGCGCTTGCTCAGCGCCTCGAACATCTCGTCGGGGCCTTCGGGATCGAGCACCTCGTTGTCGGCCAGCCATTCCTCGACCGCGCTCAATTCGGGCACCTCATAGGGGCGCAGCGAGCGGCCGGGGCAGCGCAGGGTTTCGATCGTGGCGATCAGCGATCCCGTCTCTTCCCAACAGGCGCGGAGGCGATCGATGTCGATGCCGAGATGCTCGGCGAGCAGATCGTCGCGAATATCCTCGATCATCGCGGTCGCCGCCGCATTGGGCGTCCGCGCGGCATCGATGGTCACGTCGCATTCGGTGTCTAGCCGCAGCGAGCGGTTGTTCATGTTGGAACTGCCGACGCGCAGCACCTGATCATCGACCACCAGCAGCTTGGCGTGGACGTAGATCGCCTCCCCGCCGGCGGTATAGGGGTGGTAGATGCGGAAGCGGCCATGCCGGTCGCGATGGTGGAGCGCCTGGAACAGCCGCGCGCGGGCAGTATCCATCGCCAGCGGCTCGAGCCAGCCCTGCGCCGTCAGCGGGTTGACGATCACGATCTCCGGGCCGTCCGGCTCGTCCAGCCGCCGCGCGATCGCCTCGGCGATCTTGCGCGAGGCGAAATACTGGCTCTCGGCGTAGATATAGCGCTTCGCCCGGGCGATCTGGTCGAGATAGAGGCGTTCGATCTCCAGCACCGCATCGCGCCCGGCGACTTCCGGCGCGGAGCGGGAGATGGCGACCTCGACATTCTCGAACTGGACAGGGAGGTCTTCGGGCCAGCAGTCACCGGCTTCCTTCACCTCGGCGAGCGGCTTGCCGCCCGCCAGGTGCCAGCGTTCGCGCGCATGATCGCCGAGCGCGCGGGCGACCGGCCCTTCCAGCGCGGTGATGGCGTCGTGCCAGGGCTTGTACGGCTGGCCGTTGGGCAGATGGCGGCCGGGATCGCTGTCGGCATGGTCGCGCGTGTCCCAGCGTTCGCCGGTCATGTCGATGCCGCCGCAGAAGGCCAGGCAATCGTCGATCACCACGATCTTCTGGTGATGCGAAGCCGCCGGCGGGTGGACGCCGTCCAGCTTGGTCGAGATGCGCGGATGCGCCATCCATTTGAGCAGGGTGAAGAAGGTCGATCCGCGCGCGAGCGTCTTGATCGCGCCGACATCCCAGCGGAGCAGGTAGATTTCCAGCTGCGGATTGTTCTGGACCAGCCAGTAGATGAACTCGCCGACCTTTTCGGGGGCATGATCCGCGCCGGTCTTGCCGAGATCGATGCGGGAGTCGAAATCCCAGCCGATCAGCATGATCCGCCGCTTCGCCTTCAGCATGGCGGCGCGGGCGCGCTGGAAATAGTCGTCGGCGTCGATGATGACGGTGGCGCGATTGGCCCTTTCGATCCGCCAGCAATTGTCCCCGGGGCGCAGCGTTGCGGGATCAGATTGGTCCATATGCATCGGCATAGCGCGGCTCGGTTGCAGCGAGAAGTACCGCATGGGCAAAGAGTTGCGGAATGCGATGATTATTCTGACGAGGGGAGCATATTCTGGGGGAGCACGTCCTGGCCCCGACCGGCCGGGTGCTGCGACCGGCCGGTCGGCTTGACGCCGTGCATCCGTCTCCTGCGAGGCTTTTAATTATGGGCTCTCGTGCCGGCCGCAGCACCGGAGCTTAGACTTCGTCATCCGCACAAGACAATACGTGATTCGAAGTAATTCGTCGCTGCGCTGCAGCGAAAGTTGTGGTCGCAACATGGCATTGAAAGCATAAATGGCGGCGCAAAGATGGCGCGCCAGTAACGCGGCTTTAAGCGAAGCAACTTGTTACAAAACAGATACGGATCAGGCGTCGACCAGTTCCCGCTCGGTCACCGGGCTGGCGACGCCGCGATGGGCGATGGCATCGGCGGTGCGCAGCGCGAGGGCCACGATCGTGAGCGTGGGATTGGCCCAGCCCGAGGTGGGGAACAGCGAGCTGCCGGCGACGTGGAGATTGGCGATGCCGTGGACCCGGCCGCGATCGTCGGTGACGCCGTGGCGCGGATCGGCCGACATGCGGGTCGTGCCGATGTGGTGATAGCCGCCGATCGGATGCGCGCTGATCAGCGGATCAGTGGTCCATCGCCGATGCGGATCGCCCAGCCAGTCGGCCGGCTCGACCTCGCCCAGCCCCAGCCGTCGCATCTCCCTGCCCAACGCGCAGACCAGCCCCTCGACGCTGTCGACGTCGAGCGCGGTGGTGCGCCAGTCCAGCCGGACGCGGGGCACGCCCATCGCATCGACCTCGTCCGACAGGGTGACGCGGCTTGCGGGGTTGGGTGCCTGTTCGGCGCGGACCACCAGCGCCACGTCCAGCCGGCCGAGCTTGTTGAGCAGCCAGGGGCGGGCGGGTTCGGAATGGCGCAGCACCAGATGCGACGCCTGCTTGGTGCGCATCCACAGCGCGCGGCCCAGCCGGGTCGGTTCCATGTCGTGCTTCAGCCGGTTGTAGCCGCGCATCGCATAGCTTTCGCCGACATCGGCCGACCGGCGGCCCGCGATGGTGAGCGAGGTGTTGAGCAGGCGGGCCTGTTCCTGCAGCGTTTCGCCCGGCGTGACGAGCGCGGCATAGTCCTGCCCATCGATCCGGTGCTTGCGGCCGAAGGCGTTGAGGATCGCCCAGCTGTTGCCCTCGACGATGCGGCCGCCGCGCGCATGGGGGTGCTCCATGAAATAGCGGCCCACCTGGTCGTGATCGTTGCCCAGCCCCCGCGGCCGCACCGATCGCGAGGCGAGCAGCAGCCGCGCATTCTCGATTCCGCCGGCGGCGAGCACGTAGTCGCCCGCGTCGATGCGGATGCGGCGGCCCGAAAGCCCCTGCACATCCAGCCAGCCGATGGATTTGCCGGCAGGATCGGCGACGATCTCGCGCACGGTGGCATGGGTGAGGATGGTGCAGGCGGGGTGGTTGCGCAGGTCCGCGCAGCTGGCGAAGGTGAAGCGGTTGAAGCGGTTGTCGAACGACCACAGCCGGGGCTGGATGCGGGCGCGGTCGAAATCGGGCAGCCCCATCGCTTCCGCTACCGGCCCGTCGACATCGGGCGTATCGGGCAGTTCGAGCGCGCGGCGCGCCTCGACATAATAGGGTGCCAGGTCGGCCTTGCCGATCGGCCAGCCGGAATGCGGCACCCAATAGCGTGGCTGGAAATCGATCGCGTCGAGCTCGGCGCAGCGCCCGCCCCAGATCGCGGTGGTCCCGCCGAAGAAGCGCAGCCGGGCGTGGTCTAGCTCGTAATACTCCTGCCCGACATTCTCGCCCGCGTTGAGATCGGCCGTCGCCGGCTCATAGTCGAGCCCGCCGCTTTCGATCAGCAGCACCGTCTGGCCGGCCGCGAGCAGGCGGCGCGCGACGGTGATGCCGGCCGCACCCGCGCCGATCACGCAGGTCTGGGTGGAAATCCGCTCCGGGGCGGCTTCGTCGAGATCGAAGTGCATGCAACGCTACTCACAACAGATTGGGTCTTCGGAAGGGGGTTCAGGAAAGGCTTGCGTCCTCCAGGCGATCGGCCAGGGCATCGAGCTGTTCGGGCGTGCCCGCGCCGGTCAGCGCGTAGGAGAAGGGACCGCTTTTCCAGTAGGCGATCGAATCGCCGCCCCACCGCACGGCAAGCGGCTCGGTGGGGGCGCTGCTGGTGGCGCGGATCGCGAAGATCGACAGCAGCTGGCCGCTGTCGGCCCTGACCGAAAGCTGCAGCGCCGGCCCTTCGTCCGAAGGAAAGAGCTGCACGTCCATGATCTGCCAGCCGACGGGAAGCCGGGGCACCTTGATCTGGGTGTAGCGCATCACGTCGGCCGGATCGAAGCTGGTCACCTCGGGCTGCGAGATCATGCTGGCGCGCAGCTGCGTGGTGCGATGCGACTGGATCGCGTCGTCCAGATAGGTCGGCGCGGCCTGCAACGAGGCGTTGGGGCCGATGATCGGCAGGTCGCCGGGGGCGGACAGGCCGAGCGCCACGATCGCGACGGCGATCGTCGGCACCGACAGCCGCCGCACCATGCGCCGCCTGCGGAAACGCCGATCGAGCCGCTCCGCCGACTTGCGCACGACCGGCGATACGGCGGCGTCACGCCGGGCGATCAGGCGAAGCGCGTTGCGATTGCGCATGTCCGCCATCACCCGTGCGGCTTCCTGCGGGTTCCTGGCCAGATGATCCTCGACATCGATCATGCGGCTGGGTTCCAGCTCGCCGTCCAGCCAGGCCTCGATGTCGATTTCGCTAACTTCGTTCACTCGCGACCCCTGATTATATGGAGCTTGCGCGCTACCGCCTCGTCATCCTCGACGCGGAGCCGGGCGCGGGCGCGGCTGAGCCGCGACATCACGGTGCCGACCGGGATCGCCAGCGCGTCGGCGACCTCCTGGTAATTGAGGCCCTCGACCGCCACGAGGTGCAGCACCTCGCGCTGGCGATCGGGCAGCGCATCGAACCGCGCGGCGATCTGCCGGAGATAGGCCGCCTGTTCCTGGGTGGCAGGCTCGTGATCGAGCTGGAGCTCGGCGAGGCGGTCGATCTTGGCGATCTCGCTGCGGTTGCGACGCCAGCCGCTGACGAAGCTGTTGTGGAGGATCGCGAACAGCCAATGGCGCAGGGACGCGCCGGGGCGGAATGTCGCGCGCCGTTCATGCGCACGCAGCAACGCATCCTGCAGCAGGTCTTCCGCCGCCGCGTCGTCGCGGGTCAGCGTGCGCGCATAGCGCATCAGCGCCGGCAACAGCTGCGCCACATCCTGTTCACGCGAACGGTTCATGCGCCGTATACGCCTTATTCGCCCGGTTTATTCCGTGATCGCGATCACTGCATCGCAATAGTTCGTCGCAAAGCGGCAATTCGACCGAGGCGACAAGATCATCGACCAGCCGGCATCGACCAGCCCGCGCTTTCGCGGGCGGGCGCGAGCGGGTAGACAGCCGCGATGACCGATCTCTCCCCCGCCATCTACGGCCTTGCCGGCGAAACGCTTTCCGATGCCGAGCGCGGCTTCTTCCGCGACGCCCGGCCGGCCGGATACATCCTCTTTCGCCGCAACGTCGCCGATCAGGCGCAGCTGCGCCGGCTGACCGACGATCTGCGCGCGATCGACGGCCGGGCCGACTTGCCGATCCTGATCGACCAGGAGGGCGGGCGGGTGGCGCGGATGCAGCCGCCGGTCTGGCCGGCCTTCCCGAAGGCGGAACGCTTCGACGCGCTGTACGACGTCGCCCCGATCTCCGCGATCGAGGCAGTGCGCGCCAACGCCCGCGCGCTGGGCGCGATGCTGCGCGAAGGCGGCATCACGGTGAACTGCCTGCCGCTGCTCGACGTCCGCCGGCCCGAGGGGCATGACGTGATCGGCGACCGCGCCTTCGGATCGGAACCGCTGCGCGTCGCCGCGCTGGGCCGCGCCGTGATCGAGGGGATGCGCGACGAGGGCGTCGTCGGCATCGTCAA
>Ga0160461_1001189_pt1 | contig 11194 bp, 7 predicted proteins | sample HID1975I_E6MG_FD_108266 | JGI IMG/M metagenome (GOLD analysis project Ga0160461, IMG submission 108266) | Enriched soil microbial communities from UW Madison campus, WI, USA - HID1975I_E6 MG | ecosystem: Environmental > Terrestrial > Soil > Unclassified | place: USA: Madison, Wisconsin...
CCGCTTCCCGCGCGCTGGGCCTGGAACCCGAGCAACGCTTCGAACTGGCCGCCTTCGCGCACACGTTCACGCACTACCGCCTGCACATCCGCCCCTGGCTGGTGCCGGTGCGCTCGGCCAGCCTGCGTGAATCGACCTTACCCGAACGCTGGGTGCCGGCCGACAAGCTGGCGTCGATGGCGCTGCCCGCGCCGGTCAAGAAGCTCTTGCAGGGGCTGGTCGACGCGGGGATGCAAGACAGTTTGTTCTCCACGGCCAAGCCCTGAACCGCGATCGCGGCGGCCGGCTTCGGACGGTCGGATTCGGACGACGAACGGCACCTACCCACACTACCTGTCTTCGGGCGCTGCCCCACTCAACAACATCACCAGCTTCAAATCCGGATGCGTGGCCAGCCGGAACGTGATCTGCTGAAACGCCAGCTTGCCGTCGCGCGGATGCTGGAATTCGCGCAAGCCACCTTCGCGTTCCACCACCGCGTGGCGCGTCCACCAATGGGCGAAGACGGGGCTTTGGCGATTCAGCGTGTCCAGCAAGGCCAGCACGGCGGACTCATCCAGATGCGCGCCCGCGTCGGCGCGAAATTCCGCCACGACGCGGCGCGCGCGCTGGTCCCAGTCCACCACCAGATCACGCGCGGCCGGGTCCAGGAAGATGTAGCGCAGCAGGTTGGGTTCGGGGTCGCGCGTGGGCCAGTTGTCGAACAAGTCGCGCAGCGGCTCGTTACAGGCCAGCACGTTCCAGGCACGGTCCAGCACATAGGCCGGCGCGTTGATCGCGTCCACGCATTCCTGCAAGGGGCCCGGCGCGGCGCCCGCGTCGTCGCGCGCGTGTTGGGGGTCAGCGCAGTCAGCCAGGTCGAACAGGTAGGCGCGTTCCGCGCGCGCCAATTGCAGCACGCCCGCAATGCGCGACCACACGGACGGCGACACCGAGACCTCGCGCCCTTGTTCGATCCACGTGTACCAAGTGACGCTGATGCCGCACAACTGCGCGACCTCTTCGCGCCGCAGGCCAGGCGTGCGCCGTCGCATGCCTTCGGGCAGCCCGGCCATGCGCGGGGTGATGCGGGACCGCGCGCTGCGCACGAATTCGCCCAATGCCTGGCGGCGCAGGGGTGATCCGTCTTGGGGGGCCGTGCCTTGGGGGGAAGTAGTCATACCAGGATAAGCAATGGACTTGTACGTGTATAAAGGCCGGCCTATCTTAGCGCCTGCACCTTACATCCCGCACAACGCCATCAAAGGAATTCCATGACCGCCAGCACCCACGACGCCGCCGTCGACCGCCAGTTCAGCCCCCGCGCCACGGCGTACCTGACCAGCGCCGTCCACGCCCAAGGCGAAGACCTGCTGCAAATGGCCGGCATCGCCCGCCAGCACCCCCAGGCGCGCGTGCTGGACCTGGGCTGTGGTGGCGGCCACGTGAGCTTTCACGTGGCGCCCGAGGTCAAGGACGTCACCGCCTACGACCTGTCGCAACAGATGTTGGACGTGGTGGCGGGCGAAGCCGCCAAGCGCGGCCTGAACAACCTTGCCACGCGCCAGGGCAAGGCCGAATACCTGCCCTTTGCGGATGGCGAGTTCGACCTGGTGATGTCGCGCTATTCCACGCACCACTGGCAAGACGCCGGCCGGGGCCTGCGCGAAGCGTTCCGCGTGCTCAAGCCCGGTGGCATCGCCGTGTTTGCCGATGTGGTCTCGCCCGGCGAGCCGCTGCTGGACACCTGGCTGCAAACGATAGAAGTGCTGCGTGATACGTCCCACGTGCGCGACTACTCGGTGGCCGAATGGACGCGCATGCTGACCGAGGCCGGCTTCACGTTGCAGGGCCTGTCGCCGCGCCGCCTGCCGCTGGAATTCCAGACCTGGGTCACGCGCATGCGCACACCGGACACGCTGGTGTCGGCGCTGCGCCATATGTTCAGCATTGCGCCTGACGTGGTGCGCGCGCATTTCGACGTGCAGGAAGACGGTTCCTTCACCAGCGACACGGCCACGATCGTGGTGAAGAAGCCGGGTTGATTCACGCTGGCGCTAGGCGATGTCGGGGATGCCCGGGACGGGCGCCGGGCTGACGGCCAAGGTAACTCACGCCAGCGCACCGTTCAGCGCCCCGCCCACTCCCTGGCTGCGTAGCGCGTGCGCCGCTTGCGACACTGCTCGCACAAAGCGCGGGTCCGCACCCAGGTCACCAAACACCGCAGCCAGGCCGGTCAGCGTTTCCGTCCAGGCCAGCATGGCGGCCGGCCCGGGGTCGCTGCGTTCAGCGGCAAGTTCGGCGGCAAGTTCTGCTTGCGCGTAACGCTGCGCCAACTCAGCGGCCATCGGGTCCTGGATGTCGTAGCGCAACCCTGCCTCATCCACGCCACGCAGGAAATGCAGCCACGCGGCCACCGCCAGCGCCAGCTTGCCAATTGGCAAGTCCGCCGCCAACCGTGCCCGCGCGGTGTCCAGCAGGCGCTGCGGCAGCTTCTGCGAACCGTCCATCGCAATCTGCCGCGTCTGGTGCTTCAACGCCGGGTTCTCAAAGCGGTGCAACAACCTTTGCTGATAGCGCGCCAGGTCCAGGCCCGGCAGGGGTGGTAGCGTCGGCACGATTTCTTCCTGCATCAACGCCGCCAGATAGGCTTTCAACGCGGGCTGCGCCATCGCTTCGTCCACCGTTGCCCAGCCCGCCATCACCGACAAATACGCCAGCGCCGAATGCACGCCGTTGACGGTGCGCAGCTTCAAGGTTTCAAACGGCGCGGCCTCGGACACGAAGCGCGCGCCGCCCGCGGCCCATTCAGGCCGACCCGCCACGAACTGATCTTCCACCACCCATTCCAGATACGGCTCGCCCAGCACCGGCCAGGCGTCGTCCATGCCCAGCGCTTGCGCCACGTCGCGCCGGTCGCGATCAGTCGTGCGCGGCACGATGCGGTCCACCATTGAGCACGGGAACGCGCACAAGGTTTCGATCCACGTCGCCAGCGCCGGGTCCACCTGCCGCGCAAACGCCTGCACCATGCCGCGCAGCAGATGCCCGTTGCTGGGCAGGTTGTCCAGCGACATCAACGTGATCGGGCCCCGCCCCGCCGCGCGCCGTTGCTGCAAGCCCCGCAACAGAAAGCCGATGGTGCTGCGCGGTGCCAGCGCTTGTGCAAGGTCATGCACGATGTCGGGGTGTTGCAGGTTCAAGCGGCCGCTGGCTGGGTCGTGGCAATAGCCTTTTTCCGTCACGGTCACGCTGACGATGCGCGTGTCCGCATGCGCAATGCGCGCCAGCACGGCCTGCGGGTCCTCCGGCGCAACCAGCGTTTCAAGCAGGCAACCGATTACCGTCGTCTGCTGTTGCTCGCGGCCGGTCGCGTCAGCGCTGCGCAACGCCAAGGTGTACAAGCCCGCTTGCGGCGCCAGCGCATCGCGCGTGTCGGCCTGCCGCAAGGACACGCCGCAAATGCCCCAGGCCAGGTCCCCGCCCCCGCCCGCATTTAACGCGGCTTCGTTGACCGCCGCCAGATGCGCGCGCGCGAACGCGCCCAGGCCCAGATGCACAATGCCCACGCGCAAGGCATTGCGGTCGTACGTGGGTCGCGCCACCTCCAAGGGCAACGAGGCAAGCCGCGCGGGCGTCAGCCGCTGCAAGTCGGCCCCTACCAATTCCACAACGTGCCGTCCTGCTGCAAGCGGTTGACCGGCAGATAGGCGCGCTTGTACGGATACTTGGCTGCCAGCGCTTCGTCGATGTCGACGCCGTGGCCGGGCACATCGCCCGGGTACAGCATGCCTTGGTCAAACGTGTAGGCATGCGGAAACACGGCGTCGGTCTCTTCCGTGTGGCGCATGTATTCCTGGATGCCGAAGTTGGGCACCCACAAATCAAAGTGCAGCGCCGCCCCCATGCACACCGGCGACAGGTCGGTGGCGCCGTGGCAGCCGGTTCGCACCTGATACAGCGAGGCCAGGTCCGCGATACGGCGCAGATGCGTGATGCCGCCCGCATGCACCACGGTGGTCCGGATGTAGTCGATCAACTGGTTCTGCACCAGATCCTTGCAGTCCCAGATGGAATTGAAGATCTCGCCCACGGCCAGCGGCGTGGTCGTGTGCTGCCGGATCAGGCGGAAGGCATCCTGGTTTTCGGCCGGCGTGGCGTCTTCCATCCAGAACAGGTTGTAGGGTTCCAGCGACTTGCCCAGCCGCCCGGCTTCGATCGGCGTCAGGCGGTGATGCACGTCGTGCAGCAGATGATGTTCAAAGCCCAGCTTGTCGCGGATGCGGTCGAATAGCTGGGGCGTGTGGCGCAGGTACTTTTCGGTGGACCAGTCGTGTTCGCTGGGCAGGTCGGCGTCGGCGGGTTCGTAGAACAGGTTGCCGCGCCCCACGCCATAGACCTTGTCCAACCCCGGCACGCCGCTTTGCGCGCGGATGGCGCGGTAGCCCATGTCGGCATAGCGCAGCACTTCATCCACCGTGTGCTCGATGTCCGAGCCATTGGCGTGGCCGTAGACCATGACGCCGCTGCGGCTCTTGCCGCCCAGCAACTGATACAACGGCATGCCCGCCGCCTTGGCCTTCAGGTCCCACAGCGCGGTGTCCACGGCGGCAATCGCCGTCATGGTGACCGGGCCGCGCCGCCAGTAGGCGCCTTTGTACAGGTACTGCCAGATGTCCTCGATCTGATGCGCGTCGCGCCCGATCAGGCAGGGAATGACGTGTTCAGTCAGATAGGCCGACACTGCCAGTTCGCGCCCGTTCAAGGTGGCGTCGCCGATGCCAGTCAGGCCCTGGTCGGTTTCGATTTTCAGTGTGACGAAATTGCGTCCCGGCGAACAAACGATCACGCGAGCATTCGTAATTTTCATTTTGGTTTTCCGGGTAGGCGGAAGGGGATAGAAAACTGGGAGGAGCCGGCGGGATGCCGCGTCAGAACGTCACCATCACTTTCATCGCCTGATGCCGGTCGGCCGCCAGCGCGAAGGCGTCATGCACGTTGCGCACCGGCACCGCCGCCGTCAGCAGGGGCGACACGTCCAGTACGCCACGGCTTAGATAGTCCACGGCCCAGGCGTATTCATCGACGAAGCGAAAGCTGCCGATCACGGACAAGCTCTTCACCATGATCTGGTTGAAGGGGCATTGCTCGCTGCTGCCGTTCAAGGTGCCTACCGTGACGATCACGCCGCGCGGGCGCGTGGCGCGAATGCAGTTGGCCAGCCCCGCGTAATTGCCAGAGGCTTCAAAACACACGTCGATGGAACCCTTGCCCGCCGCCAGCGCGTCGATGGCGCCCGGGTCGGTCGCGGCGTTGAGGGTGCGCGTGGCGCCCACCCGGGAGCAGGTGGCCAAGGTTTCGTCCACGATGTCCACCACCGTCACCTGGCTGGCGCCGGCCAGCCGGGCCGCCATCAAGGTCAGCGCGCCGATGGGCCCGGCGCCCACCACCATCACCGACTTGCCCAGCAGGCTGCCGGCGCTGCGTACCGCGTGCAGCGCCACGGCCAGGGGCTCGCCGAAGGCGGCGAGTTCGAACGACAAACTATCCGGCACGGGCAGGCACTGCTTTTCCTGTACCACCACTTGTTCGCGCATCGCGCCCTGCATGTGCGGATACCGGCTGGCACTGCCAAAAAAGTGCACGGCTTCGCAATGATTGGAATCGCCTTGGCGGCAGTAGCGGCACACGCCGCAGGTGCGCGCCGGGTCCAGCGCCACGCGGTCGCCCGGCTTCACGGTGGTGACGGCGGCCCCCACTTCAAGCACCTGACCCGAGGCCTCGTGGCCCGGCGTCAGCGGCTCGCGGATGACGAAGTCGCCCACCCTGCCATGGCGGTAGTAATGCAGGTCCGACCCGCAGATGCCGACGGCCTTGATGCCCACGCGCACCTGCGTCGCGGCCAGCGGCTCGGGCGCCTGTTCGTCCAGGCGCAGATCCTGTGCACCATGAATTGCGCAATTCAACATGCTTGTGTGCTCACTGCATGGCGGGATGCCCTATCGCCACCCCTGTGCGAACTCGCCGATGACGCGCTCTAGGTGAGCACGCATGGCTTGCCTGGCCGCCTGCGCATCGCTCGCGACCAAGGCGCTGAAAATGCGCTGATGGTCTTCCTGCGATGCCTGGCGTAATTCCTGCGTATGGAAATGCTGTTCTATCTTTTTCCAGATAGGCCCTTGCGCCTGATCCCACATTGACGTCACCGTCGCCAGCAGCACGCTATTGCCGGTGGCCTGCGCGATGTACAGATGAAAGCGGCGGTCGGCCGCTTCGTTGGCGGCCTTGTCCGTCATGCGTTCGCGCATGGTCGTCAGCGCTTCAAAGATGCGGTCGAGGTCGGCGTCGTTACGGGTGGTGGCCGCCAGCGCGGCGATTTCGGATTCGATCAGGCAGCGCGCCCGCAGCAACTCAAACGGCCCCGCCCCGACTTCCTGCGCGCCCGGCAGGCGGGCAACGCCGGGCTTGGGTTCGCAGACGTAGATGCCCGACCCGCCCCGCACTTCCACCACCCCTTGCAGTTCCAGCGCGATGATCGCTTCGCGCAGCGCGGTGCGGCTGACGTCGAAACGTTCGGCCAGCGCGCGTTCGGCCGGCAACCGCTTGCCGACGGCGAATTCGCCCTGGGCGACCAGGGCCTGGATTTGCGCGGCCAGCCGCACATAGGCGCGATCCGCCACCGGCTTGTGGGTGGGTTCTTCGGGTTTGGGAAGCAGTTGCAGTGTCATGGCGGTTGGAAATTGGTTAGACCAAATCTAAATTGGTTTACCAATTTCCAACATCATGGTTTACCAGTATCGAAGCGGTAAACCATCGAAGCCAGCCGGCGAAGTGAAGCCTGCTCGACACACCCCGCGCCCACGCGGTATAGATGGCGGTTCCACAAAATCCGTGCCGGTAAGGAAAGCGTCATGTCTGAATCATCCTCACAGCCCTCGTCCGCCAAGCCCGTGCCGCACCCGGCCGGCGACGATACCCTGGCCACCCTGACCGTGGGCCAGGCCGCCGCCTTGATCCGCGACGGGCGCTTGTCCAGCGTGGCGCTGACCCAGGCCAGTCTGGACCGTATCGACGCCCGGGCGGCGCTGAATGCCTTCATCACCGTGGACCGCGACGGCGCGCTGGCGCAAGCCCGCGCCTACGACGCCAAGCCGGGCAAGGGGCCGTTGGGCGGCGTGCCCATCGCCATCAAGGACAACATCCACGTGGCCGGTTTGCCCAACACGGCCGGCACGCCCGCGCTGAAATCGTTTCGGCCGGCCGAGGACGCACCGGTGGTGCAACGGCTGCGCGCAGCGGGCGCGGTCATCGTGGGCAAGACCAACATGCATGAACTGGCCTTTGGCGTGTCGGGCTACAACACCGCGTTTCCCGGCCCGCTGGGCGACGGCACGCGCAACGCCTATGACCACAGCCGCATCGCCGGGGGCTCGTCGTCCGGCAGCGGCGCGGCGGTGGGTGCGCGCCTGACGCCCGCCGCCATGGGCACGGACACCGGCGCATCGGTGCGGCTGCCGGCTTCGGTGAACGGCGCCGTCGGGTTCCGGCCGTCGGTCGGGCGTTACGACGGCGCGGGCATCACGCCCATTTCACATACGCGCGACACGCCGGGGCCCATCGCCAACAGCATGGAAGACATCGTGCTGCTGGACGCGGTGCTGGCCAATGACGCCACGCCGCTTGCCGCCCTGCGTTCGGAGAACATCCGCCTGGGCCTGGCCAGCTATTTCTGGACCGACCTGGGCCCCCAAGTGCGCGACGTCACTTACGCCGCGCTGCAAAAGCTGCGCGACGCCGGCGTGCAATTGGTCGAGATCGACATGCCCGAACTGCCGGCCGCGAATGCGGCGGTGGGCATGCCGCTATGCCTGTACGAACAAAAGCCCGACCTGACCGCCTACCTGCAACGCTATGGCACGGGCGTGAGCTTTGACGAGGTGGTGGCGCAGATATCCAGCCCCGACGTGAAGGGCATCTTTGAAGGCTTGATCGTGCCCGGCGTGCTGCCCACGCCGGACGGCCAGGTGCTGGCGCTACAACCGCTGTACGAGCGCGTTATCGCGGAACAGCGCGATGAACTCATCGACGTTTACCGCCGCGCGTTCCAGGAACACCAGCTTGACGGCCTGCTCTTTCCCACGGTGCCGATCCTGCCGCTGGCGGCCACGCCGGAAGCCAGCAGCTTCGAGGCGTTCAGCGAATTGGCCCGCAACGTGGACCCCGGCAGCAACGCCGGCCTGCCGGGTTTGAGCGTGCCGGCCGGGCTGTCGAAAGAAGGCTTGCCGGTGGGGTTGGAAATCGACGGACTGCCGGGCGAGGACCGAAAGGTGCTGGCGATCGGGCTGACCGTGGAACGCATCCTGGGCCGCATTGCCCCGCCGAAGCCATAGGCAGGAATAGGCGGCGATGGTTGGGAATAGGCGCCACGGGCGCCAAGGGCGCTAAGGGCGCCAACTGCCAGGGCCGGCGCTTAGCCCCGAAGGGCCAGCGCCTTTGCGCGGAAGGCCGGCGCCTTAGCCCAGGTTGGGCGCCAGCGTGCGCTTCAGGTCTTCGATGCTGCGGCCGCTGCGCTTGGCGTAGTCCTCTAGCTGGTCTTCGCCAATCACGCCCACGTTGAAGTACTGCGAGTCGGGGTGGCTGAAGTAAAAGCCGGACACGCTGGACGCGGGGTACATGGCATAGCTGTCGGTCAGCATCATGCCGATGTCGCTGCCGTCCAGCACGCGGAACATGTCGGTCTTGACCACGTGTTCCGGGCAGGCCGGGTAGCCGGGCGCGGGGCGGATGCCCACGTACTTCTCGGCAATCATGTCTTCGTTGGACAGGGCCTCGTCGGGCGCATAGCCCCACAGGTCCTGGCGCACGCGGGCATGCAGGCATTCGGCGAAGCCTTCGGCCAGGCGGTCGGCCAGGGACTTCAACATGATGCTGGAATAGTCATCCAGCGCCTTCTCGAATTCCGCTTCCTTTTTCTCGATGCCAATGCCCGCCGTCACGGCGAACATGCCGATGTAGTCCATCTTGCCCGACGACTTGGGCGCGATGTAATCCGACAGTGACTTGTTGCTGACGCCCTCGCGCTTGGCGCCTTGCTGGCGCAGGTTGCGATACGTGAACAGCACTTCGCTGCGCGTTTCATCCTTGTAGATTTCGATGTCTTCGTCGTTGACGCTGTTGGCCGGGTAGAAGCCAACCACGCCGTTGGCGGTCAGCCAGCGGCCTTCGACGATGCGCTTCATCATGGCCAGGCCGTCGGCATAGACCTTGCGCGCCTGCTCGCCCACGACCTTGTCGTCCAGAATGGCGGGGAACGGGCCGAACAGGCTCCACGTCTGGAAGAACGGCCCCCAATCCACGTACTTCACGATCTCGGCCAGGTCATAGCTCTTGAACGTGCGGCGGCCGATGAACTTCGGGCGCGGCGGCGTGTAGTTGTCCCAATCGATGACCGGGCGCGAGGCGCGCGCATCCGCCAGCGGCAGAATCGGCGTGGCCTTGCGATTGGCGTGGCGGCGGCGCACGTCCTCGTATTCCTGGGCCAGGTCGGCCAGGTAGGTTTCGGATTGGTCCGACATCAGGTTGGTGGCGACACCCACTGAACGGCTGGCGTCGGGCACATAGATGACCGGGCCGTCGTAGTTGGGCGCGATCTTCACGGCGGTGTGCACGCGGCTGGTGGTGGCGCCGCCGATCATCAGCGGCAGCTTGCGGCTGCGGAAGTAGTCGTCGCGCTGCATTTCGCTGGCCACGTAGGCCATTTCTTCCAGGCTGGGCGTGATCAGGCCGGACAAGCCCACGATGTCGGCGTTTTCTTCCTTGGCTTTTTCCAGGATCTGCGCGCAGGGCACCATCACGCCCATGTTCACGACTTCGAAGTTATTGCACTGCAAGACCACCGACACGATGTTCTTGCCGATGTCGTGCACATCACCCTTGACGGTGGCGATGACGATCTTGCCCTTGGCGCGCACGTCGCCGCCGGCCGCCGCGATCTGGCGCTTTTCTTCTTCGATGAAGGGAATCAAATGGGCCACGGCCTGCTTCATGACGCGCGCCGACTTCACCACTTGCGGCAAGAACATCTTGCCTTCGCCGAACAGGTCGCCGACGACGTTCATGCCGTCCATCAGCGGGCCTTCGATGACCTCGATGGGGCGGCCGCCCCGGTCAAAGATCTTCTGGCGTACTTCTTCGGTGTCTTCCACGATGAACGTGGTGATGCCGTGCACCAGCGCGTGCGACAGGCGCTGCTCAACGTCCGCCTTGCGCCAGGTCAGGTCTTCTTCGCGCTTCGCGCCGGAGCCCTTCACGCTGTCGGCGAACTGCACCAGGCGTTCGGTGGGCGTGCGTTCGTCGTCGGGTTCCGTCTTGCCGACGGGGTTGGGGCGGTCCAGCACCACGTCTTCAACCAGGTCGCGCAGTTTCGGATCCAGGTCGGCGTACACGCCCAACTGACCGGCGTTGACGATGCCCATCGTCATGCCTTCCTTGACCGCGTAATACAGGAACACGGTGTGAATGGCTTCACGCATCGGCTCGTTGCCACGGAACGAGAAGCTGACGTTGGACACGCCGCCCGAGATGCGGGCGTGCGGCAGGTTGTCGCGGATCCAGCGGGTGCCTTCAATGAAGTCCACCGCGTAGTGGTTGTGTTCGTCGATACCGGTGGCGACCGCGAAAACGTTCGGGTCAAAAATGATGTCTTCCGGCGGGAAGCCTTCTTCCTCGACCAGAATCTTGTACGCGCGTCCGCAGATTTCCTTGCGGCGTTCCAGCGTGTCGGCCTGGCCCAGTTCGTCAAAGGCCATGACGACCACGGCCGCGCCGTAGCGACGGCACAGGCGGGCGTGATGGCGGAAGGGCTCGATCCCTTCCTTCATGGAAATGGAGTTCACCACCGCCTTGCCCTGCACGCACTTCAGGCCGGTTTCGATGACTTCCCACTTCGAGCTGTCGATCATGACCGGCACGCGGGCAATGTCGGGCTCGGACGCGATCAGGTTCAGGAAGCGGTGCATGCAGGCCACCGAATCCAGCATGGCCTCGTCCATGTTGATGTCGATGATCTGCGCGCCGTTTTCAACCTGCTGGCGGGCCACGGCCAGCGCCTCGTCGTACTTTTCCTCGCGGATCAGGCGGGCGAACATCTTGCTGCCCGTCACGTTGGTGCGTTCGCCCACGTTGACGTACAGCGTGTCTTCGTCGATGTTCAGCG
>Ga0160461_1001192_pt1 | contig 11177 bp, 9 predicted proteins | sample HID1975I_E6MG_FD_108266 | JGI IMG/M metagenome (GOLD analysis project Ga0160461, IMG submission 108266) | Enriched soil microbial communities from UW Madison campus, WI, USA - HID1975I_E6 MG | ecosystem: Environmental > Terrestrial > Soil > Unclassified | place: USA: Madison, Wisconsin...
CCATCGACGAACACGGTGCGCACCCGCACCGCGCCGTGCATGCGGACGGAGTGCGCCACGTCGGCCTCAAGCCAGACGCCGCGCGTGGGCGGCACCACCCACCGGCCGCCTTCGGCGTCGATGGTCATCACGCCCTGGATGGCATACAGCAATTGCGCGTGGTCGTGGCGATGGGGCGCGATGACGTGGCCGTCGGGGTAGTCCACCGCCAAGGCGGCGGCGGGCGCGCCGGAAGCCGCGAACGCGGCGTGAAACGGGGAATCATCCATATTGGCAGTTTTGCGATAACTGGCGACATAGTAGCGCCAGACGGACGCCGGCGCCGACGGCACCATGCAAGGCTCGTTCTGGAGACCTTCATGTCCATCACTTCCCTGCTCTTTCCGTTCATGGCCATCGTGCTGTGGGCGGGCAACGTCATCGTGTCCAAGCTGGCCGCCTCGGCGATTTCACCCACGGCCATCACCTTCTACCGCCTGATCCTGGCGCTGGCGCTGATGACGCCCTTCGTGCTGCCGTCGCTGCGGCGCAACTGGGCGTCGGTGCGGCCGCACCTGGGCAAGATGGCCATAAGCGGTTTGCTGGCCATGGCGCTGTTCCAGAGCCTGTCGTACCGCGCGGCCGAAAGCACCACGGCCACCAACATGGCCATCGTCACCGCGCTGGTGCCCTTGTTGACGGCGATACTCAGCGTGATCGTGCTGGGTGAAGCGGTGACGGTGGGCATGGCGGTGGGCGGCGTGCTGTCGTTCGCGGGCCTGTTGTACGTGGTGGGCCAAGGCGACATCGCCGCCATCGCGCGCAACGGCGTGCATGTGGGCGACCTGCTGATGCTGCTGGCATCGTTGTCCTACGCGCTGTATGGCGTGCTGCTGCGCCGCTGGCGCTTGACGATTCCGGCATGGCAGGCGGTATACCTGCAAGCCGTGGCCGCGCTGGTTTTCATGCTGCCGTTCTTCCTGATGCTGCCGGCGGGCGCGGCGTCGCTGGACGCGCGCACCTTGCCGCTGATCGCCTACGCCGGCATCGGCTCATCCATTCTGCTGTCGCTCTTCTGGATTCAAGGGGTGAAGCACCTGGGGCCGAACCGGTGCAGCATCTTCATCAATCTGCTGCCCGTGTTGACGGCCGTGCTGGCCGTGGCGATGTTGGGCGAACAGATGCACGCCTATCACGTCATCGGCGGCAGCATGAGCCTGATCGGCGTGCTGATTGCGCAGACGGTACACAAGCCGCTGCATGCGCCGCGCGCGGGCACCGCTCAATGCAGTTGAGTGCTGTAGTCGACGGGTTCCCAAAGAAACGACTTACCGGTCTTCACCAGGCGGCCGATGCCGGGGAATGACAGGTGCGAGGCCGCAATCAGTGTGCGGTCTCGCGCCGCGTCGCCGAAGAATTGCAGACGGGTTGCGGCGGCTTTCTTCTCATCCATGTCGAACGCAATGGTCACCTCGGGATGCGGGAGCTGCACCGCGCCGACGTGGATCAGATCGCCGATCAGCAGAAGTCGTTGGCCCTGGCTTTCAACCGCGTAGACGGTGTGGCCCACGGTGTGGCCGTGCGCCGTCAGCGCAATGATCCCGGGCAAGAGTTGCGCGCCGGCGCGAAATGGCACGAGCTTGCCGGCCTGCGCATACGGCGTCAGCGAGGTGATGGCGCCTTCAAAGAAGCCACGGGCCATGTCATCCGCCTTGCCCATCCGCTCCGACGACATCCAATAGCTCGCTTCGGCCTGCTCCATGCGGATGGTGGCGTTCGCGAACGCCATCTTGCCCTGGACCATCAGCCCACCAAGATGGTCGGGATGGGCATGGGTCAGCAAGATCTCGTCGACTTGCTCCGGCAGGTAGCCGGCCGCGCGCAGGTTGTCGCCTAGCCTGCCAAGCTCGGGGCCCATCAAGCCACCGGTCCCGGCGTCGATAAGCACGAGCTTGTCGCCGGTGTTGACCAGATACGCATTGATGGATGTTTCCACCGGGCTCGTCCGGTGGCTGGCGCGCAGATGGCTGCCGATATCGCCGCCATGACCGTGCAGCAGTTCCTCGGCAGGCAGATCGACGGTGCCGTCGCTCAGCGCGGTGATCTCGAACGCGCCGAGCATCATGCGATAGAACCCGGGCGCTTGCGTTTTCACCATGGGAGCGGCCGCGTGAACGGATAGCGGCAGCGCTGCGCCACCTAAGGACAATGCCACCGCAAGGGCGGCCTGGAGCGGAAAGTTACGGAATTTCATGATCGATATCTTGGTGGTTTATCTCAACGGGTTCCCATGATTCAATACGCCACCCTCATCAATCAAATCGAATTTAATGATCAGCAATATCAGGGAACGTGATTTACGAGGCGTCGACCTGAATCTTCTGGTGACCTTGTTGGTGCTGCTGCGGGAAAGAAGCGTCTCCAAAGCCGCGCAATGCCTGTACCTGGGCCAACCGGCCGTCAGCGGTGCGCTCGCGCGGCTGCGCGAGCTATTCCAGGACGATCTGCTTGTTCGCGCCCAAGGGGGAATGCTGCCGACGCCGCGCGGGCTGGAATTGCAGTCGCAACTACTGCCGGTGCTGGCCGAGATGCAATCCGTGATTCTGCAAACGCCGACTTTCGACGCAGCAAGAAGCGAACGACGCTTCACGATCGGCGTAATGGATTGGGCCAACGATTGGCTGCTTCCGGGTTTGCTCGCCCGGCTTGCCGCACAGGCTCCGCAAGTGCGCCTGGCCGTCCTGGCGACGGACCGATTCCGCTTTGCGGACATGCTGCAACAGGAAGAAATCGATTTGGCCGTCGGACCCTTTTCCACAGACTTGCGCTGGCAGCGGTCGGAAATGTTGGCGACGGTGCCCTACTGCTGTGTCGCACGGGCGGGCATCATCGGAACCGCCGGAAAACTGACCGTGAAGCGGTTCGCATCGTTGCCCCATGTGATGGTCACCTATCGCGGCGCCACGCGCGGCATCGTCGACGAGGCGCTGGCGTTGCGCGGCATCGAGCGGCGCATTGTCTGCACGGTGCCGGGCTTTTCGTCCGTGCCTGGCGTACTGAAAGAGCTGCCCGCCATCGCCACCGTGCCAAGCGTGCTCGCCGACGCATGGCGCCGCGAGTACGGCCTGGAAACCGCCGAACTCCCGGTCAAGATCCCCCCCACCCACGTTGCCATCGTCAAGCATCAAAGCCGCGACAATGACCCGGCCATCCGGTGGTTGGTCGACATCATCAAATCGGTCGGGGCACAGCCCAGGGGCTAAGAGGCGCTGCACGCCGCCCGCGTGCCCTCGCCAACCTAGAAGTCCACCGCTGCCGACAGCAGCACCGTGCGCGGCGCGCCGATGGTCAGGCCGTTGGACGAGGCCGACGCCCAGTAGGCTTTGTTGAAGACGTTTTCCACGGTGGCGCGCAGCGTGACGGGCGTGTTGCCGGCGCGCCAGGCGCTGCGCGAGCTGGAGCAGACCTTGCAGGTGGAGCTGTTCGCGCGCACCAACCGAGGGCTGATTCCCACCGAAGCCGGCCTGTGCGCGCTGCGCTTCGCGCGCTTGATCCAGGCGGATATCAACAAGCTGCGGTTCGAACTGGATGCCATCGCCAGCGGCGCGGGCGGCCGCCTGGCCATCGGCACCATCATGGGCGCCGTGCCGCTGCTGACCGATGCCGTCACGCACCTGTTGCGCCAGCAGCCGCGCATGTCGGTGGAAATAGTGGAAGACACCAGCGAGACCTTGCTGGGCCTGATAGAACGCGGGCGGTTGGACGCGGCCATTTGCCGCTCGTCCGTCGGCCGCAATCAAGAGCTGTACGAATCCATCGTCATCAAGCCCGAGTCGCTGGCCGTGATTGCCAACGTGCGCCATACGGCGATGGGCGCGGACGCCGTGGAACTACGCGAATTGCAGGACAGCCGCTGGGTGGTCTATCGCGCGCACATGCCGATGCGCCGGCTGCTGGAACGTGAATTCCACGAAGCCGAATTGAACTTCCCGCTGCACCTCATCGAAACCACCTCGGCACTGGCCACGCTGACGCTGCTAAGCCGCAACACGGATCTGGTTGCGCTGGTGTCGGAGGACGTCGCCAACTACTTCTGCCGCAACGGCTTGGTGGGCACGCTGGCCTTGGCGCTGAAGTCGCGCAGCGAGCCGTACGAACTGGTGTTCAGGAAGGGCGCGCCGAAGAGCCCTGCGTTGAGTTTGCTGGTGGAGGCGTTGATGCGCGATCCGCTTGAGGTACTGCGCGGGTCCGTGTCGCGGTTCGATGATCCGTTGTCGCCGGCAGGCGACGACTTATGAACGGCAGGTAGGAATTCCCCGTGCGATGGTTTATTGTTTTATTGAACGAATATTATTTTATTCAATGAAACATAAAATCATGGCATCCACTCCCGAAACCTCCCTGGTCGCCCACCTAGGCCGCCTGCGCCAGCAGCCCATTCCTCTCCCCACCCGCGAACGCCTGGCGCAAGCCTTGCTGGACTGGTTCACCGCGGGCTGGTCGGCGGCCAATACGCCTGCCGCCGATCGCTATCGCCGCACCGCACACGACTGCCACCCAGGCGCCGGCAACGTCCCGGTCTTCGGCGGTGTGGGCATGAACGCCAACGGCGCCGCCTTCGCCAATGCGGCCATCGCCCACTTGCGTGAGATCGACGACGCGCACCGCGCCGCGATGCTGCACCCCGGCGTGGTGTCGGTCACACCCACCTTGGCGCTGGCGGCAAGCGGCGGCATGACGCAGCGCCAGGTGGCGGACGCCATCATTGCCGGGTACGAAGTGTCGCTGCGGCTGGGCGAAGCGCTGGGCACGCGCCACGCCGCGTCCTTTCACGCCACCGCCACGGCGGGCGCGGTGGGTGCGGCGGCGGCGTCGGCCACCGCCTTGGGGCTGGCGCCGCAAGCGCTGCACCATGCGCTGGGCATCGGCGCCACGCAAGCGGCAGGCTTGTGGCAGTTGGTGGACGATGAGGCGCACGAAGCCAAGTCGCTGCACCCCGCTTTCGCCGTGCGCAACGGCATGACGGCCGCTTATGCGGCGCGTGCCGGACTGCCCGGCGCGCAGCGCTTCGCAACGGGTGCGCGCGGGCTGTATCGCTTGCTGCAAGGCGATGGCCCCTTGGACGCGCTGGACAGCAACCTGGATGCGCCCGAACGCCTGAACACCGCCACCATCAAGGCCTGGCCGTGCTGCGCGCAATTGTTCACGCCGCTGGACGCCACCCAGGAACTGCTGGACATCCACGCGCCCGCGCCGGACGACATTGAATCCCTGGACGTAGAAATCTTCACGCACGCGCTGAAAATCGCCGGCGTCGAGTGGCCGGTCAATCCCGCGCAAACCTGCTTTTCCCTGCGCTACGTGGTAGCGCGCCTGGTACTGGCCGGCAAGCTGGGCATTGAAGACATGGAGTCGCCCGACTTGCATGCGCCCGCCCTGCTGGCCTTGGCGCGCCGCATCACGGTGCGCACCAGCGATGTCTTCCAGCAAGAATTTCCAAGCCTGCGGCCTTGCCGCGTGACGCTCACGCTGAAGGGCGGGCAGCAATGGAGCGTGCTGAGAAAGCTGCGTCGCGGCGACCCGGAAGACCCCTACACCTGGGATGCGCTGCAAGCCCGCATGCGCGCCTTCGCGCCGGCCATGGACGATGCGCAGGCGGCAGCCATCGTGGCCTGGTGCGAGCGCTTTACCGACGCCGGCCAGGACGAGGCGATCTGCCTGCCGAAACCTGAATTGTTCGGCGGCGCAGACCTGCGCCAGCAATAGAAACACAAGCGGGCGCCGCGGCCCGCTTATGCCTTGCCCTTGGGCGTACAGGCCGCCGACGGCGTGGTCCGAAACCCTTGCTGCGCAAGCTCGTGGCGCACGATGTCCACGGCCTTGATTTGCGCGGCCTCGTCGTGGCGCGACGCCAGCCCCAGCACGACCAGCGCGCCAATGAAGGCGTCATCCGCATCGAACACCGGCACGGCCACCGACGCCATTTCAGCGACCCGCTCGGACCGGGTCATGGCGTAGCCGTTTTCATGGATGCTGTCCGCAAGCGGCGTGACGCCGCCGGTATAGGCGCGCAGCACATGCGCCGATGACCCGCCGTCTTTCAGGCTGATGCGCTTGCCGACTTCAACGTGATGACGCACCTCGCGCGAGGTGTTTTCGCGATACAGGCAAATGCGGTCTTCACCGCTGCGCACGTACAGCGCCACCGTTTCGCCCGTCTGTTCCATGATGCTGCGCAACACCGGCTGCAAGCGCGACCCCAGGTCGAAGGTGTCGCGGTAAAGCATGCCCATGTGCAAGAGCGCGGGCCCCAGCGCGTAGGTGCTGCTGTCAAAGCGATGAATCATGCGCGCCTTGATGAACACGCCCAACAGACGCAGCAAGGTGGCTTTGTCCAGCCCGGTGCGTTCGGCCAGGTCGCGCAGCGACAGGCGCAGATTGTTTTCGTCGAAGCATTCCAGAACGGAGATGCCGCGTTCGAGCACGCCGACGGGCGGCTTAGGGGAATTCTCGCTTGACACGGTTTCGGATGCTTCCTATAGTTTTGTTCAATAAAAGATATTTTAACCAATGAAACGAAAGTCGGCTACCAGACCAGGACCGCCGCCTGCGTTTCAACCAGGAGACCGCAAGCGCCGCAGCGTTACGCCCGGCCGTGCGAACCGTAGCATTATGCCCAATCAGAGTGATGCATTCGCCACGGCGCTGGGCGCCATCGTAGGCCCCGCGCAGGTACTGACCGCGGCGGCGGACACGGCCCGCTACACGTCCGACTGGCGCCGCAACTTCCCCGGCGCGGCGCGCGCCGTGGTGCGTCCGGCCACTACGCAGGAGGTGTCGCGCGTGGTGGCGCTGTGCGCCGCGCAAGGCGTGGCCGTGGTGCCGCAGGGCGGCAACACCGGGCTGGTCGGCGGATCCACGCCTGATGCCTCGGGCCTCGAACTGGTACTCAGCCTGGACCGCATGACGTCGGTGCGCCGCGTGGACGCGCTGGACAACAGCATGACGCTTGAGGCCGGCTGCACCGTGCTGGCCGCGCAACAGGCGGCCGCGAACGTGGGCCGCTTGTTTGCCCTGTCGCTGGCCTCCGAGGGCAGCGCCACGGTGGGCGGCGTGGTGTCCACCAATGCGGGTGGCGAGCAGGTGCTGCGCTACGGCAACACGCGCGACCTGACACTCGGCCTGGAAGTGGTGCTGGCCAACGGCAGCGTGCTGAATCAACTGGGCACGCTGCGCAAGGACAACACCGGCTACGACCTAAAGCAATGGTTCATCGGCGCCGAAGGCACGCTGGGCGTGGTGACCGCCGCGTCCTTCAAGCTATACGCGCCGCCGCGCAAGGTGGTGACCGCCTGGGTGGCGGTGCCCACGCCGCAAGCGGCGGTGGATCTCCTGGCCCGGCTGACCGACGCCGTGGGCGAACGGGTCACGGCCTTTGAACTGATCGGCCAACAGACCTTGGCCCAAGTGCTTACGCACCCGCTGGATGGCATGCGCGACCCCCTGGCCGAGCCCGCACCCTGGATGGTGCTGTTCGATGTGTCCGAGACATCCGCCTTGATGGACCCCGAGCCCGCCGTTCACGGCGTGCTGGAAGCGGCCATGGAAGACGGCGGCGTGACCGATGCGGTGATCGCGGCATCTCACCGCCAGGCGCATGAACTATGGGCCCTGCGCGAGCACGTGCCCGAAGCCCAGCGGCTGGACGGCCCGTCCATCAAGCACGACATTTCGGTGGCGGTATCCCGCATCCCCGAATTCATCGCCACCGCCGACAGCCGCTTGCAGGCGCTGATGCCCGGCATCCGCATCGTCTGCTTCGGCCATGTGGGCGACGGCAATCTTCACTACAACCAAAGCAAACCGCTGGGGATGGACGACGCGGCTTTCCGTGCCCAGGAAGACGCGGTGCATGACATCGTGCACGAAGTCGCCGCCGCGTTGGGCGGTTCGATCTCCGCCGAGCACGGCATCGGCCGGCTCAAGCAGCAAGCGTTCCTGCAATTCAAACCCGCCGTGTCCGTCGAGCTCATGCAGCGCATCAAGCACGCGCTGGACCCGCTGGGCACCTTCAATCCGGGACGCCTGTTGCCGCGCCCCGCCCCCAAGCTTTCCTAATCACCAGGACCTTGCGCCATGCCCGTTTCCGTTTTCGATATGCAGTCGCTCCAGCATCTGTGGAGCACCGACGAACTGCGCGACATCTTCTCGGAAGAGAACCGCATCCAGAAGTGGCTGGACTTTGAAGCGGCGCTGGCCGAAGCCCAGGCCGAGCTGGGCATCATTCCAGAGGCCGCCGCCCGCGAGATCCGCGCCCAGTCCAAGATTTCCAACATCGATATCACGCAGATGTCGGCCGAGATTCGCCGCATCAAGCATTCGCTGGTGCCCGCGCTGAAGCAATTGCAGGCACGTTGCGGCCCGGATCATGGCGAATGGGTGCACTACGGCGCCACCACGCAAGACGTGGTGGATACCGGCGTGGCCTTGCAGCTTAAGCAGGTGCATGCCGTCATCCTGCGCGATGTCACCGCCGTGGGGCAGGAACTGGCGCGCCTGGCACTGACGCATCGCGACACCCCCATGGCGGGGCGCACGCACGGCGTGCAGGCGCTGCCGATCACCTTCGGGCACAAATGCGCGGTCTGGCTGGACGAGCTGTCGCGTCATCACGACCGCCTGAAGGAATGCGAAGCGCGCATGCTCGTGGGCATGGTGGCCGGCGCGGTGGGCAGCCAGGCCTCGCTGGGCGAGCAGGCCGAAGAGGTCGAACGCCGCACGCTGGCCAAGCTGGGGCTGGCCGCGCCCGCCGTCAGTTGGGCGCCCGCGCGCGACCGCTTCACCGAGTACGCGCTGGTGCTGGCCATGCTGGGCGCCACCTTGTCGAAGATCGGCAACGAACTCTTCAACATGCAAAGAAACGAATTCGGCGAAGTGGAAGAGGCGTTCTCGGCGGGCAAGCTGGGCTCGTCCACCATGCCGCACAAACGCAACCCCACGTCCGCCGAGAACCTGGCGGGCTTGTGCCGCCCCCTGCGGGCCAACGCGGCGCTGATGCTGGAAGGCATGGTGCAGGAAGGCGAGCGCGACGGCATTGCCTGGAAGATCGAATGGAAAGCCCTGCCCGAATGCTGCCTGATTGCCGGCGCCATGCTGTTCCAGGCCAAGAACCTGCTGGCCGGGTTGCGGGTGGACGCGGACGCCATGGCGCTGAACCTGGACCGCATGCGGGGCTACCTGCTGTCCGAACACGTGATGCTGGAACTGTCCGAGCGCGTGGGCAAGCAGACCGCCCACGAATGGATCTACGACGCATCCATGCATGGCATCACGCACAAGCTCGATTTCGCCCAGGCGCTGCGCCAGCACAAGGACCTGGCGGCGCTGCTGGGCGAGGCAGAGATCCTGCGCCTGACCGACCCCGCGGGTTACCTGGGGCAGTGCGCGGCATCGGTGGACAGGGTGGTGCAAAAGCATCAGGCCGGGTGGCTCGACGCCTGAGCCTTTCCCTGAAAAAAACAACACAGGAGACAAACACAATGGGCAATTCTTTCGCAAGCCGGTTTGTCCGGCAGTTGGGAGGCCGCGCCGCCGTGGTGGCGGGGCTGGGTTTGGCCTGCTTGGCCGGTGGCGCGGCGCAGGCCGCGTTTCCCGACCGCCCCATCACGCTGGTGGTGGGCTTTCCACCGGGCGGCGGCGGCGACCTTTACGGACGCCTGATCGCCACCGCCATGGGTAAAGAGATCGGCCAGACCGTCATCGTTGAAAACCGGCCCGGCGCGGGCGGCAACATCGCCGCGGGCCTGGTCGCCAAGGCGCCCCCCGACGGCTACACCATCCTGCTGGCCATGAGCGGCAACCTGGCGGTGTCGCCCGCCTTGAAGCCCAAGACCCTGCCCTACAAGGTGCCGGAAGACTTTGCCCCCATCGGCTTGATCCTGGAAGCGCCGCACGGCCTGTTCGTGGCCACGCAGTCGCGCTTCAAGACCGCCCAGGAAGTGATCCAGGCCGCGAAGGAAAAGGAGCTGACCTTCGCCTCTACCGGTACGGGCGGGGCCGCCCACATCGGCATGGAAACCATCAAAGAGCTGGGACACCTGAAGCTGCTGCACGTCCCGTACAAGGGATCCGGCCCGGCCATCACCGACATGATGGGCGGACAGATCGATATGTTCTTCGCCACCGCATCGCCCTTGGTGCCGCAGGTGCAGCAAGGCCAGTTGCGCGTGCTGGCCTTGACCGGCAGCAAGCGCAGCCCGATCCTGCCGGACGTACCCACGTTCAAGGAACTGGGCATCGACATGACAATGACGCAGTGGTACGGCCTGGCGGCGCCCGCCGGCACGCCGCCCGACGTGGTCAAGGTGCTGTCCGAAAACCTTTCGCGCGCCTTGAAAGAGCCGTCGGTGCAGAACGCCATCCGCAAGGACTCCGCCATGGAACACGACTTGCCGATGGACCAGTTCAAGCAGTACATCGTTGAAGACATCGCCAACTACCGCAAAGCCGCCACCCCCGCCCTGCTCAAGCAGATCGGGCAATAAGACCAGGAGCCTGACATGAGCAACACCTTGATCGGCGCGGCCGACCTGCACCGCGCGCTGGCCCAAGCGGGGCGGGACGACATCGTGGTCCTGGACTGCGGCTTTGACCTGACGGACCCGCAAGCGGGACGTCGCCAGTATGAAGCGGGCCATCTGCCCGGCGCTGCCTACGTGCATCTGGACGACACGCTCAGCGGCGTGAAAACAGGCAAGAACGGACGCCACCCCCTGCCGGATCGCGCCGGGTTCGCCCGTGCGATGGCCGCGCTGGGCATCGGCAGCCGAACGCAGGTGGTCGCCTACGACAACGCGGGCGGCATGTTCGCCGCGCGCCTGTGGTGGCTGCTGCGCTGGATCGGCCACGACGCCGTGGCGGTGCTGGACGGCGGCGTCGCGGCATGGACAGCCGCCGGCTACCCGCTCACCACGGAGGCGCCGCCCCAACGAGCCGCCGGCCAACTGCCGGTGGGCGACAGCCTTCAGCCCACGATCGACTACCCGCAATTACGCCAGGCGCTTAACGCGGGCAAGCACGTCGTGCTGGATGCGCGCGCGCCTGACCGCTATCGCGGTGAAAACGAAACGCTGGACGCGGTGGGCGGCCACATACCCGGCGCGCGCAATCGCTTCTTCCGCGACAACCTCGCGCCCGAC
>Ga0160461_1001193_pt1 | contig 11176 bp, 8 predicted proteins | sample HID1975I_E6MG_FD_108266 | JGI IMG/M metagenome (GOLD analysis project Ga0160461, IMG submission 108266) | Enriched soil microbial communities from UW Madison campus, WI, USA - HID1975I_E6 MG | ecosystem: Environmental > Terrestrial > Soil > Unclassified | place: USA: Madison, Wisconsin...
AACAGGTCGGCCAGCCGGTCGATCGCGATCCCGCCGAGCAGCGGCCCTAGCCCGCCGCCGAGCAGGCTGATCACCAGCTGGACGATCGCCACCATCGTCGGGCGGGCTTGCGGATCGGTGGCGTTGTGCAGCGTGGCGAAGCTGGGCGGCATGAACACCATCGCCACGATCGAGGGGAACATCATCACCGCCGCCGTCGCCAGCACCGACGACTGGACATAGGACGCCATGTAGAAGGGGATGCTGACGCCCAGCCCGATGGCGGGCACCCACAACGCCCAGCGCGGGTCGCGCCGCCCCAGCCGATCCGTCAGCACCCCGCCCAGCAGGTTGCCGACCATGCCCCCGCCCAGGAAGGTCGCGCTCAGCACCAGCCCGATCTCGGTATAGCTGATCGCGAATTTGCGGGCGAGGAACGGCGCGAAGAAGGTGCTGGCTCCCGTCGTCACCAGGATCGTCGCGGTCAGCGCCAGCGTGACGTGCCGGGTCACGCGGTTGCGCCAGAGCGCTTTGGCCGTGCCGATCAGGCTGGTGCCGCCGGGGCGGGGCGGGGCGGCGTCGTATCGGCCGCGCGGTGCCTCCCGCACGATCGCGGTGAACAGTATCGCGACCAGGATGCCCGGCGCGCCGAGCATCACGAACGCCTCGCGCCAACTCCAGTGATCGACGATCCAGCCGCCGAGCATCGATCCGGCGAGCGCGCCGAGCGGGATGCCCGCCGTGAAGATCGCCAGCGCGATGGCGCGGCGGTGCGGGGGGAAGTAATCGGTGATCAGCGCATGGCTGGCCGGCACCGCCCCCGCCTCGCCCACGCCGACGCCGATGCGGAACAGCATCAGCTGGCCATAGCTGGTCGCCCGTCCGCACAAGGCGGTCATCGCCGACCACGCGACGACCGACGCGGCGATGATCGCCACGCGGTTGCGCCGCTCAGCCAGCCGCGCCAGCGGGATGCCGACGAGCGTGTAGCTGGCGGATAGCGCGAAACCGGACAGCAGGCCGATCTCGGCATCGCTCAGCTTCAGGTCCGCCTTGATCGGCTGGGCGAGGATGTTGAGCAGATAGCGGTCCATGAAGCTAAGCACATGGGTCAGCGTCAGCAGCGCGAGCACGACCCAGGCATAGCGCCGTGCGTTCCCCGTCCAGACCCGGTCATGCGCGGTCGCGTCGGCGATGTCGTCCCGTGTCTCCGCTGCCGCCCCATCCATGCCGCTGCCCTCTCCCGACGCGATTGCTGCGTTTTTCCGCAGGCCATGCTGCATGGTATTACGGAAAACACAAATTATCGTCATTAGAAATTTCGTCTTGACGAATATATCAATAATGTCAGATTTGTCGGACAAGCCCGACGGTCAGGAATCGGGTGGGGTGGGATCAGAGGAGAGGATCGATGAGGGGCGCTATTTCGCGCAGCATGCGCGGCTGTGCCTCCGCTCGGGCGGGGGTTTCGATGGCGGTTCTGGCGCTGGCCGGGGCAGGGACGGGGCCGCTCTGGGCTCAGGCAACGACGACGCCGACCGAGGCGCAGGTCCAGACGGAAACCGCCGCCGCGCCGGCGGCGGGTCTCGACGAAATCGTCGTGACCGCAACCTATTCGGCCCAGAATCTTCAGGACACGCCGATCGCGATCACCGCGATCACCGGTGACGGGCTGGCCGCGCGCAACCTGGACAATGTGCAGGAACTCGGCGCGTCGATCCCCAATGCCTTCATCCGTCCGGGCAGCGCGGCGCAGGCCGGTGCCGTCACGATCGCGATGCGCGGCGTGATCCAGACCGAGTACAACTATGCCTTCGATCCCGGCGTCGGCGTCTATGTCGACGACGTCTATCACGGCACGCAGGTGGGATCGGCGTTCGACCTGGTCGACATCGACCGGGTCGAGGTGCTGCGCGGGCCGCAGGGCACGCTGTTCGGCAAGAACAGCCTGGGCGGCGCGATCCGCGTCTTCTCCAAGGCACCATCGGGCGACAACACCGGCAATATCGAGGTGACCTATGGTCGCTACAACCGGATGGAGATCAAGGGCAGCTACGACTTCAAGCTGGGCGAGAACCTGTTCGCGCGAGTTTCCGGCATCGGCCAGAAGGTCGACGGCTATGTCGACCAGCTCGACTTCACCTGCCAGATGATCGCCAACGGCACGCCCGAACTCGCGGGCAGCTTCCCCTCGCGCGTGCAGGGCGACAAGAACTGCAAGATCGGCAGCGAGGGCGGCAAGAAGCTGTTCGCGGGCAAGGTGATGCTGCGCTACGTGCCGACCGACGACCTGGAGATCAACGTCTGGGGCGAATACAGCGACAACGACCTGGAGATGCCGGGCGACGTGCTGATCCGCACCAATGCGTCGACCACCGACGGCTATGTCTCCCGCCGCAACGACGAGTTCTTCGCCAAATACGGCATCCGGTACGACAACCGTTTCGTGCCGGGCAATCGTTACTCGACCTACGCGACCTGGGCCGACCCCGATACCGGGCGGCAGTACCCGAACTATGCCGGCGTCGAGGGCTGGTCGGTCGCGGGCAAGGTCGACTACGATGTCGCCGACAATGTCCACGCCAAGTTCATCGCGGCGTACAAGACCTATGACGCCAGCTATACCCATGATCCCGACGCGTCGCCGCTGGGCATGTCGAACGCCTATTTTCCGCTGCACCACAAGCAGACGTCGCTGGAGCTGCAGCTGACCGGCAAGCTGTTCGACGACATGCTCGAATGGACGGCGGGCGGATATTATTACGACGCTGCGGGCGACATCCTGGGTGCGATCGACCCCTATGTCTACGGACGTTGGACGATCGACGACAAGATCAAGGACAAGAACCGCTCGGCCTTCGTCCACCTCGTCTTCCATGCGACCGACCAGCTGAGCATCACCGGCGGCCTGCGCTGGTCGAAGACGAGCAAGAGCTACACCTTCGATCACCCCGGGCTGCTGACGATCGCGGATCCCGTGGTCGGCCGGATCAAGCGGGTCGACTGGAAGATCGGGGCGGATTTCAAGCTGACCGACGACCTGATGTTCTACGGCCAGGCGGCGACCGGCTTCCGCCCGCCGGGCGTCAACCCGCGCCCGACCACGGCGATCCAGCTGCTGCCGTTCGACGCGGAGGAGATGACCTCCTATGAATTGGGCATCAAGAGCGAGTTCTTCGATCGCCGCGTCCGCCTGAACCTCGCGGGCTTCTATTCGGATTACTCGAAGCGGCTGAGTTCGGTGCTGCGTTACGAATGCACCGGGCTGACGACGCCGGTCGACCTGCCGTCGCAATGCGGCACCCGCCCGTTCGTCCAGTGGTTCATCTTCGAAACGGTGCCCGCCAAGGTGAAGGGTATCGAGGCGGAGCTGACGGCCGAGCCGGTCGAGGGGCTGCGGATCAACGGTACGCTGGGCTACAACAAGTTCGTCAACGGCGTGAAGACGCCGGGCCAGCCGGGTTATCGCAACCCCGAACAGCTGATCCAGCCCGAATGGAACGCGAGCGCAGGCATCGAATACGCGATCCCGTTCGGTGGCGGATCGCTGACGCCGCGGCTCGATTGGTTCTACCAGAGCCACATGACCTTCGGCCCGACCACCGTATCGCCGCGCACGGACCTGTTCACCGTGCCTGCCTATTCGGTGTTCAACGGCCGCATCGCCTTCAATTCGGCGGATGACGATTGGCAGATTGCGGTCAGCGCGACCAACCTGTTCAACAAATTCTATTACTACAACCTGTTCAGCGGCAGCGGCTTCGCGCTCAGCGGCCAGCCGAGCCGGCCGCGCGAATGGGCGGTCTCGGTCAAGCGGAAGTTCTGACCTCCCTCCTGGTGCGCGCCGCCCGATCGGGCGGCGCGCGCACTTTTTTCAGCCGGATCCTGTTCAGCGCGGAGCGATCGCCCGATGACCCTTCTCCCGCGACCGTCGTCGATCGGCGCGCTTCCGATCTGGGGTGCGAGGCTGCTCGCCCTGCTGGTGGCCGCCGTATCGGTCGCCATGCTCTACGGTGGCGCGCTGCTGGCGGTGGCGGGGGGCTCACTGTTCTACCTGCTGACGGGGATCGTCCTGCTGGCGGCGGCCGTGTTGCTCTGGCGGGGTCGGCGCAGCGGCGCGTGGGCGCTGGTCGGCCTGCTTGTCCTCACCTTGCTATGGGCGCTGTGGGAATCGGGGCTCGACGCTTGGGCGCTGTTGCCGCGCCTGTGGCTGGCCGCCCTGTTGGCGGGCCTTGGCGGGCTGCTCTTGCTGCGCAGCATGAGGGCGCGGCTATGGCTGCTCGCCGGCTCCTTCGCGGCGATCGCGCTGCTCTTGGGCGGGCTGGTCGCGGTATCGCTGGTGCCGGGGCGGGGCGAGGCAGAGGTGTCGCGTTTCGCCGCTGCCGCCGATGACGGCGAATGGCGTTCGGTCGGCCGAAACCAGGCCGCCGACCGCTTCTCCCCGCTGGCGGAGATCACGCCGGCCAACGTCGCCGATCTGGAGGTCGCCTGGGTCGCACGGCTGGGCTACCGCAAGAGCGGCAAGCCGTCCGCGATCGAGGTGACGCCGCTCAAGGTCCGCGACACGCTCTACCTGTGCGATACCGAGAGCCGGGTGGTGGCGCTCGATCCCGATACCGGCGCGCTGCGCTGGCGCTTTTCCCCGCCCAAGGCGAAGGACACCGCGCTGCTCGGCGTCTGCCGGGGCGTGACCTATCACGCGCAGCCCGGTGCCACCGGCCCCTGCGCCGAACGCATCGTCACCGCGACGCTGCTGGCGAAGATGTACGCCGTCGATGCCCGCAACGGTCGGCGCTGCGCCGATTTCGGCGATAATGGCGAGGTCGACCTGACCGTTGGCATGGGCGAGATCCAGCCCGGATATTACTTCGTCACCTCCGCGCCGACGCTGGTGCGCGGCAAGATGGTGGTCGGCGGCTGGGTGCTCGACGGGCAGGAGACCGAGGAGCCTTCGGGCGTGATCCGCGCCTTCGACGCGGTCACCGGCGAACTCGCCTGGGCCTGGGACATGGGTCGCCCCGACGAACCCGGCCTGCCGCCGGCCGGCCAGCCCTATACGCGCGGAACGCCCAACAGCTGGGCACCGATGACGGCGGACGAGGCGCTGGGCATGGTCTATGTGCCGATGGGCAACGCCACGCCCGATTATGTCAGCGCCCATCGCAGCGACGCCGCCAACCGCTATTCCACGTCGACGGTGGCGCTGGATGCGGAAACCGGGCGGGTCCGCTGGTCGTACCAGCAGGTCCATCGCGACGTCTGGGATTACGACAACGCCTCCCCGCCGACGCTGTTCGACATGCCGACGCCCGCCGGCCCCGTGCCGGCGCTGGTCCAGCCGACCAAGCGGGGCGAGTTCTTCGTGCTTGATCGCCGCAACGGCCGCCCGCTGGTGGAGACCGTCGAGAAGCCGGCTCCCGGCCGGCCGGTGCCGGGGGAAAGGCTGTCGCCGACGCAGCCCTTTCCGGTCGGCATGCCCAGCTTCTCGGGTGGGCGGCTGCGCGAGGCGGACATGTGGGGGCTTTCCCCCTTCGACCAGATGTGGTGCCGGCTGAAATTCGTGCAGGCGCGCTATGACGGCGAGTTCACGCCGATCGGGCTGGAGCCGACGATCGTCTATCCGGGTTTCCTAGGCGGATCGGAATGGGGCGGTGTCGCGGTCGACCCGGATCGCAGGCTGATGGTGGTCAACGTCAACCATTTCGCGATGTACAACCAGATGGTCACGCGGGCGGAGGCGGATCTGCGCGGGATCGCGGCGTTGCGCGACAAGCAGTCGATCCGCAAGACGGTGAACATCTCGCCGCAGATGGGGACGCCCTATTCCGCCGACGTCAACGGCTTCCGGTCGCCGCTCGGCGTGCCCTGCACCCAGCCGCCCTATGGCGAGATCGCCGCGATCGACCTGGCGACGCGCAGGACGGTCTGGCGCAAGCCGCTGGGCACGGGGCGCGATGCGGGGCCGTTCGACATCCCTTCGAACCTGCCGATCACGATGGGTGTGCCCAATATCGGCGGCTCGCTCGTCACGCGATCGGGGCTGACCTTCATCGGCGCGACCCAGGAGAAGGCGTTCCGCGCGTTCGATACGCGCAGCGGCAAGCTGCTCTGGTATCGGCGCCTGCCGGCGGGCGGCCACGCCAATCCGATGAGCTATCGATCGGACGCGACCGGCCGGCAATATGTGGTGATCGCCGCGAGCGGCCACTTCGCGATGCGCAACGGGCAGGGCGACGCGCTAATCGCCTATGCACTGCCCAAGGGGGAGGAATGATGGGAACGGATGCCGAGGCGCGGCTGCGCGCGCTGGAGGATCGCGCCGCGATCGAGCGGTTGCTGCTCGATTACGGGCGCACGCTGGACGGCCGGGATTCGGCCGGATACGCGGCGCTGTTCGCGCGGGACGGCGTGTGGATCGCCCCCGGCTTCGAAACGCGCGGGCCGGCCGCGATCAAGGCGATGATCGACCGGATGTTCGCCAATGTCCCGGCGTCGGCGACATCGCATCTGATGAGCAATTTCTGGATCGAGGTCGATGGCGACCGGGCGACCGCGTCCTCGCGCTTCAGCCTGTTCGCGCCCAACGAGACCGGCGGCCCGCGCATCCGGCTGAGCGGCCATTACGACGACGAGCTGGTGCGCGAGGATGGCCGCTGGCGCTTCCTGCGCGGGGTGCTGACCCATGACCTGGAAGCCGGCTGAGCAGGACTGAGGGGAAGATCGGATGATTGAGGCGACAGGCGAGGATGCGTTCAGCCGTCCGGTGCGGCGGGTGGTGACGGGCCATGACGAAACCGGCCGGTCGATCATCGTCAGCGACGGGCAGACGACGACGCACCACGCATCGGGCGGATCGGGGATGACGATCTACGACCTGTGGGAGACCTTCGAGGCGCCCGCGCCGATGACGGCGATGGAGGACGACCCCACCGCCGTGCCGCTGCATTTCGGCATCCCGACGATCGGCGTGCGCATCCGCATCGCGGAGATCCCGCCGGCGGGCGAGCGCGCACCCTTCATGCACCGCACCGAATCGATCGATACCATCCTGGTCCTGCGCGGCGAGATGACCATGCTGATCGACGACGCGGAGGTGGTACTGCGCGCCGGGGATACGCTGGTGCAGCGGGGCACGGACCATGCCTGGGTCAACCGCAGCGGCGCACCGTGCCGCATCCTCTTCATCATCATCGGCGGGCGGATGACCGAGGCGCTGAAGCAGACTCTGGGCATCGAGACGATCGAATGGGATCCGCGCGACGGCGGCACCGGGCATCGCGCGAACGAGCAGGCCGGCGGGGCGGGCGGCTGACGGCCGGTTGACAGCGGTGACAGTTTTTGGGGCATCGGACTAAGTTTGCCATTGGGATATTTCACCAAGCGCATTATCGGGCAGTGGTGAGATGCTGGCGGGTGCCCGGAAGGCACCCCGACATGGAGGCTGGGTTTGACGAATCTGGATGCGTTTGCGGCGAGCCCGATCGATCAGCTGATCGACGAGTGGGCGACGATGATCCCGACGCTCGACCCGCGCTCCTTCTCGATCCAGCTGAAGGTCTATCAGGTCAACCTGCTCGCCTCGCGGATATACAATCGGCTGGCGCAGAAGTTCGACGTCACCAATGTCGATGTCGACCTGCTGATGGTCATCCGCCGCGACCAGGGGCGCAAGCCGGTGCGGCCATCTGACCTGTGGCGTCAGCTGGAGCTGCGGCCGAGCGCGATCACCTATCGGATCGACCGGCTGTTCGAACAGGGACTGGTCGATCGCACGCCCGATCCGTCGGACCGGCGCGCGCTGTTCCTGACGCTGACGTCGAAGGGCGAGGCGCTGGTCGCGGCGGTGGTCGGCGAGTTCAACGCGATCACGGCCGATCGGATGAAGGCGGTGAAGGACGCGGGCGGCGATCCGGAGGCGTTCGACAAGCTGCTGGCGCTGTATCTCGACGCCTGGAACAATGCGCCGAGCGAGTGAGCGGCGTCATACCCTCTCCCCTCCTGTGGAGGGGAGAGGGTTGCGAAGACTTGGGGATTGCGCAGCAATCTCTTAGTCGGAGCTGGGAGAGGGGTGGGCGGCTGCATAGCAGCCGCGCGAGGCTACGCCTCGCTCTTCCCTCTCCTAGCGTAGCTAGCCAGCAAGCTGGCTAGCTACGCTACCTCTCCCCCGGGGGAGAGGAAAATCTCTCCCTGCCTTCCCGCCTCACCGTTCCGTCGCGATGTGTCGGGAGGCGATCCAGAAATGGATGGCGGGCCACAGCATCAGCGGGGCCCAGGCCAGCAGCGACATCTGCGTCGCGCGGGCCAGCACCGGGCCGCAGGCGGCCGCGATCGCGGCGGATGCGTCGGCGGGGGCGAGTCCGCCGGGGCAGGCGGATGCGAAGCCGGCGAGGCCGCGCGCGGCGAAATAGTGTTCGGCCAACAGGTCGATGGTGAGCCCGCCGAGCAGCGGGCCGATGCTCGCCCCGATCAGACCCATGCACAGCGCGACGATCGCGCTGGTGGTGGCGCGGGCGCGTGGCTGGGCGAGGTTGTGGAGCGTCGCGAAGCTGGGGGCCATATAGGTCGCGACCAGCAGCCCGGCGGGGGCCAGGAACAGCGCCAGCCCGATCCAGTCGTCTTGCGCATAGGCTGCGAGGTTGAGCGGGATCGCGAGCACGATGCCGATCGCGGGCACCCACATGTACCAGCGACGATCGTTCCGGCCCAGGGTGTCGGCGATGATGCCCGCCACCACGGTGCTGATCGCGGCGGTGACGAAATTGGTCGCGCCTACCAGAAGTGCGACCTCGGTATAGCTGAGGTCGAAGCGGCGCAGGAGATAGGGCGCGAGGAACGACGTGCCGGAATTGCCGATCAGCACCGCGAGCGTGAGCCCGATGACGATGTGCCGCGATGTCGGCCGCTGCCAGATGCCGCGCGCCACCGCCCCGAAGGAGGGCGTCGCATCGGCGAGGGCGGGTGGGTCGTATCGTCCGCGCGGCGGCTCGCGCAGCATCAGCCGCACCAGCAGCGCGATCAGGATCCCCGGCAGGCCGACGACCAGGAAGGCCGATCGCCAGCCCGAATGATCGACCAGTATGCCGCCGATCACCATGCCGAGCAGCCCGCCGATCGGAAGCCCCAGACCGTATATGGCATGGGCGATCGCGCGACGATCGGGCGGGAAATAGTCCGCGAGCAGCGAATGCGACGCCGGCATCCCGCCGGCTTCCCCGATCCCGACCCCCATCCGCGCGAGCAATAACTGCCAGAAGGTGCCGGCCAGCCCGCAGCAGGCGGTGAGGATCGACCAAGCGACGATGCAGACCGACAGGATGGTGACGCGATTGCCCCGTTCCGCCATCCGCGCCAGCTTCAGCCCGGCGGTGGAGGACAGGATCGCGAAGGCAAATCCGTTGAGCAGCCCGAGCTCCCAGTCGGCGAGGTGGAGCTCTTCCTTGATCGGCTGGAGCAAGATCGTGATGATCCAGCGATCCATGAAGTTCAGGATGTAGACGACCACCAGGATAGCCAGCACGAACCATCGGTAGCGCGGCCCTTCCGCCGCGCCGTCATGCGCGCCGGCGGCGATATCGTGGTGCGCGAACCCTTCGCCGATCGCCAAGCCCCGTCCCCTCCCGATCCTCCCGCGATGCTGCCGATCGCGTTAAAGGTGCCGTGTTTCGGCTGCCCCACAGTGATCCAGGGCGTGGCATAAGGCAACGCATAAATTTCGATTGACGTTATTTTCTAAATCTGAACTATTAAGGCGAGCAAGTTACTTCGCCGCATGCAGATTCATGGCGGCGGACCAACGGTACCAAGCAGGGCGACGTCGCCACAGCGGCGCGCCGAGGGGATGGCTGACCATTATGACGCAGATCGATGACGAACGGGAGCGGGGGGAGCTGAGCGAACTGGAGCAGGGCGTGGCGCTGCGGCGGTCGATGTTCGGCGATGCCGCCGCCCAGGCCACCAGCGCGCCGGGCTATCGCCAGCCGTTCGAGGACCTGGTGACGCGCTATTGCTTCGGCAATGTCTGGCAGCGGCCGGGGCTGGACCACAAGACGCGCAGCCTGCTGACGGTGGGGATGCTGGCGATGCTGTCGCGCCCCGTGCAGCTGAAGGCGCATATCCGCGGCGCGGTGGCCAATGGCGCGACGGCGGACGAGATCCGCGAGGTGCTGATCCAGGTGATGCTGTACGGCGGGCTGCCGGCGGCGGCGGACAGCTTCGGTCATGCGACCGAAGTGATGGCCGAGCTGGGGCTGGCGTGATGCGCGTCGGTTTCATCGGCATCGGCGCGATGGGTTGGCCGATGGCGGCCAATCTGGCGCGCAAGGGATTCGACCTCACCGTGTTCGATCTCGATCCCGCCCGGCTCGCCCGCTTCGTCGGGGAATGCGGCGGCAAGGCGGCGGGATCGATCGACGAACTCGCCGCGCTCGACATGGTGATCACGATGCTGCCGACCGGCGAGCATGTCCGCCGCGCGCTGACCGAAGGTGCGTTCGTCGACGCGGCGCAGGCCGGGCTGGTCGTGGTCGACATGAGCTCTTCGGAACCGGGCGGCACCCGCCGGCTCGCGGAGGTGCTGGGTCCACGCGGGATCGTACTGGTCGACGCGCCGGTCTCGGGCGCGGTGCCGCGTGCCGAGGCGGGGACGATCGCCATCATGATCGGCGGCGGGGATGACGCGCTGGTCGACCGGATCTCGCCGGTGCTGCTGGGGATGGGCAACAAGCTCTTCCGCACCGGCCCGGTCGGTTCCGGCCATGCGATGAAGGCGCTCAACAACGTATTGGCCGCGACGGCGCTGGCCGCCTCCACGGAGGCGCTGCGCATCGCGGAGAAATTCGGGCTCGACGGACAGACGATGATCGACATCATGAACGTATCCACCGGCCGCAACTTCGCGACCGAACATCTGATCGGCCAGCATGTCCTGGCCGGGCGCTTCGCCAGCGGCTTCACGATCGGGCTGCTCGCCAAGGACGCGGCGATCGCCGCCAGTCTGGCGGAGGAACTCGACGTCGACGCCCCGGTGGTGGCGATGGTGGCCGATCTCTTCGGTCGCACCAGCCGCCGGATCGGCGGGGACAAGGACAATTCCGCCTATATCCTGGGCTGGGACGATACCCGCGCCGCGACTCACCTGGGCGAGGTGGCGGCATGATCGGGGTCGAGGAACGGCTGCGCCGGCTGGAGGATCGCGAGG
>Ga0160461_1001195_pt1 | contig 11174 bp, 12 predicted proteins | sample HID1975I_E6MG_FD_108266 | JGI IMG/M metagenome (GOLD analysis project Ga0160461, IMG submission 108266) | Enriched soil microbial communities from UW Madison campus, WI, USA - HID1975I_E6 MG | ecosystem: Environmental > Terrestrial > Soil > Unclassified | place: USA: Madison, Wisconsin...
ATCCCGAAACCAACACCGTCTTCATCGCGACCGGAAATGGCGGCCCCCATCCCAGCTGGCTGCGCAGCAAGTCGGGCGGACCCGGAGACCAGCTCTACCTGTCGAGCATCGTCGCCGTCGATGCCGATACCGGACGCCGCAAATGGCATTATCAGACTACCCCAGGCGACAACTGGGACTATGCCGCGACATCGCCGCTGGTGATGGCCGACCTGGAGATCGGCGGCCGCAACCGCCAGGTGATCATGCAGGCCCCGAAGAACGGTTTCTTCTACGTGCTCGATCGCAAGACCGGCGAACTGCTCCGCGCCGAACCCTACACCCATGTGAACTGGGCAACCGGCGTCGACATGAAGACCGGCCGGCCGATCCTCAGCGATGACGGGAATTACCGCCAATCGCCGCGCGTGATCTGGCCCAGCATGGCCGGCGGCCATAGCTGGATGCCGATGGCCTACAGCCCCCGCACGCGGCTGGTCTACCTGCCGGTCTACGACACGCCCGCCAGCTATGGCAGTCGCGACGAGGCCCCCTTCACGCCGGGGTCCGCCAATCACGGTTCAAACAACACCTTCGCGCCCTTCGATACGGCCGATCTGGCGAGGCGCTACGCCGCCGGCCCGGCGCAGGTGTACGAAGGGCGGCTCAAGGCGTGGGATCCCGCCACCGGAAAGCCGCGCTGGGTCTCCGATCCCCTGCCCTTTCTCAACGGTGGCACGCTGGTGGCCGGCGACCTCGTCTTCCAGGGCGCGTCCGACGGAAAGCTGCGGATCTTCGCGGCCGATACCGGCAAGCTGCTCCACAGCTTGGACATCGGCACCGCGATCATGGCGGCCCCGATGACCTATGTCCTCGATGGCGTTCAGTATGTCGCCTTCACCGCCGGCTTCGGCGGCCCCCAGGGCGGCTTCTTCGCCCCCGGATCGGCCCCGGCCACCTATGAGAATTACGAGCGGCTGATCGCCCTCAAGCTCGGCGGCGGAATCGTCCCGCTGCCGCCGAAGCGCCAGCCGGCCACGCCCGCGCCCATCCCCACGACCATCGCGGCATCACCCGATCAGATGAAGCGGGGCGAGCGGCTATTCAGCCAGCAGTGCAACCGTTGCCACGTCATGGGCGGCGCGGACGGGATCTATCCGAACCTCTGGAACATGGGTCCGGATGCTATCGAGGCGTTCGACGCGATCGTCGGCGAAGGCGCGCTCGCTTCCGCCGGCATGGGCAACTTCTCCACCAGCATGACCGCGTCCGACATCGCTGCGGTCAAGGCGTTCATCGTCAACGACACCGTCACGAAGCGGACGAAAGGCAAGCAGGCCGGCGCGCAGTTCCGCGAGGCGACCCACTGATGGGAAAGGCTCGTAGCCGGCGGGTGCCGGCTACGACATGCCGTTGGCGTTCTCCGACGTGGCGGGCACGTCCTGCCTGACGTCCCAATGCTCCGATATCCGCCCGTCGCGGAATCGGAAGATATCGACATTGGCGGTGCGGCGTCCGTCGGCATAGGTGGTCAGCCGGTGCTTGAGCACGAAATCGTGGTCGACCAGCGTGCGCATCTGGCCGAATTTCGGCATCGCCGCCGCGCCCTTGCCGAATTCCGCGCGCAGATAATCGATCGCCCCGTCGACGCCGTCGGGTATTTCGGGGCTGTGCTGCCGATAGTCGGGTGTGAACCAGCGGCGGATCGCCGCTTCGACATCGCCCTTCGAGAGAGCTTCCGTATACGCATCCAGCTGCGCGATCGTCTGCGCGCGATCGATCCCGGCATCGGGCAGGCCACAGGTCGGTTGCGTCACCGATCCGCGATAGGCGCTCGCCGAGGCGTGATCGTCACCGACGCCGCAACCGACCCCGTTCCCGTGCGGGATCGCGGGCGGGATCGCCTGGATCACGTCCCAATGCTCGACGATCCTCCCGCCGCTGACCCGCCAGATATCGACGAACACCCGGCCCGGATCACCCGCCTTGGTGAAGCCATGGTGATGCAGGGCGAACAGGTCTCCGTCCACGATCAGCATGTTGTTGATGTTGGCCCAGCTCGCCGGCGGGCCGGATCGCGCCGCCAGCTTGGCGAAATAGGCGCGATGCCCCGCCAGCCCGTCCGCCATGTTGGGATTGTGCTGGATGAAGTCGGGCGCGGCAAAGCTGTCATAGGCCCCACGGACATCGCCCTTGTCGAACATCCTGGTGAGAAATGCGGTCGCGACCCGGCGGGTTTCCTCTGTCCGGGAATCGACCGGCGAACTGGCCGGGGCGGGTGCGGCAACGGGCTCGGCTGCATCCGCGACGGCCAGCGCGAGCAAGGCGAAGCACGGCGAGGCGAGGACCGCGCGGCGAAGGTTGGGGCCGCGCATCACAGCTTGTCCGCCTCGGCCCAGGGCAGCGGTTTCGTCCACGGCTTGGCCTTCTTGTCCCAATGCGAGATCGAGAAGCGGCGGAATTTCCACGCCCCGTCTTCCTGGACGATATGGTTCACGAAATAGCCCAGGCTGCGCACGCCATAGGATTTCCCATCCGGCGCGGAGCGGAAATGCGTCGCGTAGCTGTAGACGATCCAGCCCTTCGCGGCGGGCACATAATGATGATGCGCCGCCGTATGCACCCACAGGTCGCCTTCGCGATCGCGTATGTCGAGGAGGTAGCGGAACCACGCCCCCATCGCCTCACGCCCGCTGTGGACCTTGCCCATGCCGACCACGAGGGCATCGCCTGTGAATAGGTCGAGAAACCCCTGCTCGTCGCTGCAGTCATAGGACCAGAGATAGGCGGCGTAGAGATCGTCGATCGCGAAGCGATCCGCCGCCGGCGGGCTTTTCGGCGGCAGGCCGGAAGCCGCATGGGCGGCACCGCTCACCACCATCATCCCCGCGCCCGCCGCCAGCGAAATGCTGGACAGCTCGCGGCGACTGACGCCGACGCTTCTCTGCTCTTCCATAGGTCTCTCCCATCATCGTCCTTGTTGCCCGGATCATGCGGCGGCACCCTCTTGCGTTCAAGATAGAATATTATGTTGTAGACAATCTGACCTGTGCTGCTTATCCGCTGGGGCTGCAGCCGGACAATCGGCGCGAGGGAGAGCGGCGTGCGGGATCTGGAAGGCAAGGTCGCGATTGTCACCGGTGCCGCACGCGGCATAGGTGCCGCACTGGCGAAAGGGCTGGCAGGCGCGGGGGCGACGGTAGTCCTGGTCGACATCCTGGACAGCACGGAAACCGTCGAGAAGATCCGCGCCGCCGGCCGCACCGCGCTGGGTCGCCAATGCGATATCAGCGCGCCGGATGCCGTGGCCGAGCTGGCCGAGATCACCGCGTCCGAGTTCGGCGATGCGCATATCCTGTTCAACAACGCCGGGCTGCACCCGGACCCGATGCCGTTCGAGCAGCTGAGCTTCGCCTATTGGCGTCGCACCATGTCGGTCAATCTCGACGCGATGTTCCTGATGACGCAGGCCTATCTGCCGCAGCTCAAGCGGCGCGGCTGGGGCCGCATCGTCAACATCTCGTCCTCCTCCGCCAACACCGCCCCGCCCAACGGCGCGCCTTATGTCGCGAGCAAGGCGGGCGTGGTCGGCCTGACGCGGGCGACCGCCACCGAGTTCGGCAAATACGGGATCACGGTCAACGCCATCGCGCCCAATCCCGTCCGCACGCCGGGCGCGGACAAGGCGATCAGCGAGGACATGTACCAGATGATCGCCGGGATGCAGCCGATCGCCCGGGTGATGGAGCCGCGCGACGTCGTCGGCGCCGCGCTGTTCCTGTGCAGCGAAGGCGCGGCCTTCATCACCGGGCAGAACCTGCATGTCGACGGCGGCACCGTCCGTGCCGGCTAGCGGGGTTTTGGGAGGGAAAGACATGCCAACTCGATCGATAGACGGCGGCGGGCTCAACGGAGCCACCATCGCCAGGGGCAGCGCCGCCTTCATGATCGCGGTCTATTGCGCCCAGTTCTTCTTCGGCGGTTGGTTCGTGGCGCACGGACTTAACCAGTGGCTCGATTTCTTCCCGCGACCGAAGGGCTCGTCCCCCGTGGCGCGCGAATTGATCATGGCGCTCAACCATTCGGGCCTGTTCGATCTCGTCAAGGCGATGGAGGTCGTCACCGGTGCCCTCCTCCTCGCCAATCGCTTCGTCCCGCTGGCCGTCGTTGCGGCTTTCCCGATCGCCCTGTCGATCGCGCATCTCAACCTGCTGGTGAACCCGGACATCACCAGCAAGATCGTGGGTGTCCTGATCATGGCCATTCTCGGCCTGATCGCGCTCGGCCATCTCGACAAGTTCCTGCCGATGCTGGCTTTCAACAATGGCGACCCGAGCGATCGGGGCCTGCGGCAGCTTTTCGGCAAGCGGTGAGAGAGGAAACTTCGATGCGTCCCGCCATCCACGCCCTAGCTATCGTCGCCGGCCTCGCCGCGCCGATCGCCCTGACCTTCTGGTCGACCTCCGGCAGCGGCCCGCGCAGTGCCGCGCAGGCGGCCGCAATCGCCGCCGAGGCGATGACGCCCAGGCAGGTCGTCGAAGCCTTCGAGGCGCTCGCCTTCGACCAACGCAAGCCGCTCGAGGCGGCGCGCAAGTATATCTCGCCCGAAATGCGCGATCACAGCCAGCGGATCGTCGGCGACTATCCCTCGATCATCGCTTTCCTGGAAAAGCTCGACTGGGCGAAGGAAGGCGGCGGCCCGCAGCGGACCATCCACCACCTCGTGGCCGAGGGCGACATCGTGATGGTCCACCATCACCTCGTCCGTACCCCCGGAACGCCCGGGATCTCCGCCGTCGACATCTTCCGCGTGAAGGACGGCAAGATCGTCGAACACTGGGAAGCGCTGCAGGACCTGCCGGCTACCAGCCCTAACAAGTTCGGCGCGTTCTAGGGCAGATCGACATCCAGGAAGTCCAAAAAAATTCGACCACAGATCGTTCCGTCATCCTGATTAAAATCAGGATGCAGTCGGAGCGAACTCGCCCATGGAGCACTGAGTCATGCTGATCTTCATCAGCACTACCATGTAATGAGGTTGCGGGAGCGCATGACAGGCTGAATGCCGACCCGCTCTGGAACCGGGCTCGCCTCGGCCTCAACCCGCCGGCGGCAGCATGTCCAGCGCGTCGTCGAGGAGTTGCTCGATCCTGTCGCGGTCGCGGCGATGCGCGCTGAGCAGTTGTTCCCGGTCGCGCGACGCCAGCGCCTCCACCAGCGCGGTCTCCCCGGTCGGCGACTTGTCTGCCGGCAGCAGCGCACGGAACCGGTCGGTCAGCGTCCACAGCCGCATCGCCTCGCGCAGCAGCACCTTCTGCGGCGAGAGATCGAAGATCAGGAAGCGCGTGCGGGCCAGCGCGTCGAGCCACTTCTCCCGGTTGTCGGGCGTCAGGGGCACCGACACCTCGGCCAGCAACGCCCGCAACCGCCGCAATTCGGCATCGCTCGGCCAACGCGCACTCGCCAGCAATTCGCTCTCCATCCAGCGCCGCATCCTGTAGAGTTGATGCGCTTCGTCCGCCGAGAGCCGCGCGACGAAATAGCCGCGATTGCGATCGTGGCTGAGCAGGCCCTCCGCCGCGAGCTGCTTGAGTGCCTCGCGCACGGGCACCTTGCTGATCGCGTAATCGAGCGCGAGCTGCGTCTGCGAGAGATGCTCGCCGGGCTGGAGCGAGCCGCGCAGGATGGCCTTGCGCAGCAGCGCGATCACCTGCTCCGATCGGGCGACCTCGGTTTCCGGCTTGCGCGTCACGCCACCTTCCAGGGGCTGACCGTGACATGGATCGCCCCCTCGACGCCCCGTCCCGCCGTGGCGAGGATGGCATCGTGGACCCCGTCCAGCCCGAAATCATGGCTGCACAAGCGATCGATCGGCCAGCGCCCGGAGGCGATGATGTTGAGCGCGATGGCGACCGAGCGGTAGCTGTGCCCGCGCGGGGCACGCACCGTCAGGTATCGTTTCTTGATGTCGCCGATCCGCACCGACTGGCCGAGCCCGTTGAGGCTGAGCCAGGCGCCCTTTGCGGAGAGCGCCACCGCCTGCGCCGCGATCTCGCCGGTGGGATCGCCGGTGGTGTCCACGACGACGTCGACCCCCCGGCCGCCGGTCGCCTTCATGACCACCGCCGCCAGATCCTCCTGATCGACATCGACGGCGATGTCCGCGCCCAGTTCCAGCGAAAGATCCAGCCGCGCGCGATCACGCCCCTTGCCGACGACGATCACCTGCGCCGCCCCCGCCACCTTGGCCGCAAGCGCGCAGCCCAGGCCTTGCTGCCCCGGCCCGAAGACCAGCACCGTCTTGCCGAGCCCCGCGCCGCCGTCCAGCACGGCCCATTGCACGCCGTTGCCCAGCGGCACCGCGAGCGTCGCATGTCGCGCGTTCATGTCGTCCGGGATGCGGTGGATCACGGCGTTGGGCGCGAGATACATGTACTCGGCGAAGCCGCCCCAGAGATGCGGCGCGATCCCGGCATTGCAGGTGCCGTATCGCAGCGTGTTGAACTGGTCCTTCACGTTGAAGAAGTCGGCTTCCATGCAAAGCCGGTAATCGCCTTGCTGGCACCAGTGGCAATGATGGCAGGGAAGGTATTCGTGCAGCGCGATCCGGTCGCCCACGCGCAGCCCCCAGCGTTTCGCCGCGCCGGCCCCGATCTCGGCGACCGTGCCGACATTCTCGTGGCCCATGATGCACGGCGCGGTGTTCGGCTTGCGATACATCTCCGGGTCGCTGCCGCCCACGCCAGAGGACTCGACCCGCAACAGGCCGGCATCCTCAGGAATCATGGGCTTATCGAACGAGCGGATCTCGCAGGCCTCGATGTCGGTCTTCACGCAGGCGTGGATGGTCATTGGTCAGATCTCCTGAGAGCCGCGCGACTGGACGCGCTCGAACCAAGGCCCCCACAGGAGGGCGACGACGATCAACGGCGGCAGCGCGAAGACGAGGTACAGGATCGGCCGAGACAGGCCGATCGCGAGGGCCTGTCCCGCCAGGAAAGGCCCCAGCGCACCGCCGAGCCGCCCCAGCCCGATCGCGATACCCGTTCCGCCGGCGCGGACCTCCGCGGGAAACAGCACGGGGGCGGAGGCATAGAGGCTGGTCATCGCCCCGGCCATGCACAGCCCGATCAGCATCGACAGCACCAGCACCGCCGTCGCCTGCCCCGGAATGAACGCGAAGGCGGCGATCGCCAGCGCAAAGCCTGAGAAATACAGCCGCGCCATCCGGATCAGGCCTAGGCGATCCGCGAGATAACCGAAGATCAGCGGCCCCAGCAGGCTGCCGATATTGATGATCGTGACCGTCCGGTTCCCCTCCTCCTGTGAGAGGCCGATCATCTCCATCAGCTTCGGCGTCCAGTTGAGGATGAAGAAGAAGCTTAGCATGTTGAGGAAGAACGCCGCGCAGATCGCGATGGTCGGCCCCCGCCCGGCCGCTTCGCACAACCGTCGCAGGAAGCCGAAGTTGAGCGCGACGCGACCGGATGGCCGGCCGGATTCGGGCAGTGCGAAGACGTTGATAAGCAACACCAGCGCCGTCAGCCCACCGCCGATGAAATAGATGATCTGCCAGCCATGGCTCGCGATCAGCTGGACCGAAAGCGCGCCCCCGATGATCGAGCCGATCGGATAGCCGGCCGAGAAGATCGCCAGGATCAGGTTGCGACGAGCGGGCGGCGCGGTCTCCGCCACCACGGTGTTGAGCGTCGCCAGCACGCCGCCAATACCGAGCCCGGTCAGCAACCGCAGCGCGATGAGCTGCGGCGCGCTGGTCGCCAGGCCCGATGCCAGCATGCCGATCGCCATCACGGCCATGCACGCGAGCGAGACCATGCGCCGTCCGTGCCGGTCGGCCAGCGGAGAGATGAACAGCGATCCCAGCGCCATCCCGATCAGCCCAGCGCTGAATATCATGCCCAGGGTCGCCGGGCTCAGCTGCCAGGCTTTCATCAGTGCCGAACCGGTGAACGCGACCGCCAGCACATCGAACCCGTCGACGACGTTGGCCAGGATGCAGCCGATCAATGCCCAATACTGCCTGGCCCGCATGCCGTCTCCCATCGGCTAACTATATTGCCGACATTATGTCCCTGACGGCGCAGCCCGCGTCAAGCAAGGAAGCATGAAACTTCGCACAGAAATGCCTTGAAGCAAATCATGTGCGCCCATAAGGTTCGACATAATCGTATACGTTTCTTTGGGGGCTCGTTCATGCTCGATTGCCACGCCCATGTGGTCGCAGGTGACACCGCCAGGTTTCCGCCGGCGCAAGCGGGCGATCCCAAGATCGACGCGCTCGTCAGCGATCCGTTCGAGGGGGAAAGGCTCGCGCTCGAGATGGCCGAGCAAGGGGTGTCGGGTGCGGTGCTCGTCCAGCGCCGGCAGATCTATGGCTTCGACAACAGCTATGTGTGCGCGCTCGCCCGGCAGGCCCCGCAGCGCTGGAAGGCGATCTGCGCAGTCGACGCCGAGTCACCGCAGGTCGCGGACGACATCGCGTCCTGGCAGATCGCAGGCGGCAGCGGCTTCCGGTTGATGGCCCGCATCGACCAGCGGACGTTCGAATGGCTCGATGGGCCGCATGCCGATCTGTTCTGGCGCCGGATGGCTGATGCCGGGCTGCTGGCCTGCGTCCACTTCTTTCCGTGGAACCGCGATGAAGGGCTGGATCGCCTCGTCGGCATTCTCGAACGCTATCCCGTCCGCCATCTGGTCATCGATCATCTCGCCGCCGCGACGATCACCGATGACGGCGATCCGGGGATCGACGACCGGATCCGCCGTCTTGCGGAACATGGCAACGTGTCGCTCAAGTTCACGACCATCCCGCTGGCGCGGCTGGCCGAACGCCATATCGACGCGGGCGCAATCCTCGGCACCTATCTCGATCTGTTCGGCGAAGATCGGCTGGCCTGGGGATCGGACGTCACCCAGTCTCTCGGCAGCTTCGCGCACATGGTCGGGCTCGGCCGCAGTGCCGCGGCGCATTTCCCCACCGCGATCGCCGAAAAGCTGCTGCACGGAAACACGCAGCGCATCTACGGATTTGCCGATTAGCCTCCGGCCGGCCCGCAGTTAAAGCGGGCCGCGATCAGTCGGTGCGGCCGGCGGCGGCTTTGGCGGGGCGAGCACCGACAGGCTGCTCCATGGAAGCAGCCACTGCTTGGTCAACGCGACCAGCCACGTCGTCGACAGGACGCCGAGGACCAGCGCCGCGATCCCCAGCGCGGTGAACAGGCCGCGCAAGATCTTCCCGGTCGGCTTGGTCTGAACGGTCATCGCGGATCACCCATCATCACAAAGGTCTCGCCTGGTTGCGCGCGCCGAACATCGGCCGATACGCATCGAAATAGGCGAACATCAGATAGCCGTGCATCGCCAGCACCGCGCCGCCGAAGAAGATCATGTCGAGCAGCTTGGCCCTGAACACGGCACCGCTCTGCGCGCCCTGCAACCAGAGCAAGAGGTCATCGAGCATGAAGGCATCGACGATGAAGGTCGTCAGCGCGACAGGAAAGGCGACCACGAGAAGCAGCGGCACATAGCGATTGAAGAGCAGCGCGATTCCGGTGGCCAGCTCGATTACCTTGGCGCTGGCGAACATCCAGCCCGTCGCGATCATGGCGTCCAGCACGGGATGCTTGCCAGGCAGGCTGAAGTCATCGGTGAACGTTGGAAAGGGCAGGATCTTGTACCACCAGTTGATCCCGCCCAGCACATACTGGATCCCCAGCAGCCACCGGATCGCGGGGACCAGTCTTGTATGGAAAGCCTCGTAGCGCACACCGCCTCCCGGTAACGGCGTGATCGCCGATCATGCTACGATAATGTATTCAAAATACGCCCAGTGCAACCAGTTCCCTCGCTGACCCTACGATTTCCTCAGAACCCCCGATCTTGGAGCACTTCCAGCACCGCCTGTTCGAAAGCCTGGCGGCGGGCGGCGCGCACGTTCAATAGATCACGCATCCGGTTCGCTTCCAGCGCGTCGATCAGATCGGCCTTGTTGACGATCCGCCGCTCGGCCGAATCGCGGCGCGGCAGCGACACCAGCGCCCGATATCGATCGGTCAGCGACCAGTATCGCATCGCTTCGCGCACCATGATCTTGAGCGGCGACAGGTTGAACAGCATCAGATGGAACTGCTGGTGCTGGTTCCACCATTCGGCGCGATTCCCCTGATTGAGCAGGTCTTCGAGATCCTGTGCCCGCCTGCGGAACTCGACCAGCTCCTGCTTGGTCGGCCAGCGGATGCTCGCCAGCAATTCATCCTCGATCATGTCGCGAAGGCGAAAATACTGCTTGGCCTCTTCAGAGGAAAAGCGCGCGACGAAGAAACCCCGGTTGGGATCGTGATCGACGATGCCTTCGGCCGAAAGCAGCTTGAGCGCCTCTCGAACCGGCACGCGGCTCGCCTCGAACTGTTCCGCCAGTTCGCTCTGCCCCAGCCGCATCCCCGGCGCATAGTTGCCGCAGGCGATCAACGTGCGCAGCTTGCTTGCGACGACTGACGGGACGGCGTCCGCTACCTCTGTTCCCGAACTACGCACGGTACTACCTCGATGATGGCCGATGGACGCATCTAGGCGAAATCCCCTGCAATTGAAAATAATCTCGGAAGGCCCTGCCTCGAATCCGGATCCTCATTTTTTGCCGCGCAGCGCGAATTCCGATGGCTTGAGCCCGCAGGCGGCCCGCCCGTATCCCGTCATCGCGGCATCCCAGGTGAACGCGAAATGCTGCGCGGCGCTGTTCACGTCGCGCCATACCCGCTGGATCGCGCTGCCGTCATAGATGCCGGTCCCGCCGGACGCCTCGAACAGGCGCGTCGCCGCGTATCGGGCGGTCTGCGCCGCCCACGCCCAGTCACGCGGGATTTGTGCGCGCTGCAGCGGGCTGATGTCGGCGGGCTCGCGCGCCGTGTCGATCATCTCGGCGTCGCGCAGGACCAGCGCCAGCGCCGCATCCGCCTCGGAAGCCGATTGCGCGATCCGCGCGAAGGTGGCGGATTGCTCGGCGATCTGGACGTCGCCGGCCTGGTCGAGCCGCGCACCGATCTGCCGCGCGAAGCTCGCGACCGCCCCCCGCGCCATGCCGATCGGCGCGCCGATGATCGAAAACGGCGCGATATCGGCAAAGGGCATGCGATATACCGCGCCCCGATGCGCCGCCGCCCCCGGCGAGTTGCCGC
>Ga0160461_1001198_pt1 | contig 11170 bp, 10 predicted proteins | sample HID1975I_E6MG_FD_108266 | JGI IMG/M metagenome (GOLD analysis project Ga0160461, IMG submission 108266) | Enriched soil microbial communities from UW Madison campus, WI, USA - HID1975I_E6 MG | ecosystem: Environmental > Terrestrial > Soil > Unclassified | place: USA: Madison, Wisconsin...
CCGATCGCCAATGTGAACGCGGTGGCGGGCGGCGGCTTCGCCTATGCCCTGCCGGCCGGCAGTTTCCTCGATATCGATGCGGGCGGATCGCTCGCGTGGAGCGCCCGGTTGTCCGACGGATCGGCGTTGCCGTCCTGGCTGCGCTTCGATGCCGCCACCCGCAGCTTCCGGGGCAATCCACCGGCGGGCGGCAGCGGTCGGCTGACGATCCGGGTGACCGCCACCGACGAGGGCGGTCGCCAGGCGCGCGACGAATTCCAGATCCTGGTCGGCGGCGCGGCCTCGATCACGGGAACGGACGGCGCGGATCGCCTCACCGGCACGACCGGCGACAACCAGCTGCGCGGGCTCGCGGGCAATGACGTGCTGATCGGCGGCGCCGGCAGGGATCGGCTCGAGGGCGGCGACGGGGCCGACGCCTTCGTATTCCGCACCCTTGCCGACAGCCTTGCCGGCGTCAGCGTGAGGGACACCATCGTCGATTTCCGCCGATCGCAGGGGGACGTCATCGATCTGAGCGCCATCGACGCGGACACGCGCCGCGCGGGCAATCAGGCATTCCGCTTCATCGGGCAGAACGCCTATTCGGGCGCGGCCGGCGAACTGCGCTATGCGGTCGCCTCGGGCCGCGTGCTCGTGATGGCGGACGTCAACGGCGATCGCCGATCCGATTTCTCGATCTGGGTCGGCGGGGCGGGGCTGCTGGGGTCCGATTTCGACCTGTAGGGCCCTTACAGCCCCTCGCCGCCCACCCAATGCGCGTTGGAAAGCGTGCGCGCCAGCGACCAGGTCTGGACGCGGATGTCCGGCACGGCGACGATCTCCCAGAACGCGCCGCGCGTCATCGGCCCCAATGCGAACAGCCGGTCATGCCGCCGGCCATCGCCCCGGATGACATGCGCGCGCACGTCGACGTCGATGCCGATCCGGCAGGAATCGGGGCGGATCGTGCCGTCGTCGCGCAGGCGGCGGAGCAGCGGCTCGGTCGTCCGGTCGAGATCGACCATCGGCCCGCTGCAATTGACCACGCGCCGGGCGATCAGCGTCTCGACCGCCTCGGCACCCCGTGGACGCCAGCGCATCGCGACGCCGCCGGGCGTGGGATCGAAGGCGATGGTCTTGCCGGCCGCGATCTGCAGCCGTCCCTCGGCACGCAGCGCCGCGATCCGTTCCGCCACGGCAGGGGCCAGCCGGTGGCGGTGGACGTCCCACCACGGCCGCAGGTGGCGCAGGAAACGCTGGCGCTGCGCGGCGTCCGCCGCCAGCCACATGCCCTGGGTGAAGGGGCGCATCTCGTCCACCGTCGGCCGCCAGCCGATCGCGTCTGCCCGCTCGCGCACCTCGCGCAGCAGCGCCGACGCCTCGATGCTCGGCCGTTCGGACAGCGCGGTCGATACCGTCCCGCCGGCGACATGCGCGCGCGGCAGCAGGCCGCGCCGCGATATCGCCAGGATACGCCCCTTGAAGCCCCGTGCGTCGAGCAGCAGCGCGACATCGACCATGGTGAGCCCGGTGCCGATCACCACGACGGTATCGTCATCGCCCAGCCCGTCGGCCAATGACGCCGCCCAGGGATCGGCCGAATAGCGATCGGGGCCGATCAGCGCCGGATCGAGCCCGTGGGGCGGATGCGGCGGCAGGTTGCCGACGGCCAGCACGGCGGCGTCGGCGGCGATCCGGTCGCCGCCCGCCAGATGCAGCGTCGCGCCCCCGCCGTCGACCTTGAGATCCTCGACATCGGCGTGGATCAGCCGCAGCCGGTCGGGCGCGCGGGCCAGCGCTTCGTCCAGCAACCCGGCCAGGTATTCGCCATAGACGATGCGCGGCACGAAGCTGCCGCCGTCCCCCTGCCCCCGCGCCGCGAGCCAGCGGACGAAGTGGCCGGGATCGTCGGGAAGCGCGCTCATGTTCGATGCGCGAACGTTGAGCAGATGGCTGGCGTGCGCCGCCGAATAGGCGACGCCGCGCCCGGCCTGCGGACGGCGCTCGATCAGCGTCGCGCGCGGGCCTTCGTGGCGCAGCAGGTTGATCGCCTGCAACGCACCCGAAAAGCCCGCGCCGATGATCGCGACATGGCGGATCATCGGTGCCGTCATGCCAGCGTCAGCGGCCCGTGCTCCAGCCGGGGCAGCACATGGCGCGCGAAGAGATCGGCCTCCGCCGCGTGCGGATAGCCAGACAGGATGAACGCCTCGATCCCTTCCGCGCGATAGGCGTTGAGCTTGGCGAGCACCTGATCCGGATCGCCGACGATCGCGGCACCGCAGCCCGATCGTGCGCGGCCGATGCCGGTCCACAGATTATCCTCGACATAGCCCTCGCTGCCCGCGCTTTCGCGCAAGGCCGCCTGGCGCTGGACGCCGGCCGACTGCGAATCGAGCGATTTCGCGCGGATCTGCGCGCCGGTCGCCGCGTCGAGCTTGGAGAGCAGCCGGCTGGCCGCGTCGCGCGCCTCCGCCTCGCTATCGCGCACCACCACATGGACGCGATAGCCGAAGCGCAGGCTGCGCCCGTGCCGCGCCGCGCGCGCCGAAAGATCGGCCATGATCTCGCGCACCGCCGGCATCGTGTCGGGCCACATCAGATACACGTCGCAACCCTTGGCGGCCGCCTCGCGCGCATTTTCCGAAAGCCCCCCGAAATAGAGCTGCGGGCACTGGCCGGACAGCGTCGAGATGCGCGGCGGGGCCAGGTCGCGGATCTTCCAGAACTCGCCGTCGAGATCGAGCGTCTCGCCGTCGAGCAAGGTGCGCAGGCAATGGATGCCCTCCACCGTCCGGCGGTAGCGCGCGGCGCTCTCCAGCGTCTCGCCCGGCAGGTCGCTCGATATGATGTTGACCGCCAGCCGCCCGCCCAGGATGCGGTCGATCGTCGCGATCTGCCGCGCCAGCTGCGGCGGCCAGCTTTCGCCGACGCGCACCGCCATCAGCAGGCGGATGCGCCGGACGAGCACCGAGATCGCGGCGGCGAAGGCTGTCGTGTCGATCCCCAGCGCATAGCCGGACGGCAGCAGGATATTGTCGAACCCGCCGCTTTCGGCCTGCATCACGATATCGCGGCAATGCTCCCAGCTCGATTGCAGCATCGGATCGGGAACGCCCAGGAACTCGTAGTCGTCATCGCACAGCGCCGAGAACCAGCTGACCTCGCACGGATTCATGGCAGGTGGCGTCATGGCAGGCGATGCCCCAGCGACTGTTCGAGCACCTGATACCATTCGGTCCGCGTCCAGCGCAGCTTGAAGGCGTCGTTCGCCTCGCGGATGCGCTCGGGCTGCTGGCTGCCGACGATCGGGATCGGGCGGGACGGATGCGCCATGATCCACGAATAGGCCACCGCCGCCGTCGACACGCCGGCATCCTCCGCCTTGGCGTGCAGCATCGACGCCACCGACTTGCAGGTCATCTCGATCGGCCGCCCGACCAGCCGGCCGCCGCCAAGCGGCGACCAGGCCATCACCGCCATGTCGTTCGCCATCGCCTGATCGATCACCCCGTCGAACAGCGGCGCGGTGGCCAGCGGCGAAAATTCGGGCTGATGGCTGACCAGCGGAAAGGGAAGGAAGCTCTGCAGCGCCGCCGTCTGCGACGCGGTATGGTTGGAAACCCCGATGGCGCGGACCTTGCCGCTCTTGACGAAGCCCGCCAGCGTCTCAGCCACCACGGCCGGGTGGGTCAGCAGGTCGGGGCGGTGGATCTGGTAGAGGTCGATATGGTCGACGCGCATCCGCTGCAGCGAGGCATCGAGCGCGGAGGCGAGGTAAGCGGGGCTCGAATCATACGGGATGCCGGGCATGATCCCGCCCTTGGTGGCGAGGACGAAGCGGTCGCGAAGCCCGCCGTCCTGCGCCAGCACGCCGCCCAGCAGCGCTTCCGCCGCGCCGAAGGCTTCCTGGTTGTCGGGGCCGTAGACGTCGGCGGTGTCGAGCAGGGTGATCCCCGCATCGAGCGCCGCGACGACACGCTCCCGCGCCAGCGACACGTCGCCGCCGGAGAAGCGCCACATGCCCCAGGCAATGGGTGAAACGATAATTCCGCTCTTGCCGAGCGGCCTTGGTTCGGGGGAGAGGGCCAGTTCTGACATGAACATCCTAATGGCATAGGGACATCTGGAATGGGAGCCACCATCCGCTACGGCATCGTCGGGACGGGCATGATGGGCGTCGAGCACATCCGCAACATCTCGATCCTGCCGGGGGCCGAGATCGTCGCGATCGCGGATCCGACGGCGACCTCGCTCGACTGGGCTCGCGCCGCGCTTGGGCAAAGGGCGGCCGACGTCGCCGCCTATGACTCGGTCGAGGCCTTCGCGGCGCAGGCGGATGTCGATGCGATCGTCGTCGCCTCGCCGAACTACACCCACCGTGCCGTGCTGGAGCCGCTGTTCGGCACTGGTGCTGCGATCCTGTGCGAAAAGCCCCTGGCCACCACGGTCGCCGATGCGCGCTGGGTGGCGGAAAGGGCGGCGGCGCATGGCGCACCGTTCTGGACGGGCATGGAATACCGCTTCATGCCGCCGGCCGCCGCCTTCATCGACCAGGTCCATGGCGGCCGGATCGGCCGGCTGCAGATGCTCTCGATCCGCGAGCATCGCTTCCCCTTCCTCGTCAAGGTCGGCGACTGGAACCGCTTCTCCGCCAACACCGGCGGCACGATGGTCGAGAAATGCTGCCATTTCTTCGATCTGATGCGGCTGATCGTGGGCGCGGAGGCGGTGCGCGTCTACTGCTCGGGCGCAATGGACGTGAACCATCTCGACGAGCGCTATGACGGCCGCACCCCCGACATCATCGACAACAGCTTCACCGTCGTCGATTTCGACAATGGCGTCCGCGCGATGCTGGATCTGTGCATGTTCGCGGACGGGGTGGAGCAACAGGAGGAGATGTCCGCCACCGGCGACAAGGCCCGGCTCGACGTGCTGATCCCGCCGGGCGATCTCGTCTATTCGCCGCGCGTCGACTGGCGCGGCCCCAAGGCCGTGGAGCGGACCCATGTCGCGGTCGAGGAGCATGCGCTTTCGGCCGGATCGCATCATGGCGCGACCTATTACCAGCACGCGGCCTTCCTGAAGGCGGTGCGCGGCGAAGGGCCGGTGCTGGTCACCGCCGAGGACGGGCTGAAGGCGGTGATGATCGGTGCCGCCGCCGAGATCAGCGCGCGCGAGAAACGGGTGGTGACGCTCGACGAGCTGTGATCGCGCCGGCACCCCCGCTCACACCGCACGGCTGAACGCGCCGGCGCTCGTCGCGCGATAGGCGTCGAGCGTCGCCGCGATCGACCGGGCATAGGGCAGCCCCGCCGGCAGGATCGCCAGCTCCCCGCCGTCGAAGCGCGCCAGCCCGCGCTCGACGAAGGGCGCGATGCGATGCTGCGCAGCAATCGCGATGTCGGGATCGATCGTCGCCCGCCCGTCGCAAAGCAGTCGTTCGATCATCTGGCCCCGGCGGAGATCCTCCGCACCGATCGCGATCCCGCGCTGCACCGGCAGCTGATCGGCCGACAGCCGCATCCGGTATCGGCCCGGCGCCTTCTCGTTCTGGGCGAGCAGCCCTTCCAACCGGCTGATCGCGCTGGCGCCCAGCCCGATCAGCGTGTCGCAGCGATCCTCGGTGAAGCCCTGGAAGTTGCGGCGCAGCCCGCCGGTGCGTGCAGCCACCGCCAATGGGTCGCCGGGCCGCGCGAAATGATCGAAGCCGATCGGCTGGTATCTCGCGCCCACCAGCATGTCATGCGCCAGCGCCGCCTGCCGGAACCGCGCCTCAGCGCCCGGCAAGGTCGCGCCGTCGATCCGCCGCTGCCGGCTGAACATCTGCGGCAGATGCGCATAGCCGAACACGGCGAGCCGATCGGGACCAAGCGCCAGCGCCGCCGCGATGCTGCGCTCCAGTTCCGCCTCGTCCTGCCCCGGCAGGCCATACATCAGGTCGAAGTTGAGCGACGTCACCCCAGCCCCCCGCAGCGCGTCGGTCGCGGCGGCGATCATCTCGACCGGCTGGACGCGACCGATCGCCGCCTGGATCTGCGGGCTGAAGCTCTGGACGCCCAGGCTCGCGCTGCGAATGCCGATGCCCGCCACCGCATCGATCCACGGCCGGTCCAGCGTGCGGGGATCAAGCTCGATCGAGACATCCACCTCCGAAGCGGCGAAGGCCGTCACCAGCCGGTCGAACAGCCGCACGAACTGCAGCGAGGACAGCGCGTTCGGGCTGCCCCCGCCAAAGGCGATCCGCCGCACCCTGCCCCGTCCGCCGAGCCGCGTCGCGACCAGATCGATCTCGCTGCCCAGCGCCTCGACATAGGCGTCCAGCCGCCCCTGCCGCGCGGCGGAACCGGTGTTGCACCCGCAATACCAGCAGATCTCATGGCAATAGGGGATGTGCAGGTACAGCGAGACCGGCTCCTCCCGCGCCACGCCGGCAAGCGCACGGGCGATGTCCGCCTGGTCGATCCCCTCCCCGAATTCGGCGGCGGTGGGATAGCTGGTGTAGCGCGGCACGGCGCGATCGAGCAGATCGAGATGATAGGTCCACATGGGGCCTGCCAATCGGCCGCCGCCGCCTTCCCCGCCTTGACCCGCGTCAATCCGCGATTTGGCGCGGATCAAGGCCGCCTGTGCATCGCCGGCCTATCCCGCCCCCACAGCAAGAGTGCTGGAAGGGGAATGAAGATGAACAAGAAGACGCTGGCGGCCGGAGTGATGGCTGCGGCGGCGTTCGCCGCGCCGGCCCATGCGGAAGCGGGCGACGTGCTCGTCCGCCTGCGCGGCATCATGGTCTCGCCGACCGAAAGCTCGGGCGGCATCAACCCGACCTTCCCGACCGAGAAGGTGGCCGTGAACGACAGCGTGATGCCCGAAGTGGACTTCACCTACATGTTCACGAACAACATCGGTGCCGAGCTGATCGTATCGAGCACCAAGCACAAGGCCAGCGGCAGGACGGGCACCACCGGATCGATCGGCAAGCTCGCCTCGACCTGGGTGCTGCCGCCCACCCTGACACTTCAATACCACTTCGCGCCCGAGGGCAGGATCCGGCCTTATGTGGGCGCGGGCGTCAACTACACGATCTTCTATTCGGAAAAGGCATCGACCGGGCTGGAGGCGGCCGTCGGCGACACGAAGGTGCGGATGAAGGACAGCTTCGGCTATGCGCTGCAGGCCGGCGTCGACATTCCCGTCGGCAAGCGGACCTTCGTCAACTTCGACGTCAAGTATATCGACATCGACACCACCGCCCGCCTCGACACCACCGCGATCGGCACCCAGCGGACGAAGATCCACCTCGATCCCCTCGTCTTCGGCGTGGGCTTCGGCTGGAAGTTCTGATCCCGGTTGAAAGTCGGGATGGAAGCGGCGCGCGGGGCCTCCTCGCGCGCCGCTTTCGCGCCTGGAGTCCGTCCGGTCTTGTTTGAAGCGCCAGTGCTCCTGCGCAGGCAGGAGCCCAGGGCAGCAAGCGCTGCCCTCCACGGCCCTGGGCTCCTGCTTGCGCAGGAGCACGTGATTCCCTTTGATCCGGAACGACTCTTGGGTGCATGCGAGACAGGAGCATGCGATGGCCGACAGAAGCGCGAACCCGCCCACCAGACCCGGCGAGACCGTCCTCCTGGCCGGCGGCAATCCCCAGATCGCCAAGGCGGACGGCGACGCCCCGGTCCAGGCCTATATCGCGGCCATGCCGGGCTGGAAGAGCGAGGTCGGCCGCCGCCTCGACGCGCTGATCGAGCGCAGCGTCCCCGGCGTGCGCAAGGCGGTGAAATGGAACTCCCCGCTCTACGGCGTCGACGGGCGCAGCTGGTTCCTCGGCATCCACTGCCTCACCCGCTATGTGAAGATCGCCTTCTTCAAGGGCTCCGCGCTCGATCCACTGCCCCCCGGCCCGTCAAAGCAGGCCGACGTCCGCTACCTCCACATCCACGAAAAAGAGCCCATCGACGAGGACCAGCTGGCCAGCTGGATCCGGCAGGCGGCGGACCAACCCGGCTGGGTGCCTTGAGTGGGGGGGGGTGATGGGGGTCTGTTCGTCAACATGGGCGGCGGGGACGAACTGAGCGCGGCTGGTTGCTACCAGCTCAAAACATTCCACGGCGCGCGCGCAAATAGCCGCAACTGCCGGAATAGGCCATTCCCACTTCGTTGATCGGCCCGGCGGCTGTGCGCCTCATTACACGACACCAAACCCCGGGGCCGCCGGCCCCAGACCCCTTGGTTCGGAAAAAGAGGCGTGTTGTGAAGGTGCTCTCATTGTCGAGTACCGAGTAGCACGTACACGCTGCTGGCAAACTGTCTGTTCAACACATGACCTTTTGGGCAATATGGGCGCAATTCCTTGAGCGGACGGGGCTGGTATGGCAAACAATGATAACACAATCGAAATTGAGCAGGTTGGCATTGGGGACGTTCTAAAAAGGTATCGTCTTCGAGTGCCGCCCAATCAACGCGATTACGCGTGGGGTGAGCCAGAAGTCCTAAACCTTCTGGAGGACGTAACTCTAGCCATACATGCGCATGAGCCCCAGCATTTTTTGGGGTCTCTAGTAACAATCAAACGTGAAAACCACGTTCTTGAAGTTGCCGACGGACAGCAACGTCTCGCGACTACAGCGTTAATTCTTTCTGCGATGCGAAGCATTGTAGGCCGACATCATACAAATCTTACGACGCTTATTGGTGGATTTCTTTCATCGATTGATACTAACTCGTTAGAGGAGCAACCGAATATATCCTTGAATATTGCAGACAGTTCGGTTTTCCAGAGCTTGATAATAAGTGGCGAAGTCGGGACAGGCTACGTTCCCACCAGAATATCGCACAAGCTTCTTAAGCAGGCATACGATTTGTCTAAAGATCATTTGAAAAAAGTTATTGCACCTCTACCAGAAAACGAAAAGTGGTCAGTATTTCAAGCTTGGATTAATTACTTCCAGTTTAAAGCTAAGGCGATCCTTTTAATCGTATCAAACGAAGCAAATTCCTTCCGGATGTTTGAAACGCTTAATGATCGGGGCTTGAAAGTTTCTCAATCAGACCTGATCAAGAATTATGTTTTGGGTCAGTCGGATAGCAGGATTGAGGATGCCAAAAATGCTTGGTCTTCGATCAAGGGGACTTTAGAGTCTCTTGATGACGAAGATATGATGATGAATTTTATTCGTCACTCTTTGATAGTGACGGGAGGATTTCTTCAGCAGAAGAATATTTACGATAAAATACAAAACACAACGAGAGGATCGACTGCGAGCGTGAATCTTCTGTCTACATGGGAGTCGCTCGCATACGATTATGTTGCTTTATCAAATCCTGAAAGTTCGGCCTGGTCTGGATACCCAGCGAAAATACGTGAGAACATCAAAGTATTGAACTTGTTTGATATATCTCCGTTGAAGCCTCTGCTCTTGGCTGCATCCAAAAAAATGTCTGCAAAGGAAGCTGAGAAAACCTTTGAAAAGGCAGTTTCTGTTGGTGTGAGGTTGATAATTGCATCACGCACAACAACACAATCTGTTGAAAAGCCTTTGGGCGATGTAGCTAATAGAATCTGGAACGGCGAAATCAAAGACGCCAATTCTGTTATACAGGCACTTTCTTCTTCAATTCCGAACGATCAGCAATTTCGGGAAGCGTTTGAGTCTGCAACGGTTTCGAATGCTCAGTTCGCACGCTACTACCTTCGATCATTAGAGCGCGTGGCGAAAGGTGATGCCAATCCGTGGTTAATACCGAATGATGACCCCGCAGTAATCAATCTTGAACACGTATGCCCGCAAAAGCCACAAGATAACTGGCCAAGGTGGTCAGCGGATGATGTGAAAGCTTACGTAAAACGTATCGGCAATCTCGCGCTCCTTACATCGGATGCCAATTCAAATATGAAGAGTGATACGTTTGATAAAAAGAAAGTGCAGCTAGCGTTGGCCCCTTATGAGACTACGCTTATGATAGCCAAGAATGATACTTGGCTTCCTACCGATGTTGTAGCGCGCCAGAAGGAACTGGCGACGATTGCTCTTAAGGCGTGGCCGCTGCGTTAAGGGCAGATCTCCGCATTAACTGCAGTTGGGCAGATTCACCCTAATGGCCGGTATCCGCCCATGCCGGTCGGAGGCGGACCGGCTATCCGCGTCTAACTGCTCGTGACCGGCCAGTCTGAAATCGGCCAGCGTCAGTCAGATGAAGTTGGCACCCGTGCAAGGCTGGAGCGTCTGCTCTCGCCGAGAGCAGACATTTGATTGGCAAGCCCAGAACGGCAGCAATGTCCCCACGCCCCCTACTCATTGCGCATGAAACCCCTCCTCACCGGCATCGCGCTCCTGCTTTCCACGCCCGCTTATGCCCAGCCCGAACTGGAAAGCGGATTGGTCGGCGCGGTGAAGGGGTGCGAGGAGTGGATTCTTCGCCCTGCGAGCTGGTCGAACGGGCCGGATGCCTTCGCGAAGGCCGTTGGGCTCGGCGGTCGCATGGGGCTGGTCGACAAGGTCGAGGACGCGCAGCTTCCGCCCCCAGATCTCCGGCGCGGCAACCATTACTGGCGGATCAACGCCACGCGGGAAGCCGGCTTTCTCCTCGTCGTATCCGATCAACTCCCCATGTGCCATATCACCGGCGGCGGCGGGGTCGATCTTCAACCTTCGATCGAGGCGGTCCTCGCATCGGCCGCCTTCACCGCGCGCTGGACGAGGATCGACGATATCTCTCGCGGCGATGTGGCCTCGACGGTGTTCCGGAACCGCAAGGACAAGGCTTTCACCATCCAAATCAGCCGCGCGAAGCGACCCGGCCAGCGGCTGGATCGCGTGCAGTTCATCTCAACCGCGCAATAAGCGCTCGACTGAAGCCGGCGGGCCATCACGGCCACCGCCCGCGCTCTTCGTCGACCAGGATGCGCAGCGCAGCGCCGTCGAGATCCTCGAACTGGCCCGATCGCAGCGACCACAGGAAGGCGCCCAACCCGCTCAGGCCGAGCAACAGCGCCACCGGGATCAGGAAGCCAAGCCCGCTCATCTTGCACATCCCTTCAATCGCAACGCATTGGCGACGACGATGATCGACGAGGTCGACATCGCCACCGCCGCCACCAGCGGCGTCACCAGCCCGAGCACCGCCAGCGGCACCGCGAACAGGTTGTAGCCGATCGCCAGCGCGAAATTCTGCCGCACCACGCGCATCGTCC
>Ga0160461_1001199_pt1 | contig 11156 bp, 8 predicted proteins | sample HID1975I_E6MG_FD_108266 | JGI IMG/M metagenome (GOLD analysis project Ga0160461, IMG submission 108266) | Enriched soil microbial communities from UW Madison campus, WI, USA - HID1975I_E6 MG | ecosystem: Environmental > Terrestrial > Soil > Unclassified | place: USA: Madison, Wisconsin...
ATGTGGGGTGGAAATAGAGAAAGCTACTCAAAATCTGATGTAAACTTTAGAGGTAAAGATTACAACTTTACAGTTGAGAATATGGCAGCTCATGACAAACCAAAAGGATGGCATGTTGATTATGTCAATCCTGCTAATATGACTATTCCACAAACCAATTTGAGATTAGGTTATTTTTTTAGTGATCATTACAGTGTTACAATTGGTGTTGACCACATGAAATATGTAATGGCGCAGAATCAAATTGCAAACGTAAATGGAAGCATTAATTTACCTGCCGATGATCCAGCATCAATTTACAATGGTAATTACAACAATACTCCTGTCGATATGTCTCAGGGAGGAGCTAAAGAAGGTGGTTATGGCAATGGCGAAATAAATGTAAATGGTCCAGCTTTTTTAATGTACGAACATACAGATGGTTTAAACTACATTAATACGGAAGTTGCAAGATTTGATGATATTTCAAAATGGTTTGGATTGCCAAATATTGATAAAGTTCAGATTAATTTAACAGAAGGTTTGGGCGCTGGAGTTTTATATCCTAAAACCAATACAACCCTTTTAGGAAAAGAACGTCATGATGATTTTCATGTTTCTGGTTATGGTGTTTCTGCAAAAGCTGGTTTAAATATTACCTTTTTTAAACATTTCTACGTTCAAGGAGAGTTAAAAGGTGGTTATATTAACATGCCGGATATTAAAACTACAACAAGTCCTGAAGATAAAGCTTCGCAGCACTTTACTTATTTCCAACGTATTATTGCTGTTGGTGGTATTTTTAGAATCTAATATTTCGCGAAAATATATTTAGAAAATAGCTGTCAATTTATTTGGCGGCTATTTTTTTTATCATTTACTTTGTACCTCAAAGTACTTTAAATTTACTTTATGAAAAATAAAAAATATCTATTCCCGATTATTACTTTCTTCTTAAGCTTTGGTTGTGCCCTATTTGTGGCTATAAAAGTTTTTCCTAACAATCCGTTTACGGGAAATGCATCCGAAAAAACTACAACTAGTAAGTTTAAAGATGGTGATGTTATTTTTCAAACTTCAGAATCAAAACAATGTGAAGCGGTTCGTATAGCAACTAATTCGAAGTTTTCGCACTGCGGCATTATTTATGACATAAACGGAAAATGGTTTGTTTTTGAAGCTGTTCAACCTGTGAAACTTACACCACTTGAAGATTGGATTAAACATGGAAGAGACAGTAAATATGTTGTGAAAAGATTAAAAAATGAAAGTATTTTGAAGCCTGAGGTTTTACAAAAAATGAAAGACTACAGTCAACAGTTTGATGGCAAAGAATATGATGCTTATTTTGAATGGACAAACAATCGAATTTATTGTTCTGAATTAATCTGGAAAATCTATAAAAACGCAGCTGGAATTGAATTGTCTAAACTTAGAGAAATGAAAGACTTTAACTTAACCGATCCAAGAGTTCAAAAAATATTGAAAGAACGTTATGGCAACGAGATTCCGTTAGAAGAAAAAGTCGTTGCTCCTTCTGACCTTGCCGATTCTAATTTACTGAAAACTGTAGTAGACACTTATTAAAAATATAAAAAAAAGCTAGTCGATATTCTTTCTAGCTTTTTTATTTAATTATATGCTTTGAAATTCAAAGAACTTTTAAAATTCATTTTATGAGAGATTATTTAATAGAAAAATTGTATGAATGTTCTAAAAAGCCGTATCAAAAATATTTCAAGAAAAATGAACCTTGGAAAATTGACAAAACCAAATTAATGGATTTCCCTGAGAAGAGTTTAGGATATGGTTTAGGAAATTTTCTTTACAATAATCATTTTGATATTCAAGAAAAATTGGAAGATCACGACATTATTCATGTTTTAACGAATACAGGAGTTTCTGTTTATGAAGAAATCGGAATGCAGTATTATTTATTTGGAAATGGAAAGAGAAGCTTGTATCTGTATATGGTAATCCTAACTGGAACTATCTTTTATCCAAAGCGAATAAACTACTTCTTTCAGCAATATAAAAGGGGTAGAAAAGCGCTGTCATTTCATTATTTGGATTTTTCAAAGATGTTGCTTATGCCCATACAATCTATTCAACAAACTTTTAATATTTAGTAAAATGAAAACAATTAACGAACAACCTTTTAAGGAAAAACAATCTCTAGAATTAACGATTGGTTCATTTATAATTACTACATTCTTGTTTGCATTATATATTATTTCAAACGAGGATCCAACTGTTTTAGTTATTGCCTGGCCATTTGCTTTAGCGGCAATAATTGTTAATGTAATTATGTTTATTCATCTGGCAGAAAAATTTATTCATTTACCGCAACAGCGAAAAGAGATAGGTTTTAAAATCTTGCTACTGCTTTCTAATATTCCAATAACATTCTTTTACTATTTGATTGTGATGAAATCCTGATTCTAAAAGCTTTATGTATAAAAAAAAGCTATAAGTATAACCTCATAGCTTTTTTTTTATTAATGTATTTTTAAAATCTTAATTTGCTTTTTTAATGTCAATTCCGTTTTGGTCTAACAAATAGATTAGCGAAGTCATTGTTGCCGCTCCAAGCTCTAGCTCTCTTTTATTGATAGCATCAAACTTGTCATTTGCTGCATGGTGATAATCGAAATAACGCTGTGAGTCTGGTTTTAATCCTGCTTTAACAATTGCCTGCGAAGTTAAATGACTAATATCTGAACCTGCGTGGCCAATTGTAAAACTATGTACTAAATAGGGCTCAAAAAGATCTTTGTATCCTTGAATTTTTTTCAAATTAGCATCATCTGCTTCAATTGAAAACCCTCTTGGTGAAAATCCGCCAGAATCACTTTCTAAAGCAAAAATATGGTTTTCATTCTTTTGTTTTGATACTTTCTCATATTCAGCACCACCTTTTCCGCCATTTTCTTCGTTCATAAACAATACCACACGAATCGTATTCTTCGGTTTGTAGTTTAAGTTTTTTAAAATTCTGATAACTTCCATACTTTGCACTACTCCTGCTCCATCGTCATGAGAACCATCTGCCAAATCCCAAGAATCTAAATGTCCGCCAACTACCATGATATTTTCTGGACTAACCGTTCCTGTTAATTCTCCAATCACATTATAAGACAGTGCATCTGGTAAAGTTTCACAAGATTGTTTGAAATAAAACTTTAAAGCAGGATTTACTCTTAAAGATTTACTCAACAACTCTGCTCCATTTGTACTTATCGCTGCGGTTGGAATATATTGCTCTTTTGGTAAATCACCATAACTTTGTGCACCTGTATGAGGAAAATCGTCTAATCTTAAATTCATTGAACGAACGATCGTTCCTACCGCTCCTAGTTTTGCAGCTTCTTTTGCTCCTGCATACCTTTGGTCAACACATGCTCCATAAGAAGTAAAAGTTTCAATATTTTCAGGGTTCATTGGTCTGTTGTAAAAAACAATTTTCCCTTTTACTTTATCTGCTCCTAATTCAGCTAATTCTTTAATTCCCTGCACTTCAATTATCTCTGCAGTAATCCCAGTTTTTGGAGTTGCTACAGAACCTCCTAAAGCACAAATTGGCACTACAGTTTTTGTTTTTCCGTCTAAAATATAAGCTGTTTCTTTTTCACCTCTAACCCAATGCGGCACCATAACTTCTTGAAGATATACTTTATCTAATCCAAGTGATTCTAATTGTCTTTTTGTGTAATCGACAGCTAGTTCTGCTCCTTTAGAACCCGATAATCGAGCTCCAATATCATTAGAAAGATATTCCAGCCAAGTGTAACATTTTGCTTCGGTTAAAGCTTTCTTATAAAATAATTTGATGTTTTTTTCGTCATTTGACTGAGCAGACGACAGCAATCCGTTTAAAACTAAAGCAGTTAAAAGAATCGTTTTTTTCATAGTTTCTATAGTAATTTGGAGTTTATTCTGCCTTTGGCATGTTCACAAAGGAACAAAATTCTTAAGAGTTAAGAAGCTATTTTTTCAACCTTTTCTCAAAAAAAAGCTCCAATTACAAATTCTTCAATTTGCAATCGGAGCTTTTAAATATTTAATAAATAAAGATTATTTTACTTCCATAATCTTATTTTTTGTTCCAATACCGTTTTCATTAAAGGGCTCTATGGTAAAATAATATTTTGTGTCTTTATCTAGACCTCTAAAATCGTATGAACTATCTCCATAAACCATGATACTGTTGTATAATTTATCTGGAGAAATTCCGTAATAAATATTATACCCAATTGCATCATTTTGTTTTTTCCAAGAAATCATTGCGTTTCTAGAATCTGCTTTGTTCCTATCCACTTTAAAAGAAGCAACTGCTTTTGGTTTTGCTGCCAAACCGTTTCCAAAAACCCTGAAATCAGAAATTGCGAATAATCCAGAAGCGTTATGAATATTTTCCATTTTGATATAACGCGCTTTAATGGCTTTTGTAAGCTCTACATAATCATGTGGTACATCTTTATCGTTTTTAGATTTATCTACAACCAGAGTCCAATTAACAGCATCATCAGACATAAATATCTTGTATTGATAATAAATATCCATTGCTTTATTGAATTGAGTTGCTTTATGATCTGCATAATTAATCTGCAAAGCATTAATTTCCATTTGTCTTCCTAAATCCATTTGAAGCCATTCTCCTGGATTACTAGTTTTAGCAGACCAATAGGTTTGAATGTTTTCATCTGTAAGGTTATCAGGTCCGTAACAGAACTTCTCGTATACTTTTTTGCCTCCGTTATCCATTCTGTGTGTTTCTACTTCCATGCATTCTTCTGAAGAAGAAACTGTTACTGGTTTCTTGTAAGAAAGTAACATCCATCCTGATGAAGCTCCTTTTGTCTGATCACGCTGACTTGTTGGAAGAACAATAGGAAAATCACCGTAAGATGTAATAGAATACATAACATCATCTTTATCGAATCCGGCAGGAAACATATCTATACGACGCTCAAAACGATCTTTAATAGATATTTTACAAGTTCCAGTATTCCAATAATTACCATAATTATCTGCAAAAGTATTTCCGTGTCCAGCTCCAATTACAAATCCCCCTGGCTTGTAAGACATTGGATTGTGCTTTTGGTATGTAAAAGGCCCAAGCGGATTATCTCCAACATGAACTCCATTTGCGTAGCCTTTAAATTCGGTAGCAGGCGCTCCATATTGCATATAATATTTTCCATTATGTTTGGTCATCCAAGCTCCTTCAATAAAATTTCCCCAAGGTGCTGGTTCCATATCATTATTTGGTCCGAAACGTTCCCAGCCGTGAGCTGAAGGTTCCAAAACTGCAACTTCTTTTATTTGCCCATACGGACGCTGAATATCTTCTACTTCTGTTGCTTTGTATAACTGAGCATAATCTGCCTGATTTCCTTTTGGAAGCCATGTATTGTAGTCAACCTCAACACCTACAAGCGGTAATTTTCCGCTAGAACCATAATACATATAGACTTTTTTATCATCATCCTGAAAAATTGCAGGATCCCAAGTCGGCAGCATTGCTTTGTCTATGTGACGTATCCATCTTCCTGATTTTGGATCGGCAGTTTTCCAAATCGGATGATCTCTTTTCCAAGTTGAACCTACATAAAATAAAGTGTCGTTTACAACCCAAGCTGCTGGAGCGCATTGGTCATCATCGCCTGGCTGTCTTTGGAAACTTCCATAAACAAAATTCCAATCAGACATATCTTTACTCCAAAAGAAACCTGCCTGATTTGTCGCAAATAAATAGTATTCGCCTTTATACGTAATAATTACAGGATCAGCACTGGAACGACGTGATTCTGGAATTCCGTTGTGATTATGAGTTGTGTAATTGTACCCAATATTAATTGGATTACAATAGGTTGTTGCTGGTTTGTTAGGATCAAACCATTCTGTTTTACCTAAATTTTGCGCCAATAAATTGTGACTAAAAAGTATCACAAATAAAATTGACAAGCTCATCAGTTTATATATCTTTTTCATTGTTAGATTTTTTTGGTAGGTTCTAAGATTATTTTTTAAGATTTAATCTTTCCTTTAAAAGTTCAGGTTCATTCGTCGTTATGTAATTGAATTTATGCTCAATAATCCAATCCATATCTGCAACTTCATTCACTGTCCAAGCATTTAGGATAATTTTGTTGTCTTTTGCTTCTTGTATCCATTCTGGATGTTTTTGAAAAACTGAATAATGATAATCTACACCATTAATCTTATCTGCTTGTACTTCTTTTGGTGATTTATTCCCTTCTAAATATTGTAAAGAAGTTTTGGCATCAACCATTCTAATTTGTTTTAGAATATCATAATCAAAACTTATGTAGCAGGTATTTTTATCTGCTTTAAGTTTTTTAATAGTTTCGACTGTCAATAACGCTGTCTTTTTCCCTCTTTCCTTACTTATTTCTGAAGGTTTTATTTCGCAGACCAAAAGAGTTTGTTTGTTGTTTCTTTTCCCTTCTGAAATATATTCATGCAATGTTGGAAGTTTCTCTCCATTGGAAAGTTTAAATTTGATCAAATCTGCATAATTGGTTTCTTCAATCAGCATTTTGTTGTAATGTGCATCATGATTGATAACAAGAGAATCATCTGCAGTTCTCCAAACATCGAATTCTGAACCTGGTAATTTTAAATCAATTGCATGCCTCAATGATGCAATAGAATTTTCTGGCAGGTTATTTTTTTTCCACGCACCGCGATGTGCTACAATTGCATTTTTTTGTGAATTGCAAGAAGAAAAAGCAATCAGCATTGAGAATAAAAAAATCGAGCGGGATATTTTAAAAGTATTCATCATAAACGTAGTTAAAAAATTACAAAAAAGGTTTTTCAGTTTAAAAAAAAGCCCTCCAAATGAAGGGCTTCTCACTAATCAATAAACCAACTATTTAGTTAACTCAAAACTAACTTTCTTATCGGCATTTGAATTTCCTCCAACGAAAATATCAAACTGTCCAGGTTCTGCTACGAATTGTAAATCAGAATTATAAAATTTTAAATCTTCAACCGTGATATCAAAAGTCACAGTTTGTTTTTCGCCTTTTTTAAGTGCTATTTTTTGGAAACCTTTTAGTTCTCTAACTGGTCTTGTTACTGAACCAACTAAATCTCTAATGTATAATTGAACTGTTTCTTTTCCGTCAAAATTTCCAGTGTTTGTTACGTCAACTGTTACTTTTAATTTTCCGCTGAAATTCATTTTATCAGAAGAAATTTTAAGGTTTGAATAATCAAAAGTAGTGTAGCTTAAACCAAATCCGAACGGGAATAATGGCTCGTTTCTTTCGTCAATATAGTTTGATCTGAATTTTTCGAATTTTCCTTCAGAATTAGAAAGCGGTCTTCCTGTATTTTTGTGAGCGTAGTAAATTGGCAATTGTCCAACACTTCTTGGAAAAGTTGAAGTTAATTTTCCTGATGGATTTACATCTCCGAATAATACATCAGCAATAGCGTAACCTGCTTCTGTACCAGCAAACCAAGCATTTAAAATTGCTGGAACTGTTTTTTCTTCGTCAGTAATCACTAAGGGACGTCCGTCAAATAAAACTAAAACAACTGGTTTTCCTGTTTTTAATAAAGCGTTTAATAAATCTTTTTGTGCTTGTGGAATTTGCAAGTTTGTACGGCTGCTAGACTCTCCACTCATTTCTGCAGATTCTCCAAGAGCAGCTACAATTACATCTGATTGTTGAGCAACTTTTAAAGCTTCTGCTAACAAATCTTCTTTTGAACGTGCATCACGGTGTAAAGTTTTTCCAAACATTGTCGCGTTTGTTTCGAAAGTTTCATCATAATCTAAATTACTTCCTTTAGCGTATAAAACTTTAGTTCCTGCTCCTGCAACTTCTTTAATTCCTGCTAGTAACGAAACAGCATTTTCCATTTTAGTAGCAACACTCCAAGTTCCAGGCATATTTTCTTTAGCATCAGCTAATGGTCCGATAAGCGCAATAATTCCTGTTTTTTTAAGAGGCAGTAATTGGTTTTGATTTTTCAATAAAACCAATGATTGAGATGCAATTTGACGTGCTTCTTTTCTGCTATCCATTGTAAAGATTTCAGTTTTAGCTCTTTTTTCGTCACAATATTTATATGGATCTTGGAACAATCCTAAATCATATTTTGCTTCTAAAATAAGTTTTACAGCATTGTCAATTGTTTCCATTGTTACTTTTTTCTCCTCTAATGATTTTTTCAAAGTACCTAAGAAACCTTCTCCAACCATATCCATTTCAACTCCAGCGTTTAAAGCTAAAGCAGAAACTTGTTGTAAATCTCCCATTCCGTGTTCGATCATTTCAGGAATTCCTGTAAAGTCTGTTACCACAAAACCTTTGAAACCCCATTGTTTTCTAAGAACATCTGTCATTAACCATTTATTTCCTGTTGCTGGAATTCCATCAATTTCGTTGAAAGATGCCATAACCGAACCTACACCTGCATCAACTGCCGCTTTGTAAGGAGGAAAATAATCATTAAACATTCTGATATGACTCATGTCTACAGTATTGTAATCACGTCCTGCTTCTGGCGCACCGTATAAAGCAAAGTGTTTCACACAAGCTAAAATTGAGTTATTTTTAGAAAGATCATGCTGCTGATAACCGTTTACCATTGCTTTTGCAATCTGGCCTCCTAAGTATGGATCCTCTCCTGAACCTTCAGAAACTCTTCCCCAGCGAGGATCGCGAGAAACGTCAACCATTGGAGAGAATGTCCAGTTGATTCCGTCTGCACTTGCTTCTTTTGCAGCAATCTGCGCACTTCTTTCAATTAATCCCATGTCCCAAGTACAAGATAATCCTAAAGGAATTGGGAATGTTGTTTCGTAACCGTGTATAACATCCATACCAAAAAGCAACGGAATTTTCAAACGGCTTTGTTCAACCGCAATTTTCTGTACTTCTTTAATTTTTTGAACTGATTTAATGTTAAACAAACCTCCCACTTTACCTTCAGCAATATTTTTTGCCACATTTGAGCTGTTTGCCTGCCCTGTAGTGATATCACCAGATGTTGGCAAGTTTAACTGACCCAATTTCTCGTCTAAAGTCATTTTTGACATTAACTCCGCCACAAATTCAGACTTTGGTTTAATTTTCACTGTATTTTTAGTGTTCTTTTTTTGAGCATAACTCAAAACAGCACATCCTAAAAAAAGTAAGACTAATTTGTTTTTCATTCTATTTTATTTATTTGTTTGTATTCGTTTTTCTCTGCTGTAACATCCAGTCGTAAATAGCTGCATTATCATAAACTCTTGTCCAGCTGTCGTGATTGGCATCATCAAAAATGGTCAGCTTTACATCTTTTGCATTACATTTTTTCAATTCTTTGTAAATCGTGATCGCATAATTCACGTTTACAACATCATCCAATAATCCGTGAAAAATTCTGGTTGGAATATTGGCTATTTCACAAGCGTGCTCTAACTGAATTAAATCTACAAAACCAGCGACAGGTACGTTTGCTGCAAATAGATCCGGATGTGCAAAAGCCAAATTCCATGAAGCCCAGCCTCCTGAGCTCAAACCAGTAACATATATTCTTTCTGAATCAATTTTGTTTTCTTTCTGGATTTTTAAAATCAGCTGATAAATCGATTCTATATCCCAATTTTCATCTTCTTTACATTGCGGAGCCAGAACGTAAGCATCTAATTGATGTATTTTTAAATATTTTAAAGGACCATTAATTTTTACTTTTTCAAGATCAGTTCCTTTTTCTCCATCACCAGAAATAAAAACTATTAAAGGCTTTTTTTCTTTTGTATCTGCGGGTTTATGTAATACATAGCCCAGCTCATACTTTGCCATTATTACTGTATTAATTTTTCCAGTTGTTTCACTTTGGCTAAAAACAAATGTCGAAATCAACAGGGATAAAAAAATTAATTTATACTTCATACTAATTTTTTAAATCCCGTATTTTCCTGATTTAAAACCCAGTTTTGTCAAACCTTGTTTTACTTCAGGTGCATTCATAAATAATTTCCACAATAAGCCAGTTCTATAGTTTTCTATCATCACCACTTCTGGTCCTTGATCGATTGCTAAATAGCGTTTTGCAACCCATTTATTTCCTAAACTTAGAGCATCATAAAACCCGGCATTCCCCCAAGTTTCTTCTTTATGATTTTCGTACAGATTGCGTATTAAAGCCATCGATTCTTTTGGCGTATATACAATTGAACTGATTGCTGCGGTTGGCGAAATCACACCTTGATCATTGCTTGGCATGTGAGCATTGTATCCATTAGAACCATCAGGGTTTCTGGAATATGATGCTGTTAGTCCCCAATAATCAGCACCATATCCCTCAACCTTTTTTGGATTTTCAATACAGTATTGATAATTTATTTTAGTCTGATTTACGTTTAAATCCCAGTAATTCGCATATTTATCGCTCAATTGGTTTGGATCTAAACCTACATAAGAATAGTGTGCCCAGAATAAAGGACCGCCGAATTCTTCTGCACCATTATGCTTTAAAATTAATGGAATGTTGTATTTAGTTTTTGAAGAAACAATTCCTCCACTTCTTGCCCATCCTTCATGATATGCTTTCGCATCAATTGAATGTGTTGGCGAAGATGCTGCGATTACATAAGTAATTAGACATTCATTATATCCTTGTAAAGGAAAATTCATTTGCCAGTCGTAAGTAGGTGACCAATGCCAGTACAAAACATTTTTATTGTTTGTATACCATTGCCAGTCAACACCTTTCCAAAGAGCATCGTATTTTTGAGCAACTGCTTTTTCTTTTTCTGAACCATCTTTAAGATATTCACGAACAGTAATCATTCCTGCAACCAAAAATGAAGTTTCGACTAAGTCGCCGCCATTATCCTTGGTTCCAAAAGGCTTTACTTTTCCCGTATTTCCATCGATCCAATGAGACCATGCTCCGTGAAAACGATCTGCTTTGCCTAAAAAATCTGCAATTTTGTTCAGTCTTTCTACCCCTTGCTCTTTTGTAATATAACCTTGAGACATTCCTGAAACAAGAGCCATTAAACCAAAACCAGAACCACCTGTTGTTACAATATTTGAATCATTTTCAGGATAATTTCCGTCTGGATGGTAACGTTCTCTGGCTAATCCAGAGTTTGGTTCTGCATAATCCCAGAAGTATTTAAAAGTTTGTTTTTGAACAGC
>Ga0160461_1001201_pt1 | contig 11153 bp, 11 predicted proteins | sample HID1975I_E6MG_FD_108266 | JGI IMG/M metagenome (GOLD analysis project Ga0160461, IMG submission 108266) | Enriched soil microbial communities from UW Madison campus, WI, USA - HID1975I_E6 MG | ecosystem: Environmental > Terrestrial > Soil > Unclassified | place: USA: Madison, Wisconsin...
CACCGCGTGCACCGCACCGTCCACGGCGTACACCCGCGGCCGTGCGCCCAACGCGCCGCCTTGCGGCAGGATATCGGCCGTATCCAGCCGCCCCTCCACCACGGTTACCTGCCCGTCGGCCAACACCGCGCGCAGTGCCTCCGTGCGCCGCCGGCGCGCGATGACCGCCGCGACGATGCCTGCCACGCCCAGCAGGGCGGCGACGCACATCGGTATCACGGTGGGCGCTGCATTTGCCTGGTGGAGCCCCAGCCACGCGAAATAGGCGGTGGCGAGCAGGCCGATACAGGCGGCCAGCAACACCCAGGCCGTGCCGGTTTCCTGCTGGAAGGCGAGGTCGGCTTGCAGGCGGGTGCGAAGCTCAGGCGACAGCGGCTGCGGCTGGCGCGCGGGGGCAGTGGACATCCTTGATCTCATGCGACGGCGTGGCGGGAAGTATGACCGAGATTCATCGCGGCCTCCGCAGCGTGCCGCCAAACACCTGCTATCGTTGCGGCCCCTGCTTTTCACGGACCGAAACCATGCAGACCACGCTTCAAGGGCGCTCCTACCAGCGCGGTGAAATCACCCTGGAGGAACTGGCGGCCCTCACCGCAGGCTTCAACTACGCCAGCGCGCTGCTGGACGAGGATCTGCTGGGCAACGACTACGATGCCGTCGTGGTAGACGGCGACCTGCACCTGCCGTCACTGACCCTCGGCGAGCCCCTCGCCTTCCTGGTGGTCACCGGCAACCTCGTCATCGACGGCGCCTGCGTGGACTGCGACGAGCCCGCCACCGGCCTGTACGTGCTTGGCAACCTGCAGGCCGGTTCGGTGTGGACCGGCGGCATGCTGGGCGTGCAGGGCGACCTCACCGTGGCCCGCACCCTGGCCGGGTTCTACAACGACTACGCAGCCATCGTGAAAGGCACCACGCGTGCCGCGGTGTTCTTCCCGGAAAACCATTATTTCCAGTTCGAGGGCGCCCCCACGTTCGACGTGGTGCTGGGCAATGCCGCCCCTTACCGCGTGCCGAAGCAATGGGCCGCCCAGGTGACCGAAACCCTCAAGGGCCGCGCGCTGCTCGACCGCGCCGTGGGCCTGGAAAGCGAGGATCTGCCCGCGCTGTCGGCCGAGCAGATCGAGACCTTCGGTGCTACCGAGCTGCTGGATGCCCACGCGCTCTACACACGCGTACAGGCCGACAGCTCCGTGCTGAGCGACTGACCCAGCCGCCGGCACCACGCGCGTTGCCCAGCCGCTCACGGCACCGGGCAACGCGTTGCGGCATCAGTCCAGCGCAATGCGTGCCACGGACTCTTCGCTGCCCTTGGCATCCTTGTCGCCGTTCTTCACCGTCACGTACAGCACATTCCTGCGGGCATCCAATGCCAGGCTGTTCGGATGGGTGGGCACCGCGTAGCTGGCGACCTGCGTGTAGGTATCGCTGTTGTACGCCGTCACGCTGCCGCCGTCGCGGTTGGTCACGTACAGGCGCTTGCGCGGCGCATCCAGCAGGATGCCCAGCGGGCCGGCGTCGGTGGCGATGCTGGCCAGTTCCTTGCCGCTGGTGCGGTCCAGCACCAGCACGCGCTGGCCCGGGTGCGAGGAAGTGAAGCCCGAGCTGCTGGCCTGGTACTTGCGGATCATCTCCGAGCCCTGGTCCGTCACGAACAGGCGCTTGCCGGCCGGGTCCAGCGCGATGTTCATCGGCTGCTCGGCACCCACCTTGAAGCGCTGCTCCACCTTGCCGCTGTCGGTGCCCACGGCGACCACTTCGGCCAGCAGGTTGGAGGTGTACACGCGCTTGCCCTTGGCATCCAGCGCCAGCCCCGGCGCCTTGGCATTGCCCAGGCCGGGAATGGTGTTGATCACCTTCAGCGTCTGCGTGTCCACCACGAACAGCACGCTGCCGTCACCGGAGTGGCCGGTCACGTACAGGCGGTGATTGGGCGCATCCACCACCAGCTCGCGCAGGTCGTGCGTATAGGCCGCCTTGCCATCCTTGCCGACCACCTTCTCCATCAACTGCACGGTGCCGATGGCCCTGTTGGCAGCCGTGTCGACCACGGTCACCGAGGTATCGACGGTGTTGCCGACGTACAGGCGATCGCCCGCGTCATCGAGCACCACGCCGAAGCCTTTGCGCTCCAGCGGGATACGCGCTTCGACGGCGAGCGTGTCCGGGTTCAGGCGCAGCACCTGGGCCGGGCCGGCGGCATCGCCGAAGCCACCGGAGGACGCGACAAACACGGCGTTCTGCTTCGGGCTGAAGGCCAGCTCATACAGGCCCTGGGCCACCGGCTTGCGCTGGACGGCGGCTTCTGTGGCGGCGGACGGGGTGGTCTTGCCGAGGGCGAAAGCCGACGGGGCGCCGAGGGTGAGGCTGACGGCGAGGGCCAAGGTGGCCGAACGGAGGAGGGAACGTGGGTGCATGCGAGCGTCCTTGTGAGAGGCAGAGGAGAGAGATCCTTGGCTCGCGTGGCCGCTGGGGAGCGGCCATCCACACGCAGGCGACGGTGTGGGAAGGCTGGCTGGCGGGGACATGGTAGCAGCTGGGCCGCTATTCTCCGCCGCCCCCGCCGTCGCCATCCATGGCCATGACGCGTGCGTAGGCCTCCAACTGCGCCTGCTGCCCCTGGGCCTGCTGCTCCATCTGCTGTGCCTGCAACTGCTGCTGTTCCTGATTCTGCGCCTCCAACTGCTGCATGGCCTCTTCCACCGGCGTCTCCACCGCCTGCCGCGTACGCATCGACGCACGCCGGCCCGCGGGGTCGCCGATGTCGCCCTCTACCAGGAAGACGAACTCTGCCTCGGGGGACGTGGCCGTTGCGCTGCTCATCACCACATGGTCTGCCCGCGTCAGCCCGTTGCCCTTTGCGAGTACGAACAGGCTTGCCGACATCCGTTCGCTGGTCGCGTCGAAGGTCCGTCCATATTCGGCATCCACGGCCGCTACGCCACCGCGTATCTGCTGGAAGAGTGGATAGTCTGGGTGGTCTGGCTTGCTTGGCCACGCCGGATGGCGCTCAGGCTCCTTCCGATCGGGCGGATTGGCGTCAACGTCGAGGCTGGTGTGATCACGCTCGGCAAGCCGTGGTGCCGGGGCTGCCCACGTCGACTGATGGATAGGTACGTACGCCGCGCCATTCTCGGCGGATGTGGAGCCAGGGCGCTCGAACTGCGCACTTTTCGAAGGCGTAGCTCCAGCAAAAACCTGCGCCGGCATTTCTTCGGTCGAGCGCGGCTCTTCCGGTTCGGCCAGCTTTCGGGCCCTCCATGCGTGGCTCGCCGCGCTGCAATGGGCACCCGGCCCGGCCGGAGAACATCCGGCTCCGATTGCCGGGCTACGCACTTCCGAATCATCTGCCAAAGTACCTTGGTCGCCGGCATATGGGTTCGACTCCAAAGCGCATCATCCTGGACTGGCCCCGGCCCTGTCGAGAGGCCTCAGTGGCCCATCATTCTGGAACGTCCGCTGCTCAATGACGCGGTCGCCTTGGAAAAGTCCGTCCATCGCCGAGCATCTCGTCCTCTCTGCCTTGATCTCGCGCACCGGATCAGATGTCAGCGGCGTCCGTAAACCAGAGGCCCGAGGACGTTTTTGGACCACCAATGCCTGCGTCCCAAACGGCATCCCGCAGCAATCGGTCACAGAAGATCAAACTTCCGGAGTATGGCGTGCGAAACACATGCGCGTCACCAACGACGTCCTTCCGAAAGGCCAGACTGGTGCCGCCCGTCAGGTCGTAGAACTTTCCGGCGACGAACTCATCGCTGACTTCGATAGTCAGCCTTGAGGTGCGTTCGTCAAGCGCATCCAACTGACGTGCTACTTCACACAAGTAGTAGCGTGGCCCTTCCGATCCGTCGGCCTGACGGTAATCGCACGCCACGAACTCAAAACCGGCCGGGTCCACCTTGGAGAGCACGTCTTTCAGGCGCCCTGATACAAGCCAGTAGCCGCTCAGACCACCCTCCAGGTCCTCTGGCGGCTCACCTACCTCTGGATGGTGGCGGAGGCGAGGCGTTTCTTTGAGAACCGGGAACCCGCCTCCGCGCGGCCGGATTATCAGTCTTGGAGGCGTCAGCAGGGCCTCTTCGTTTTCGATCTCTACGCCGTGTCCTCGCCCACCCCGGGTGGTATCTGGCATGAGAAGATAGAACTCCCCGCGCGTCGGCGCATTCACCTTTGACGATTCCATTTGTTGATCCCATTGCGCTGATAACCCGGTGGACCCATGCAGACTAACGTAAGCTCCGCGTTTGCCTCCAGTGGCGCAATTGCCCCTCTCAGATGTTCGCTACGTCAACGAACGACATGCCGCTCTTACCGGGATCAATCGGCACGCCTGCCTCACGGACCGCATCCCTAAACGATCTATCGCAGAACGCGGAAGGGTTGAATGGCGTCAAGAATACGTGCGCGCCTCCAAGCACATCTCGCTTGAAGGCCAGTCTCGCACCGCCTCCCAGGAAATAGAATTTGCCCCGCGCGTAGTCTTCACTGACATTGATCTCCAGTTGAGATGCCTCTTCATCGAGCGCATCCAGCTCTCGAACCACATCACATAGGAAGTGAGTTGGGCCTTTCGAGCCATCCACGAAACTGCTTTCACACTCGACGAATTCGAAAGCACCGCGATCCACCGCGAGCATCACTTGGCGGAGGCGGTCGGATACCAGCCAATAGCCACTAAGCCCTCCTTCAAGGTCTCGCGGTGCGGGGCCTCTGGATTCATCGAATGTTAGGCGAGGCAGTTCCAATAACGGCGGAAATCCACCTGATTCCGGCCGAAGAATGCTTCGTGGGGGCGACAACAGATGTTGTATGTTCTCGAAGATCACACCTCGAAAACGAGCACCGCTTCCCATTTCGGGCCCAAACAGGAAAAACTGCCCGCGCTCAGGCTGATCACCTGTTGTATTCGCCATCTGGAGACTTCCTTCCACTATGGATTGAGTACTACCGCCCAGGAAAACCAAGCCGAGCCCGGACCTGCAACAGGGATATCTGGCGCAAGGCTATCAGCCCCCCCCCACCTGACGCGTCCGACGCGGCACAAGATGGCGGCAATGGAAGGCGGCACTGCCGCTTTCGCCCACCCTCAAATCAATGCGACTCCACCACCGCCGCAACACGATCAAAGCGGTGGCTGGCCAAATCCTCCCGACTGATCCAGAAGGTTGCCTGTCCGCAGTCGCCGAACGTCGGGGCGATCGCAGGATCCGAGGCAAGCTGCAATAGGCAAACATCACCGCCCTCGCCTTCTACGTCGGGCATGACGCCCTGCAGAAGCGGAACATGCCCAAGAATCTGATGCACCCTTGGCTCGGCGCATTGCCTGCGTCCATCATGATGGGTGCGGTGGCTATCCTCAGGGCGGCGTAAAGAGAGTTTGCCGCCTGGACCGGGCTCAGGGATATAGGATATTTCCTACTCATTCTTGATCCATAGAGTCTAATCGGGTGCTGGCTTATCGGGTTGCAACTCTTCCTCAGCCTTCGCCAACTGGGATATACCCCTCGGCGAGAACGATGCGGCCAGCTACGCGCATCGGTTTCGTTTGGGAGCGGCTGATGCCACGACGCGAGAGCGCGTCATCTGTAGTAACGGCGACATACCGGATACCGTACTTGCTGCTGCTTTGATCCCTATTCGCCATTACAAGTCCCTGTGCAAGTCCGTGCTCCGCCGCTCGTGATCCCTCGATGCTGGCACACCGCGTCGTAAACTCCCCCTGCTGACATGGGATTGTCCACCCTACGCTGTCAGCATTTGTTGCTGCGCAAAGATGTGAGTACGCTTGCAGTGCGTGGCACACCGCCAACACCACCGAGGGACTTTCATGAGCTGTATCCGGCGCGGCCTGATGTCACTGCCCCTCGTGCTGCTTTCAACGCTTTTGCTCGCCTGCGCGAGCCCGGCAGAGCCCGGGCCGCCTGAACCCTCTGCTGCGGGCGCCAAGCCAGCAGCTACGCTCCCCGAGCTCCAGAATCGGCTGATTCATTACGCCGATTCCCTGAAGCAGCCAAAGGACTCCGCCCAGCACGTCTTCACCTCCATGCTGGGCGTAACTCTGGCCCCCATCGCACCCGGCGCAAAGAGCGGACGCGTCAAGGACATGCCACTGAGCGGTGGCTACATGTTCTACGCCAGTTCGTTGGCAACCCAGCCACCGCATACGTTCGGCGATTACGAGGTCGGCATCTATCGACACGGCGGACCTGCATTCACTGAGGACGAGAGATCACCCTGCGTCTGGGACGCCGCTGTAGCGCGGCAGCGTCTGGAGTCGATTGGCTATCAGGCGGGTGGCGAACGACCGTTTCAGCGCGGCAGGCGACAGGAGTTCTGGCGGCCAATTGAAGACAGCGAAAAGGAGTTCTATGTACATCTGCTTACCTACACGACGGTGGCTGGGCAGGAAAAGACGTGCGTCTATGCAATTCGCTTCTCTGGGGGTAATCCATGAAGCCGCTTGACGCTCGCATCGAACCACTTCTGGCAGGCCTGTCCGGTGACCCAAGGCTGCCCAAGGGCACCGAAGAGAGCATTCGTCGTGCCATCTCTGAATCGCCGTTCCTCTCAAACCTTCTTGCAAATGCTGCCGGTGATCGACAGATCGGACGGATAGCGATCTCGTACGGCGAAAACAACGGCGGACATTTCCAGGATGGACCCAATGGAGGGCCTGGCACCATCTACGTGAGTTCAGCTTCCTTTGTGGACCGCAACGAAGCGCAGAGGCTCAACGTGCTGACTGAGATCCTGGGGCATGAAACGATGCACGGGGTTCTAACCAGGCATCGAGCGCAGGCACTATCGGAGTACGTTGGCAGCTACAGAGGCCTGATGGATGAGGCCTATCAATCCAGAGCTGCAGTGGTAGATCTCACGGGTCCAGTCCGCACCTACCTGGACAGAGGGCGGCAGGAGGAAGCGCTGGCTGAGGTGGCGGGCTTGAGAGCACTGAACAGTCGAATCGCCCATGCAGACCCAACCGCATCCAAGGATGATATGGCAGCGAAGCTGCTGTCGTCTTCAACCTCACGGTGTGTAGAAGGAGGTGCCGGTGACCGCAGGCTCGCGCCAGGGCTCTCCTACGACGAAATTTCGAGACGGACTGCCGACGGCGACAGGCCGCTACACCACGCGGTCGAACGTTGCTTCTACGATGGAAAGGGCACCTTGGGGCGGCATGGCGACTCGGACTACCGCAATTACTATGGTGTAGCACCGATAACCAGCGTCGCCCAGGATTACGCCTATCAGTCACGCGGACGCCAGCCGCCCGAGGTGCGCATTGACTTTCGAGAGCTCGGCCTGGAGCCCAGACAGCTTGAGCGAAACGGATTGGACCTCGGTTCCGCCAGAGTTTTCCCTGTCTCAGACTTTGGGAAGGATGGCTTTGGCAGGATCGAGCTGAACAACACCGGTGCGAATGCCCGCAGGGCTGATCCCCCCAATCGTGCGCTTCCGTCGGATGGCCCGCCGTCTATCGAGCTTGGCGCGCATGACCGACACCTGCTCAATCAGATTCGGGACAAAGTGGGTGAACTGGATAGAGCACACGGACGCCAGTTCGACCAGACAAGTGAGCGCGTATCGGCCAGTCTGCTTGTCAGTGCGAAAATGGCAGGATTGAGCAGTGTGGTTCACGTTCTTTCCAGCAACGCGACCGCGAACGTTCCTGCTGGTCATACGCTGCACATAGTGCAAGGTGACCTGACCAATCCCACGTCACCGCGTGCACATGTGCTTGCATCGCAGACTGTGCAACGGCCTGCACAAGAGAGCCTGGAGCAAGCCGCAGCGATGGGACAGCAGCAGTCACAGGCAATGGACACGCAGCGGGCTGTGGAGCGCCAGGAGCCCCCGCCGCTCCATGCCAGGTAGTCGGTCAGGAGGGCCGGTAGTCCAGCGGCTTGAACTGCGCCCGCCGCTTCAGCGAGCGCACTTCCATGGTCCTCGGCGTGCGCGACTGTTGCCACTCATCCCGCTCGCCGCGGCGCGACGCCTGTCCGGCGCGGCTGGAGGGCAACCGTTTCCGACTGACGCGGCCACATCAGAGGCATCTTCGTCGTGCCCGCCCAAGACCCTCACGTCGTCAGCCGGCGCGGACTGGGATACGTCCCTCGGCCAGGACGATACGGCCTGCTTCAGACGGAAGGTTCATTTGGGAAGGGTTGATGCCACGACGCGAGAGCGCGTCACCTGTAGTAACGGCAACATACCGGATACTGAACTTACTGCTGCTCTGATCCATGTTCGCCATTACAAGCCCCTGTGCAAGTCCGATCAAAAAGGTGAGATCTTCGTCCGTGTTTCTCAAAATTCTCTTGAAGCTGAAAATGGATTCAAGCACCCAGTCACGCCCCATCTCGAGCGTAAACACTCGTTCTCGCCCACCCTCAGCTTCCATCATCGCCTCACTTCCAAACAATCCCAACCCATCTACGCGCACACCATCAACGTAGAACAGGTACTGATACTCGTCGTGACTTGGATCCTCCGGTGGACATGCGGGAAGCACTCGAGGTGATGTGATTACAATTCGATTGCCTTCATCAACGGCAGAGCCTGGTTGAGGCGTGAAATTCAATGGCATTGCGGGTCCTTCAACTTGGACGGATCCAGAGCGTGGAATGTAGTCCGGCGCCACCTGTCGCCGCCTCGGCCAACTCAACAGCGCCATCCGACAACGCGGCGGCGGTGTCACGGACAAAGACATCGGCACGGACCACTGCACTACGTGAGGTTGGCCGGAACGGCCACCTCTGCCGACACAGTATTGCCCGTGGGCCTGGGCGCGCCTGCCACCAGGATCGAGACTCCAGCTCGATCAAGCGCTTCAGCCGTGGTGACAGCTACATACCGAACGTGGCCCCTGTTATCGGCTCGCCCCGCTTAGGCCAACAGCAGAGCCCGCGGTTGCGGGATTGAGATGCCCGTACTCGGATCAAACGACGAAGCGGGTTCAGCCTGGAAACAGAGAGGCACAATTCATCCTTGATTTGCATGGACGGCGAGACGTCGATTGGCGCCCTCCTGCACGTAGAGGCCTGTTGATGCGCCTCGTCCACTGAGGGAGAACCAGATGTTAACGCTTGCGGCGCGGGGAGCAAGCCTACCGGGTCGCATCCTCTGACCTTGGTCCATGTGTTCGCCATCATCCTGATGGCCAAGCGTTTTGGGACGCTTTCTTTCGGTACCAGTGCGCTTCAAACAATCCGCCATCATTTCGTGGAGATCGGCGGAAATGGTGATGCGGCTTGAGGCATACCGGACTATAGATTGCTCTGGCTGTCGCCGCGCCGGTGTGGTTCGTACGAGATCGTGAGAAGTAGAGCGATGCATCACCTCTCGGCTCATGCCTTATCGGCGGGAACAAAAACTTTGGCCAATACAATCGTGCCATCAGGAAGTGGATGCACTGCGTCTGGCACACCAATGCCGTGGCGCCCAAGCGCCTCAACAGTGGTCACCACCACACTTCGCTGAGGGTCGGTGTTGTTGTTTCGTCCTGCGAAAACATTGACCAGGCCACACGCAACATCGCGAATGAAATCGAAATCCCTGTCTGCATTGCCAATGGCCTGCTTGAAGCGGAACAACGCCTCGAATGCCGCGTCCTGGCTGAGATCAAGGGTGTACAGCCATTCGCGTTTTCCAGACACTTCCAGTGCAACTTCGGAACCAAAGATGCCCAGCGCCCCGATACGTTCGTCTTTGAGGCGAAAAACGTACTGGTACTCAATGCCATTCCTCCCGTCCGGGAGAGTGGCTGGCAGCATTCGAGGCTGGGGGATCGAGACGCCGCTTCGCTCATCGAAGGCGGCGCTGGCCGTGGGCTTGAAATCGATAGGCATCACGCGTCCTTTAGCTCGTGTCGATTGCGCGGCATTCAATTCTCCCTCATTGCCCAGCAAACATACTGCATAAAAGAAAGCGAGGCACGCCGCGATGGTGGCTCTTCGATGCTGTGCTGGGCTGGGCTGGGCTGGGCCCATGCTCGATCAGTCCTTCGTCCTGAACAGGCCCGCCGACAGCGCCTTTCTCCAGGTGCGCCCCCAACGCTGACCTGGATCGCCGCTTGCTATATCAGATAGTCTTGAGCAGGGCATGCAATGGAATGATCGTGAGCGAACTGTCTTATCGCAGATGGGTGGCACTGGTGCTGGGTGTGATCGTGAGCGTCGGCGGCTGTGCGAAGACATCGGACGTGCACGGCCAAGGCAGGGAGGCTGGCCCGTCAGGAGAGCCGATCATCAAGAAGGAAGTGGCTGGGCGCACGTACACCAACGCGCCGGTTGAGGCACGCCTTGGGCTGCATCGCTTCATGATCCCCGCCAACTACTACAACGACCAGGTGGGCCCCTTTCCGGACATAGGTCTTGAGCTAACGTTGTTCTGGCCAACGCTGGACGCAGCTCCGCCTGGCAACTACCCGGTGCGAACGGTAGATGAGCAGTATCGTCAGGTCAGCGCGACCGTTGTACCCATAAACAGGATACCGATCGAGTCCGTGCTTGATCGAATGGTCACCACCGATGGGACCACGGAAGCCGGTTCGCTGCGCCGCCGGGATCCGCGCGCGCGCCTCGAGCTTCGCGCAAGGCAACCGGAGGTTTTTGGTCTGGCCCCCTATGTCATCGACGAGGCCCGCATGCCGCCATTCGCCGCAGAGTATGAAGCCACGTACGGTCACGAGCTTCTGCGGAATCCCGATGGCGAGAAAGACTGGTACATCGTCCGTTCGACAGACGGGGCGTTGGTTACCTTCATAGCGTGTAGCAGTCAGCGCCTGAGACAGGATGGACTGGTGATAAGCGGAGACCGGGTAACTCCCGACGGAAGTGGGCGAGCTGCAATGTGCAGCCATCACTTCGTGGATGCACAGAGGCGCATCGCCTTCGACATGAGCTATCCACGCGTCCTGCTCAAGGACTGGAGGCGCATGGAGGATGCCATGCGGGGTGTGATGGACAGGTACCAGGTCAATTGAAGGCAGATTGAATCAAGGGCGGTCTGGCTGCGTGGCCACGTACTCCCGCATCAACCGCTGGAGCACCTGTGCGGCGGGGCGGTGTTCGCGCGCCGCCGCGTGCTGAAAGCTGGCGCGCAGGCCAGCGGCCATTTCCAACTGCATGAAGACACTCTTGCTCATG
>Ga0160461_1001202_pt1 | contig 11148 bp, 11 predicted proteins | sample HID1975I_E6MG_FD_108266 | JGI IMG/M metagenome (GOLD analysis project Ga0160461, IMG submission 108266) | Enriched soil microbial communities from UW Madison campus, WI, USA - HID1975I_E6 MG | ecosystem: Environmental > Terrestrial > Soil > Unclassified | place: USA: Madison, Wisconsin...
AACGCCTGGCGCTTGGCGTCGCGGTCGGCGGCGCTGTCATAGACCCAGATGTGCATGTAGCTGTTCACGTCACCCGTCTCGGTCTGCATGTAGGCCAGGGGCTTGCCCAGGTGGCGGCTTTGTACTTCATAGCCGTGCTCGGCATAAAGCGCCAGATGCTTCTTGATGGTGCCGGCGCGGCAGGTGTAGGTACGTACGTCGTAAAGCATGGGGTTTCCTTGATTGATGTTGCGAAAAATTGATCGTCAGTCGACCGTGGCGCCAGACTGTTTCACCAGCACGCTCCAGCGTTCAACTTCCTGGTTCACGTACTTTTGAAAGGCGGCATGGTCGTCGCCGACGGGATCGGCGCCCAGTCCTTTCAGCTTGTCCTGCACGGCGGGGTCGGCTACGCCTTGGGTGATGGCTTGCGACAGCTTTTCCACCACGGGCGCGGGCGTGGCGGCGGGCACGAAGAGGCCGAACCAGGAACGGGCGTTCATGGCCGGGTAGGCCGTCTCGGAAAACGCCGGCACGTTGGGCAGGGCGGCGTGGCGCTGCTGGCCCGTGACGGCAATCGGCGTCAGGCGGCCGGCCTGCACCTGCGATAGCACTTCGGGCAGGTTCGCGAACATGATCTGGACCTGGCCACCCATCAGGTCATTGAGCGCTTGCGCGCCGCCTTTGTAGGGCACATGCGTCATCTGCGCGCCGGCCAGCGAATTGAACTGGGCGCCCGCCAGGTGCGATGCCGTGCCGGTGCCGCCCGAGGCGTAGTTCACGCGGTTGCCGTTGGCCTTGGCGTAAGCGGCCAGCTCCTCGGGCGTCTTGGCCGGCACCGACGGGTTCACCACCAGCAGCAAGGGCACCGACGCCAGGTTCGACAGGCCCGCGAAGTCGCCCGTCAGGCTGTAGTCCAGCTTGTGATACAGCGTGGAATTGATGGCATGGCTGGACGTGGCCATCAGCAGGGTATAGCCGTCGGGCTCGGCGCGCGCCGCCATGACGGCGCCGATGTTGCCGTTGGCGCCTGCCTTGTTCTCCACCACCACCGGCTGGCCCAGGCGCGTGGACATGGATTGCGCCACGGTGCGGGCGATTACGTCGGTGGCGCCGCCCGCGGCAAAGGGCACGATGATGCGCAGGGGGCGTTCGGGATAGTCGGCGGCGGCGGCGGGCGATGCGGCGAAGGATGTGGCGCCAACGGTCACGGCAGCCAGCATCGCGGCAGCGGCCAGCCGCCGCAGGGGGGGCAGGGGGGTATTCATAGTCTCTCTCCAGGTGTGGATATTTTTTTATGTGGGCGCCACGCGCTGTGCTTGCGGCCAGCGCGCGGCAAACCGATCCTGAACGTCAGGATGCGGCAAGCAGCGCCTTTTCGCGCAAGCTGGTCAGGGTGGCCCGAGGCGTGATCACCTCGGGGTCCAGACTGAGTTCGATCAGGTACGGCGAACCGCTATCCAGTGCCCGCGTCAAGGCGGGCGCGAAGCCTTCGTGGCTGTCCACCCGTTCGGCAGGCACGCCGAACGATTCCGCGTAGGCCACGAAGTCGGGGTTGCAGAGGTCCGTGCCGATGGTCCGGCCCGGGTAGTGCACTTCCTGGTGCATGCGGATCGTGCCGTACATGCCGTTGTTGAACACGATGAAGACGATGGCCAGGCGGTGCTGCTTGACGGTGGCCAGCTCTTGCGAGGTCATCAGAAAGCAGCCGTCGCCGGCCAGGCAGACCACTTGGCGTTCGGGGTGGCGCAGCTTGGCCGCAATGGCGGCGGGCACGCCGTAGCCCATGGCGCCGCTGGTGGGCGCAAGCTGGGTGCGAGGGTGGCTGAAGCGGTAGTAGCGATGCGCCCAGGCGCTGTAGTTGCCCGCGCCGTTGGTGAGAATGGCGCGCGCGTCCAGCCCTTCGCGCAGGGCGACGATGACCCGTGCCGGGTCCATGCGCAGCGCGGTGGCGGGCGGTTCGGTGTAGCGCAGGTAGCTCTGCCGCAGCCCGTCGAGCCAGCCGCGCCACGGGGCCGCGTCCAGCGGGTCCAGTGCGGCGGCCGCGTCCGCGAAGGCGTTCAGGCCCGACTGGATTTTCACGGTGGGCTGATACACCCGGCCCAGCTCTTCCGGGCTAGCCAGCACATGAATCAGCGTCTGCCTGGGCACGGGAGATTGCAGCAGCGTATAGCCGCCAGTCACCATTTCGCCCAGGCGCGCGCCCACCGCCAGGATCACGTCGGCATTGCGCACGGCCTCGGCCAGTTCCGGATTGACGCCGATGCCCACTTCGCCCACGTATTGCGGATGGTGGTTGTCGTACAGGTCTTGCCGGCGGAACGAGCACGCCACGGGCAGACCGTTGCGGCTGGCATAGCGGGCCAGGCTGTCCAGGCCCGCGTCGGTCCAGCCCGAACCGCCCACGATCATCAGCGGCCGCCGTGCGCCGGCCAGCAGGGCGCGCATGTCGGCCATTGCATCGGGCGCCGGGTGCGCCTGCGGAAACTGGATCGTGCCGCAGTCCTGGGGCGCGGCCAATTCAGTCAGCATGTCCTCGGGCAACGCCAGCACCACGGGACCGGGCCGGCCCGACATCGCCACCGAGAACGCGCGGTTCATGTATTCGGTGACGCGCGCGGCACTGTCGATCTGCGCCACCCATTTGCTGAACTGCCCGAACATGCGGCGGTAGTCGATTTCCTGAAACGCTTCGCGCTCGACCATGTCGTTGCCCACCTGACCCACCAGCACGATAAGCGGCGTGGAATCCTGAAACGCCGTCTGCACGCCGATGCTGGCATTGGTGGCGCCGGGCCCGCGCGTGACCATGCAGATGCCCGGCCGGCCGGTCAGCTTGCCGTGCGCTTCGGCCATGAATGATGCCGCGCCTTCGTGACGGCAGGACACCAGGCGGATGCGCTCCCGTTCCGTGTACAGCGCATTCAGCACGTCCAGATAGCTTTCGCCGGGCACGCCGAATACCGTGTCCACGCCGTGTTCCAGCAGCGCGCGCACCACATGCTGGCCGCCCGTCATCAATTGGGGAGTGTCGTTCATCGCAGTTTCAATCAGGCCGCTAGGCGGCGGGTTGGGTCTGGATGAACTGTACGCAGCCCGGCGCCGGGCGCGTTAGGACAGATCAGAGCTTGTATTGCACTTTTTCGCGGATCCGTCCGGCGCGGTCGTCAGCCGATGGGGCGGTCGTACTTCTTGCGAAAATCACCGGCGGTGCTGCCGGTGTGCTTCTTGAAGAAGCGGGCGAAGTAGGAGGGGTCTTCGAAGTTAAGCTGGAACGCGATTTCGTTGATGCTCAAGCCCGTGTTGCTGAGCAGGCGCTTGGCCTCAAGCGCAATGCGCTCCTGCACCAGTTGGCTGGCGGTGCGCCCCACGCTGCGCTTGACGGCCTCGTTGAGCTGACGTTCGCTGACGCACAGCGCGTCGGCGTATTGGCGGATGGCGCTGAATTCCAGATAGTGTTCCTCGATCAGCATGGTGAAGCGCTTGGTCAGCGAATAGCTGGGGCCGGCGGCGGTCTCGCGTTCGTCGGCCGGGTACAGGCGGCGCAACTGCGTCAGCAGGATCAGCAGGTAAGAGCGCACCACGTCGAAGCGCCCGGTCTGGCGGTCGCGCGTTTCGCGTTCGATTTCGTTCAGCAGCGGCAGCATGCCGTCGTGCTGCTCACGCGACAGATAGATGGCGGGCGAGCCGCCCGCCAGATGGAAGAAGGGAAACTTGGCGATGTCGTCCGCGCGCGGGAACATGTGCGCGAAGAAGTCGGTGCTGATGTTCAGCACGTAGCCGCGCGGCTTCACGGAAGAGGTCCAGGCGTGGATCTGGCCGGGCGACAGGAAGAACACCGAATGGTCGCGCACCTCGTGCTGCTCGAAGTCCAGCATGTGGGTGCCGCTGGCCTCGCTCATCCAGAGCAGATGGTAGTAGTTGTGCCGGTGCAGGAAGCCGCGCGGAATATCGTCACGGTCTTGCAGGCGCACCAGATCGAAATAGAACGACCCCTCGCCCGAGAAATCGGAGGTTTCAAAGGTGGGAAACGGTGCCGGGGAGGGCGTGGGTGTGCCTGCGGACAAGCGGGAGTCTCCTGGATGGCGCGCGGGTGGGCGGCTCTGTTTTTTTGCCATGATAAAGGCAAAAAGCGTACAGTCTCCCTATTCGATTCAAACTTAATCATCACGATTGGAGTTAAATCGAACCCTATCCGCATGACCGTACTTCAAGGAGGTAGAAGATGCCCGTAGCCACCAAGGTGCTGACCGCACACGTGCCGCTCCCGCTGGCCGAGAAGGTAGATCAGATGGCTGCTCGTCTTGAACGCTCGCGCGGCTGGATCATGAAGCAGGCACTTTCCGCTTGGATCGCGCAAGAGGAAGAACGTGATCGACTCACCCAGGAAGCGCTGGCTGATGTCGAGGCCGGTCGCGTGGTTGACCACCAAGCCGTGCAAGCGTGGGCAGAAAGTCTGGGTACCGACAAGCCGTTGCCGGTACCCCGCTGATGGAACTGAAATGGACCAGCAAGGCGCTTTCCGATCTGGCGCGCTTGTATGAATTTCTGGCCCCGGCGAATGCGCCCGCAGCCGCGCGGGCGGTCCAGGCGCTGGTAAAAGCGCCCGGCATATTGCTGACCCATCCCCGTATCGGCGAGCAGCTATTCCAGTTCGAACCGCGAGAGGTTCGAAAAATACTCGTCGGGCAGTTTGAGGTGCGCTACGAAATTCAGGGCTCGATCCTCTACGTATTGCGGCTGTGGCACAGCCGAGAGGAACGCTGACACGTCAGGAGCGATTGACGGCTGTGTTCACCGCACCGCGAACCAATCCCCAGACAGACTCCCATTCATGCCGCAGAAGGGCGGGCCGAAGCCAACGTCTTTCTCACCGGCAGGCGGCGTTTCGCGGACCACCAGCACGGCGCCTCGGCGCGTCAGCGTCAACACCCACGGGGCGCCGTCCTGATAGGTGACGTGCAGGCTGTCTCCGGAGACGACCGCGTTGCCGCTTAGGTCGCACACCCAGCGGCCGTTATAGGGCTGGGCCGAATTGGCCGCCACGAACAACTGGCCGTGAGCGCTTTGGGTGATCTCGATTTCCCCTTCGACGTTTCTCCACTTGCCCACAAAGCCGGCAGCCGGCTGCGCGTTGATGGACTTCAAGAATGCCAGGCGGTACTTCATGCTGCTGCCGATCTCCTTGACCGGCGTGCTGCCCGAAAAAGGTTCGGCATAGATCTTGTCGCGCACGCTCAGAAAATACCGTTGATCAGCGGTCAGCGACTTGACCGCTTCGGCGTCCAGCTTGCCGCGCAACGCGGTGTATTGCTGCGCGATGGCCGCGTCCTGATCGGCCAGCGCCGGATTGGCGCAGATGGCTTTTTCGACGGGTGTGGTGGCTTTGGCGCAGTTGAACGAAGGGGCAGCCGCCGCGCTGCCCGCCATGGTCAGCAATGCCGCAAAGACCAGACGACGAATCATGGTGTGTCGCTTTTCAGACTGTGTAGAGGGTCGGCCAGCCAGTTGGCGCCGAGGGAAGGGCACACAGTTTACCGGGGGCGGGCTGCTTCCAGGTTGTCGCGAGGACGTTGCGGTTTTGCCGTTGGCGGACAGGGGATGAATGCCGGGCAAAGCATCGGCCCGGCGCCCGTCACTTCAGCGTCCCGCCACCTGAAGCACGGCCTCCGCAAACGCCTGCGGCGCCTCTTGCGGCAGGTTGTGGCCGATACCGCCGGTTATGGTTCGGTGTTGGTATTTGCCGGTGAACTGCTTGGCGTAAGCGGCGGGGGGCGGGTGCGGGGCGCCGTTGGCGTCGCCTTCCAGCGTGATGGTCGGCACGGTGATCTTCGGTGCGGTCGCCAGGCGCTTTTCCAGCGCGTCGTACTGTGCTTCGCCTTCGGCCAGCGCCAGGCGCCAGCGGTAGTTGTGGATGACGATTTCCACATGATCCGGGTTGTCGAATGAACGCGCCGAACGCTGATAGGTGGCGTCGTCGAACTTCCATTGGGGCGACGCCAGTTGCCAGATCAGCTTGTTGAAGCCGTCGCGGTTGGCGGCGTAGCCTGCCGCGCCGCGTTCGGTGGCGAAGTAGAACTGATACCACCACTGGAATTCCGCCTGCGGGGGCAGCGGCTTGCGGTTGCCCTCCTGGCTGCCGATCAGGTAGCCGCTGACGGACACCAGCGCCTGGCAGCGTTCGGGCCACAGCGCGGCCATGATGTCGGCGGTGCGCGCACCCCAATCGAATCCCGCGATGACCGCGCGTTCGATCTTCAACGCATCCATCAGCGCAATGATGTCGACGGCAATGGCCGCCTGTTGGCCGTTGCGAGGCGTGTCCGACGACAGGAAGCGCGTCGACCCATAGCCGCGCAGATAGGGAATGATTACGCGGTAGCCGGCGGCGGTAAGCCGGGGCGCCACGTCGGCGAAGGCGTGGATATCGTAGGGCCAGCCGTGCAGCAGGACGGCGACGGGGCCGTTGGCCGGGCCCACGTCCACATAGCCCACATCAAGCGTGCCGGCGCGGATCTGGCGAATATCGCTGAATGGCGTGGCGCTGCCACCACCTGTCGGGTTCGAGGATGAGGGTGCTGCTTTGGCCAGGACGCTACCGCTTGCGGCCAGGTTCAGCAGACTGGCGGCCGCCAGCGTCGACGTGGTGGCAAGCAGGCGGCGGCGCTGCGGGTCGATGGGGTTCGTCATCGTGAATGCTCCATGAAAAGTTCGCGGGGTTGGGGGTGCTGCGAACGATTTATAGGGGCTGCGCGATGGCCTTGGGTGTCGGAATGTATTGTGCCCAGGGGCGGATACAGTGCGATGCAAAACGGGGGGGGGCCGCTCCTCGGCGCACCGGGTGACGAAGCCGCAGCCTGTCGCTTCTGGTCAATCCCCGTGCGCGTGCCGTCAATTCAGCCCGAGCGGGCGCCCCTAACATTCCCTGCATCCTTCCCCGCATTCTTTTCGTGCAGGTTACCGACCAGGCGCCACGCCCCGCTCCCCATGATCACGCTCTATGACCATCCCCGATCCGGCAATTGCTACAAGGTGCGCCTCTTTCTGTCCCTGATCAATTTGCCCTATCGGCGCGAATTCATCGATGTGTTGGCGCGCAAGAACCAGACCGAAGCGTTTGAACGCATCAGCGCGTGGCGGCAAGTGCCGGCGATCGACGACGACGGCCTGGCCGTTTGGGACAGCCACGCGATTCTGATTTACCTGGCGCAGAAGCACGCCCCGCAATGGCTGGCGCCGCTGCCTCATAGCGCGCAGATGGTCTCGTGGATATCGGTGTCGGCAAACGAGATTGCCAACAGCTTGCAGCCGCTGCGCCTGACGAAAGTGGTGAGCCTTGCCGAGGCCGCCCATCACCTGGGCGTGAGTGAAGCCATGCTTGACGTGCAGGGGCTGCAACAGCGGACCGATCGGTTGCTGAAGCTGATCGAAAAGCGCCTTGGCGCAAGCCCTTGGCTGGCGACCGTACCCAGCGTCGCGGATATCGCCTGTTATGGCTATCTGGCGTTGGCCGAAGAGGCCGAGATTGATGTGAGCGCCTATCCCGCGATATCGGCCTGGCGTCGTCGTATCGAAGCACTGCCGGGTTACGTCGCGCCCGGACAGGTGACGTAAGCAGAGCAGGCAGTGCAAAACCGAAGCGGCACATCGACGCGGCACAAAAAGCGGCACACCTAAGCGCAATGCGCCGCGCCACAACGAACAACACAATGGGGAAAAAAACATGGAAGCGATCTCTCGACCGGACGTGAATGTGGGGGCTGGAAAAAAGCCGAATCTGCTTCGAATATCCGTGGCCACGGTTGTGGGAACGGCGGTCGAAGCGTTTGATTTTCTGGCTTATGGCACGGCCGCGGCGCTGGTATTCAACAAGCTGTTCTTCCCGCAATTCGACCCCTTGACCGGCACCTTGGCCGCGTTCGCCGCCTTTGCCAGCGGCATGCTGGCCCGCCCCGTCGGCGGGATCCTGTTCGGGCACTTTGGGGATCGCATCGGGCGCAAGTCCATGTTGACGCTTAGCCTGCTGATGATGGGCATCTGTACGGTGCTGATCGGCTTGCTTCCCACCTACGAGCAAATTGGCGTGTGGGCGCCGATCTTGCTGGTGGCGTTGCGTATCGGGCAAGGTTTGTCGTTTGGCGGCGAGCTGGGTGGCGCCATGCTGATGGCGGTGGAACACGCGCCGCCACGGTGGCGGGGCTTCTTTGGCAGCTTGCCTTTGGTGGGATCGCCGCTGGGCATTTTGCTGTCGGTGGGCGCGTTTGCCTTGGTCACGCGGCTGCCCGAGGAAGACTTCCTGTCCTGGGGCTGGCGCCTGCCTTTCCTTGCCAGCGCGGTGCTGATAGTCGTCGGGATATTGATACGCCGAGGCATCGATGAATCGCCCGATTTTGCGCGCGTCAAATCCGAACAAACCCAGGTCAAGCTGCCCGTGGCGGAGTTGCTTAGCAAGCATGGCAAGGCGCTCTTGCTGTGTGTGGGCTGCAAGCTGGCGGAAGTGACGCTGATCTACACCTTCCTGGTCTTCTCCGTGTCGTACGCGGTGTCCACGCTGGGCTTTAACCGCTCTGACGCGCTGCAAGCGCTGCTGTACGGCGCGGCGGTGATGACCTTCACCATTCCCGTGTTCGGCATGTTGGGCGACCGCTATGGCGCCCGGCGTGTGTGCGGCTGGGGAGGGTTGTTGCTGGCCGTGATGGCGATCCCCATCTTCATGGCCGTGGGCAGTGGCTCGCTGCTGGCCTACAGCGTGGCGGCGTTTGTCGCCATGGCCTTGAACTACGCGATGATGATTGCACCGCAATCCAGCCTGTATGCCGCGCAGTTTCCGCCGGAGTTGCGGTACTCGGGCTTGTCGATCGGCGTACAGTTTTCCGCGGCAATCGGCGGTGGATTGGCGCCGATGGTGTCGGCGATGCTGGTCGCGCGCTTTGACAGCATCGTGCCCGTGGGCGGCTATCTGGCCGTACTGGGCGTGATTGCCGGCACGTCGGCATTCTTGATGAAGCCCACCCCGGCACGGCGCGCTTCTTGAGCCGCACTGGGCCCGCCCGCTACTCTTGCGCCAGCACCGACGCGCGATATTTGTTGGGCGGGCTGCCGAAGCGTTGCTGAAAGCAGCGGCTGAAATGGCTGGCATCTTGAAAGCCACAGGACAGCGCGATGTCTTTGACCGCCACGTGGGCCTTGCATGGATCTTCGAGCGCCGTGCGGGCCAGTTGTAGCCGGCGCTCGCGCACGTACTGGCCATATTGAATGCCGCGCATCTGGAACAGGCGATGCACCCAGCGGCTGGACGCCCGCAACGCGCGCGCCACCGCCGCAACGGACAAGTCGCTATCGACGATGTGCGTGTCCACGTAGCTGGTGATTGCCTGCCAGCTTTCGATGGGGCCACGTTCGGTGGTGGGCAGTTGCTCCAGCGCCTGGCTGGTGTAGATGGCCGCAAGCAGAGAGATCAGCGCCTGTTCGGCAAACATGCTGGACGTGGGGCTGACCGTGTCGGCTTGCTCGAAAAATACATGCTCCAAGCACTGGTGCGCCGTGCGCACCATCGGCAGCGTTGACGCCGCGCGTTGGGCGGTGAACTGCGAGATATCCTGCAAATGCATGCCCAGCAGATTCAGCAACGATCCCTTGATCACAACCAGTCTGGAATCCGTCAGCATGCGCACTTCAGAAGGCAGCGCCGTCGTACGAAAAATGATGTCGCCGGTTTCCACGGGCAGGCTCGCCCCGTTCTGGCTGATGGTGCCGTGCCCTTCGAGGATGAAGCTGGCCAGAAACTCCGCCCGCATCGCATCGGCCGCGTGTTCAGCCCGGTGCTGAACCCGCATGGGGGTGGATTCCAGGTTCACCGCCAAGCCTCCCGCGCGCAAGCGGCACGCCTGCAAATGCAGGCGCGGTTGCAGGGTAAGCGGCAGGAATTCACCGGGCAAAACCAGCTTGTCCAATTGGGCCTGATAGCCGGACAGTTCGGTCTCGTAAAAGGGACGAAAACGGGGGGCGAAGTTCAGGTCCGGTTCCTGCTGGGAGGCAGCAGGCGGAAGCGATTGGGCAACGTGCATATGGATGGACCCGACTTTCAGCGCGAGCCCAGTGCCCGCAAAATCAAAATCATTGTATCGACGCCAATCGCGCGCGTACCTGCCGTTTACCCTAGGCCGTGTCACTCTCGGACAATCGCTGTGCGGTTGGGGTCAATGGCGTGGAAGCCGCCGCAAGATGTAATGGCAGTGTTGTGCCACGAGGCATTAGGAGATGGGTGTGGATGACAAGAAACTTCAGTCCGATGCGTTCTTCAAGCGGTCGGCTGACAAGCTGGATTTCGGCAACTGGAATGTGCAGGAGAAGATCGCGCTAAGTTGCCGGATCCTGGCCAGGGAAGGGCACTCCGAGACCCTGGCGGGGCAGATCACGGTGAAGAACGATGACGGCACGTTCTTCACGACGGCGCTGGCCCAGGCGTTTGATGAGATCCGGCCCGACACGGTCATCCGCATCAACGACAACATGGACGTGCTGGAAGGAGCGGGCACGCCCAACCCCGCCGTGCGTTTCCATTTTTGGGTCTATCGCAACCGGCCGGACGTGCGCTGCATCGTGCATACGCACCCGCCTTATGTATCAACCCTTGCCATGACCGGCCGCCCGCTGGTGGTCTCGCACATGGACGCCACGCCGTTTCATAACGACTGTGCGCATCTGAAGGAATGGCCGGGTTTGCCGATTGCCGACCAGGAAGGCGAAATCATTTCCGCCGCCTTGGGAACAAAGCGATGTGTGCTGCTGGCCAACCATGGCTTTCTGGCGGCGACAAGTTCTGTGGAAGAAACCTTGTATCTGTCGGTGCTGATCGAGCGCGCCGCGCGCAATCAGTTGCTGGCCGCTGCCGCCTACGGCGAAGCGAAGCCGGTGGATGATGCCTTGGCGGCGGAGTCGCACGACTTTCTGCTCAAGCCCAGCATCGTGCGCGCCAGCTTTGCGATGTTTGCACGGCGGATTGAACGGCAGGGCACTGCACAGGCATAACGAAAGTTCGCCACAAAACAAAAAGGCCGGCTCCCAAAAAGGGCCGGCCTTTCTCATCCGCGTCGCAAATTACGCGTCGGCGGACGTTTCCTCAACAGCAGCCACCGCCTGCACCTGATTGATCAGGGCGGGCCAGGT
>Ga0160461_1001208_pt1 | contig 11085 bp, 10 predicted proteins | sample HID1975I_E6MG_FD_108266 | JGI IMG/M metagenome (GOLD analysis project Ga0160461, IMG submission 108266) | Enriched soil microbial communities from UW Madison campus, WI, USA - HID1975I_E6 MG | ecosystem: Environmental > Terrestrial > Soil > Unclassified | place: USA: Madison, Wisconsin...
AAGGTTGGTAACTGGGCCACGGTGCCGCCTATGCGCCACGCCTATGACTACAGCGCAGAGGGAACGCGACGCTCGATCGAGCAGAGCCTGCAGCGCCTTGGGATGTCGCGGCTGGACATCGTCTTCGTCCACGACCTGTCGCCCGACAATGCCGATATGGGCGACCGTTGGACAGAATATTTCGAACAGGCGCGGGGCGGAGCGTTTCGCGAACTGACCCGCATGCGCGACGAGGGATTGATCAAGGCCTGGGGGTTGGGCGTCAACACGTTGCCCCCGGCCTTGCGCGCCTTCGAGGTGGCCGATCCGGACATCATCCTTTCCGCCACGCAATATTCGATCGTGAAGCATGCCGATGCGCTCGACCGGCTTATGCCGGTAGCGGAGAAGCGCGGTGCCTCGATCGTTGTCGGCGCGCCGCTCAACGACGGCTTCCTGGCGGGTGGCGAGCGTTTCAACTATCGGCCGGCCCCGCCGGAGATGCGCCAGAAGCGTCTGCGCATCGCCACGCTGGCGCAGGAACATGGTACCGATCTCCGCAGCGCCGCATTGCATTTCGCCATGGCCCACCCGACCGTTTCCGCGATCATCCCAGGCGCGCGTTCGGCAACGCAGGCGGTGCAGAATGTCGTCTCGGTGCAAACCCCATTGCCGGCGGAATTATGGGCAGCGCTTCGGCGCGAGCGGCTGATCGAGGCGAACGCACCCGTGCCGGCCTGATCGCGTTGACGGATTAGTCGCCCAGCGAAGCGAATTGCGACCCGGCGGGCGGGGTGCTTCCCTTGTCCGGCGGCGCGGCGCTAGCCTCTCCGGCAACAGTCTACCGGAGAGGCATATCGCGTCATGGCCAAGGACAACCGTATCACGCTCTACGATCTCGTGCTCGAGACCGGCTGCACCATCAGCCCCTTCGTGTGGGCGACGAAATATGCCTTGAAGCACAAGGGCTTCGATCTGGATCTCATTCCCAACGGCTTCACCGGGATCGAGGAGCTGACCGGCGGCCGCTCCAATCGCCTGCCGGTGATCGTCGATGGCGGCCATTGGGTGAAGGATAGCTGGGGAATCGTCGAGTATCTGGAGCAGACCTATCCCGACCGACCCCGGCTGGTGGAGGGCGAGGGGCACAAGCAGGCGATCAAGTTTCTCGACGCGTGGATGTGGCGCACGATCATCCACGCGTGGTTCCGCTGCTACATCCTCGACTATCACGACCTGTCGATGGAGAAGGACCGCGCCTATGTGCGCGAAAGTCGCGAGACCATGTTCCTGGGCGGCGAGAAGCTGGAGAATGTCCAGGCGGGACGCGAGCAGCGCCTGCCGGGTGCCAGCAAGCTGCTGGATCCGCTTCGCGCGCTGCTCGTCGACAAGCCCTGGCTGGGCGGCGACAGCCCCGACTATGGCGACTACCGCGCGCTTTCCTGCTTCCTGTGGCTGGGATCGGTGGCGAAGATCCCCGCGCTGTACGAAGATGATCCCCTGCGCGACTGGGTCGAGCGCGGTTTCGATCTTTATGACGGGCTCGGTCGCCATCCAGGAATGCACCCGATCTTCGGCTTGCCGAAGGATGTGGAACAGCCGGTCGCGGCCTGACGAATGCCGCCCCTCCTTCGCGGGAGGGGCGGTGCTTCAGGCGTCGATCGCCTCCTCGTCGAACTGCGCCGCGTTCGCCTGAATGAAAGCGAAGCGGTGTTCGGGGTTCTTGCCCATCAGGCGATCGACCAGATCGCGCACGCCGGCGCGCTCCTCATATTCCTGCGGCAGGGTGACGCGGATCAGCGTCCGGGTTTTGGGGTCCATCGTGGTCTCGCGCAACTGCCCCGGGTTCATCTCGCCAAGGCCCTTGAAACGGCCGACCTCGACCTTCTTGCCCTTGAACGCGGTCGCCTCGATCTCGGCCCGGTGGGCGTCGTCTCGCGCATAGAGGCTCTTGGCGCCGCTGGTGATCCGGTAGAGCGGCGGCTGCGCGAGATAGAGATGCCCGCGCTTCACCAGCTCGGGCATCTCCTGGAAGAAGAAGGTCATCAGCAGAGTGGCGATATGCGCGCCGTCGACATCGGCGTCCGTCATGATCACAATCCGCTCGTAGCGCAGCTGATCGGGCTGGCAGCGATCGCGCGTGCCGCAACCGAGCGCCTGGATCAGGTCGGCGATCTCCTGGTTGGCGAGGATCTTGGCGGTGTTGGCCGAGGCGACGTTGAGGATCTTGCCTCGGATCGGCAGGATCGCCTGCGTCTTGCGATCGCGCGCCTGCTTGGCAGACCCGCCGGCGCTGTCGCCCTCGACGATGAACAGCTCGGTACCGGCCGGATCGTCATTGGCGCAATCGGTGAGCTTGCCGGGCAGGCGCAGCTTGCGCCCGGAAGTGGCGGTCTTGCGCTTGACGTCGCGTTCGGCCTTTCGGCGGAGCCGCTCGTCCATCCGGTCGAGCACATAGCCGAGCAGCGCGCGCCCGCGCTCCATGTTGTCCGACAGGAAATGGTCGAGATGATCGCGCACCGCGTTCTCGACGAGCCGCGCCGCCTCCGGGCTGGTGAGCCGGTCCTTGGTCTGGCTCTGGAACTGGGGTTCGCGGATGAAGACCGAGCACATCAGCTCGCATCCGGTCATCACGTCCTCGGGCGCGATGTCCTTGCCCTTCTTCTGGCCGATCAGGTCGGCGAAGCCGCGGATGCCCTTCACCAGCGCCGCGCGCAGTCCCTGTTCATGCGTGCCGCCATCGGGCGTGGGGATGGTGTTGCAGTACCAGCTGTAGCTGCCGTCCGACCACAGGGGCCAGGCGACCGCCCATTCGACCGATCCCTGTTCGTCGGGGAAGAGCTGCTTGCCCGAAAAGAAGTCGGCGGTGGCGCATTCGCGCTTGTCGATCTGCTCGCGCAGGTGATCGGCAAGGCCGCCGGGGAACTGGAACACTGCCTCGGCCGGGGTACCGTCGCCGATCAGCGCCGGATCGCAGCGCCAGCGGATCTCGACCCCGGCGTAGAGATAGGCCTTCGACCGGGCGAGGCGGTGGAGCCGCGCGGGCTTGAACAGCGCGCTTTCGCCGAAGATCTGGGTATCGGGGGTGAAGGCGACGCTGGTGCCGCGCCGGTTAGGGGCGGCACCCAGCCTGGTCAGCCCGGAGGTCGGGTGCCCGCGCGAGAAGCTCTGGCGGAAAAGCTCCTTGTTCCGCGCGACCTCGATCACCGTATCGCTGGACAGCGCGTTGACCACGCTCACGCCGACGCCATGGAGGCCGCCCGAGGTGGCATAGGCCTTGCCGGCGAACTTGCCCCCCGAATGGAGCATGGTGAGGATCACCTCGAGCGCCGACTTGTCCGGAAACTTGGGATGCGGGTCGATCGGCATGCCGCGCCCGTTGTCGATGATCGTCAGGCGATTGCCCGCCTCGAGGCTCACTTCGATCCGGTTGGCATGGCCCGCCACCGCCTCGTCCATCGAATTGTCGAGCACCTCGGCGGCGAGATGATGCAGCGCGCGCTCGTCGGTGCCGCCGATATACATGCCCGGCCGCCGCCGCACCGGCTCTAGCCCCTCGAGCACCTCGATCGAGGACGCGTCATACCCGCTGTTGTCAGGGGTGGGGGCGGAGAACAGATCGTCTTTGGATGCCATGGCCGCGTTATGGCCGGGGGAGAACGAAAGGGGAAGGGTTTCCTCCCCGGAACGGGGAGGGGGACCGCCGAAGGCGGTGGAGGGGGCGGGCGGCATGCGACGACCTCTCGACAGGGTAGCTATCGCGGAGAGCCCCCTCCACCAGCTGCGCTGGTCCCCCTCCCCGTGCCGGGGAGGAGCAAAGCGTTCACCGTTTCGGCCATTCCCATCGCGGAGGATCGGCAAAGCGTACGAGCGTTTCGCCGAGATGCTTTTCCAGTTCGATCATCGTGGAGTCGCCCTGCGTCGCCAGCGCGTCGACCAGCCCGCGCGCATGCGAGACGACGATGAGCTGGCATCGCCGTGACGCGGTCACGAGCAGTCGGGCGAGCGGCGCGAGAAGATCGGGGTGCAGGCTCGCCTCGGGTTCGTTGAGGATCATCAACTCGGGCGGGCGCGGCGAGAGCAGGGCGGCGACGAGGAGGATGTAGCGCAGCGTGCCGTCGGAGAGCTCGGCACCCAGCAGCGGGCGAAGCAGACCGTATTGTCGCATCTCGATCTCGAAATTCTCGCTGACGCCGAGCGTCGCGCCGTCGAAGGCGTCGGCGATCGCGTCGTCGAACGCCTCGCGCTCGCCGATCTCCATGATCGTCTGGATCGCGGCCCCGATATCCGATCCGTCATGCGCCAGCACCGGCGTGAACGTGCCGACCTGGGGCTGGCGCGCCGGGGCAAGCCGATCGGTGCGCAGATCGTCGTAGAAGCGCCAGCGACTCATCCTTTCGCGCAGCAGCAGCAGTTCGAGACCGTCGGCACGATCGGCGCTGTGCGTCATCATGCTGTCGAAACCGGCCATGCCCGAAAAGCTGTCCCGCCAGTTTCCCGTCGTTTCGCTGCGCACGCGGACCATCGACCCACGCCGTTCCGCGACAAGGTTGGCGCGGCCCAGCATCTGCCCGGTCCACACAGCCTCGACCTTCACTTCGGGGTCATGGATGAAGCTGGTCCGCGACGGCACCGGCAGCCCGAGATCGATCGCATAGCCGAAGTCGTCGGAGGCGAAGCCCAGCCTGAGGCTTACCGGCTCGCTGCGAATGAGCCCCTGCACGGGCTGCTCGCCTGCCTTCATCGCCCGGCTGAACTTCTCAGGTCCGGCCCACAGCGTCGATTGGAGGCCGCCTTCGGCCGCGAGCGAGGCTATCACGCGGCCCTGCGCGACCTCGGACAACAAGCGCAACGCCCGGTATAGGCTGGACTTGCCGCTGCCGTTGGGTCCGGTGACGACGTTGAGCGGTCCCAGCTCGACGATGACGTTACGCAACGACCGGTAGCCGCTGACGGCGAGTCTCGTGATCAAGCGCTACGCTCCCCGCCTGTCGTCGGTCACGCCCGATCATGTCGGGTCGGGACCGGAAAGGGAAGGCTGGCGCTATTCATCCCCGTTCCGGGGAAGAGCGTTCGTCAGCCGATCGCGTCGAGCACGGCGGCGCGCATTTCGGGGATGCCCATGCCGGTTTCGCTCGACGTCACGATCAGGCGGGGGTGTGCGGCGACGTGGGTGCGCGCCTCGGCGGTCACGGCCTCGGTGGTGGCGGCGAGCTCGCTCGCCTTGATCTTGTCGGCCTTGGTCAGGACGATGTGGTAGGAGACGGCGGCCTCGTCGAGCATCTTCATCATGTCGCGGTCGACGTCCTTGAGGCCGTGACGGCTGTCGACCAGCACGAGCGCGCGCTTGAGCACCTGCCGGCCTCGCAGGAAGTCGTTGACCAGGAACCGCCATTTGCGGACCAGATCCTTGGGGGCCTTAGCGAAGCCGTAGCCCGGCATGTCGACCAGCCGCATCACCAGCGGCTCGCCGACGTCGAAGAAGTTGAGTTCCTGCGTGCGGCCCGGGGTGTTCGAGGTGCGGGCGAGGCCGTTGCGATTCGTCAGCGCGTTGAGCAGCGAGGACTTGCCGACGTTGGATCGACCGGCGAAAGCCACCTCCGCCACAACCGGATCGGGCAGGAACTTGAGGTCCGGCGCGGACTTCAGGAAGCCGATCGGGCCGGAGAACAGCCGGCGCGCGTCCTCGGTCAGCGCGGCGAAGCGCTCGGCATCCTGCGCGGTATCGCCCTGCGGCTCGATCGGCTTCGCGGTCACTTGGGTGCGGCCGCCGTGGCCTGCTGCAGGCCGGGATGCCGGCTGTAGAGCCATTTCTGCTGGGCGATCGTCAGCACGTTGGACACCACCCAGTAGAGCTGCAGCCCGGCCGCGAAGGGGGCCATGATGAACATGAAGATCCACGGCATGATGCTGAACACCTGCTGCTGCACGGGATCCATCGGGGCGGGGTTGAGCTTGAACTGCAGGTACATCGTGATGCCCAGCAGGATCGGCAGGATGCCGATGGCGATGAACTGCGGCGGCACGAAGGGCAGCAGGCCGAACAGGTTGACCGGGGTGAACGGATCGGGTGCGGAGAGATCCTTCAGCCACAGGATGAACGGCTGGTGCCGCATCTCGATCGTCAGCATCAGCACCTTGTACAGCGCGTAGAAGATCGGGATCTGGAGCAGGATCGGCAGGCAGCCGGCGAGCGGATTGACCTTCTCGCGCTGGTAGAGCGCGAGCATCTCCTGCTGCAGCTTCTGCTTGTCGTCCTTGTAGCGCTCCTGCAGCTCCTTCATCTTCGGCTGTACCGCGCGCATCGCCGCCATCGAGGCGAACTGCTTCTGCGCGACCGGGAACATCGCGCCGCGCACGATGCAGGTCAGCAGGATGATCGCGACTCCGAAGTTGCCGACCATGCGGAACAGCCAGTCGAGCAGGTAGAAGATCGGCTTTTCGAACCAGTAGAACCAGCCCCAGTCGATCGACTTGTCGAGCTGCCGGATGCCCAGATCGTCCTCGTAATTGTCGAGCAGCGCCACTTCCTTCGCGCCCAGGAACAGGCGCGATGTGGTGCGGATCGCCTTGCCCGGCTGGACGACCGCCGTCGCGCCGCTGGCATCCGCCTGGTAACGGCCACCTTCGCCGCTACGGAAACCGATGTCGGCAGGCGCACCCTGCGTCGGGACGATCGCGGCGAGCCAATGCTTGTCGGTGAAGCCGAGCCAGCCTTCCTTCGAAGAGAAGCGCGGGGCTTCGCCGCCGTCCAGATCCTTGAAGTTGATGCTGTAGTCCGCGACGCCATTGACCACGCCGATCGGACCGGTGTGGATCGTCCAGCTGTCCGGATCCTTGCTGTGGCCGACGCGGCTTACAAGCTGGTACGGGCGGATGCCGATCGCGCCGGCGGCGGCGTTGGAAACGGTCTGCTCGACCGTGAACATGTAGGACTTGTCGACCGACAGCTTGATGTCGAAGCGCTGGCCCTGTCCGTTCTGCCAGGTCAGCGTGACAGGCGTTTCGGGGGTCAACTCGGTGCCGCTCGCCTGCCAGACGGTATCCGCGCCGGGCGCTGTCACGCCGTCGCCGGACCAGCCGAAGCCGGCGAAATAGGCGTCCTTGGTGCCGCCCGGCGAAAGCAGGCGGATCGGGGGCGACTTGGGATCGATCGTCTCGCGATAGGTGGGCAGGACGAGATCGTCGATGCGCGCGCCCTTCAGGTTGATCGAGCCTTCGAGGCGCGGCGTGCGGATGCGCACGCGCGGCGTCTCGGCGATCACGAGATTGGTGTCGCGCAGCGCGACGGGGGCGTCGGCCATCGATTCCGGCTTGGCAACCGGCACCTGCTTGCCGTCGACGACCTGGGTCGAGGGTGGTGCTGCGGTCGGGAAGAACTTGTTGGCGAGCATCGGCCAGCCGAAGAGGATGGCGACGGCGAGCACGCCGAACAGCACCATGTTGCGCCAGTTATCCACGTAATATTCTCCGCATCATGGCACCGGGTCGTGGCCCGACCCGCCCCAGGGGTGGCAGCGCAGGATTCGCCGAAGCGCCAGCCAACCGCCTTTGGCGGCTCCATAGCGCCGGATGGCCTCTATCGCATAGGCCGAACATGAGGGGGCATAGCGACAGCTGGGCGGCAGGATCATCGACGGGCCGATCTGCCACAGCCGCGCGCAGGCGATCATGAGCCGGCCGACGATCATTTCCTGGTCTTTGCCAGCGCCTTGGCGAGTTCGCGCCGCAGATCGCCAAAATCGCGCTCGATACCGCCCTGGCGACCGATCAGGACATGATCGGCCCCGAGCAGGCCGCCTTCGGGCAGCAATTCGCGCGCGAGAGCACGCAACCGGCGCTTCATCCGGTTGCGGACCACCGATCCGCCGATCTTCTTGGTGACGGTGTAGCCGACCCGGATCGTCGCATCGCCATCCTCGCGGGGACGGACGAGCAGAACGAAGCCGGGCATGGGCGCGCGGCGGCCAGCGTTCGCCGCCAGGAAATCCGCGCGCCGCGAAAGCGTGATTAAGCCGACAGAACCTTGCGGCCGCGAGCGCGGCGCGCTGCCAGGATCTTGCGGCCGCCCGGCGTCGCCGACCGCGACCGGAAGCCGTGCCGGCGCTTGCGCACAAGGTTGCTCGGCTGGAAGGTGCGCTTCATCGCTCATATCCTCAATTCGAAACAGAAAAGGGCCACCCGTCGTCCGAGCGGCCGCTAACGGTGGCGCGGATAGGCAAGGCGGCCCCGAAAGTCAATCGCTGTCGGCCGCCCGTGCCTTGCTGATGGCATGCCGACGCCGCGCGCTTTCGCGCCGGAGGCCCCAGTCCGCCCAGGCGCCGGGCTTCGGCCAGCGGCGCTTGAACCGGGCATAGCGACGCTTCGCCCAGGCCGAGTTCTTGAGCGCGAGGCTTGCCCCCGCGCCGAACAGGATGAGCCCGCCCGGCCCTGGCAGAGGCGAGGCGAGCGGGGCAAGCATGATCAGCACGCAGCCGGTGACGAACAGCGAGAAGCGCACCGTATCGTTGCGCCCCAGCGCGCGCCATTTCCCACGGATGTTCATCGATGGCGAGATGGGGAGGGGGTGAGGTCGGGGCAAGGTGGGGAGTTCCTCCCCGGCACGGGGAGGGGGACCGCGAAGCGGTGGAGGGGGCTCGCCGCGCGGGCTGACCTCGCGAGGGCAGCGCGCGGGGAGGGCCCCCTCCGTCAGCGCTTACGCGCTGCCACCTCCCCGTTCCGGGGAGGAATTGGAGCTCAAAGCTGCTTTAGCCCGAGCAGATCGCGCGATTCGCCGGCCGACATCGGCTCGAAGCCGAGTTCGGTCATGATGCGGACCTGGCGCTCGACAAGCATCAGATTCGTCGCCTTCTGCCCGCGCGCGTAATAGTGATTGTCTTCCAGGCCGACGCGGACATGGCCGCCGAGCAGCAGCGCCTGGGTGGTGGCGGGCAACTGCGCCGGGCCGATGCCCGAGATGCACCAGATCGACTGAGGCGGCAGGCACTTGACCATGAACGCCAGCACGTCGTGGCTGTAGGGCATCGCGCCCTGGAAGCCCTTCTCGCCGCCCAGCACCATGTTGATGTAGTAAGGCGGCTTGTCATAGCCCTTCTGGATCAGGCGGGTGACGTCCTGCAGGATGTGGTCGGGGCCGAACACCTCCCACTCGGGCTTGATGCCCTTGTCGACCATCCGCTTGATCAACGTCTCGCAGCGCGAGGGCGGGGTGATCACCACCACTTCCTTCTCCGGGTTGACGGTGTCGACCACGGTGACGCCGTCGAAGGTCGCCATTTCCGCGCCGCCGTCGCAGCCCTTGAGCCGCTCCTCGAAATTCGATTCCCACAGGCCGTCGGGGCGTTCGATCAGCATGTCGCCGGAATTGCCGCCACCGGTCGAGTTGTTGATGATGATGTCGCACTTGGCGCGGATGCGATCGTTGATGTCGCGATAGATGTCGGCGTTGCAGGTCGCCTGGTCGTCGGGACGGCGGGCATGGACGGCGACGATCGACGCGCCGGCCTTGTAGCAGTCATGCACCTGATCGGCGATCTCCTGCGGCTGGGTCGGCAGCGCGGGGTTCGCGGTCTTCATCGACATGCCGCCCGTGGGCGCGATCGTCAGCATTACCTTGGCCATCGAGGTCTCCTGTCGCTCCGCCCGACCGGGGGAACGGTTAGATGGAAAGAAGTGTGGTCGCTCTAGAGCATTTTGCAGGCGCGAGGCACCCCGCCCGGCAAGCCCGAAAACGCGACCACGAGCGAAATGAGGCGTTTCCGGAGGGTGAACCGCATTCCGGCGCGGCCTTGCTTTCCGCTCGACTCGTCCGCCCATCGCCCGCTAATCGATCATAAGGGGAACATTGCGGGGGCAACGCGCCGATGGTCGCGAGCGTTTCGACGGTGGCGTATCTCGGGCTGGAGGCGCGCGAGGTGGAGGTGCAGGTCGCGCTCGCGCCCGGCCTGCCATCCTTCGTAGTCGTCGGCCTGCCCGACAAAGCGGTGGCCGAAAGCCGGGAGCGGGTGCGCGGCGCGATCGCCGCGATCGGGCTGGCGTTGCCGCCCAAGCGGATCACCGCCAATCTCTCGCCGGCCGACCTGCCCAAGGAAGGATCGCATTACGACCTGCCGATCGCGCTGGCGCTGCTCGGCGCGATGGGCGTGATCGATGCCGAGACGCTGGCGGCGCATGTGGTGGTGGGTGAACTCAAGCTCGACGGCCGGATCGCGTCCTCGCCGGGCGTGCTGCTCGCCGCGCTGCATGCGTCGGGGCAGGGCAAGGGGCTGATCTGCCCGGCGGCGCAAGGATCGGAGGCGGCCTGGGCGGGAGAGATCGAGGTGCTGGCGGCACCCGACCTACTTTCGCTGCTGAACCATTTCAAGGGCACCGGTCCGCTGGCGATACCACGCCCCGGCGAGGTCGAGGCCCGCGCCGCCGGGCCGGATCTGGCACAGGTGAAGGGGCAGGAGACGGCCAAGCGCGCGATCGAGATCGCGGCGGCGGGCGGGCACAACCTGCTGATGTGCGGGCCGCCCGGTGCGGGCAAGTCGCTGCTCGCGGCCTGCATGCCCGGAATCCTTCCGGACCTCACCCCTGCGGAGGCGCTGGAGGTGTCGATGGTGGCAAGCGTGGCAGGCGAGCTCGAAGGCGGACGGCTGGTCCGCGCGCGGCCGTTTCGCGCACCGCATCATTCCGCGTCGATGGCGGCGCTGGTCGGCGGCGGGCTGCGGGTGCGCCCGGGCGAGGTCAGCCTCGCGCATCTGGGCGTGCTCTTTCTGGACGAACTGCCCGAATATCAGCGCCCGGTGCTCGATTCGCTGCGCCAGCCGCTGGAGACGGGCAAGGTGCAGGTGGCGCGGGCGAACGCGCATGTCACCTTTCCGGCGCGGGTCCAGCTGGTGGCGGCGATGAACCCGTGCCGCTGCGGTCATCTCGGCGATCCGGCGCAGGCCTGCTCACGCGCCCCGAAATGCGCGGCGGATTATCAGGCACGTATATCCGGGCCGCTGATCGACCGGATCGACCTGCACGTCGACGTCCAGGCGGTGTCCGCCGCCGATCTGGTGCTGCCGCCGCCCGCCGAAGGATCGGCGGAGGTCGCCGCGCGCGTCGCCGCCGCCCGGC
>Ga0160461_1001212_pt1 | contig 11060 bp, 7 predicted proteins | sample HID1975I_E6MG_FD_108266 | JGI IMG/M metagenome (GOLD analysis project Ga0160461, IMG submission 108266) | Enriched soil microbial communities from UW Madison campus, WI, USA - HID1975I_E6 MG | ecosystem: Environmental > Terrestrial > Soil > Unclassified | place: USA: Madison, Wisconsin...
GAATGATCCTGTGCATATATATACCGCCGCCCGCGCGCGACGGATAGCGATGATCCGATCGCCCCACCGACGAACCCTGCCGCACGCTTGCGCGTTTCGCGTGATCTGGCCCGGTCGGTGAAAGCGCGTCATGGATAACCGATGAAGTCTCGTGACCTTCCCGGGCTCGATCGCCCCGATCGGGACGACCCGATCGCCGCGCCGGACCTGCCATCGGCCCTGGCGGGCTGGTTCGCGCGGCGCGGCTGGGCGGTCCGGCGGCATCAGCGCGAGATGATGGCGGCGGCCCGCGCGGGGCGGCACGCGCTGCTCGTCGCCCCGACTGGATCGGGCAAGACGCTCGCCGGCTTCCTGCCCAGCCTCGTCGAGCTGGTCGACCGACCCACCGACACGCTCCACACCATCTATGTCTCGCCGCTGAAGGCCCTGGCGGTCGACGTCCAGCGCAACCTGCTCGATCCGATCGGCGAGATGGGGCTCGATATCCGCGTCGAGACCCGCACTGGCGACACGCCGAGCGACCGCAAGGCGCGCCAGCGCGTCAAGCCGCCCCAGATGCTGCTGACCACCCCCGAATCGCTCAGCCTGCTGCTCTCCTATCCGGACAGCTTCACGATGCTGGCCGATGTCCGCACGATCGTGATCGACGAGGTCCACGCCTTCGCCACCCAGAAGCGCGGGGATCTACTCGCGCTCTGCCTGGCCCGGCTGCAGGCGATCGCGCCGGCGATGCGCCGGGTCGCGCTGTCCGCGACGGTCGCCGATCCGGAGGGCTACGCCGCCTGGCTCGCCCCCGATGGCGATATCGGCGCGGTGGACATCGTGCTGGGCGATCCCGGCGCGTCGGCGGACATCGCGATCCTGCTACCCGAGGACAGGGTGCCGTGGTCGGGCCATTCGGGGCGCTACGCCGCCGAACAGGTGATGGCCGAGATCGAGACCCACCGCACCACATTGGTCTTCTGCAACACCCGCAGCCTCGCCGAGCTGATCTTCCAGGACTTGTGGAAGGTCAACGCGATGAGCCTGCCGATCGGCATCCACCACGGCTCGCTCAGCATCGAGGCGCGGCGCAAGGTGGAGGGTGCGATGGCGGACGGGCGGCTGCGCGCGCTGGTCGCCACCGCCAGCCTCGATCTCGGGGTCGACTGGGGCGATGTCGACCTGGTCATCCAGATGGGCGCGCCCAAGGGGTCGTCGCGGCTCGTCCAGCGGATCGGCCGCGCCAACCACCGGCTCGACGAAGCGTCGGAGGCGATCGTCGTCCCCGGCAACCGCTTCGAATATCTGGAGGCACGCGCCGCGCTCGACGCGGTCGAGGCGGGCGAGCTCGATCCCGACATCTTCCGTCCCGGCGCGCTCGACGTGCTCGCGCAGCACATCATGGCCTGCGCCTGCGCGGCCCCCTTCGCCGAGGAGGAGCTGCTGGCCGAGGTCCGCTCCGCGCTCCCCTACAGCGCCCTGCCCGGGGAGACCTTCACCCGCGTCCTGGGGTTCATCGAATCGGGCGGCTATGCGCTCAAGGCCTATGACCGCTTCCAGCGGCTGACCCGCGACCCCGACGGGCGCTGGCGCGTCAGCCATCCGAAGTTCATCGCGCAGCACCGCCTCAATGCCGGGATCATCGTCGAGGCGACGATGCTGACGGTGCGCTTCCGCAACGGGCGCGGGCTGGGCAAGGTCGAGGAAGGCTTCGGCGCGACGCTGTCGCCGGGCGACACTTTCTTCTTCGCCGGGCTCAGCCTGGAGGTCGAGAAGGTCGACACCGAGGACATCATCGTCCGCGCCACCCGCAAGCCCGCCCGCATCCCCACCTATGGCGGCGCGCGGATGCCGCTGTCGACCAATCTCGCCGGCCGGGTGCGCGGCTTCCTCGCCGATCCCGGCCAGTGGGGGCGATTCCCGGTCGACGTGCGCGAATGGCTGGAGATGCAGGCGCTCCGATCGGTCCTGCCCCAGCCCGGTCAGCTCCTCGTCGAGACCTTCCCGCGCGAGGGGCGGCATTATCTCGTGATCTACAGCTTCGAGGGGTGGAACGCGCATCAGTCGCTGGGCATGCTGATCACCCGCCGGATGGAGACCATGGGGCTGTCGCCGATGGGCTTCGTGTCGAGCGACTATGCGCTCGCCTGCCATTCGCTGCGCCCCGTCACCGATCCCGCCGCGCTGTTCTCGCCCGATATCCTAGAGGACGAGTTCGTCGAATGGGTGCAGGGATCGGCGCTGCTCAAGCGCGCCTTCCGCGAGGTGGCGGTGATCGGCGGCCTCGTCGAGCGCCAGCACCCCGGCAAGCGCAAGACCGGGCGGCAGGTCACCTTCTCGACCGACCTGATCTACGACGTGCTGCGCCGCTACGAGCCCGATCATCTGCTGCTGCGCGCCGCCTGGGCCGATGCGCGCGCGCGGATGACCGATGTCGGGCGCCTTGCCGATCTGCTCGATCGCGCGCAGGGCACGATGCTCCACGTCGATCTGCCGCGCGTCTCGCCGCTCGCGGTGCCCGTGCTGGTGCTGATCGGGCGCGAGCAGGTCGCCCAGGGCTTGGCCGACGACGAGCTGCTGGTCGAGGCCGAGGCCCTCGCCGCAGAGGCGATGCGGGCCGACTGAACGGGTCCGAAATGATGAAAATCAGTAGTGTTTTGAGACGGGTCGAGCCTGTCACCCGGTGACCTGAGCCGGTGGTGTGTTTCTGTCACCGCAATGCCATCCCTTTGAAGTTTAACGCGCCTAGCGCGCGCCTGCTGCACTGCAGCGGTGACTTTTAAGGGGAATTTGTAATGGTACGCTTTGTTTCGGGCGCGTCTTATGCCGTGCTCGCCTTCGCCAGCCTGGGGGCCGCCAGCACGCACGCCCAGTCGACCGGCGCGATCGATTTCGAGGAGGAGATCGTCGTCACCGGCGCGAACACCAGCAAGGGCGTGGCCGGGATCATCACCCCCGACACCTCCAAGGCGAAGGCGGTGCTGACGCAGGACTTCATCACCCGCCAGAACCCGGGCCAGACGATCAACGACGTGATCAACCAGCTGCCCGGCGTCAGCTTCCAGAACAACGATCCCTATGGTTCGGCCGGCGGCACGCTCACGATCCGCGGCTTCAACGACCAGCGCATCACCCAGACTTTCGACGGCATGCCGCTCAACGACACCGGCGGCTATGATCTCTATTCGAACCAGCAGCTCGATTCGGAGCTGATCGGCGAGGTCAACGTCAACCTCGGCACCACCGACGTCGACAGCCCGACCGCCGCCGCGACCGGATCGACCGTCAACTACCGCTCGATCGATCCGCGCGACGATTTCGGCGTGCATCTGTCGGGCAGCGCCGGCCGCTTCGATTACTACCGCATCTTCGGCCTGGTCCACACGGGCGAGTTCACGTCCTTCGGCACCAAGGCGTGGTTCTCGGCCAGCAAGCAGGAATATGACGCGCCCTATGGCGGCATCGGCAAGATCGACAAGACCCAGTTCAACGGCAAGATCTACCAGCCGATCGGCGCGAACGGCGATTTCGTCTCGGTCGCGGCGCACTACAACCGCAACCGCAACAACTTCTTCGGCTCGGTCCCCTTCCGCACCGATCCCGATCGCGCCGCCGGCGGCAGCTCGTCGAACCGCTTCCCGCTGACCAAGGACGAGCGCTTCTACGAAGTCGCGCGCTGTGAAGTCCCCGGCGGTGTCGGCGGCGTGGCCGATACGGCCAGCTCCTGCGGGTCGGATTTCGAATATCGCTACAACCCGTCCAACACCGGCAACATCCGCATGAACTCGAAGTTCACGCTGAGCGACCAGCTGACCTTCACCTTCGATCCGTCCTACCAGTACACCAAGGCCAATGGCGGCGGCACGGCGGTCGGCAACGAAGGCGTGTTCGCGGGCACCGGCAGCGCGGGCTACATCGGCAGCACGCCCTATTTCGGCGGCGTCGACCTGAACGGCGACGGCGACACACTCGATGCAGTGCGCGTCCTTGCGCCCAGCCAGACCGTCACCCATCGTCTGGGCCTCAACACCTCGCTGCGCTTCGACATCAACGAGAACCACACCGTCCGCGTCGCCTACAGCTACGATCGCGGCAAGCACCGCCAGACCGGCGAGACCGGCTTCCTGCGCGGCAACGGCTTCGGCGAGATGTATTTCCCGTCGGACGATCCGATCGTCGGCACGGGCGGGATCACCCTGCAGAAGCGTGACCGCCAGTCCTATGCGGTGCTGCACCAGTTCGCCGGCGAATATCGCGGCAGCTTCGATGCGCTGACCGTGAACGTCGGCCTGCGCGCGCCGTTCTTCAAGCGCAAGCTCGACAACAACTGCTTCACCACCAATGCCAGCAACGGCCTCGCCTGCTTCGCCGGCAACGCCGCCGCCGAAGCCGCCTATGCGACGGCCAATCCCGGCTATGCCGCGCCGCAGGAGCGGACCTACAAGTACGACAAGCTGCTCCCCAACGCCGGCCTGGTCTTCGACCTGACCCAGCAGGCGAGCCTCTTCGCGAACTACTCGAAGGGTCTGCAGGTTCCGGGCACGGACAACCTCTACCAGGCCTTCTGGTATGCGCGCAGCCAGGACGCGGCGAACCCGCAGCCGGAAACGACCGACAACTTCGATCTCGGCCTGCGCTACCGTTCGGGCAAGATCCAGGCGATGGCGACCGTCTGGTACACCTCGTACAAGAACCGTCTCGCCTCGGCCTATGATCGCGATGCGAACATCACGATCTACCGCAACCTGGGCAAGGTCGAGAAATACGGCATCGACGGCAGCATCGCCTATCAGCCGATCCCCGAGCTGTCGCTCTACGCCTTCGGTTCGTACCTGAAGTCGAAGATCAAGGAAGACGTGCTCAACACCGTCCTCGCCGACGGCACCGAGGTGTTCTTCGACACCGCCGGCAAGCGCGAATCGGGCGCGCCGACCTACACCGTCGGCGGCCGCGCCGAGGGCAATGTCGGCCCGGTCTCGCTGGGCGTGCAGGTCAAGCGCACCGGCCCGCGCTACTACAACGACCAGAACCTTCCGGTCGTCGTGAGCGGCGTGCAGGTGTTCGGGGCGAAGATCCCGGCCTACACCCTCGTCGATCTCGACGCGCGGATCTCGGCCGAGCCGCTGGGCATGGGTGACCGCACCTATTTCCAGCTCAACGTCAGCAACCTGTTCGACAAGCGCTACTACGGCGGTGCCGATGGCGGCACGACCTCGAACAGCAGCGTGATCTTCGGCCAGATCGGCGCGCCGCGCACCGTGATGGGCACGGTGGTGTTCGGCTTCTGATCCCCGCGATCAGGATCTGACCGGCCAGGGGCCCGCGCCTTCCTTGCGGAAGGGGCGGGCCTTTCGCCCTTTACGCGATATTTCGCCGGCGCCCCGTATGTGCGCGCGCCCGGCCTGTATGCTTACCCGTCGACCAAGGATTCCCGCCCATGCTTACCCGTCGCCTGATGATCGCCGGTGCCGGCGCCATGATCGCCGCCCCCGCGATCCTGCGCGCGCAGACCCTGTTCACCGCCTGGCCCTTCCGTCTCGGCGTGGCGACGGGCGATCCTGCCCCCGACGGCTTCGTCATCTGGACGCGCCTCGCCCCCGATCCGCTGGCCGAACATGGCGGCATGCCGATGCAGGCGGTGCCGGTCGACTGGGAAGTCGCCTCGGACGAGTATTTCCGCGCCATCGTCGGGCGCGGCCAGGCGATCGCCCGGCCCGAGCTGGGCCATGCCGTCCATGTCGAGGTCACCGGCCTCCAGCCCGACCGCCCCTATTGGTATCGGTTCCTGATCGGGCGCGAGCGTAGCCTGACCGGCCGCGCGCGGACCATGCCCGCCGCCGGGTCCGCGATCGACCGGCTGCGCATCGGCGTCGCCGGCTGCCAGCATTACGAGGACGGGCTCTACACCGCCTATCGCCACATGGCGGGCGAGGATCTCGCCTTCGTCTTCCACTATGGCGACTACATCTACGAAGGCCGCAGCTCGCACAGCCGCTGGGATCGCGGCCGCGGGCCGCAGCCGATCGCCCCCGTCCGCCAGCATGTCGGGCAGGAGATCTACGACCTCGCCGACTATCGCCGCCGCTACGCCCAGACCAAGCTCGACACCGATCTCCAGGCCGCGCACGCCGCCTTCGCCTTCTTCCCCACCTTCGACGATCACGAGGTCGACAACAACTGGACGGCCACCCACGATCAGGACGACGTGCCGATCGAATACGCGCTGCTGCGGCGACAGGCCGCGCTGCAGGCCTGGTACGAACACATGCCCGTCCGCCGCGCGACCATGCCGCAGGGGCCGGCGATCCGGATGGCGCGCAACGCGCGCTGGGGCGACCTCGCCGATTTCCGCTTCCTCGACACGCGCCAGTTCCGCAGCGCGCAGCCCTGCGGCGACGGCTTCCAGCCGATCTGCGCGGATGTGGCGGATCCGAAGGCCGATATCCTCGGCCCCGATCAGGAAAAGATGGCGACCGCGCCGGATCGCGCGCGCTGGACGGTGCTCGCGCAGCAGATCATGATGATGACGATGGACCGCCGCACCGGCGACGAACCCGCGCCGATCATGAACATGGACACCTGGTCCGCCTATTCCACCCCGCGCGATCGGGTGCTCAAGGCGCTGGCCGGGCGCGGCGACGTGGTCGTGCTGACCGGCGACGAGCACCAGAACTTCGCGGGCCAGGTCCGCGATTCCGCCGGCCGGCCGGTGGCGGTCGAATTCGTCAGCACCTCGATCAGCTCGGGCGGCGACGGGCAGGACCGGCGGCCGGGCAGCGACCGGATGCTCGCCAACAATCCCCATCTCGCCTTCATCAACGATCAGCGCGGCTATCTGGTCTGCGACATCGGCCGCGATCAGTGGCGATCGGACTTCATGGTGGTCGACCGCGTCTCCACCCCCGGCGGCGCGATCAGCCGCCGGTCCAGCCTGACGGTGGACCGGGGCACGGTCGCGCTGCGCGGCTGACGCCTGAGTTCCGCGTCAGTCCCGCGCGGGCACCGCGAACAGCCGGTCCACGGTCTCGCGGCGATGCTGCTCGAAGGCGCGCCGACCCTCGGGCACGTCGGCGGTGTCGGGGAATTCCTCTTCGATCCAGCGATGGCGCGCGCGGACTTCCTCCAGGAATTCGGCATGGGTGAAGATGTGGAAGCGGTTGGTGCGGATCGCGTCGACCACCGCCGCGCCCAGCTCCATCGGGTCCATGGCACCTCGCATCGCCGCCCAGAAATTGCGCAGGAAATCGCCTTCCTCGCCCTCCGGTGCGCCGCTGTCGTCCTCGGGGATCTCGACCAGCGCCGATTTGCTGGCCCCGGGGAACAGGCACGACACCCCGATCCCTTCGGGTGCCAGCGACATGCGCAGCGATTCGGTCAGGCCCCGGACGGCGTATTTCGCGGTCGAATAGGCCCCCATGCCGGGCAGCGGCACGACCCCCGCCATCGAAGCGGTGTTGACGACATGGCCGCCCTCGCCCTGCGCGCGGATGATCGGGACGATCGTCTTCACCCCGTTCACGACGCCGCCCAGGTTGATCGAGATCGCGCGATCCCATTCGTCGAACTCGGCGTCCTCGGCCATGCCGCCGCCGCCGACGCCCGCGTTGTTGCACAGCACGTGGATCTTGCCGAACACGTCGATCGCCTCGCGCGCGGCGCGGGCCAAGTCGGCGCGGTCCGAAACGTCGACGCGCAGCAGGTGGATCGCGTTGGACCCCGCCAGGTCGGCGCGGGCATCCGCCAGATGCGCCTCGTTATAGTCGGCGACGACCACCTTCATCCCGTTCGCCAGGAAATTGCGGACCATGCCATAGCCGATCCCGCTGGCCCCGCCCGTGACGAAGGCGACCTTGCCCTCCAGATTCCGCATCAGCCTCTCCCATCGTGACGGCCCCGCGCCGCGCGTTTCCCACGCGGTCGCGAAGGCGGATGGTATAGCAGCGAGAGGCGCACGCAACCGTCTCGCTCAACCAACGCCTTTCAACGCCGTTTACCCTTTCGTGACTCGACGGGCCTAGCCCGATGGTCAGGCCAGGGGAAAAGGCGAATCGGTATGGCACAGGCCATGACAGAAAAGGACGGGCCGGTGGCGGGGCTGGACGCGCCCAATATCTTGGTCGTCGACGACAGCAGGACGAACCTGCACGTCCTGTGCGCAAGGCTGGCCGCGATGGGCTATCGCCCCACCCCCGCCGAAAGCGGGACGCTCGCGCTCGACCATCTTCAGGCCCGCCGGTTCGACATGGTGCTGCTCGACATGGTGATGCCCGGCATGTCGGGCATCCAGGCGCTCACCGAGATTCGCCGCATGTCGCGCCATGCCGACCTGCCCGTGCTGATGATCACCGCGCGCAGCGATCCCGCCGCCGTGATCGAGGCGTTGCGTGCCGGGGCCGACGACCATGTCGCCAAGCCCTTCGAGTTCGATGTGCTGCAGGCCCGGATCGAACGGCTGCTCGCGCGGTCGCGCGCGGTGGCGGATCTGCGCCGCGCCAACGCCTCGCTCGACGCGCGGATCACCAGCCGCGCGGTGGAGATGGGCGAGCTGCGCCAGCAACTGGCCGAGATCACGGCCGAGCGCATGCGCCTCGCCTCCTCGCTGCGCTTCCTTCAGGCGGAGGTCGACCGGCTCAGCGCCGGAACCACTGCTTCCGTGTGAACCAGCCGACGACGGCGACCGCGATCAGCACGCAGATCGCGACCACGCCCCAGAACGCCCAGGGTGCCTTGGCATAGGGTATCCCCTCCACGTTCATGCCGAGCAGCCCGGTCAGGAAGGTCAGCGGCAGGAACACCAGCGCCACGATCGACAGGATCAGCGTGCGCGTCTCGGTCTGCTCCGCGCGCAGATCGGTCAGCTGCTCGTGCAGCAGCGCCGCGCGCTCGCGCACCGCTTCCAGCTCTTCCGCCATGCGGGCGAAACGGTCGGCGGCGGTGCCCAGATGGAGGCGGTCGCTGTCCTCCAGCCAGGGCGCGTCGAGCCCCGCCAGCCGGTCCAGCGCCTGGCGCTGCGGCGATACGAAGCGGCGATAGGCGATCGCCTCCGCCCGTGCCTTGGCGATCATGCGCCGCATGGTGAAGACCTCGCTCGGCTCCATCCCCTCCTCGCAATCGTCGACGGTGTCGCCCAGCGCCGCGATCTCGGGATCGAGCGCCTGGGTGATCTCGGTCGCGATCAGCGTGATCAGGTCGCCCGGATCGCGCACCTTGCCCGCGGCCACCGCCGTGCAGACCGGTTCCATGGCCGCCAGGTCGCGCAGCGACACCGTGATCGCGCGCCCCTGATCCGCCCAGATGCGGATCGAGACCAGCGGATCCTCCCCGTCGTCGGGTTCGCTGCCCAGCCCGCGCAGGTTGATCAGCGCGCCATCGCCGATCGGCTCGGCGCGCGGGCGCGTCTCGAACGCGACCATCGATGCGGTCACCGTCTCGGGCAGGTCGGTGCGGTCGTGCAGCCAGTCGCGACAGCTCTGCTGGCGGCCGTCGAGGTGGAACCAGACGAAGCTGTCCGGCCCGCGCGCCGCCTCCGCCTCGTTCAGCCCGGTTTCGCGCGCGCCATCGGCGTCGACCACATAGGCCCAGCTCTTCACGACGCCATCTCCAGTTCGATCGTCAGCCCCGGCCGGGTCGCGCCCGCCCGCTCGTCCCACGCCACCCGCTCCGCATCCGCCCGCGCCCGCGCGAGGATCGCCTGGGGCACATCGCCCCGATGCAGGATGCGATCCGCCATGCCGATCCACCGCGCCTCGCCCAGCGTCAGGTCATCGGGATCGGCCGAGCGCAGGCGGATACGGATGCGGCGGTCGTCGATCGGCGGCGCATCCTCCGGCGCGTCCAGCCATGTATCGATCGCCCCCGCCTCGACCGGCTTCAGCGGATCGAGCGCCCCGGCCTCGGCCAGCGCCGCATCGATCGCCCGGCGGCGATCGGCCGCATCCGGCCACCGCGCGCGTATGCCAGCCCGTGCCGCGTACATCCCCCGCGCCAGCTCGCCCAGCCCCGTGGGCAGCATCGCCTCCAGCCGCTGGCGCAGCGCCTTGGCCAGCCCCGCCGAGGCACCGCCCGTGCCGATCGCCACCAGCACCGGATCGCGATCGACGATCGCGGGCAGCGTGAAATCGCACAGCGCCGGGCGGTCGACCGCGTTGACCAGGATGCCGCGCGCCCTCAGCCGTGCCACCGCTGCCGCCGCCATGGCGTCATCCTCGATCGCGACGATCGCGATCGCCGCGACCGTCCCCTCATCGACGATCCGCCCGCCGGCGCGCTCGACCAGCCGGCGCTTGGCGGCCGCCGCCTCACCCTCGCCAAGCAGGATCACCGGCCGGTCGGCAAGGCGCAGGAAGATCGGCAGGCTGTCCATCGCCGGTCCTTCTCGCGCGCCGCGCGACGCTTGCCAAGCCGCCGGAACGTCGGTGTGGGTTACCGCCCCGTCTGCGCCCGGTGCAGCAGCTTCTGGTCGGCCAGCACCAGCGCCATCATCGCTTCCACCACGGGGGCGGCGCGGATGCCGACGCAGGGGTCGTGGCGGCCCTTGGTGCGGATGTCCGCCGCCTGCCCGTCGCGGCCGATCGTCTCCACCGGCGTCAGGATCGAGGATGTCGGCTTCAGCGCGACGCGCAGCACGATCGGCTGGCCGGTCGCGATCCCGCCCGCGATCCCGCCGGCATGGTTGGCCAGGAACACCGGCTTGCCCTCGTTGCCCGGCCGCATCGGATCGGCATTGCCTTCTCCGGTCAGCCGCGCGGCGGCGAAGCCGTCGCCGATCTCGACGCCCTTGACCGCGTTGATCGACATCATCGCCGACGCCAGCTCGCTGTCGAGCTTGGCATAGAGCGGAGCGCCCCAGCCGGCGGGCACCCCTTCCGCCACGCATTCGACGATCGCGCCCACCGACGATCCCGCCTTGCGCGCGCCATCGACGATCGCCTCCCAGCGCGCCGCCGCCGCCGCATCGGGGCAGAAGAACGGATTGCGGTCGATCTCGGCATCGTCGAACGCGGCGCGGTCGATCGCGTCGCCGCCCAGCTCGACCAGATAGGCGCGGATCGCGACCTCCGGGATCACCGCCCGCGCCA
>Ga0160461_1001213_pt1 | contig 11058 bp, 7 predicted proteins | sample HID1975I_E6MG_FD_108266 | JGI IMG/M metagenome (GOLD analysis project Ga0160461, IMG submission 108266) | Enriched soil microbial communities from UW Madison campus, WI, USA - HID1975I_E6 MG | ecosystem: Environmental > Terrestrial > Soil > Unclassified | place: USA: Madison, Wisconsin...
CCGCAGGACATCCCGGCCGACGTTATGGCCAAGCTGACCGCCGCCGCCGTCGCGCCGGACAAGATCGCCTTCCTCAAGAGCGGCAAGGCCCGTTTCGCGATGAGCCCGGAGGTGATGCTCAAGAAGCTGCGCGAGGCGAAGTCGAACGTCGAGGTGAACGCCTATGTCGACGCGATGATGGCGGTCTATCAGGAGGCCCAGTTCGAACAGGGCCGCGACGCCCCTACCATCGCCTTCGACACCAACTCGCCCCGGTTCAACGACTGGCACCTGCGCCGTCCCGCCGGGCTAGATCCCAAGCGCGAGCCCGGCCCGGTCTCGCTGTCGCGCTACGTGCGCGGCCGCAGCGGCTTCGCCACCTTCGCCGGCTCGCCGGTCGCCTTCACCCCGGCCGATCTCAAGGCCGGCAAGGTCGACGTCGCGATCCTCGGCGCGGCGCTCGACATGGGCTCGGGCTGGCGCGACGCGCGCCACGGGCCGAATGCGATGCGCATGGCCGGCGGCACCGGCGGCACCGAGGTGTCGAGCATGATCGCGCCGAGCGAGGTGCTCAACATCGTCGATTACGGCAACGCCGCGATCGACCAGAACAGCACCGAGCGCAGCGTCCAGGAAGTCCGCCGCCTGGTCCGCGAGATCGCCCAGACCGGCGCGATCCCGGTCGTGATCGGCGGCGATCACTCGCTGGAATACCCGAATGTCGCGGCGGCGGCCGACGTCTACGGCAAGGGCAATGTCGGCGTCATCCACTTCGACTCGCACCTCGACACCGGGCGCGGCCGCCCGCATCTGCTCGATCACGGCCAGCCGATCTACCGCGTGATGAAGGAAGCCCATATCCGGCCGGAGGACTACATCCAGGTCGGCCTGCGCGCGCATTACAATGCCGAGCAGTATGAATGGCAGCGCCTGATCGGCATGCACTACCACACCATGGCCGAGGTCGAGCGACGCGGCTGGGATGCGGTGCTCGAACGCGTCGTCAAGGAAGCGACCAAGAACACCAAGTATCTCTGGATCTCCTTCGACGTCGACGTGCTCGATCCCGCGTTCATCCCCGGCACCGGCACCCCCGTGTCGGGCGGCATGACGATGCGCGAGGCGATCCCGATCATGCGCCGGCTCTGCGCCGAGGCGAACGTGATCGGCTTCGACATCGTCGAACTCGCCCCCCAGCTCGACAGCACCTATCGCAGCGCCATGAACGGCAACGCGCTGATGTTCTCCTGCCTCACCGGCATCGCGATGCGGAAGAAGGGGCTGACACAGCCCAACTATTTCAGCCCGCTCTCGTCCGAACACGGCCAGGACAATTACTACGGAGCCAAGAAGTGATGCGCGCCAGCTTCAACCGGTGCTTCAACCGGTGCTTCCGCCAGGCCCGCAACCGGGCTCTTTCCGTGTCCGCCCTCGCGCTGGCCGTCGCCCTCCCCTCGGTCGCGTCTGCCGCCGATGTCGGCTCGCTCCCGCCCGAACAGCGCGCCTTCCTCGCCGATGAGGACAACCTCGCCCGGTTCGGCCTGACGCCGGAAAAGCTGGCGGCGATGATCGCCGCGCGTGACGATGCCGGCGCACGCGCGCTCGTCGCCTCGCTGATGAAGACCACCGACGACGCGAAATACCAGGCCGCGACCACCGCGCCCGCGCCCGATCAGGGGCCGCTCGATCCGGTCGGCGACATGGCCGCCGTGCCGCTCAAGACAGACGCGCCGAACTTCAACGGCGGCACCGTGCTCCGCCCCGAGATCTTCGACGAGTATCGCCGCGATCCCGGCCCGTTCAGCCTGAAGCGCTACGTCTACGAACAGGATCCGATCCCCACCTTCGCCGGCGCGCCCGTGGCGCTGCGCAAGGCCGATCTGGTCGCGGGCAAGGTCGACGTCGCGTTCGTCGGCGTGCCGATCGACTTCAGCAGCGGCTGGCGTGACGCGGCCAACGCCCCGTCGGTCCTGCGCTCGATGTACGGGGCCAGCGGCTTCGACATCTATGCCGGGGTCGATCCCAGCCTGGAACTCAGCCTCGCCGACTATGGCGACCTCACCGTCGACCGGATGAGCCCGGAGATGGGCGTCGACCATGTCCGCAAGATGGTCGCCGAGATGGCCGATGCGGGCGTGATTCCCTTCGTCGTCGGCGGCGATCATTCGGTGATGTTCCCGACGGTCGCGGCGATGGCCGACCATTACGGCCAGGGCAAAGTCGGCGTCGTCCAGCTCGACGCGCATTACGATGGCGCGCGCGATCAGGCGCATGTCTATTCGGACGACCAGGCCGTGTCCCGGCTGATCCAGCGCGGCATCGTGCACGGCAAGGATATCGTCCAGATCGGCGTGCGCGGGCAGGAAACCAGCAGCGCCGACATCGAGTGGATGCGCAATCAGGGCATCCAGTATCACACCATGGCCGCGATCGAGGGCCAGGGTTGGGAAAAGGTGCTCGCCACCGCACTCTCGCAGATCAAGGCGGGGCCGGAGAACGTCTTCGTCTCCTTCGATATCAGCGTGCTCGACCCGGCCTATGCCGCCGCCGCCGGACGCCCCTCGCCGGGCGGGCTCACCATCCGCGAGGCGATCCCGCTGGTCCGTCGCATCTGCGCCGAGACCAAGGTGGTCGGCTTCGAGATGCTCGACGTCGCCCCCTATCTCGACCTCAGCTATCGCACCGCGCTCAACGCCAACTATGTCATGCACGCCTGCCTGACCGGCATCGCGATGCGCAAGGGCGGGATCAAGGATCCGGCCTATCTCAGCCCCCTGACGGCCAGCGCCACGGGACGTTGAATTCCGACCGACCGGTCCCCTTCCCCCTTGGGAAAGGGCCGGTCGGAAGGGCCGGTCGTCAGCGCAGGGCGGAAGCCATTACCCACCAGCCCGGCTGCTCGGCCGCTATCGTCGCGGCGGCGTCTCGGGCCTCTTTGGTGTCGAACAGCGCGAAGCAAGTCGCGCCCGATCCCGACATCCGCGACAGGCGCACGCCGGGTTGCGCCGCCAGCATCGCGAGCACCGCGTCGATCTCGGGCCGCAGTGTGCGCGCGGGAGGTTCCAGGTCGTTGCGCCCCGCCAGTGCCGCCACCAGCAGATCGCCGCCGTCCGCCAGATCCAGCACACCGCGATCGATCCGGTCCCACGCGGCGAAGACCGCGCCGGTGCCCAGCGGCACGCCGGGATTGACCAGCAGCAGCGGCAGATCCGCCAACGCCTCCCCCGCGATCGGATGGACCGGATGGCCCAGCCCTTCCGCCCGGGCGCTGCGCGATAGCACGCAGGCTGGGACGTCCGCCCCCAGCGCCGCCGCGATGTCCTCGGGGACAGCCACGTCCCACATCCGCGCCAGCAGCCGCAACGCCGCCGCCGCATCGGCCGATCCGCCGCCGATCCCCGACGCCACCGGCAGCCTCTTGTCGAGATGCAGGCGAACGCCGGCCGCGATGCCATGCGCCTGCCGCAGCGCCTCGGCGGCGCGCACCACCAGATTGCCAGCGTCGGTCGCCAACCCCGCCGCGAACGGTCCGTCGATGGTCAGCGTCACCGCCCCGTCGCCGGCCGGCGCGGCCGTCAGCCGGTCGCCGTCCCGCGCGAAGGCGAAGATCGTCTCGATCTCGTGAAACCCGTCCCGCCGCCGCCGCCGGACATGCAGCGCCAGATTGATCTTGGCATAGGCGGTCTCGGCGGCGGGCCCGGCTTCCATCGATACGCCGCTCAGGGTGCCGCCACCTCGGGCGTCAGTCCCATGTCGATCTTGCGGTTGATCCGCGTCGCATCCTCGGCCTCCGCGCCGACCAGCGCCGCGCGCCAGGCGAAACGCGCCTCCAGCTTGCGCCCGACCGACCAGTATGCGTCGCCCAGATGCTCGTTGATCGTCGGCTCGCCCGGCTCGCCCGTCACCGCGCGCTCCAGCGTGTCGATCGCGCGCGCCTTGTCCCCGCGCAGGTAATACACCCAGCCCAGCGAATCGGTGATCGAGGGATCGTCGGGCTTCAGCCGGCTCGCCGCCTCGATCAGCTTCTCCGCCTCGTCGAGGTTGATCCGCCGCTCCAGCTGCGCATAGCCGAGATAGTTGAGCGCCACCGGCTCCTGCGGGGCGAGCTCCACCGCCTTGCGCAGGTCGGCCACCGCCTCGTCCCAGCGCCCCGCCTGGTCGAAGGCGCTGCCTCGCAGCAGGTGGAGCGACCATAGCGACTGGCCCGGCGCCTCTCCCTTGGCGGATGCGTCGATCGCTTCGCCATAGGCTTCCGCCGCCTCGAGGTTGCGGCCGAGCTCGTTGTAGATGTCGCCCACCCGCGCGATGTCGGAAACGCTGCGGTCGCGGCGCTTGGCGGCGGCCAGCGCCTCGGCCAGCGCCGCCTCCTGCTCGCCCTTGCGGACCAGCAGCTGGACGCGCGTGTCGCGCGCCGTGGTGGCGAAGGGATCGTTGGCCGCCACCTGGTTCACCGCCGCCACCGCCTCGGACGGGTGGTCCGCCGACGCCAGCATCGATGCCGTGACCAGCCAGGTCTCGCTGTTGCCCGGTGCCAGGAAGGTCGAAAGCCGCGCCAGCGAGAGCGCCACCGGCGACACCCGCTCGCGGTTGATGTCCGCGCCCAGCCGCACCAGCAGCTCGGCGATCCCGTCGGCAGGCGTCGTGATCGCCCCGGGGATCGGCTTGCGCGCCGACAGCAGGTCGCGCGCGGCGACGATCGGTGCGTCCTCGCCTTCGAGGAGCGTCGCCGCCTGCTTGCGCTCGCCCAGCTCCGCCAGTCGCGCCGCCGCGGCGATCCGCAGCCGCGCCGAACGGCCGTCGCCCGCGCTCACCAGCGGCGCCAGCGCCGCCATCCCGTCCTCGACCCGGCCCTGCGCGAGCAGCAGCAGCGCGCGATGCTCGGCGATGTAGCTCACCGCCAGCGGCGAGGGCTGGCCCGTTTCCAGCGACGTCATCGGCTCGCCGGTCTTCGCCCCGAAGGCGACCCAGGCGCGCAGCACCGGCAGCAGGAAGCGGAACGCCTCCTGCTTCTCGATCGTCGCCAGGCGCAGCGACGCGCCCTTCCAGTCGCGCGCGGCGACCGATTCGGAAAACATCAGCAGCGTGCCGTCGGCCGGCAGTTCGTTCGCCTGCTCCAGCGTGGTCGCCGCGCGCACCGCCAGCGGCTTGTCGCCGGCCAGCATCGCCTGCCGGAACGCCCGCTGTGCCAGCGCCTTGTCCCCCGGCGAAGCGGCCAACGCCGCCGAAAAGCCGGTCGCGGCTTCGCCAAGCGATCCCAGCGCGCTCGCGGCGCGCGCACGGACATAGCTCGCCTCGGCCGTCCGGGCCGGCGGCAACGGCGCGGGGGCCGATGCGGCGGCGAACGTCGGGGCGGTCGCGAGGAGGAGGAGGGAAAGACCTAGAACTCCTCCCCTGCAAGGGGAGGTGGCGCGCGAAGCGCGACGGAGGGGTATCCCCGCCGGCCGTGATACCCCTCCGTCAGCCCTGCGGGCCGACACCTCCCCTTGCAGGGGCGGAGCGATCGTCGCGTCACATATTGGGATAGTTCGGCCCTCCCCCGCCTTCGGGAACCACCCAGTTGATGTTCTGGGTAGGATCCTTGATGTCGCAGGTCTTGCAGTGGACACAGTTCTGGGCGTTGATCTGGAGCCTCGGATTGCCTTCGTCCTCGCCCATGATCTCATACACGCCCGCCGGACAGTAACGTTGTTCCGGCGCGTCATACAGCGCCAGATTCACCTCGACCGGTACCGACGCGTCCTTGAGCGTCAGATGAACGGGCTGGTCTTCCTCATGATTGGTGTTCGATATGAACACGGAGGAGAGCCGGTCGAAGCTGATCAACCCGTCGGGCTTCGGATAGTCGATCTTCGGCGCGATATCCCGGCGCCACAGCCCCTCGTTGTCGGCATGGTGGCGGAACGTCCACGGCAGCGTGATGCCGATGACATGCGCCCACATGTCGAACCCGGCATAGAGCGTGCCGACCAGCGGCCCGAACTTCGCCAGCGCGGGCTCGGCGTTGCGGACCATCTTGAGTTCCTTGGCGATCCAGCTCGCGTCGAGCGCCTCGGGATAGGCCGAAAGCTCGTCGCCCGCGCGGTCCGCCGCGATCGCGTCGAACGCGGCCTCGGCGGCCAGCATGCCGGATTTCATCGCGGTATGGCTGCCCTTGATGCGCGGCACGTTCACGAAGCCCGCCGAACAGCCGATCAGCGCGCCGCCCGGAAAGACCAGCTTCGGCACGGACTGCCATCCGCCCTCGTTGATCGCCCGCGCGCCATAGCTCACCCGGCGTCCACCCTCCAGGATCGCGCGGATCGAGGGATGCTGCTTCCAGCGCTGGAATTCCTCGAACGGCGACAGATGGGGGTTGCGATAACCCAGCCCCACCACGAAGCCGAGCGCGACCTGGTTGTTCTCCTGATGATAGAGGAAACCACCCCCGACCGCATCGTCCAGCGGCCATCCCTGCGTATGGATCACCCGGCCGGGCACGTGCTTCTCGGCCGGGATGTCCCACAATTCCTTGATGCCGATCGCATAGACCTGCGGCTGGCTGTCCGCGTCGAGCGCGAATATCCGCTTCAGTTCCTTGGTCAGGTGCCCGCGCGCGCCCTCCGCGAAGAAGGTGTAGCGGCCGTGCAGTTCCATCCCCGGCTGGTAATCCGGCTTGTGCGTGCCGTCGCGCGCGACGCCCATGTCGCCGGTCGCCACGCCCTTGACCGATCCATCCTCGTTGAACAGCACTTCCGCCGCCGCGAAGCCGGGGAATATCTCCACGCCCAGCGCCTCGGCCTGCCCCGCCAGCCAGCGGCACAGATTGCCCAGGCTGACCGTATAGGTGCCCTTGTTGTTCAGGAACGGCGGCATGATCAGATGGGGCAGGGCATATTTGCCCTTGGGGGTCAGCACCCAGTGCTGGTTGTCGACGACCGGCACCGTCATCGGGCTGTCGAGTTCGCGCCAGTCGGGGATCAGCTCGTCCAGCGCGATCGGATCGACCACCGCGCCGGACAGGATATGTGCGCCGACCTCGGATCCCTTCTCCAGCACGCAGACCGAAATCTCCGCGCCCCGTGCGGCGGCGATCTGTTTCAGCCGGATCGCCGCGGACAATCCCGCCGGCCCGGCCCCCACGATCACCACGTCATAGGGCATGGACTCCCGCTCGGTCACTCTCGTCTCCTTTTGGGACGGTCTGCCACGCTGATCGTCGCAATGCCGTCACGTCTTGTCAGATAGGCGACTGCCCGCGATTGACCATCGCGTCAACGCCGTTGCTTATTGCGCATGGTGCGGGTGGAACACACGATATTTGCGGCCGACGAGCTGGCCAGCCTGCTCGATTGGTGGCGCGGCGCGGGGGTCGACAGCCTGGTCGATGACGCTGCGCGTGACTGGCTCAAGCCGCCCGAGCCCATCGCTGCCCGCCTTGCCGCCATTCCCAATGAACCCACGGCGCACGCCCCGGTTCCCGCCGCGCCGGTTGCCCAGCACCTGCCGGAGACGCTCGATGCGCTGCTCGCCTGGCTCGCCGTGGATGCCGCGCTGCCCCTCGCCGGGCCGGCGCAGCGCCGTATCGCCCCTTCGGGAAGCCACGCCGCCGAGCTGATGATCGTCACCGGCCAGCCCGAGATCGGCGATGCCGAGGCCGGGCAGCTCATCGCCGGCCCCGCCGGCCGGCTGTTCGATCGGATGCTCGCCGCGATCGGCCTCGACCGCGCGACCGTCTGGCTCGCGCCACTCTCGGGAAGCCGCGCGCCCGGCGGCCGGATCGATGCCGATGCGCTGTCGGCGCTGACCCGGATCATGATCCACCACATCGGTCTCGCGAAACCGCGCCGCCTGCTCATCGTCGGGGACGAGGCGAGCCGTGCCCTGCTCGGGACGGCCGTGGCCGGCGCGCGCGGACGCAAACACGCCCTTAACCACAATTCGGGCACGGTGCCCGCCGTTGCGACATTCCACCCGCGCTTCCTGATCCAGCAACCGGCCCGCAAGGCCGAGGCCTGGAAGGATCTGCGGCTGCTGATCGGAGAACAGAACTGATGCGCGCCGCGCTGATGACGACCGGCCTGCTGGGGGGCCTGCTTCTCGCGGGTGCCGCGCCCGCACAGACCGTGGCCGATGACGGGGCGATGCCCGGCCAGCTCGTGCTCAATCTCGCCGCGTCGAGCGCGGCCGCGACGAGCCTGCCCCGCGCCAGCGGCATCCACGCCGCCGAAAACCGCCTGAACGACATTCGATCCAACGACATCCGATCCAACGACATCACCGGCCGCGCGCCCGCCGCCAAGCCCGCGCTCGGGGCGATCCCAGCGCAGCTGACCACCGCGCAGCGCACCACCTACCGCGCCATCTTCGCCGCGATCCGGGGTGGCGACTGGAGCGCCGCCGCCGCCCGGCTCGATGCGATGGGCAGCGGCCCGCTCCACGCCTTCGCGCGTGCCGAACTCTATCTCGGTAAGGGATCGCCGAAGGCCGAGGCGGAGAAGATCGTCGCGCTCGTCGAATCGGCGCCCGAACTGCCCCAGGCCGAACAGCTTCTGCGCCTCGCCCAGAGCCGGGGTGCCACGGCACTTCCCGTCATCCCCTATGCCCGCGATCTCGTGACGCTGACCGGCGCGCCCGTGCGCGGCCGCGCCCGATCGACCCGCGCCGATGCCGTCGCCGATCAGCTTGGCGCGGCGATCCGCCCGCTGATCCAGGGCGACCGCCCGAGCGAGGCCGAGGGCAAGATCGACTCCGCCGATTCCGCGCTGACCGAGGAAGCCCGCACCGAATGGCGTCAGCGGGTCGCCTGGTCCTATTATCTCACCGGCGACGACGCCAACGCCTATCGCCTTGCCAGCCTCGCCCGGCGCGGCAGCGGGGAATGGGTCGTCCATGCCGATTGGGTCGCGGGCCTCGCCGCCTGGCGCAACCGCGATTGCAACAACGCCGCCGATGCCTTCGGCTCGGTCGCGCGCCGCGCCGCCGACAGCGAGATGATGGCCGCCGGTCTGTTCTGGGCCGCCCGCGCCGACATGGTCTGCGGCCGGCCGGACAAGGTTCAGCCCCGCCTGCGCTCCGCCGCCCGCCTTTCGGAAACCTTCTACGGCCTGCTCGCCACCCGCGCGCTCGGCGTCGTCCCGTCGGTCCGTCCGGCTTCGGCCTTCATCCAGGCCGACTGGACCACGCTGGAGAAGCGCCCCAACATCCGCACCGCCGCCGCGCTCGGTGAGATCGGCGAGGTCGCCTATGCGGACGAGGCGATGCGCCACCAGGCGCGGATCGGCACCGCGCAGGATCATCAGGCGCTCTGCCATCTGGCCGAACATCTCAGCCTGCCGTCGACCCAGCTCTGGCTGGCCCATAACGGCCCCAGCGGGTCGAACCCCGGTGCCGGCACCCGCTATCCCGCGCCGAACTGGACCCCCGATGGAGGCTGGCGCGTCGACAAGGCGCTGGTCTTCGCCCACACGCTCCAGGAATCGCGCTTCCGCGCCGATGCCGTCAGCCGCGCCGGCGCGCGGGGGCTGATGCAGGTGATGCCCGGCACCGCCGATCTCATCGCCCGCCGCCAGGGCCGCAGCATCGATCGCGCCCGCCTCAACGATCCCTCGCTCAACATGGAGCTCGGGCAGAGTTATCTGGAGGAACTGCGCGATTTCTCCTCCGCCACCGGTGGCCTGCTCCCCAAGGTGATCGCCGCCTACAACGCCGGGCCGGGGTCCGTACAGAAGTGGAACGACCGCATGCGCGATCGCGGCGATCCGCTGCTCTACATCGAATCGATCCCGTTCATGGAAACGCGCGGCTATGTCGCGCTCGTGCTGCGCAACTACTGGATGTACCAGCAGAACGCCGGCAAGTCCGCCGCCAGCTTGTCCGCCCTCGCGCAGGGGATGTGGCCCAAATTCCCCGGAATGCCCGGTGCCACCGCCGTCCGCCTCGACTCCCTCAGCCGCACCGCCAACGCCGACTGAACCAGACAAAGCCCCTCCCCTTCAGGGGAGGGCAATCGATATGGACGTGTCGTCATCCCGGCCTTGAGCCGGGATCCCGCTTCTGCTTCTGATACCCGAGAAATAGCGAAGAAAAAGGCAGCGGGGCCCCGGGTCAAGCCCGGGATGACGACTATTGGCTAGACGACTATTGGCTAATGGTCGGTGTTCCTGTTCTCCATGTGCAATTGTCCTGCCTGACAGGGGAGGGGTTGGGGTAGGGCAGTTCGACAAACTGCACCTGAGCCTGCGCCGACACCCCACCGGCATGACGGATCGCCGAAAATGCGATAACCCCCGGGCCATGCCTATCGACACCACCCTCCCCTTTCTCCCCGTCCGCATCGCGGTACTGACCGTGTCGGACACGCGCGGGCCGGAAGACGACCGTTCCGGCGACACCCTCGTCGCCCGGCTCGAAGCCGCCGGGCACATCCTCGCCGATCGCGCGATCGTCCGTGACGAGATCGACCTGATCGTCGCGCGCCTGCACAACTGGATCGACGATCCGATGGTCGATTGCGTCATCTCCACCGGCGGCACCGGCGTCACCGGGCGCGACATCACGCCAGAGGCCTTCGCGCGTGTGTGGGACAAGCAGATCGAGGGCTTCGGCGAGCTCTTCCGCTGGCTCAGCTACCAGACGATCGGCACGTCCACGATCCAGTCGCGCGCCTGCGCGGGCGTCGCGCGCGGCACCTATCTCTTCGCGCTCCCCGGATCGACCGGGGCGGTCAAGGACGGCTGGGATGGCATCCTCGCCACCCAGCTCGACAGCCGCCACCGCCCCTGCAACTTCGTCGAACTGATGCCGAGGTTGCGGGAGCGCTGACCGGTTGGCTCCCGACGCCTGCCTGCCTCTGTCCTACACCGCCACAAACTGCCATGATAGGTCCGTGCCCGCGCCTCGTCACCGTCCTCTGCCCATTGATCGTCTCAGTCGATCAATTGCGCGATAAGTTGACAGAAAAGACACCCGTCCTGCGTCAACTTTGTCAACTTTGGCGCAAATTGATCGGCAAAATCGATCAGTCTGGGGAGCCGCGCGATTCGTCGCCGCCGGTCCGCCGCCACGCCACCGCGCTTGTCCTGACGATCGCGGTCCACGCCC
>Ga0160461_1001214_pt1 | contig 11056 bp, 10 predicted proteins | sample HID1975I_E6MG_FD_108266 | JGI IMG/M metagenome (GOLD analysis project Ga0160461, IMG submission 108266) | Enriched soil microbial communities from UW Madison campus, WI, USA - HID1975I_E6 MG | ecosystem: Environmental > Terrestrial > Soil > Unclassified | place: USA: Madison, Wisconsin...
ACCGTAGAAGTCGACGTCACGCTGGAAGACGGCAGCTTCGGCCGCGCGGCGGTCCCTTCGGGCGCGTCGACCGGCGCGCATGAGGCGGTCGAGCTTCGCGACGGCGACAAGACCCGCTTCATGGGCAAGGGCGTGGGCAAGGCCGTCGACGCCGTCAATGCGGAGATCGCGGAGGCGATCATCGGGCTGGAGGCCGAGGACCAGGCCGAGATCGACCAGCGCATGATCGAGCTGGACGGCACCCACAACAAGGGGCGGATCGGCGCCAACGCGATCCTGGGCGCGAGCCTTGCGACCGCCAAGGCGGCGGCGGATGCGCGCGGCCTGCCGCTCTATCGCTATGTCGGAGGCGTCTCGGCGCAGGTTCTGCCGGTGCCGATGATGAACATCATCAACGGCGGCGCGCATGCCGACAACCCGATCGACTTCCAGGAATTCATGATCATGCCGATCGGCGCGGACAGCCTGTTCGAGGCGGTGCGCTGCGGTTCGGAGATCTTCCACACGCTCAAGAAGAAGCTCCACGACAAGGGGCTGGCGACGGCGGTGGGCGACGAGGGCGGCTTCGCACCGAACCTCGCCAGCGCGCCCGAGGCGCTCGACTACATCATGAGCTCGATCGAAGCCGCCGGCTATAAGCCGGGCGATGACGTCGTGATCGCGCTCGACTGCGCCGCCACCGAGTTCTTCAAGGGCGGCGTTTACGACTTCCACGGCGAAGGCGTGAAGCGCTCGCCCGCCGAGATGGCGGATTACCTCGCCGATCTCTGCGCGCGTTACCCGATCAAGTCGATCGAGGACGGCATGAGCGAGGACGACTTCGAGGGCTGGAAGATCCTGACCGACAAGATCGGCAAGTCGGTCCAGCTGGTCGGCGACGATCTTTTCGTGACCAATCCGGCGCGGCTGCGCGACGGCATCGCGCGGGGCCTGGCCAACTCGCTGTTGGTGAAGGTCAACCAGATCGGAACGCTGAGCGAGACGCTGGAGGCGGTCTCGACCGCGCAGCGCGCCGGCTACACCGCCGTGATGTCGCATCGTTCCGGCGAGACTGAGGACGCCACGATCGCCGATCTAGCGGTCGCCACCAACTGCGGCCAGATCAAGACCGGCAGCCTCGCCCGGTCGGATCGGCTCGCCAAGTACAACCAGCTGATCCGCATCGAGGAGGAACTGGGCACCGTCGCGCAGTACGCCGGTCGATCGATTTTCAAGGCCTGATCCCAACGACTCGCCGCATCTAGCGGAAATATCGCTTGATTCGGCGAGTCGTACGTGATTCCTCAAATCCGTGACGCGCACCCGTTCCCTTGAGCTTATCCGTTCGGCTTTCCTGCCCGCGCTGGCGGCGCTGGTGATCGCCAACTTCGCGGGATACGCGATCCTCGGATCGAACGGGTTGCTGCAGCTGGGCGACTATGTCCGCCAGTTCGAGCGCCGATCGGCGCAGCTCGACGTTCTCGAGGCGGAGCGCTCGCGGCTGGCGCACAAGGTGGCGCTGCTCGACCAGCACAAGGTCGATCCCGATTATGCCGACGAGCTCGTCCGCCGCGAACTCGGCGTCGTGCGTCCCGACGAGGTCGTGATCGAGGGTCGCTGAACGCGCAGGGCCGGGCCGGCGACGCTGCGGCGATTTCGCGTTAATGATTTCATCGCAACACCGCGTTGCCCGGCGCGCAACGGGATTGCGAGGGCCGCCCTTTCCCGCCTATAGCCCCCCGTGACCCCCATTCTCCAGACCAAGGAGCAGGCGCGTTGGCGCGAGCAGCACAGTCAGGACGAGGCAAAACGACGGCGGCAAAGCCGTCAGCCCCGGCAATTCCCAACCGCGAACGACCGTCTGAACCAGATAGGTACAAGGCATCTCGCGAGGAGATGCTCGATTTCTACAAGCAGATGTTGCTGATCCGCCGTTTCGAGGAAAAGGCAGGCCAGCTTTACGGCCTCGGCCTGATCGGCGGCTTCTGCCATCTCTACATCGGCCAGGAAGCGGTCGCGGTCGGGCTCCAGTCGGCGCTCACCGTCGGCAAGGATTCGGTCGTCACCGGCTATCGCGACCACGGCCATATGCTCGCCTACGGCATCGATCCGAAGGTGATCATGGCCGAGCTGACCGGCCGCGAGGCCGGCATCAGCCGCGGCAAGGGCGGATCGATGCACATGTTCTCCGTCGAGCATGGCTTCTTCGGCGGCCATGGCATCGTCGGCGCGCAGGTGCCGATCGGCGCGGGCCTTGCCTTCAAGCACAAATATTCGAAGGACGGCGGTGTCTGCCTTGCCTATTTCGGCGATGGTGCGGCCAACCAGGGCCAGGTCTACGAAGCGTTCAACATGGCCGAGCTGTGGAAGCTGCCGGTCATCTTCGTGATCGAGAACAACCAGTACGCGATGGGCACGTCGGTCAATCGCGCCTCGGCCGAGGACCAGCTCTATCGTCGCGGCGAGAGCTTCCGGATCCCCGGCTTCCAGGTGGACGGCATGGACGTCCTCGCGGTGCGTGGCGCGGCCGAGAGCGCGCTCGAATGGGTGCGCGCGGGCAAGGGGCCGGTGCTGCTCGAGCTCAAGACCTATCGCTATCGCGGCCATTCGATGTCGGATCCGGCCAAGTACCGCTCGCGCGAGGAAGTGCAGTCGGTCCGCGACAATTCGGACCCGATCGAGCATCTGAAGAAGGAGCTCGAGGCGCTCGGCGTGTCCGAGGACGACCTCAAGGCGCTCGAGAAGGATATCCGCAAGGTCGTCGCCGAGTCGGCCGATTTCGCGGAGCAGTCGCCCGAACCGCCGCTCGACGACCTGTATACCGACGTGCTGGTGGGGCAATACTGATGGCCGTTGAACTGAAGATGCCCGCGCTTTCCCCGACGATGGAGGAAGGCACGCTCGCCAAGTGGCTCGTCAAGGAAGGCGATGCCGTCAAGTCGGGCGATATCCTCGCCGAGATCGAGACCGACAAGGCGACGATGGAGTTCGAGGCGGTCGACGAAGGAACGATCGCGAAGATCGTCATCGCCGAAGGAACCGATGGGGTTAAGGTCGGCACCGTGATCGCGCTGATCGCGGGCGAGGACGAGGATGCCGCAGAGGCTCCCGCCGCCGCGCCGGAGCCCGCCAAGGCCGAGGAGCAGCCCGCCCAGACTGAGAGCGATTCCGCGCCGAAGAAGGCGGATACCGGCACCAAGAAGCTGGTGACCGACACCGCCGCCAGCGTCGCCGATCCCGATATTCCCGCCGGGACCGAGATGGTGAAGACCACCATCCGCGAGGCGCTGCGCGACGCGATGGCCGAGGAAATGCGCGTCGACGAGACCGTCTTCGTGATGGGCGAGGAGGTTGCGCAATATCAGGGCGCGTACAAGGTGACGCAGGGGCTGCTCGACGAGTTCGGCCCGGATCGTGTCGTCGACACGCCGATCACCGAGATGGGCTTCGCCGGCCTGGGCGTCGGCGCCGCGATGGGTGGCCTCAAGCCGATCGTCGAGTTCATGACGTTCAACTTCGCAATGCAGGCGATCGACCAGATCATCAACTCGGCCGCGAAGACCAACTACATGTCGGGCGGGCAGATGCGCTGCCCGATCGTGTTCCGTGGTCCCAACGGCGCGGCCAGCCGCGTCGCCGCGCAGCACAGCCAGAACTACGGCCCGTGGTATGCGGCGGTGCCCGGCCTGATCGTGATCGCGCCCTATGACGCGGCAGATGCGAAGGGGCTGCTCAAGGCCGCCATCCGCTCGCCCGATCCGGTGGTCTTCCTCGAGAACGAGCTGCTCTACGGGCAGAGCTTCGAGGTGCCCAAGCTCGACGACTATGTCCTGCCGATCGGCAAGGCGCGGATCGCGCGTGCGGGCAACGACGTCACCATCGTCAGCTACTCGATCGGTGTCGGCATCGCGCTCCAGGCGGCGGAAAAGCTGGCGGGCGAGGGGATCGACGCCGAGGTGATCGACCTGCGTACGCTGCGCCCGCTCGACAAGGCGACCGTGCTCAAGTCGCTGGCCAAGACCAACCGCATGGTCGTGGTCGAGGAAGGCTGGCCGGTCTGCTCGATCGCGTCGGAAATCATGGCGATCGCCATGGAAGACGGCTTCGACGATCTCGACGCGCCGGTGCTGCGCGTGACCAACGAGGACGTGCCGCTGCCCTATGCCGCCAATCTCGAAAAGGCGGCGCTGATCGGCGTCGACGATGTGATCGCGGCGGTCAAGAAGATCGCCTGAGGCATCGGATCGGAATAAAAAGGGGCCGGGTAGCTTGGTGCTTCCCGGCCCCTTTTTGTTGGTCGCCGTCCATCGACTGCTTGTCAGCAGTCGGTCTCGTCGAGATCCTCCGTGTTGGTCAGCGCGAAGTTGGTCCGCTCACGCACTGCCATGGCGTTTTCGTAACGCATGCGCTTGGCACCGCCGATCCAGATGTTGCCGACGAGCGGCTGATAGTCATAGGTGACCTCGACGAACATGACTGCGGTTCCCGCGCTGGCGGTGATGCGGGGATTGTCGGTCGTGCCCTCGCCCATGCCGGTCGCGAGGGTCGCATTCTTCTCGCCATTGCCCTCAATGCCGTAGGCGGGGTCTACATCGAGATTGCCATAGCACCGCTGCCATTTGATCCACTGACCGGCCTTGTTGCCGGTCTGGCCGTTCTCCTGGAGCGAGGAGAGCACGATCCGGCCGTGATCCTCGAAGTCGATCGTCTTGCCGATTTCCTCCGCGCCGGCGAAAACCTCGTGGATGTCGGACTCATCGGCGACATTGCGGATGCGGCTCGCGTTGTCCGCCACCGTCATCGCCATTTCGTTCACGCGGACATGCGCAAGGACGAGATTGGTCGTCTCCGCCCCGCCGAAGGTCATCGCCATGAGGATCGGCAAGCCGAACGCGAACTCGATCATGGCCAGGCCGGAAGTATCGGCCCGCAGCCGGCGGAGCGAGAGGGGCAGCTTGATCATCGGATTGCTCATTTGCCGCAAACCGTGGCCACGGCGGCCTGGTTGGCGAAGGGCTGGTTGCGGATCACCGTGCTGGCTCCGATCTCATACTCGTCCGGCAGGCCGATCAGCTTGTTCATCGGTAGCAGCCGGGGCATGCGCAGCGTGACCGCATAGGTGACGATATCATCCGCCCCGCCACGGCCGGCACGGCCGGCATTGCTGTCGAACTTGCCGTTGCCGTTCAGATCCTCGAAGCAATCGTCGTCCTTGGCGTCGTACTTGCCGTCGCCGTCGTTATCGGTGGTCAGCTTTTCGGGGCGACCGATGCCGCTGAATTCGCGGAAGTTGCTTTTTGTGATCTCATATTCTGCGTTTCGCGCGATCGTATCGACATGCTCCTCCAGCAGCGTGTCCATCCGCTGATCGACGGTGCCGGTTCCGCCCAACTGCGGTGCCTCGACCGCAGCACGCCGGGCGAGGTCGTTCAGCACCCCCTGCAGAACCTGGCGCGTATACATCTGGTACGCGAGGTCGAAAGAACCGAGCAGTGCGACGCAAAGCGGCATCGCGATCAGGCCGAACTCCGTCAGAGTCGCGCCTTTTTCAGATCGGGAAAGGCGGCGGATCATTTGGTGAGCCTCAACCTGCCGATGCCGCGCCCGATCAGTTCGAAGATCTCCTGAATGTCGGTACCGTCGCTGGTGTAGAAATGATCATCGTCGGTCGCGCATTTCTTCACGTCGTCCTTGCCGCTGGTGACGTCGAGCGCGATCACCCAGATCGTCATCCCCATTTCCTTCGCGCGGTTGCAGGCGGCCCAGAAACGGTTCTTTTGACGCGTGTTGATCGCCCCGGTGTTGCCCAGCCGCTTGTGGAACTTGTCGATGCCATAGGCCGAGTAGATCGCGTCGTTCACCTGCAGCAGGCCATCGGTCATGAACACGATATGCTTGTCGACGCGGATCTTCTCGCTGCCGCCGGCCGGCTGGAACTCGGTCGGGTTGTCCGCCGAGAACATGCCCGACGAAGACAGGTAGCGCATCGCCCAGATGATACCGAGATCGTGATAGGTGTAGCCACCGACGCGCGATACGGCGTCGGTGACATAGGTCTGGAAATCGGTCTCGGTCGAGAAGGTCTTCAGTCGCGTCGCGGGCGCAGGGCAGAAGGATTCCAGGCGGTCGCCGCCGCTCTCGCCAATGGTCGCGTCCTGATCATAGGGGGACCATTGCTGCTCGACATTGGTCTTCGACACGGTATCGATGTCCGCCTTCGATACCGATGTCAGGATGTTGATCGCGGTCGCGCCGCTCTGGCCGATCGTCGCGCGCTCCTCGACGCAGCCGATGTTCTGCTTGTTGAGCGCGGTGGTCTTCCACGTCGTGTTGCTCTTCCACGCGTCGATCCACGCATTGTTATGGTTGGTCGAGGTGTTGAGCTGGTTATTGGCCGTGCCCGTCCGGTAGGGGGCTGGATTGCGGATGTAGTCCTCGGCGTAGTTGGTGCCGACCAGATCGCGGCCGACGTTGATGCCCATCGAATAAGGCATAAAGCCGTAACGGGTGCGCACGCCCTGCGCGTCCTTCAGCGCCAGATAGATGCCCTTCGTGCCGGTGCGGATGCGGCTCACGCGCGATCCGGACTGCTCGGTGGTCGAGGACGTGCAGCTGGTGCCGGCCTTGCAGTTCATCGACAGGGTGACGTCGAGAACGATCATGATGTCGTTGTTGACGTAATCCTTGTCCGCATCGCATTCGGCCTCGATCGCGATGGTTTCCCAACCGAACATCTTCATGATCGTCGTGTTGACGTTGGCGCTGGCCGTGACCTGCACGACGGAGGCGTCGTTGGTGGCGCGCTGGATGTCCACGTCGAGATCGGTGGTGTTCATCGTGCCGGCCGGGAAATTGAAATTGAAGTATTTCAGCCCCTCTGTCTCCGCAGCGGTATCGAAGGCGCCGGCGGCCATATCGCGCCGGGCGGCGAGCGCGGCGGCGTCACAGGCGTTCTGCAGGCGCTGCTTGGCGGCATAGGTGCGTGCGACATCGACGCCCGATCCGACCATTGCCATGATCGGCACCAGCGCCATCGCGATGATGACCATCGTGTTGCCGGTCCGGTCACGCAGCAGCCGGCGCAGCACGCCGGCCCGGCCCGAAGACACACTCTCGATTTTCCGCTCAGACATGCGATAGCCCCGCCCGACCGGGACACAGCGCCCGATCCTGGATCGTCCATGGAACGAAACTGGCTAAGCGAGGCTCAAGTGATGGGGTTAACCCCGGATTCGGTATCTTTGTGGGAGTCGCTGCGCCACGGAGCCGATCCCGAACGGGCGCTCGCGATCGTCCACGCGCCCGCCGCCGCGCGGCCTGCGCTGACCACGCTGTTCCTGCTCGACCTGCGTTTCGGCGAGATACTGGCCGCGACGCGCGATCCGCAGATCGGGGCGATGCGGCTGACCTGGTGGCGGGAGGCGCTGGAGAAGCTCGACATCACGCCGCCTCCGGCCGAACCCCTGCTGGAGGCAGTGGCCGAAACCCTGCTGCCCAGGGGACTTTCGGGCGATTCGCTGGGGGAGATGGAGGACGGTTGGTACGCGCTGCTGGAGGGCGATCCGCCGGGCGCCGAGCTGATCCGCCGCCACGGTGCTGCAAGGGGCGGGGCGTTGTTCGTGCTGGCGGGCCGCCTGCTTGCGGGGGAAGCCGCGGACGGATCGGCGGACCTGCTGCGAGCGGCCGGGACGGGCTGGGCGCTGGTCGATCTCTCCCGCCGCCTGAGCGATCCCATAGCATCCGCCGAGGCCCGCGCGCAGGCGGTCAACGCGTTGGAAAGCATCGGAAAGCGCCGATGGCCGCGATCCTTGCGCCCCCTCGGCATGCTGGCGCGCCTGGCGATCATCGATGCGCACGCCGCCGCGGTTGCCCAACCCGGCTCACCCGCCCGAATGCTGCGCATGGCATGGCATAGGTTGAGCGGGCGATAACCGAGATCATTGACGCCCGGCCGCGATCGGGGCCTTCTTGCCACTTCCGGGGGGAGGGGCATGATGGGGCGATTCCTGGCGGGCGTATGTGCCACGCTGCTGCTGGTCGGGGCGGTGGTGCTGTTCTGGAAAAGCGCGGCGGGGGCGGAGGATCCGATCCCGGCGGCGCCTGCGGGCGCGGGCGCCCAAGCCGCCGCCGCGATCGAGGCCCCGCCCGAGGCGAGCGAGCGCACGCGTGAGCAGAAGCGGTTCGATCGCTACGACAAGGATCGCGACGGTCGCATCACCCGCGAGGAATATCTCGCCAGCCGGCGCAAGGCCTACGCCAAGCTGGACGGCGACGGCGACGGCGACGGTCGACTCAGCTTCGACGAATGGGCGGTGCGATCGACCAGCAAATTCGCCGGTGCCGATACCGACCGGACAGGAGCTATGGACGCTGCCGAATTCGCCACCACCAAGATCGTCAGGAAGACGCCGGTGCGATCTCCTGCGGATTGTCCACCGGCGACAGCACCGGCGGGCGCGGCGGAAGAGGATTGATCGCCAGCGCCTCACCCCAGCGCGCCAGATCATCACGCGCGCGGCCGGTCATCAGCGCCTTGCGATCGGCCTTCTTCGTCCGGCCCTCGATCGGTGGAAACAGCCCGAAGTTGACGTTCATCGGCTGATAGCTCTCCGCCTCCGCTCCGCCGGTGACGTGACCGATCAGCGCACCGAGCGCCGTCGTCGGCGGGGGTGGGGGCATCGAACGCCCCAGCAGCTCGGCGGCGGCGAAGCGCCCCGCGAGCAGGCCGATCGCCGCGGATTCGACATAACCCTCGCAGCCGGTGATCTGCCCGGCGAAGCGGATGTGCGGCGCGGATTTGAGGCGCAACTCCCCGTCGAGCAGTTCGGGCGAGCGGATGAAGGTGTTGCGATGCAGCCCGCCCAATCGCGCGAACTCTGCGTTCTGGAGGCCGGGGATAGTGCGGAAGATCCGTACTTGCTCGGCATGGCGCAACTTGGTCTGGAAGCCGACGATGTTCCATAGTGTGCCCAGCGCGTTATCCTGGCGCAGCTGGACGACGGCATAGGGCCAGCGCCCGGTGCGCGGATCGTCGAGCCCGACCGGCTTCATCGGGCCGAAGCGCATCGTCTCCACCCCGCGCTCGGCCATCACCTCGATCGGCATGCAACCGTCGAAATAGGGCGTGTCCCGCTCCCATTCCTTGAACTCGGTCTTCTCGCCTGCCAGCAGGGCGGCGTGAAAGGCGAGATACTCGTCCTTGTTGAGCGGGCAGTTGATGTAGTCCTTGCCCTCGCCCTTGTCCCAGCGCGACTGGAACCAGCAGATCGACATGTCGATCGACTCGCGGTGGACGATCGGCGCAATCGCATCGAAAAAGGCGAGCGCGTCTCGGCCGGTGGCGGCACCGATCGAGCCGGCGAGCGCGGCCGCGGTAAGCGGGCCGGTGGCGACGATTGTCGCGCCGCTTTCGGGCAGCGTGTCGATCCGCTCGCGCACGATGCGGATCAGCGGGTGCGCGGCGATCCGCGCGGTTACCGCCTCGGCGAAACCATCGCGATCTACCGCGAGCGCGGAGCCGGCGGGCACCTTGTGTTCATCCGCCGCCGACAGGATCACCGATCCCAGCGCACGCATCTCGGCATGCAGTAGCCCCACCGCGTTGCGATCGGCATCGTCGGAGCGGAAGCTGTTGGAGCATACGAGCTCGGCCAGGCTGTCGGTATGATGCGCGGGCGTGCCCTCGACGCCGCGCATCTCCGACAGGCGGACGGGAACGCCCGCCTCCGCCAGCTGCCACGCCGCCTCCGATCCGGCGAGCCCGCCGCCGATGATGTGAACTTCCTGTGTCATGGCGGCGGTCGATAGTCTGTCTGGGCCGAAGAGGCGAGGGGGGGGGAGCCAGTCTGCGGACTCGGCGCTGGTTGACAGGCCCCACCCCAGCCCTTCCCCTGAAGGGAACGGGCTTCAATCGATTCCCGACCGAGAGGACCATTCACCATGCGGACGCGTCTTTTCACCATCGGCTATGAGGGGGCGACCCAGGCGGAGGTGATCGCTGCCTTGCGAGCCGCCGGTGTCGAGCGGCTGATCGATGTCCGCGCGGTGCCGCTGTCGCGCAAGCCGGGCTTCTCCAAGAATGTGCTCGCCGCCGGGCTGCGCGAGGCGGGGATCGACTATGTCCACCTGAAAGCGCTCGGCACCCCGCCGGAGGGGCGGGAGGCGGCACGCAAGGGCAACCACGCCCGGCTCGCCGAGGTCTATGCCGGCCAGCTCGAACAGCCCGATGCGATCGCGCAGGCGGCCCGGATGCGCGAGCTGGCGGCAGAGAAGCCGTCCGCGCTGCTGTGTTTCGAGCGCGATCCCGGCATGTGCCACCGCACCCTGCTGGCCGAGGCGGAAGCGGGTGAGATGGAGACGGTGGCGCTGTTCGTGTGAAGTTTTCACGCAAGCCCCTTCGGCGACCTTCATCACATCGCGCTTGGATTTCCCCCGGCAACTCGCCAAAAGGGCGCGCGTGACGCTTCGCCACCGCCTTTTCCGTCCCGTGCCGCTTGTCGTCGCCGGCCTCGTCGTGCTGGCGGCGGGCGGCGTGGTCGTCGCGCAGATCGAGTCGGGCGATCGCGGTGTCGCGCCGATCGACAGCTCGGGCAATTATGAGATCAACGGCGTCGAGGTCGACGTATCCGGCAAGACCGCCGATGCGGCCCGGCTCGGCGGATGGCGAGAGGCGCAGCGGCGCGGCTGGGCGATGCTCTATTCGCGCATGAACGCCGGGCGCAAGGCACCCCGCATCCCCGATTCCACGCTCGATTCGATCGTCACCGGCATCGTCGTGGAAGAGGAGGAGATCGGGCCGAACCGCTATATCGCGCGGCTCGGCATCCTGTTCGATCGCGCGCGCGCCGGCCAGCTGCTCGGCGTATCGGGCCAGGTGATGCGATCGCCACCGATGCTGGTCATCCCGGTGCAGTGGACGGGATCGGTCCCGGTCAGCTTCGAACAGCGCACCGAATGGCAGAAGGCCTGGGCGCGCTTCCGTTCGGGCGGCAGTCCGATCGACTATATCCGCCCGAGCGGCACCGGTTCCGATCCGGTCCTGTTGAACGTCGCGCAGTCCAAGCGGCGCGGGCGCGGC
>Ga0160461_1001215_pt1 | contig 11042 bp, 11 predicted proteins | sample HID1975I_E6MG_FD_108266 | JGI IMG/M metagenome (GOLD analysis project Ga0160461, IMG submission 108266) | Enriched soil microbial communities from UW Madison campus, WI, USA - HID1975I_E6 MG | ecosystem: Environmental > Terrestrial > Soil > Unclassified | place: USA: Madison, Wisconsin...
CTCGACGCGCTCACCCGCATCCGCATGCACGGACTGCTGCGGACCCTGCTGCGGGTCCACGGTCCGGCCGTGCTGCTCGTCACGCACGATGTGGACGAGGCCCTGTTCCTGGCCGACCGCATCGTCGTCTTCAGCCCGCGCCCGGCGCGCGTGCTGCGCGAATTCAACCTGGCGCATCGCGCAAAGACGCACGATCTCTCCGACTTGGCCGCTGAAAAGCGCGAGATCCTGCGCCTGTTGGGCATCGCGGTGGACGGCTCGCAAGCCCACGCCGACATGGCCCTGGCTGCCTGACCCCATTCCCCTTATTCGCAATTCGTGGCGGCGTTCGCGCATCGCCAACCCTGCATCCCCTGGAGTTCCTCTGATGAAATTCAAGCAATGGCTTTCCCTGCCGCTGGCGGCCGCGCTGCTGGCCGCGGCCCCCGCGATGGCCGCCGAAAAGTTCCGCGTGGGCTATCTGCGGGTGATGGACGACGCGCAAGCGATCGTGGCGCAAGAGGGCGGTTACTACCAAAAGGCCGGCCTGGATTCTGAGTTGATCGAATTCAAGTCCGGCACCGACCTGATCAAGGCGATTGTCGGCGGTCAGTTGGACATCGGCGTGCTGGGCTTCACCAACGCCGTGGCGTGGGCCTCCAAGGGCGCGGACCTGAAAGTGGTGGGCGGCGCGCAGCAGGGCTATCACTCGCTGGTCGTGCGGGACGATTCCGGCATCCAGGACATCGCCGGCCTGAAGGGCAAGACGCTGGCCTCGCAAGCCGAAGGCAGCACCGCGGACGTGGTGTTGAAGGGCGTGGTGCTCAAGCAAGGCAAGCTGAACCCGGATGACGTCAACGTCATGGGCGTGAGCCCGGCCGTTGCCGTGCAGTCGTTGGTCGGCAAGCGCGTGGACGCGGCCTTCCTGTTCGAACCCTATGACCGCATCGCGCAGTTGGTGGCGCCGGTCAAGCAGATCTACGAAGTGGGCCAGGCCTGGCCGTTCCCGTGCATGGTGGTGATCACCTCGGGTGAAACCCTGGCCAAACGCAAGGATGATGTCTGGAAGGCGCTGGACGCGCAAAACCAGGCCATCACACTGCTGCAGAAAGAACCCGCGCAGGCGTCCAAGCTGATCGCGTCCTACTTCATCGCCGAGCCCACCTTGAAGACGCTCAAGCGCGGCGAACTGCCGCGTGAAACAGTGATTGCCGAAGCCATCAGCACGCAGGTGTTCACGCCCAAGCTGACGGAAAAGGACACGGCTCGCATGCAGGAAATTGCTGACATCCTGCAAGCCCAAGGTTCGCTGAAGACCCGCGACGGCAAGCCGTACGACGTGTCCAGCATCGTTGATCTGTCCTGGCAAGAGGCGCGCAAACTTTGAGCTCGTCTACCCGTGTGACCGGCGCCCGCAAGCATCTTGCGGGCGTTTTGGGTGTCCTTTTCATTCTTCTGTTGTGGCAATCGGCGGCGTTCGTCCTGCCTGATTTCCTGATGCCGGGCGTGCCGGCGGTGGTCGAACGCCTGTTCGAGGACCTGGGCAAGCAGTCGTTCCATCAAAGCCTGATGGGTACCTTGGGCCGCTTGGGCGCGGGCTATGGCTTGGCGTTGGTGGCGGGCATCAGCTTCGGGCTGGTGGCGGCGGTGCTGTTCTTCTTTCGCGAAGTGCTGCGCAGCGCCATCGTCATCCTGCAGTCGATTCCGTCCATCGCCTGGGTGCCGCTGTTCCTGATCGTGATGGGCTTTGGCAACACGCCCATCATCGTCGTGGTGGCGCTGTCGGCGTTCTTCCCGGCCGCGCTCAGCGTCATGAACGCCACCGAATCCGTGCAGCGCGTGCATGTGTCGGCAGCGCGCGTCATGGGCGCCACGCGATGGGGCCTGGTCAAGCGTGTGTACCTGCCAGCCGTCATGCCCGAACTGATCACGGGCGCACAGCTTGCCTTCGGCAACGCCTGGCGCGCGCTGATCTCCGCCGAAATGCTGATCGGCTTCGGCAAAGGGCTGGGACGGTCGCTGGCGTATTCGGGCGAGATCGCGGACATGACGGGCGTGATGACCAACATCCTCGTCATCGCCGTGCTGGCCGCCTTGATCGACCAGTTCGTGCTTGAAAACCTCAAGCATCGCTTGTTGCGCTACCAGTACGTGTAAGCCCATGCCCATGATCCGGCGCCTGACCCAAGTTGTGCACCGCTTCGCCGTGACGGCATGCGTGCTGCTTGCCGGCGTGGGCGTCGCGCACGCGCAGCAACCCGCCGCCTTTGCAGCCGCGAAGGCGCGCGGCGAATTGGTCGTGGGCGTGCCGTATCTGGCGCCGCTGCCTGTTGCGGGGGCAAAGATACGTACCCCCCACGGGCTGGACGCCAACATGGCCGAAAAGCTTGGTCTGAGCCTGGGATTGCCGGTGCGTTTGCAGCAGGTGCCGGCCGACGAGGCTGGGGCGCGGTTGGCAGCGGGTGAGGTCGACGTGGTATTGGCTGATCGCACGAGCACCCAACCGCCTACGGTGGCGGTACAGCCCACCGGCTACCGTACACGCCCCAAAGCGGTGATCCGCAGCGACACCATCCTGCGCAAGCCTGCCGATGTGCGCGGCCGCAGCGTCTGCATGGCCGAGGCCGCAAGCGACACCCGCGCGTTGGCCGAAAGCTGGGGCGCCGTGGTGCGCACCTATCGCGTGCCGTCCGATGCACTGGTCGCGGTGCGCGAAGGCGCTTGCGATGTCGGCTTGGTGGACGATGCCGTCTGGGAGCCGCTGGTGCGCTTTCCGGAATGGAAGAAGTTCTCCGCAACGCTTGAACCGGACGGCGCCCCGCGCGAGCGCGCATGGTTGTTGCCGGCCGCGGACACCGCTGGCCGCGCGTGGCTGGCAAGCGAAATGAAGGCGTGGAACCAGTCCGGCGCCTGGAAGGCAATGACGGCGAAGTGGGCGCGTGACGTGGCCTTCGACGTCTACCTGGACCAGGAAGTGCCCGACTGCCACGGCTAGGGGCGTGTGCGGCCCAGCACTTACAATGCCGGGCATGACGCACACGTTGACCGCTCCTTGCTCGTATCAGGAAGACATCAAGAAAAGCCGCTTTGTCGCGCATGCCGCCCCGGTTGCCACGGTGGACGAGGCGATGCGATTCTTCGCCGAGCGCGGTGACCCCGAAGCCACCCACAACTGCTGGGCGTATCGCATCGGGCAGGAATACCGATTCAACGACGATGGCGAGCCCGGCGGCACGGCGGGTCGCCCGATCCTGCAAGCGATCGAAGGCCAGGACATGGACCGCGTGGCCGTGCTGGTGGTGCGCTGGTATGGCGGCATCAAATTGGGCGCGGGCGGCCTTGTGCGGGCGTATGGCGGGTGCGCGGCGAATTGCCTGCGGCTGGGCGAGCGCAGCGAAATCGTGGACTTGGCCACCGTCCGCTGCACCTGCGGTTTTGCCGACCTGGCGCTGCTGAAGTCGCGGCTGGCGCAGGCGGGCGCGGTGGTGCAGCAGGAAGACTTCAACGAAGAGGGCGTGGCGCTATCTTTCGTGGCCCCGCGCACCGTGGTGAGTGACCTGGAAGTCACCGTCGCCAACATCACACGCGGTCGCTCGGCCTGGGAACTGGTGTCTTAATACGCTCCAGGGCGTTTGCGACCCGCATTGGAAAAGGGCCCGGTTTGAACTGAACCGGGCCCTTTTGTTCGCTTACGCGTTCTGGCTGTCTTGCGCCGCTGCGATTTCCTGGTGGACCTTTTCCATGTCCACTTCCTTGATCTTGGCAAGCAGCTCATTCAACTGCCCGCCCGAGAGCGCGCCGGGTTGCGAGAACAGCAGGACCTTCTCACGGAAGACCATCAGCGTGGGAATCGAACGGATTCCCAGCGCGCCGGCCAGTTCCTGCTCGACGTCGGTGTTCACCTTGGCGAACGTGACGTCGGTGTGCTCGGTCGCGGCTTGCTCAAAAACGGGAGCAAAGCCACGGCACGGGCCGCACCACGGAGCCCAGAAGTCAACGATCAGGGTACCGTCAGGCGTAATGGCTTCCTGGAAGCTTTCTTTGGTGAGTTCAACAATACTCATTTTGGATCCTTGCCGCGGAGCGCGGCGCAAAAAGGCGGTATCGGGGATCCGGGGTGTGCCAGCCCCGGCCTGATTAGGCGACGCTTTATGTGCCACGCGCTCTGGGGCAATAGTAGAGCGGGCAATGGCCACGTCGCAATGGTTGGCGCTGTGGAGAGCGCAATCAGCGGTGCTTAGACCGCGGTTTTTGTAGAGACACCCGCGTCGTTCTTCAAGGACGCAACAATCTCAAAAGAGCGCAGGCGATCGGCGATGTCGAAAAAGTCGGACACGATCATGACTTCATCGGCCTCGGTTTCGGCCACCAGGGCTTCCAGCCGCCGCTTCACGGTGTCTGGCCCGCCCACGATGGAAGCGCTCAGTCTTTGATTGACCGCCTCACGCTCCCATTCGTTCCATAAGCCGTCCATGTTGTCGACCGGCGGCTGCAATTGCAGGCGGTGGCCACGCACCAGCGACAGGAATTTCAGCTGCTGCGTGGTCGCCTGGCGCTGCGCGGCTTCGTCCGACTCGGCCGCCACCACCGGTACGCCGATCATCGCGTAAGGGCGCGACAGCGTCTCCGACGGCTTGAACAAGTGCCGGTATAGCCGCATCGCGGCCATGCCTTCCGGCGAGAAATGCCCCGCGAAAGAAAACGGCAGACCCAGTTCCGCGGCCAGGCGGGCGCTGAAATCGCTGGACCCCAACAGCCAGATCGGAATGTCCAGCCCCTCGCCGGGAATGGCGCGAACCGGTTGGCCCGGTCGGGAAGGCGCCAGGAAACCACGCAATTCTTCAACCAGCGCCGGAAATTCCAGCCCACTGCGCGGACCCCGGCGCAGCGCGTGCTGCGTGGCGCCATCGCTGCCAGGCGCACGGCCCAGGCCCAAGTCGATACGGCCGGGGTACAGGGTTTCCAGCGTGCCAAATTGCTCGGCGATGATCAGCGGCGCATGGTTCGGCAACATGATGCCGCCTGATCCCACGCGCAGCGTGCGTGTCTGGCTGGCCACGTGGCCAATCAACACGGCCGCGGCGCTGGACGCCACGCCATTGATGTTGTGATGCTCAGCCAGCCAGAAGCGCTTGTAGCCAAGCCGTTCAACATGCTGGGCGACCGCCACGGTATTGCGGAAAGCGTCGGCGGCATCGCGGCCCTGAACAATCGGGGCCAGATCCAGAACCGAAAACGGGATGCGGGCAAGAGCGCTCATGCGGACATCCCCTCGTTCAGGGCAAGACAGGACGGCAACGCGGGGATAAGGCGAGTAAGGCGCAAGGTGAACTCCATACGGGATACATGGGGAGTGTATCGGCGAATTCAACCGGGGCAGGCAGCAACCTTATGGGCGGTCGGGTTGTAACTCAGCGGGGGCAGCGCCAGACGAGCCCATACAAAGCGTTTGTTCAGCCCTGTTTAGGCAGCGTGGATTAGCGGCAGGAAAAGCCATGGTTATGGAGGCCGTCGAGGTAGGCGACAAGGCCCGCTAGCAGGATTTGTGATTAAAGTAATCTTCCAGTGCTGTAATTTGCGGGAAAGTCGAATGCCACGTTTCGGTCGAAAAATCTAAGTGGTCTTCGAGGTCGCAGTAAAAAACATCTCTTTCTTCGAACGCAACTACAGCCTTCGTTGCTACGAATACTCTGCATGGGGATAGGTGGGTCCAGGCCGCGATGCATAGGTGGAAGGTGCGGTCTGTGAATGTCCATTGCGAAACAGCGTAGGACATAAGCTGATTTATTAGATCTTGAGATGGATTCTTGGTTTCGGATATGTATCTTAATAATGAAATTCCAGTCCTCCAATCCAACTCTGCCTTCCTGCGGAAGCTCCAGGAAATGAAATTGTCGAGCGTAGAGGCGTCGTTCAAATTGCAAAAAAGTGAGGTGAATGGTGCTGCTCTCAGTATGTGATCACGCATCGAATCTTTCACCAATGATACGTACGAGCATGCTGTTCCGGAAAGACTCGAAGATTGACCGCAAGGGTCGACGATGGCGTCGTAGGTTTTTGAAATCATGATATCAAGTTTCGCACACGAGATATTTCGTTCATCCAATTTTCGACTTCAAAGTTGGAATCTCTTTCGACGCATACGGTAATTTCCTCTCGGTTATTCAGAATCTTCTCCGCAAGCCAAATGCTGCGCGGGTCGATGTCGCAGTCGTGAGTGTCAACAAAGAAATGTGGAAGAAACGAAGTCTTGGCGAAACCGGCAATATGGAAGTGCTTTGTGTCAGTGCTGAGTGTTCGCCATGCCAATGCATCCTCGCCGATGTTAATTTCCGCGATCGTTGCGTTTGAAATGTCAAATAGGAGGTTGCATGATGTGCTTCTTTTCAACTGTACAAAAAATTCCGCCTGTTTGTACGGCTGCGCAATGATGGACGGGTAATTTTCGATGAAAATAGTCGATCCCAGTATTGCCTGCCAGTGTGAGAGTTTCTCTGAGCAAAAGGCGAGGTCGGTGGCGTAATTGACTTCTAGCATTTGAGGAAAATAGTGGCCGCGGTGAAGGAACTTTCCTAGATGATCTGATGTATAGATGGGATTGAGGACAGAACTGAGTTCATTAATTTTGCAGGCAATTGTCATGAGAACTTCCGGATCTTGGTGAAGGAATCTGGAGTTCATAATGTGAAATGCGCATGCTGTTCCGTCTAATACTGACATGATAGAAGCTGCACTGCATGATAGAAAATTGTCGATCATTATTTCGACAAAATCAATCGCGCCATGATGAATTAGTTCTCGTACGCTAGCCAAATCTCGGGTGCTTGTCCAGTTTATTCCGATTTTCATTCTTTGTTCAAAAAATCCGAAAAAGAGTCCAAAAAATACACAGATGATTTCGCAATTTCACTGTCTAGTTCTTCTTTAGAAAGAGATATGCGCTTATCCACTTTTCTTATGTGATTCATCCAGTCGTGAAGCAATTGAGACTCAGGTCTTCCATCTAGTTCTATAATTTCCGGAAAATTCTCAACAGCGCCTTTAAGAATCTTCTTGAGGTAATTTTCCGCGTATTTAAGACTTGCATCGCTGTCTCTCGCAGTGGGGCCGCTACCTCCCGCCAGGATGGCTCTCAAAATATTGAAGTCGTTCTTGTATTTTGAGGGGTAGTCCTTCCACACTTCGTCGCTGTGCTCAATATTTATATAGGCGGTGCGGGGTATGAGGTCACTACGTATCAGACCGCTGAGTAGGTGCCAAGTTTGAGCGTGCACTGGCGTTCCATGGCTGTCATGCATGCTTCCATCTTTTCCGATAATAATGCCGGATAAATGTACTTCCACGACCTTATCCCAAGGTATTAGCCCGATTGAAGCCTCGGCGGGAAGTCTTGCATTGTGGGAGTCAATTATTATGTGACTGATATCTATTATTAGATTGGCGTCGCTCTCTTCAGTTATTCTTGCTATGCTCTTCCATGTTTTGAAAATGTCGTCTGCATCGTTTGAGTAGAAATTCGCATTTTCTATCCAAATTCTCTTCCCCGATTCTCTTCTAGCTAGGTCTATGAATTCGATCGCGCGTCGCTCTGTGGCGGCCGTTGCGGTGTAGTGAGAAGAGAACCCTAACTTTCCAATATTGTCGTGTCGTTCTCCGCAAAGGTGGAAACCAATGCTAATAACTCGATTGTCGCTTTTAAGAGTGGACAGCTTTTCGTTTATGAAGACTTCTTGAAGGCTTCGTTTTTCTGTAATGGGCGAGCGAGATATGTGAACAGACAAATCGTTCCGATAGGTAGATATAAACTCTCGTTCGCGAGAGAACACTCTGCGATATGCGGTTAAGCCCACCTCCATTAGCTCTACGTCATGTTCGATAAAATCGTTGGAGGTAATGAAATTTGGGTTATAGCTGCATGCGACTCTCATTTTTCTCCGTCCAATAATAAGGCGGCCCACGATGTAAGCGCGTCGGCCGCCCGTCGTTAGGGACTAATTACTTGTTATAGCTGCCGCAGGTTGCGTCCTTGTCGTTCACTTTAACCACGATTTTTTTCGCTTTCATGAGATTTCCTTATTGAAAATAGGTTGATTGCCGCGGAAAATTCGAATCATGAATCTGTCCTGGCGATTAGAAATTAACTTGCGAAGTATTTGTCCTCAATTCGTGTAAACCCTTTCGTAACAATACGATTTTTTGAGGTTTTTATTTTTTTCTATATCTTCGTGCTAATTTTCTAGAGTATTCACAAGAGGGGCTTTTTGAGGTGAGTTCAAAGTTTGGTGTGACCCTAGGTACTTATCAGTGGCGCAAGGAGCAGAAGTGAACTATTGGGAGGTTATCCGCCAATCCCTGACCATCTCGGGATCCCGATTGGTCGCTCTGTCCATGGTGTCGCTGGATCTGATGATCCTGAACAGGTTTTCTCTAAGCGAGACGGCCGACTTTGCGCTGGCAGTCCAGTTTTCGCAGATCTATATCGTGCTTGCGCTTGGCCTGACGGTGGGCGTGAACATTGCTTTTAATTTGCGAAAGCCGCACTCGAAAACCATTACGGGTTCGATCGTTGGCTATGCGCTGCTCGCGGGCGTTTTGCTTTTCCTGATATCGATCGCCATGGCCTTTTTTGTGGAGATGTCGGAAAACGCACGCAATAGTTATTACGCGCTGGCGGTGGGTATCGCCCCCACCACGATCTACATCGCACTATGCGCGATGATCGAAGCGTCGGGAGGGGCGGGCTGGGTGTTCAGGTTGACCGTCGGAGCAGCCGTTGCGAACGCGGTGCTTGACCTGCTTTTGATCAACGTTGGCCTGTTTTCCCCAGCCGTCGCAGTGGCCGTTGCTACATCGATGGTCAGACTGCTGCTGTTGGCGTGCGTGCTCTACGGCTGTGTGGCGACCTATCGAATTTCCATTGCCCCGGCTTTCGACCGGATCGAATGGAAGGACCTGTTCAGCTACGGTCGATCCGAGGCGCTGGTGGGGCTGATCTTTACTGGCGGCATGTCGTTTTTGTTTGCGTACGCCAGTGCACGGGGCAACGAGGGCTTGGTGGCGCTGCTCGCTATCGGGATAAATTTCTTGAATATTGCCTCTGTCATCTATATCGGGATGACTCGCGCCGTCGCCAACGTCGCCTCTGCGCTACCGGATCGGATCCTTACTGATTTGAAGGGCCTCGCAATTTTTGGACTTTCTTATGTCGTCCTGAGCGGAGCAATCCTGTATGTCGCGTCTCCTCTGCTTTCCTGGCTTTATCTGGGGCAGGTTTCGCCAGAGTTGCTAAGCATCTTCGTTATTGCGATCTGGGTTGTGGCGTTCGACGGATTGGCGATGTTGTTCATTACATTGCTTCGATTGCTGGATTGGAGGGCGGGTCCGCCATTGCTCCGGCTTGCGCTGATTATTGTGGGGGTCCCTATATCCTTAGGCTGGTTTGATCCATCGGCGATTCAGCCCGTGTTCAAAGGACTTCTGATCGGCAATGGGGTTGCGGCAGTGCTCGCAGCCGCTGTATTGCTCTACGCCGTGGTGGATCGAACGCGAAAGGAACTGATCGCTGCGCCTGGCGGCAATTGAAAAAGCCGCCACGGCAACGCCGGGCGGCTGACTGAATGCTGAATTCTGCTCAGGCTATTCAGGGAAAAAGGCGTATCGGATCACGAACAGAACGGCGACCAGCCAGGTGGCCGGGTGTACGTCGCGGACCTTGCCGGTGGCGGTTTTCAACACCACGTAGCTGATGAAGCCGAAGGCGATGCCGTTGGCGATGGAGTACGTGAAGGGCATGACCAGCGCCGTCAGCGCGGCCGGCGTGGCCTCGGTGACTTCGTTCCAGTCGATGTCGATCAGTTCGCGCATCATCAGGCCGGCCACGTAGAGCAGGGCGGGGGCGGTGGCGTAGGCGGGCACGGCGCCAGCCAACGGCGAGATGAACAGCGCGGCCAGGAACAGCAGCGCTACCACCAGGGCAGTCATGCCGGTACGGCCGCCGGCCTGCACGCCCGAGGCGCTTTCCACGAACGCCGTGGTGCTGCTGGTGCCCAGCGCGGAGCCTGCGACGATGGCCGTGCTGTCAGCGAACAGCGCGCGGCCCAGGCGGTTGGGGCGGCCTTCCGGGACCAGACCGGCGCGCTTGGCCACGCCGACCAGCGTGCCGGTGGCGTCGAACACTTCAACCAGCACGAACACCAGGATCACATGCACGAAACCGCTGTGCAGCGCGCCCAGGATGTCCAGCTTCAGGAAAGTGGGGGCGAGGCTGGGCGGGGCCGAGAAGATGCCCTTGAATTCGTTGTAGCCCAGCACCATGGACAACACGGTGACGACGATGATGCCGATCAGGATGGCGCCGCGCACGCGCAAGGCGTCCAGCGAGGCGATGATGAAGAAGCCCAGGATGGCGAACAGCGGGCCATGGGCCGTCAGGTCGCCCAGGGAAACCTTGGTGGCCGGATGGGCAACCACGATGCCCGCGCTGGACAGCGCGATAATCGCCAGGAACAGCCCGATGCCCGCCGCGATGGCGCTGCGCAGGGAGTGCGGAATGCCTTTGACCAGCCACACGCGGATGCCCGATATCGTCAAGATCAGGAAGATCACGCCCGAGATGAACACGGCGCCCAGCGCCTGCTCCCAGGTGTAGCCCATGGTCTTGACGACGGTGAAGGCGAAGAACGCGTTCAGGCCCATGCCGGGCGCCATGCCGATTGGCCAGTTGGCCACCAGCGCCATCACCAGCGAACCCAGCGCGGCCGCCAGGCAGGTGGCCACGAAGACGGCGTCGCGGTCCATGCCGGTGGAAGACAGAATGTCCGGGTTGACGAAGATGATGTATGACATCGTCAGGAACGTCGTCAGGCCGGCCACGATTTCGGTGCGCGCCGTGGTGCCGTGTTCACGCAGCTTGAATAACTTCTCCAGCATTCCAGTCCCCAGTGTGTTTGCAGGCTTGTAGGTTGTTGTAGGCGGTGGCCGATGGGCGCCGCGCGATTTCAAAACAGGCGTATTTTCGCATCAGTTGTAAACTCTGCCGCCATGATTATTCTCGGCTTTGAAAG